>Ga0209382_10001210_pt1 | contig 41126 bp, 38 predicted proteins | sample SoiMetdeltSBSDD5_FD_187599 | JGI IMG/M metagenome (GOLD analysis project Ga0209382, IMG submission 187599) | Bulk soil microbial communities from a Populus tree surrounding site in Tennessee, USA - Soil MetaG P. deltoides SBSDD5 (SPAdes) (version 2) | ecosystem: Environmental > Terrestrial >... | reverse complement strand
TCCAGGAAGGCAACATCGGCCTGATGAAGGCGGTCGACAAGTTCGAATACCGCCGCGGCTACAAGTTCTCGACCTACGCGACGTGGTGGATCCGGCAGGCGATCACGCGCTCGATCGCCGACCAGGCGCGCACCATCCGCATCCCGGTGCACATGATCGAGACGATCAACAAGCTCAACCGCATTTCCCGGCAGATGCTGCAGGAGATGGGTCGCGAGCCGACGCCGGAAGAGCTGGCGGTGCGCATGGAGATGCCGGAGGACAAGGTCCGCCGCGTGCTCAAGATCGCCAAAGAGCCGATCTCGATGGAAACGCCGATCGGCGACGACGAGGATTCGCATCTCGGGGATTTCATCGAGGACACCTCGGTGGACTCGCCGATCGACTCTGCGACGATGGAGTCGCTGCGCGAGACCACGCACGCCGTGCTCGCCGGCCTGACCCCGCGCGAGGCGAAGGTGCTGCGCATGCGCTTCGGCATCGACATGAACACCGACCACACGCTGGAAGAGGTCGGCAAGCAGTTCGACGTCACGCGCGAGCGCATCCGTCAGATCGAAGCGAAGGCGCTGCGCAAGCTCCGTCATCCGAGCCGCAGCGAGCAACTCCGCAGCTTCCTGATGGAAGATTAAGCTGAGGATGTCGGGCTAAAGCCCGACCTGCAGGGAACAAAAAAAGGCCGGTGGCGAAAGCTGCCGGCCTTTTTTATTGCGTGTTTTTCATGTGGGTTTGCCGCCACGGTTGGGCGGGAACTCTCCCTGGGCGAAAGACGTCTGAAGAGTCAGGAGTGGTGGATTTTTGAGGTTGGCCGATGGGCCTGTTCTTCTACTTCATGCTGTTCGCGGTTGCCTGCCTCTACGGCTGGTTGTCGCGGTCGGCGCGCGTCGAGTAGCAAGCTTCTTCAGCGCACGCATCAGCTCGCCGCGGCGAGAAGTCACGGCAACGCTGGCCAATCCGAGCCAGTGCGCGAGCTGAGTCAGCTCCGCCGCGAGCGGCTCCACGATCTGCCCGACCCTCGCGCCTTTTTCCGCGCTGCCACCGCGCACTTCCAACCGTCCATCCTGCCGATTGGCCTTGAGATCGACGCGTCCGACCAGCCGGTCGCCCAGCAGGAACGGCAGCACGTAATAGCCGTGCAGGCGCTTGTGGATCGGCGTGTAGATTTCGAGACGGAAGTGAAAGTCGAACAGCCGCTCCGTGCGCTGGCGCTCCCAGATCAGGGAATCGAACGGCGATAGCAGTGCACTCGCATCCGCGCGCCGCGGGCACACCGCATCCTTGTGCAAATAGCCCTGCTGCTTCCAGCTTTCGACTGTGACCGGCTGCAGCGTGCCCTCCTCCACCAGCTCCGCGACACGCAGCGCTGCATCTTCGGCCGGCAGACGAAAGTAGTCGCGCAGGTCTCGCGCCGTTCCGACGCCGAGCGCCCGCGCAGAAATCGCCATCAGCTCGCGACGCGCCTGCTCGGGCGACGGCACGCTCGCGCTGCGCACACGCTCCGGCAACACCCGCTCGGTGAGATCGTACAACCGCTCGAAATTCCGGCGCCGTGCCGTGGTCACCTCGCCGATCCAGAACAGCCACTCCATGATTTCCTTGCCCTGGCTCCAGCCCCACCAGCTGCCTTTGGATTTGCCGCAGTCGGTGAGCTCGCTGGCGCCGAGTGCACCGCGCTCGCGAATCTGCTCGAGCGCCGCGGCGACCAGGTCCTTGTGCGAGGTTGCGTAGCGGCGCATGCGTTTCCACGTGCCCTCGCCGTTGCGCGCACGATCCATGCGCCAGCGGAACAGCGGATAGAGCTCGACCGGCAGGAACGAAGCTTCGTGTCCCCAATATTCGAACAGCGAGCGACTACCGTCGTACGCAGCACGCTCGAGCAATTCCGGTGCGTATGCGCCGCAGCGCGAATATATGGGCAAGTAATGCGAACGTACCAACACGTTCACGGAGTCGATCTGCACTGCGCCGAGACGGTGCACGATCTTGCCCAGCGCAGCCGCATTCTTCGGCGCGCCGACGGCCGGTACGAACAACTGAGCCGCGAGCGCGATGCGCCGGGCTTCTGCGAGCGATAGCATTTGACTCAATGTCGTCGGTCCGCCGTCGTTGAAGATTAAAGTTAAGTTTCTTACGACAAATTCGTCATTGGCCTCACGCCGCCGCTGTGAACTGCGTTGCGCGCCGGCGCGCCGGCTCTGGCAGCATGCCAGCCATGTTCACAGCGAGGTGCCCGGCCATGCGAGCATCCAAAGAAGTTTCGATCGACCTGACGGCGGAAGATCTGCTGTCGCACCTTTCGTCTGCTCCTGCCAAAGTTGCACAGGTGCCCGCCACGCCGCCGGCACAGTACGAGGACACTGTCGAAATCGAGCTGACCGCCGAACAAATGGACGCGTTGCTCAGCGGCAGATAGCCGCTACATATTCGGCTTGCCCGGATACCTGCGCATCAATTCGGTGACGACCGCATTCACCTTCACTTTCGGATTCGCCAGCGACTCCTCCGTCACGATCCCTTCGGACACGCCTTCCCAGATCAGCTGTTTCTTTGCTGCGTCGACGATGTCGAGGTTGATCGTTCCGACCTGGTAATTGAACGTGCGGTTTTGCTGATACATCGGCCAGCCGCCGTAGAGCCCGTCGCGATAGCCGTAATACCCGGCGCCCAGATCCGGCCGCAGCTCCGAGCGGTCGCGCGTGTTCATGTAGAAGTTCACGAGCAGGTCCGGGTTCTCTTCGCTGTACTTGTAGCCGCGCGCCTCCATCGCAGTGCTGACGGAGTTCTTGAAGTAGCTCGTGATCAGCGTCGAATAGCCGCCGCGATCCGTCCCGGTCTCCTTCGGGAAGCCGAAGGTGCGGTAGACCGAGAAGTCGGCGCTCCTGTCGTAATCGACGCGCATATCCGGCGCGTCCGTGGTCGCGCAGCCCGCAATCAATGCGACGAGCAGCGCCCCCATTAATTTCATCTTGCACATGCACACAGTTTGGACCGGCGCAGTCATGACGGCAACGGTCAAGAGCTGCCCGAATCCTCGTCGCTCGTGCCCTTGCGCGCTGCCTGCTCGATGCGACCGAGCACGACGAGCACGAGCACCGCGAAGATCGTGCCGAATACGGCAAGCGTGTAGTCGCCTGCGCCACACGCAACGCCGAGCGCCCCGGCCATCCACATGTTCGCGCCAGTCGTCAGGCCTTTGACGTTGCCGCGGCTCTGGATGATCGCGCCCGCGGCGAGAAAGGCGACACCCGCAGTCACCGCTTCGATGATGCGGATCGGATCCGCAGTGGTGCGCGCGTTGTTGCTGACCACAGCATGATGCAATTCGAATGTGATCAATGTGAACAATGCTGCCGCCAAAGAGACGAGAATGTGCGTGCGCAGTCCCGCTGGCTTGTTGCGCAGCTCGCGGTCGAAACCGACGGCTGCGCCGGCAAGCACCGCAGCGAGCAAGCGCAGAAATGCCTCCCATGGTGGGATGTGCATCGACGAACCGACTAACCAATCGACGATCTGCATGCGGCGGTGTCTCTCGCTGCCGACGCAACGTTGCGGCCGATTGGGCGGTTCCCGATAGCGGGGGCCGGCACTTGCCGTTACGCTTGTCCGCCATGGACCGACGGATCGCACCGACTGTTTTCGCACTGCTTGCGTGCGCGCTGCTGGCGCCGCCCAGCGTGCGCGGCGCCGAAGCGCGCGATCCGTTCGAGAAGGTGCGCGAAAGCTTCCGCAAGGCGTACGAGCAGGTCGACGACCCGAAAGCTCAGCGACATCCCGACAGCGAGGCGCTGCGCAGCTATGCCCTCTATCCGTATCTGCAGGCCGCGCGCATCCGGCGCGCGCTCGCGGACGCCGGCGACGAGCTTGGCTCAGTGGATCAGCGTGCGCAGACCTTGATCACGTACTACGAGAACGAGCCAGTCGGCCGAAATCTACGCCGGGTCTGGCTGACGAGCCTCGCGGAGCGTGGCCACTGGCAGCAATTCATCGACCAGTACCGCGACAACCTCGCGGACGACGCGCTCGAGTGCGTGAGCTTCACGGCGCGCATCGAGCTCGATCGCACCAACGACCTCGTGCCGCTCGTCGCGAAGCGCTGGCTGACTCCGCGCAGCCTCCCCGACTGCGAGCGCGCGTTCGATTGGCTGCGTGCACAGAATGCACTGACGCCCGAGCTCATCGAACAACGCGCACGCATGGCGCTGAAGGAAGCGAACAGCGGCTTCGCTCGGGAAATCGCTGCGTTCCTTCCGCCCGAACGCGCAGCGCCGCTGCTGCAATGGGCGTCGCTGCTGGAGGACGCCCAGCGGCAAATCGAAATGCTGATTGCGACGCCATCGACGACCGTCGAGGACGAAGCGCTGCTCGCGGGCTGGACTCGCTACGCGCGCAGCAATCGAGATTTGGCGATGCGACGCTTCGAGGCTTTCACACGCGCGCGCGGTCTCACCGAAGTGACCGCGAGCAAGTACGCACTCGCGTTGGCTCTCGCGCTGTCGTGGGATCGCAATCCGGAAGCGCTGCGCTACTTCGATCGCGTGGCGCCCGTCGATCTCGACGACTATGCATTGGAGTGGCAGGCGCGCGCAGCCATCTGGAACAGCGATTGGCGCCGGCTCGCGAATTCGATCGCGGCCATGTCCGATACGCAACGCGGTCTCACGCGCTGGCGCTACTGGGCTGCGCGGGCCGCGGAGCACAACGACGACGCGAAACTCGCGCGACAACTCTACGAATCGACACTAACCGACGACAACTTCTACTCGATCGCCGCCGCGTCGCGGCTCGGACAAGCGCTGGCGCCGCATCCGGAGCGGCTGGTCGTCGATGAAGTGCAGCTGAAACAGATCGAGCAGCTACCGGCTTTGGTGCGCGCACGCGAGCTGTTCCGCAGCGAAATGCGCGATCTCGCGAATCAGGAATGGGCGTACGGCTACGACATGCTGCCGCAAACCTCGCGACCGCAGGCTGTCCAGCTGGCTTCGCGCTGGGGCTGGCATGACCAGGCGATCATGACGGCGGCGCAGCTGCGCCTGTTCAATGACTACGCCCTGCTCTATCCGCAACCGTTCGACCGCGAAGTGCGCGCAGCTGCGCAGCTGAGCAAGCTGCCGCCCGAGCTCATTTACAGCGTGATGCGGCAGGAAAGCCTGTATCGCATCGACGCGGTCTCCTCAGCTGGCGCTCGGGGCCTGCTGCAGCTGATGCCGGACACGGCGCGCAGGACTGCGAGAGCATTCAATCAGCCGAGACCGAGTCCGGACACGCTGTTCGATCCCGATGTCGCGATCGTGCTCGGCGCCGCGCACTTGCGCGAGGTGCTGGATCGCTTCGGCGGTCAAACGATCGCTGCACTTGCGGCCTACAACGCAGGGCCGAACGCCGCGGCGCGCTGGATTCCGCCGCAGCCTGTCGAGGCGGACGTGTGGATCGAGAACATCCCGTACAACGAGACGCGCACCTACGTGCAGCGCATCGTCTGGCACAACCTCGTTTTCAACTGGCTGAAGAGCGGCGAGCCGCAGAAAGCGGCTGGCTGGCTGGTGGCTGTGGGTCCGATTTCTGCCGCAGAACCGGAGTCGGGCTGAGCAACCGCTCGATCGCCGCCACGGCGTCCTTGGCATTGGTCACGACGACATCCGCGCCGGCCTCCTGCATGCGGGTCGACGATCGTTCGAGATCGACGTCTTCCGCCAGCGGGCGCAATACGATCAGCTTGGTCTCCGGCAACGCGTTGCGCAGGCGACGGCAGAAGTTGCGCACCTCGGCGCCGCGCGTCGGCGAGATCGCGCCGATGCACACGGCGACAGGTCGCTGCTCGATCGTCTCGTTCACCGCCTCCTCCGCCGTCAGGTCGAGCGAGACCAGCGTCATCGCCTTCGCACCGACGGCGGCGCGCAGCAACTCCAACGCCGTCTGATCCTCAGGCGTGCGTGCCGCCAAGCCGATTACCGGCGCGACCGGCAGGCTCTCGTCGACGGGCGCCATCTGCAGCACGGTCTCGTTGATCACGTCCAGGATGAACAGCTCGTCTTCCTCGGTGATCTCGTTCTGCGAACGCTGCTGCGAGACCAGCAACAGAACGGGCAGCAGCACTTCGTGGATGACGCCGACGGTGCCCAACTCTTCGCGCATGCGCTCGACTACCAGCGTCGCCTCGTCCTCGTCGCGCGCCAGCAGCCGCTGATAGAAGCGGAGATGCGGAGTCAGGGCTGGCTCCTCCGCGAAGATCACGGCGAGGAAGCGCAGCGAACGCACATTGCGCCCCAACACCGCGATACACACCGTCAGCGGCGTCGCCAGCAGCAGGCCGACCGGACCCCAGACCCAGATCCAGAACAGCGCGGAGACCAGCAGCGCGAACGCCGACACGCCGGTGCGCCGTCCGAACACGAGCGGCTCGATGAACCACGCCGTGACGAAGTCGAGCGCCAGGAACAGCGCGAGCGTCTGCACGGTCTCGGCCCAGCCCGGGAAGATGGCGAACGCGAGCGACGCCGGCATCAGCACCGATAGCAAGGTGCCCACGTACGGCACGAAACGCAGGACCGCGGTGAAACCGCCCCACAACGCTGCGTAAGGCACGCCGATCCAGTACAAGCCCGCAGCGATCAGCGCGCCGAACAGTACGTTGACCAAGGTCTGCCACAACAGGAACTGACTGACGCGATACGTGGCCTCGTCCATCAAGCGCGTCGTGAGGCTCACGCTCTCCGAGCCGAGCAGGCGAATGAAGCGGTCGCGCAGATCCTCGCGCTGACCGAGCATGAACGCGACCAGCGCGAGGACGATGATCGTGCTGGCAATGGGCTGGAAGATGGAACCGCCGCTCTCGCGCAGGCGCTCGACTGCCGAACGAGGCTCGATCACGCGCACTGGCTGCGCGCGCCGCAGGTCGCCGGCACTGTCGTCGAGCTGCTCGGTGACACGATCGACGGTGCGGGTGAGCTGCTGGAGAGTCGCATCCTTGCCCGGCCGCAGCTCCGCCACCTTGTGACGCATGGACGATGTGTACCGCGTGAGCTGCGTGGACAGTTCGGCGAACTGGTCGACGACGACGTAGCCGATACCGCCGACGATGCCCAGCGCCAGCAGCATGGTCAGCGTGACCCCCACGAAGCGCGGCAGACGATAGCGATCGAACAGCTTCACGACCGGCGTCAGAGCAAACGCCAGGATGATGCCGAGCGCCAGCGGCAGCAGGATCGCTTTCGCGGCCCACAGCACTGCAACGACCAGGACGAGAGTCAGCAGCGACACCCAGACGCCGTTGACTCGGACTCGCGGTTGATTCGGCGGCACGATCGAACCTGCGCCCCGGGCGGGCGCTATAGGGATTTGCGTAGGAACTCCGCTGAGAGAGAGCCAGTTCCCCCTCCCTGCCCTCCCCGCAGAGCGGGGGAGGGTTGGGGTGGGGCTAGCCCTCCTCGGAGGGCGTGGATCGCGGCGGCCGTGTCAGGGGCCGCGTCGTCGGCAGGCGCAGCGTGCGCAGGCGGGTGGCGCTGGCATCGAGATCGACGTTGGGTGCGGGCGTCGTACGCATCAGCAGTTCGAGATGACGCCGCGACTCGGTCAGGAATGCCGGCACGGTCGTGGCCTTCAACGGCCGCGACACCAGATACCCTTGAATCTGCACGCCGCGATCCATCAGCAGCGGGCCGAGCTGCGAAGGCCGCTCGACGCCTTCGGCCGTCACTTGCAACCCGAGGCTGTGGCACAGGCCGACGATCGAACGCACGATCGCCGGTGAGCGCGAGCTCGTGTCGAGCGATCCAATCAAGCCGCGATCGATCTTCACGCGCGTGAGCGGCAGCCGCTCGAGCGATGTGAGCGACGAGTAGCCGGTGCCGAAGTCATCGAGGGCAATGCTCACCCCGAGCTCGCGCAGGCGGTGCAGCGCCGCGATGGTCGTCGGGCCGGTTTGCAGCACGTTCTCGGTCAGCTCGATCTCCAGGCATTCGGCCGGCAACCCGTGTCGGCTCAGCAGCGCCTCCAGGCGCTCGACGAAATGACCGTCGAGGAACTGCTGCGAGGAAATGTTGACGGCAACTTTGGCGCGCGGCCACGGCCCGCTCTGCCAGAACGCAGCCGCTTCGATCGCGCTGCGCAGCGCCCAGTCGCTGATGTCGGTGATCAGGCCGGTCTGCTCCGCAACCTCGAAGAAGTCCGCCGGCGCGATCACGTTGCCATCGGGCTGTCGCCAACGCAGCAGCGCCTCGACGGTGTGCGTCTCCAGCGTTTCGAAGCAGACTTCGGGCTGATACAACAATTCGAATTCGCCCCGCTCCACCGCGCGGCGCAACGACTGCTCGACTTTGAAGCGCGACGAGGCAGCTTCGAGCAGCTGCGGCACGAACAGGCTCCAGCCATTGCGGCCCAGCTCCTTGGCACGGAACAGCGCCGTATCGGCGGCTCGCAGCAACGCGTGCGCGTCGCCCGCGTGGTCGGGATAGATGCTCGCACCGACGCTGACGCTGATGCGCAACTCGCGACCATGCACCGACAACGAGCGATGAAATTCCTCGAGCACCTGCGCGCAAACCGATTCGACGTCTGCCACGGTCGGCACGTCCTCGCACACGACCGTGAATTCGTCGCCACCGAGGCGCGCGCTGAACGACTTGCCGAGCAATCCATTCAAGCGCAACCGCTCGCTCACCGCCTGCAGCACGCGGTCGCCGAATGCATGGCCGAGGCTGTCGTTGATCGTCTTGAAATTGTCGAGGTCGATCGAGAGCAGCGCGAGCCGCGCGTTGTGAGTCTTCGCGCGCTCGATGGCCGATTCCAGATGCACGAACAGCTGGCGGCGGTTCGGCAGGTCGGTGAGCGGATCGTGATACGCGAGGTGATTCAGCTCGCGCGTGCGCTCGTCGACTTTCGACTCGAGCTCGATCTGATACGCACGCACCGCACTCTGTGCGTGCTGCAGCTGTTCGGCCATCTTGTTGAACGCGACGGCCAACACGTCGATCTCGCGGACACCGGCTCGCGAGACGCGCGTCCGGACGGCACCGCCTGCGAGCCGACGCGTCGCGTCGACCAGACGCCGCACCGGCGCAGTCACGCTCGTCACGGTCATGATCGCGATTGCGACCAGCAACAGCATGACGGCCGCGCTTGCCCAGACCAGCTGCCGGTCGGCTTTGTCGGAAGCGCTCACTGCCAATCGGTCGGCGTCGGCGAGCGCATGGCGCGCAGGCTGGACCAGCTGCGTCACGATCAGGGCGGAAATTTCCGCGCCCTTGTCCCGGAAGAGCATCGAACGGTCGTTGAAATCGTCGATGGCTTTGAACGCGGCGCGCCGGCCGGCGACGACTCTCGCGAGATCGCGAGAGACCTGCTTCAGCCACGGCTGACCGTGGACCTTCGCAAGCTCGTCGGAGTGCTGCTGCAGATACAGCTTGAAAGCATTCTCCGCGGAAGTGATGCCTTGCACGGAGCGCGGCGACGACATACTCGCGGCAGCGCTGGCCCGCTCACGAATCGTGCTGAGGGTGCGCGTGAGGTCCATGAGCCGCTCGCTCGCGAAGACGGCGCCGGCAACCCTCACGGCGCGAGCGTGCGGTGCGTTTACGCTGGCCTCCAGCTGGTCGAAGTTCGCCCAGTACTCGCGCAGACGCGCGCCGCGCGCGGTGCTGTCGGCGAGCATCTCTTCGCCCATCGTGCGAAACGTGTCGAGCTCGGCGGCAAACTCCGGCGCCGAGGCCGTGAGTTGCGGGAAATTCTTGGCGGCTTCGTCGTAGGCAGTCGCTGCATCAGTCATGCGCTGTGCGGCGAGCTGCGCCTGGTGCACCGAGATGGCGTTGTTTTCGGACTGATCGACGATCACTCGCTCGTAGAGCGACACGGCCGCTGCCAGCGATTCGGTCGCACGCACCAGCGGCTCGTGTTGCACGAGCAACTCGCGTACGCGTTCGCGCGCCTCGCGGGCGCTCTGCTGAGTGATGTAGTTGGCAGCAATGACGGCGAGCGCGACGGCGGCGAAGCCGATCGCGACGCGCAACGCCATGCCGGGGCGATATCCGCTCGAATCGCTCTCATCCGGCATCGGCTGCTGGGTCTCGGCCTGAGCTGTCTTATTTATTGGTCGCGCGCCCATCCCGTCCGCCCGCGCAAAGAACCCCTAGAGCCCGCGCAATGTGCCACCGCCGTGGTGAGCGGTCTGTAGGAGCCTCGCAGGAGTGTGCACCAGTTCTCGAATTGCAGCGCCCTGTTCGCTGCGCCACAAGCATCGTTCGTGTTAGGTCAAACTGCAGGGCAGGCGATCGATTGCAATCCGCGCCGGCTCAGCTCGCGCAGGAACTCCGGCAGAACCTGCAGCAGCTGGTCCGGGCGATTGTGCTGATTGCGACCGTCGTGCATCAGCACGATGTCGCCCGGAGAGACGCGAGCCAGGCGCTCGGCAATGCGCGGCGCCGTGCCGAGCCAGCCCCAATCGATCGCGCTTCGATCCCACATCACCATGCGTTCGCCGTGTAGACGCGCTTCATCTGTCATGCACGGACGCGCTCGCCCGTGTGGTGGCCGATAGAGAGCAGGCTCGCGGCCGAGCACGTCGCTCAATGCCTTTGCGCCATCGCGAACCTGTGCGCGAGCCGCGCGCGATCGCATGAACCACGGATGACGATGACTGAACGTGTGGTTGCCGACCGCATGGCCCGCAGCGGCGACGGATCGCATCAGCGCCGCTTCTCGCTGCGCGCATTCGCCGATTGCGAAGAACGTAGCGTGCATGCGTGCCTGCGCAAGCAGGTCGAGGATCTGCGGCGTCCAGCGCGGATCCGGACCGTCGTCGAACGTCAGGTAGAGGTGCTGCACGCTCACGATTGCACCTTGAGCTTGTTCAAGTTGCGCACCAGCGCCGTGCGTGTGAGCCAGTACAGGCGCGGCTCCGCATTGCCGCGCTCGCGAATACGCGCCGCCGGCGCGAACACACTCATCAAGAGACGGAAATGGCCGGCGAGCAGACGCGTGCGCCAGTTCTTCGGCATCGGTGTGCTGACGAAGCCGACGACTTCGCCGTGCGCAGGCAGCCACGTGGTACCTTGAAAGACGGCGACGTCGCGCAGCGATGGATCGGACTGCGCGACTTCCGCGAGTGTGCGCAGCGACTGCCGCATCTGCTTGGCAAACCTGAATCCGACCCGCTGCAGCGAACCTTCGCCGAGCGCGGCGATGCTCGCGTTGTTGAAATGCAGCCGACCGATCGGGTCGTTGTCGCGCAGCAGAGTGCCGTCCTCGAAGCGCAACTCCGGGCCGTGATAGCGCGCATGGCCGAGGAACAGCACCGGCCCGAGCGTGCGCAGCCGATAGCGCCGGTAGTACCACGCATCGACGAGACCGAGCACTGCTTTGCCAATGCGACGCAGCACATTCATGGGGAGCGATACACCGCCGACTCGCTCGAAGTCGCAAGATCCACTGCGAGCTGCGCGACACGCTGCGCGCCTTCGCGTCGACCCAATTGCCAGGCGCGCATCTGCATGGCTTGCAGCGCATCGGCGTCGTGCAACAGCGCAGCGAGACGATCGAGCAGCTCGCCGTCCGCCACCAGCCCGCCCACGTCGTGGCTCTGCAGGAAGGCGATGTTGAATCCCTCCTGGCCGCCGAGCGAGCGCGTCGCGAGCAGCGGGCGGCCGCAGGCGAGCGCTTCCGCGACGCTGATTCCGCCTGGCTTGCCGACGACCACGTCCGCGGCGCGCAAATAGATGTCCATGCGATCGGTCCACTCGCACACGTACAGCCGATCGGGATGCTTGCGCGCCAGCACGTCGAGTGCGCTGCGAGCGTTGCCATTGCGACCCGGCATCGCGATGAGCCGCGGCCCGCCCTTGCGTTCCAGCAATGCGCCAACCGCGGCGTCGACGCTGAGACCGAGCCCGCCGCCGAGCACGAGAACGATCGGCCCCGCCTGCGGCAGCTGCAATTCCGCACGCGCATCGGCCTGCGACAGCGGCCGCATGAAGTCCGGCATCAGCGGCACGCCGGTCGCGATCTCGGCCGCATGCGGAAACTCCGGGCCGACGCTGCCCAGAATCGACTCGTGCGCCACGCAGTAGCGATCGACACCGCGCTGCTTCCAGAAATCGTGCACGCCGAAATCGGTCATGACGCCGATCTGCGGCGTGGTCACCTTGCGCCGCTGCTTCAAATACGAAGCCATCGCCGCGGGAATCATCTGTGTGCTGATGATCACGTCCGGCGCGAAGCGACGGATCGCCGGCTCCAGCCGCCGGACGAGGCGCAGCCAACACCATTTGATCACGACCAGTCGCGCGCGCACGCCGTTGCCCGCGAGGCTGTTGGCGTCGTACGGCAACGAGGAGTAGAGCAACGAGAACAGCATCCTGTCGGACGCGTATTTGGCGGAGCGCGACGAGGGAACGCCGACATCCGCAGCGATTGCGGAAATCAGTTCCAAAACCTCGAGCACTGCGGGCGGCGGCCCCGACTCGCTCTGCAGGATCTGGCGCCACGTGTGCTCATCGAGTGTGTAGAGCCGTTCGTACAGCTGCGGATAGTTCTGTACGAGGCTGAGGTACGTCTCGTGCACTGCTTGCGCGACGCCCGCATGCATCAGCGACCACAGGTCGAGCGTGCGCACGGTCGCGGAGTCGTCCAGCGCGGCTTCTATCGCCTGCGCCGCGCGGACATGGCCGAGGCCCAGTCCGGACGTCAGCAATAGGATTCGGCAGCGGCCGGCATCGTCGCCATCCCAGTCGCCGAGGGCGCGACTGAAGAGCTCATGCCGCGCGCGGGGGTCGGCAGATCGCGTTCGTTCCAAGCGCATGAAGCAGTTCCAATTCGAGACAATCGAGCCGTGAATGTTCCGTTTGCAATGCCGGTTCCCCTCATTCTCCGCCAACCTCCTGAACTTTCCCAGCTTAGGGGCGTTCTGGATGCGCCCGCCTCAAGGCAGGAGGATGCACCCGTGCCTCGACGCCATCCGCCCGCACTGCTCGCATCGTTGTGTGTATCGGCCTTGCTGCTCGCCTGCGTTGTCCCGGCGTCCGGGGCCAGTCGCGAAGAATGCGAACGACAATTCAAGCCGGAGATGGGCCAGCCCGGCAAGGATGTCATGTGGGTGCCGACGAACGACGCCCTCGTGGAGCGGATGCTGCAGATGGCACAGGTCACGAGCGCTGACCTCGTATACGACCTGGGCGCGGGCGACGGCAAGATCGCCATCGCGGCGGGCCGGGATTTCGGCGCGCAGGCAGTCGGCGTCGAATACGATGCGCAGCTCGCACGGCTGGCGCAGTGCTACGTGCAGGCCGACCAGCTCGACGAGCGCGTGCGCATCATCCACGGCGATATTTTCAAGACCGATTTCACGGACGCCACCGTGGTGACGCTGTACCTGCTGCCCGAGCTGAACCTGCGGTTGCGACCGACGATCCTGAGCATGAAGCCCGGGACGCGTGTGGTATCGCACTCGTTCCTGATGGACGACTGGGAGCCGGACGAGCGCTCGATGACGGTCGATGGCAACGCGTACTTGTGGATCGTGCCCGCGCAAGTCGCAGGCACCTGGGAGTTTCGCGAGACTGACGGTCAGGGCCGGTTCGTCGCGAAGCTCGAGCAGCAGTTCCAGCACGTGAGCGGCAGCGCCAGTAACGAGCCACTGGTCTCGAATGCACGCGTGCGTGGCTCGCAGGTCAATTGGACGTTCTTCGAGAACGCCGCGCCGACGAAGGTCGAGGGACGCGTCGATGGCAACCGCATCGACGCGCAAGTCACGCGCGACGGGAAAACCTCACGCTACGTGGGCACGCGCTCGCAAGGTGGCAATGGCGGATGAGCACTGCGCCAAGCTACGACCCTGCTCTAGCTGCTGCACGCGAGGCGGCCGCTCGCGCAGCACCTGCGCCGACGCTCAGCGTCTTCGATGCCACGATGATCACGGTCGGCATCGTGATCGGCGCGGGAATCTTCGAGACACCTGTGCTGGTCGCGGGCATCGCGGGCTCACCTGTGACCATGCTCGTCGCCTGGGTGCTCGGCGGCGTGCTGTCGTTCATCGGTGCGCTCACTTACGCCGAGCTCGCGACAACGTATCCAAGCGCCGGCGGCGACTATACATTCCTCACCCGCGCCTACGGCAAGAGCGTGAGCTTCCTGTTCGCGTGGGCGCGCAGCACAGTGATCTGCACCGGCTCGATCGCCCTTCTGGGCTTCATCCTCGGCGACTATCTCACGCGCCTGTTTCCGCTCGGCCCGAACTCCTCTGCTCTGTACGCAACCGGTGCTGTGCTGTTGTTGACCGGCATCAATCTCATCGGACTCAAGAGCTCATCGCGCATGCAGAACGCGTTCGCGATCGTCGAAATTGGCGGCGTGATTGCCGTTGCTATCGCAGCGCTGACACTGGGCGACGGTGGAACGGCGGCGACGGAAGCCACGAGCAGCGGACCTGCGACCGGCACAGCGGCATTCGGGCTCGCGATGGTGTTCGTGCTGCTGACGTACGGCGGCTGGAACGAGGCAGCGTACGTTTCCGCGGAGGTGCGCGGAGGTCCACGCGCCGTACTACGAACGTTGGTGCTCTCCATCGCCATCATCACGGCGGTCTATCTGTTGTTCGTCGTCGGCGTCCTGCACGGACTCGGCTTCGAAGCGCTGAGGTCGAGCCACGCAGTTGGCGTGGACGTCGCGGAGCGCGCGCTCGGCTCGGTAGGCGCGCAGATCGTCGGCCTGCTCGTCGCCGTGTCCGCGCTCACGTCGATGAACTCGACGATGATCGCCGGTGCACGGTCGAACTACTCGGTGGCCAACGACTGGGCGGCACTGGGATTCATGAGTCAGTGGCAGGGCCAGCGCAACACGCCGGCGATGGGTTTCGTCGTGCAGGCGGCCGTGGCGCTGGCGCTGATCGGTTTCGGCGCGCTCGAGAAGGATGGCTTCGCCGCGATGGTCGAGTTCACCGCGCCGGTGTTCTGGTTGTTCTTCATGCTGAGCGGCATTGCGCTGTTCATCCTGCGCCGGCGCGATCCGCACGCGCCGCGTCCCTTCCGCGTGCCGCTCTACCCCCTCCTGCCGCTGGTGTTCGTGCTGAGCTGTGCGTACGTGTTCTATTCGAGCGTCGTGCACGCTCAAACGGAGCACGCCACGTACGTCGCGTTCGGCGTGATGCTGAGCGGCGCGTTCGCGCTGCTGCTACTTCGGCGGCGGCGGTGAGGGCGAGCCGGTCTGCGGCAGCGCCTTGCGCACGCCGGGCTCGGGCATGATCCACAGATAGAGACCGTCCCCGCCGAGCTTGACGTACTCGTCCGGCGGCCAGTCCTTGCCCATGTCCCAATCGTGCGAGACGACGCGAGCTCCAGGCCGTAACTCGGCGAACAGCTTCGGCTTCAAGCGCCGATTCAACTCCGGCAGCAGGTACAGCAGCACGACAGTCGCCTCGCGGATGTCCGTCTCGAACATGTCCTCGACCCTGAACGTGACCAGCGATTCGACGCCCTCCCGCTTCGCGTTGGCGCGCGCTTCGCGAATGCGCGCTGGATCGAGATCGACGCCGACGCCGCGAGTGCCGTACTTCTTCGCCGCCGCGATGACCATGCGGCCATCGCCGCAGCCCAGGTCGTAGACGACGTCGCCGATGCGGACGTTCGCCAGGTCGAGCATGCGGTCGACGATCTCGTGCGGCGTCGGCACGTACCAGACGTCGAGCTTGCGCTTGGGGCGTGTAGCAGTTTCTTCGGCAGCCGTCGCGATGCCGACGGCACAGAGCAGCAATGCAGCTGTCAGTGCTTGCGCAATCTGGCGCGGACGCGCCGGGTGGTGAGCACGCCGAGGTATTGAGTGATCTTGGCCTCGGACGCGAGCAGCGTCAGCTCCTGCTCGTAGATCTTTTCGACCTCGTCGATCGATGTGTGAGTCTCTTTGGCGATGGCTTCTTTCGAGGTCTGATGATTCTTGGAGTTGGCAAACGCTCGAGTCGGGGTGGCCATCGCGAAAAACCTCCGAACGCATCTTGATTTTTTCTTCAGCGCTGCTCAGCGGGCGGGCGGCGCGCGGATTGATCAACGAACGAGCAAACCAATCGACATGCAATGATCCGCTGCGTACGCGCGAAGTCAAGCGTGTGTTATCCAGAAGTTTTCCACCGCTTCTGTGGATATCTACGACGCGTGGAAAAATTTTTAGAATTTTTTTCGTGCGACGACTCGTCCGCGTTGTCAAGCGGGAGTCGGCTGAACTTTCGCCTTGCATCGAAAAAAGTTTTCGAACGCAGACGGCGGCGGTCTCCTGAAAAACTGACGCACACTTCCTCCCTGTGGGGTCGGGCTTTAGCCCGACTTCCTACATCTGTGTTGCGCGAGGGGCGCAGCCACGAAATTCGTGGAGAAAATGCCGTCGCAACGACGCATCAGCTAAGATCGCTGCCCGTTGGGCCTGTAGCACAATGGTTAGTGCAGGGGACTCATCGACAAACGGTGCCTTCACGGCGAAAGCCGCGAAGTGGACGGGATGAATTCAGGGGACCCTTCCGGTCGTGCTGCGCAGGGATGCGCGAATGCCGCGAGCGCAGGATGCGCGGGAGCGGCCGCGACCGATGGCAACCCTGAGCCAAGCCGGCGGTACACCGCCGGAAGGTGCAGAGACTACCTGAGGGCTGCAGTGCCCTTGATGACAGGCAAGAGCGTCCCGCACCCGAAGCGAGTCGATAAGTCGACGTCGCGGGTGAAGAGATAGTCCACTCCCGCCGGAAACGGCGGGGCGAAGTGAATCCCTTGGTTGCAGGTTCGAGTCCTGCCAGGCCCACCAACGAACAACAGGCGCGTCTCGTCACACCTGCGCCGTCTTCCACTTCCCGCGCGTGAACAGCCACAGCGTGAACAGGCCCACCGACGTCTCCGAGACGAACACCCCCCAGAAGACGCCGGACTGCTGCCAGTCGAGACCGGTCGCCAGCAGCGCCGACAGCGGAATCTGGATCAGCCAGAAGAACACGACGTTGATCCACGTCGGGGTGACTGTGTCGCCGGCGCCGTTGAACGCCTGCACGGACACCATCCACCACCCGTAGACGAACAGCGAGTACGACAGGATCCGCAACCATTCGGCGCCGACCGCGATCACGGCGGGATCGGCAGTGAAAACACCCATCAGCTCGCGCGGCAGCGCGAAGAACAGGACAGATATCGCCAGCAGGTACACCATGTTGTAGACGCCGGTTCGCCATACCGAGGCCTCCGCGCGCGCCGGCTGCTGCGCGCCGAGGTTCTGGCCAACCAGCGTCGCGGCCGCGTTCGACATGCCCCAAGCGGGCATCATGGTGAACATCATGATGCGGATCGCGATCGTTGCGCCGGCGACTGCCTCGCTGCCGATGCCCGCGAGGATCCGCATGAGGAAGATCCACGACGTCATCGCCACGATCATCTGGCCGACGCCGCCGAACGAAGTCCGCACGATGTTCCAAAGGATCGCGGCGTGCCACGTGAGCTGCGAGCGCACCACGCGCAGGTGCTGGCCGCCGCGGAACAGGATCCACAACTGCATCAGCACGCCGATGCCGCGGCCGGTCGTCGTCGCAATCGCCGCGCCCACGACACCCAGCCCCTCGATCGGGCCGACGCCGAAGATCAGGATCGGGTCGAGCACGATGTTGATACCGTTCGCGACCCATAGCACTCGCATCGCCGCGGCAGCGTCGCCCGCACCACGAAAGATCGCGTTGATCGTGAACAGCAGCATGATCACCGCGTTGCCGCCGAGCGCCCACTGCATGTACGGGTACCCGTGCGTCAGCGTCCACTCGTCCGCGCCCATCAGCCGCAGGAGATCTTGCGCGAACACGATGCCGGCGACCGAGAAAGGAAGCGACACGAGCAGCGCGATCCAGATCGCCTGCACCGCCGTCACCGCGGCCTCCTCCCGCTTGCCTTCGCCGATCCGCCGCGCGACGACTGCAGTCACCGACATCGCGACGCCCATGCCGATCGCGTACAGCAGGAACAGCATCGTCTCGGTGAGTCCGACCGTCGCAACCGCCGACGAGCCGAGCTTGCCCACGAAGAAGATATCGACCACCGCGAACGTGGACTCGAGCACCAGCTCCAGTACCATCGGTACCGCGAGCAAGAACACCGCGCGTCGCAGCGGGATCTTCGTATAGTCAGCGCCCGTGCCGCGGATGGCTTCGCGCAACTCGGCCCACAGGGAGCGTCGCTGTCCAGACACGTCCGCAGCTGCGAGCGTCGATATTGGTTGCGGATCGTTCATGGCAGGTCCTCGTGGCGGCGGCCCGCCGCGTCGCGCGCGATTTTGACAGGATATGCTGCCGAAATAAGACAGGTTTAGGAGTCAAAGCGCATGATGCGACAAACCTGGTTCCAGCTCCGGCGCGCGCGAATCCTCGGGGCTCGCGTCTATCTGCACTGGTCCGTCTTCGTCGTCGTATTTCTGCTTGCGCTCCTGTCGCTGCGCAGCCCGATTTACGCCGCGATCTCGATCGCGTCTTACCTCGCGGTGATCGTCATCCATGAGGCGGGGCACGCCTGGGTGGCGCGACGGCTGGGCTACCGCGTCGATGCCATCCGCATCGGCTTCTTTCACGGTCTCTGCGAGGGCGATGCTCCGGACACGGAGTCCGACCACGTCATGATCGCGTGGGGAGGCGTGGCGGCGCAGCTCGCCGTGGCGATTCCGATCCTGATCCTCGCGAAGCTCGCTGGCGACCCCGATTTCGGCTACGCAGGACCGGTCGTCGGCATCCTCGGCGAGCTCAACATCGTGATCGCGCTCATCAATCTCGCGCCGGCGCCGGGTCTGGACGGTCATACGGCGTGGCGCGCCATTCCGCTGCTGTGGCAGTGGCAACGTGCCCGCACGACTACCAAACGATCAATGAGCCGCCTGAAGCGGCGCAGATGAGATCGCGACTGCCCCTCAGCGCCCCTCTTTCATCAGCAGGCTCCGCGACTGCTTGAGCGCCGCGAGCTGCGCCTTTCCAAGGCGCGGATATTTCAGATCGAGCGAGTCCAGCGTCTGAATGATGGCGGACGCGACGACGATGCGCGTGAACCACTTGTTGTCGGCCGGCACGACGTACCACGGGCAATCGGGCGTTGCGGTTTCACGAATGGCGTCCTGGTACGCCTGCATGTAGTCGTCCCAGTAGCCGCGTTCGCGCACGTCGGCCGGCGAGAGTTTCCAGTTCTTGTCGGGACTGTCGATGCGCTCCAGGAAGCGCCGCTTCTGCTCCTGACGCGAGACATGCAAGAAGAACTTGCGCACGATCACGCCGTTCGCGTTGAGGTAACGCTCGTAGGCGCGAATGTCGCGATAGCGCTCGTTCCAGATGTCCTTGGTGATCCGTTGCGGCGGCAGCTTCTGCGACTCCAGGATCGTGCGATGGACGCGCAGCACCAGCACCTCCTCGTAGTAGGAGCGGTTGAAGATGCCGATGCGGCCGCGTTCCGGCAGGTTGCGGTTGCAGCGCCAGAGGTAGTCGTGATCGAGCTCCTCCGACGAGGGCGACTTGAACGAGACGACCTGGCAGCCCTGCGGGTTCACCCCCGACATCACGTGCTTGATCGCCCCGTCCTTGCCGGCCGCATCCATGGCCTGGAACACCAGCAGCAACGACCAGCGATCCTGTGCGTACAGCTTGTCCTGCAGCGCGGTCAGCGCCTCCACGCCGGCCTGCAGCATTTCCTTGGCGCGCGGCTTGTCTTCGGCGCCCAGGTCGCCGGTGTCGTCCGGATCGAAGTCCTTCAGACGGAACTTGGCTTTGCCCGTGACCCGGAACGGCGCGGCGATCTCGCGCGACTTGCCGATGACCCTGTCGAGCTTCATGCGCCACCTTCCAGTCGTTTTTGATACCGATCCACCGCGATCTCCAGATCGAACATCATCCGCTCGGTGCCCAGGATCGCTCCCAGCGGCGAGCGCTGGATCACTGCATACACTTGCGGATTCAAGCCCACCAGCCACACCGTGACGCCGGCTTCGCGCTGCCGCTTCTCGGCCTCGATCAGCATCTTCAGCGCCGAGTACTCGAGGTCGAAAACGCGGCTCAGGTCGAACGCAACGACCTGCGGCTGCGCCGCCGCGATCAACGGCCGGATCTTCTCGCCGATGCGCTCGGCGTTGAGGAAGAACAGACGCCCCTCGGGGCGCAACAAGAGCAGCCCGGCAAAGGACTCGTCGTCGGAATGCTCCGACGAGCGCGGCCGGAAGACGTTGGTCCCGCGCTTGCGGCCGAGCACGTGCACGGGCGGATCGGCCACCTGCTGCCCCAGCGCGACCAGCGAGACGATGATTGCCACCAGGATGCCCCTGAGCGTGCCGAGCAGAATCACGCCGAGGAACGCGGCCAGCGCCCAAACGAACTCGGTGCGGCGAATGCGCAGGATGCCGAGAAAGTCCGCCGGCTTGATCAGGCCAACCGAGTAGACGATCACCGTGCCAGCGAGCACCGCATGGGGCATGAGACCGATGAAGGGCGACAGCAGCAGCATCGTCAGCAAGCTCATCGCCGCCGTTACGAGTGACGCAACATGCGACCGCGCACCGGTCATGCGATTGACCGCCGTCTGCGACATGCCGCCGCCCGCGGGCATCGATCCCGTGAAGGCACCAGCGAGGTTGCCGGCACCGGTGGCGAACAGCTCGCGATTGGGCCGCAGCGTCGGCTCGTCGCTACGGATGAACGCACGCCCGACCGCAGCTGTCTCCGCGAAGCTCATGAGCGCGATGCCGAGCGCCGCTGCCCACATCTCGCTCGCGAGGCCCACGTCGGGAAGCGTGAGCGGCGGCGGGCCGACCGGAATCGCGCCGACGAGCTCGATGCCGCGGCTCTGCAAATTGAACAGTGCCACGGCGGCGATTGCCGAGCCGATGACGATCAACGGCGCGGGCCAGCGCGGCCGCAACCATTCGAGCGTGGACAGCGCAGCGATCGTCAGCACGCCAATGATCAGCGTCGGCATGGAAGTCTCGGGCACGTGCTGCACGATCGCCTGCAGGTTCTGCAGAAAGGTGCCCTTCGGGAAGTGCACGCCGAGGATCTTGGGAATCTGATCGATGACGATGACGAGCCCGATGCCGGCCTTGAAGCCGACCAGCACGGGCTCGGAAATGAAATTCGCCACGAACCCCAGCCGCAACGCCGATGCTACGGTGAGCAGGATGCCGACCAGCAACGTCAACGTAACTGCCGCTTGCAGCAACGCGGCAGGGTCGCCGTTAGGCACGACCTGCGCCAGCTCGGTGCCCGTGAGTATCGCAATCGTCGTCGTGGTGCTGACGCTGAGCACGCGCGACGTGCCGAGCACGGCGTAGATGATCATCGGCACGAATGCCGTGTAGAGGCCTACCTGGATCGGCAGGCCCGCGATAGTCGCGTACGCCATCGCCTTCGGGATGACGACGGCGCTGGTCGTGAGACCCGCAACGATGTCCGCTCGCAGCCAGGTCTTGCGATAGTCCGGCAGCCACTCCAGAAGCGGCAGGTTGGATGCCACGTACTGATCCTCCGCGCGTGCCGGCCATGCTTGCCGGGCACGCGCTCGGGAATCAATACGTGGGCTGGGCGCACTGCGTGGTCAGGCGACCCGAATCAGACCGAGCTGCTGGAGTGCAGTGACGCCATCGTCCAGGCCGATTTCCTCGACGATCTTGCCGTCCTTCACCTTCAGCACCGTAGTGCCGGTGAACTTCATCTTCCGGCCTGTGCTCGCGGGCAGCTTGCCGACCAGGAAGTCGCCGAAGGCCGGACCGCTATGCGTGCCGCCGCCTTCCCAGCGGCCGACGACGTAGTCGCCCTCCGCGATCAGGTCCGCGGCACCCCAGAAGTTGAGATCCGGGAACGCCTTGCGGAAGTCCTTCATGAACGCCTTGATGTCGTCGCGGCCGCGACGTGGTGCGTGCAGCGAATACTGCAGCAGCATGTCGGGAGCGGCGAGCTCGTCGACGATGGCGGGGTTGTACTCCTTACCCCAGAAATGCGTGAACCAGCGGCCGACGATGGCCTTGTTGTCGTCCTCTCTCGACATGATCGATCTCCTCGTTTGCAGTGGGCAGTGCCAGTCTGCGAGCGTGGAGGTCGCACTACGCTCCGAATCTTGCGTTCGGATTCTAGGCGGCGCGGCGCGAGTCGCTCTGGCCGAGCAGCAGCGTCGCTTCCCGACGCAAGGCCGCGAGATGCTCGAACGCCGCGTCGTAGGAGCGCGGCACGAGGAAGTCTTCCATCGCGAGCATGCCGCGGTAGCCGCGCGATGCCAGCAAGCGGAACAGCTGCGGCCACTCGACCATGCCCTGCTGCAACCCGTCCCACTGCCAGGTCCAGTTGCCGCCCGCGCGGACCCACGAAGCGTTCTTGATGTGAACGTTCGCGAGGTGGTCGCGCAGCAGATCGATGCCGTATTCCCAATCTTCCTTGCCTTCGATCACCATGTTCGCGGGATCGAAAGTAATCGCGATCGCCTCGGGATCGAGGTTGCGCACCAACGCGTGCGCGCTGGTGAAGCTGCTCATCACAGTTCCCCAATGGATCTCGAGCAGCGCACACACGCCCGCGAGCTTGGTGCGGCGGGCCAGGCGCTGCAGCGTCAGGCGCACATTGCGCAGGATCTCGCCCGCGGGGATTCCCTCGCGATAGGACGGCACGACAGCGCGATCGGTGCCGAGATTGCGGACGGCAGCAACACCGGCCAGCGGCAGTGTCACGTGGAAGTACTTGACGCCAGTGCGCGCGCAGATATCGATCATCGCGTCGATCGCACCGGGCTCGTTGACGCCGAAGCACGAGCTGAAGACGCGCAAGTCGAGCCGGTGTGCTTCGACCTGCCGCTTGATCTCGACGCAGCGGCGTTGCAGCTCCTGCAAGCTGACGTGGCAATTGCCATGCACGCGCAGCTCGACGCCCTCGTAGCCCGCGGCTGCGCCAAGCTTCAGGGCGTCAGCGAGCCGGAACGCGCCGAGCGTCGAGGTACAGATATTCACTGGACGGTCCATAGTCCAGGAGTCTGCGTAGCTGCTCAGGCGCGCAGTACTGCCGGAACGGCAGCCGCGTAACTGACTTTCGGAAGGAGACTAACTCGTCTCGACTAGCCTTGGGCGAGGCCGTAGCCGCCGACGGGCTCGGTCACGGTCTGCTCGCCGAAACTCGCAATCAGGGCCCTTCCCTTGGCGATTGCGGCCCGCACGGCAGGCAACTGCAGGGACGCCGCGTGACTCTCCTTGCTGTCCCAGACTTCGGTGATCCAGATGGCGTCCGGATCCTTCGGGTCGCGCGCGACGACGTAGCTCCGGCAACCGGGCATGCTGCCTACGCCCTCGAGAAGAATCGCGACGAAGGCGTCGCGCTTCCCGGGCACGCAAGTCATCTTGCCGATCAGTCCGTACATTTTCGAACCCTCTGGGACGTTGGCGCAGCCTGGCGCGAGCGCCGCGAGCATGGCTGCGCCCGACAATCGATTGAACTCACGGCGATCCATGGGCATGACGTTTCAGTCTGCGCGCGTCAGCTCAGCCGCAGTGACGAACTTCGGCGCGATGTCGACGGGCACGTTCGCCAGCCGGTCGATCACGTGCTGAACCTGCGGGCGGATCACGACCATGCGCTCGAACAACTGCTTCACGCCCGCGTAGTCGCCATGCGCCTGCAGCGTCATGATGTCGTGAGTCAGGCCAGTGACGGCCTTCTTCGTCTTGGCAAGGTCGAGCGAGAACAGACCGTCTTTGTCGATGCGAATGGCGCCGTGATCGAGCAAGTAGTTGACCTGCAGTGTCATGCCCTTCGCGTGCGCGTCGTTCAGACCGAACCGCAGAGTGCGGAACGTGGACGCGAGGAACGTCACGTACATGCTGCGTTCCTGCTTCTTGTCGATCACACCCTTGTCCATCAGGTGCTGCAGAGCCCACAGCCCCGAGATGTCCGCCTTCGCTTCTTCCAGCGGACCGTTCAACTCCTTCAGCTCCTGGCGCACGGTTGTGTCGCGACCGCCGACTTTGATCGTCTGCGGCCCGAGGCCGTGCATCAGCTCGTGCATCAGGATGTGCGTGAAGAACGAGTCGAACGCGACAGCTGGCTGATCGCTCGCGGCGAGCGCTTGCTTGGAGATCGGCACCAGCACCTCATCGAACTTCGCCTGCTGGAAGTTCTTCAGCAGCACGCGCTTGGAGCCCTTCTCCGCGACCACGCGCTCGTCGTTCGGCAAATTGAACGCCGCGGTCTGCACGCCATGGTTGCCGTCGCCGGCGGCGAATACGACGTTGACGACGCGAATCGGCGAGTAGCCGCCGAGCTTCGAGCGCCGGAACTGCGGCTCGATCGGCAGATGATTCTCCAGATCCTGCAGCTCGCGGCTGAAGCGATCGAGCTTGCCGCTCGCAGCGCGGTCCGTCAGCGCGATGAACGATTCGAAGGCCGCCTTGAAGTTGAACCACTCGTCCTCGTACACCTCGTACGGTCCGATCGTCGGCTCGATGGACGCATCCAGCTCCATCCAGGCGACGTCGCTCGCGTAGTAATCGTTGCTCACGAACGCGTCGGCGCGCTTTTCGAGAAACGACTTCAGCGTGGGCTGCCTGGTCAGCGCCGCGGCCTCGCGCAACAGGCGCGCCATTTCCGCGAGCTCACCTTGGTACTCCAGAGAGTACGGCACCGTCGTCAGCTTGCCTTCCGGCGAGCGGCGAATCGTCGTGAAGAATCCGGTCGCAGCCGTGTGCTGCTCGCCCTGCAGCGTTTTCATCCACGCGTCGACTTCTTCGCGCGTCGCGCCCGCCGGATAGAAATTGCCACCCGGCGGTTTCGCGCCGGCGCCCGGCACGAACACCCGGTCCTCGTCCAGCTCCGACCACGGGCCCTTGTTCAGCACGAAATAGCTCAGGCGCGCACGGCCGAGCGGTGTTTCGTCGGCCAACAGTCGCAACAGCGTCGATTCGTTGCCGGGCCAGCGCTGGCGCACGAACAACGCGTCGATGTATCGGGACGCTTCGACCAGCCGCACCAGGGCGGCCCGCTCTTCGGGCGGCAGATACGCAACGTCGACCCGCACCTCGACCGGCGCGAAGCGCGCTTCCATCGACTTGAGCTGGGTGGCGTCGGGCACGGCTTTGTTCTCTGCCGCGGAGCCGGCGGTGCAAGCGAGCGCGCAGAGCGCGGCGATCACGGCGGGTGCGAGAGGCATCGGGACCTCGGATTTCTGCACGGTGATACGGGCTTCGCTGTTTATCCTTTCGGCCGTCGTGTTTCAATAGCGCCGGGGGAGGAACCACGCATGATCGACCGCGAGCTCGACATCCAGACCGCCGACGGCGCGATGAACACGTTCGTCACGCATCCCGAAGAGGGCGGTCCGCATCCAGTCGTGCTCTTTTACATGGATGCGCCGGGCAAGCGCGGCGAATTGCACGACATGGCACGCCGGCTCGGCAGCGTCGGCTACTTCGTAGTCCTTGCCAATCTCTATTACCGCCGCGACCGCGACTTCCGCATGGGCACCGGCGAAGACGCGCGCCGCATCATGTTCGAGCACATGAACTCGCTCGACCGCGCCAAGGTGCTGACGGACACCGCGGCGATGCTGAAGTTCGTCGCTGACGAGAAGGCCGCGCGCACTGACAAGATCGGCGTCGTCGGTTACTGCATGAGCGGGCCGTTCGTCTTCTGGGCCGCCGCCGAGCATCCGGATCGCGTGGCCGCTGCCGCCTCCTTCCACGGCGTGCGCTTGTGCACAGACTCGCCTGAGTCGCCGCATCGGTACGCAGCGAAGATCAAAGCCGAGCTGTACGTCGGCTGCGCCCAGACCGATTCTTATGCGCCGCCGGAAATGATCGAAGCGCTCGACGCGCATTTGCGGATCACGCCGCTGCGCTACCGGATCGAGACATATCTCGACACTCAGCATGGCTTCGTGTTCCCAAAGCGCGAAGGCATGTATCAGAAGGCCGGCGCGGAGCGGCACTGGGAGCGACTGATCGCACTGTTCCGGCGTAACCTCGGATAAGCAGAACAAGAAGGGGACATCGATGAGAACGACTCTGCTGGCTGGCACAGTAGCGGCCGTCCTGTTCGCAACCGGCGTAGCCGCACAAGGCAGCCGCGATCGCAATGCGTACTTCGGCGACCTGCACGTCCACACGAAGCTGTCCTTCGACGCTTACATCTTCAATGTGCGCGCCACGCCGGACGACGCGTATCGCTACGCCAAGGGCGAATCGATCCACCACGCCTCCGGCTACGACGTGCGGCTGACCGACGCGCCGCTCGACTTCCTGGCCGTCACGGACCATTCGGAGTATCTGGGCATCATCCCGGCAATGAACGATCCCAAGCATCCGCTCTCGAAGCTGCCCTACGCGCCGGACCTGTTCAGCACCGACCGCGACAAGATCAACGCTGCGTTTCAGAAAATCGGCGCGAGCCTGCGCTCCGGCCAGTACCTGCCGGAGCTCAAGGACCCGGACACTTCGCGCTCCGCGTGGCGCACGATCATCGATTCTGCGGATCGCAACTATGTGCCCGGCAAGTTCACGACGTTCCGCGGCTACGAGTACACCTCCGCGCCGGACGGCCAGAACCTGCATCGCAACGTGATCTTTGCCGGCGCCCGCGCGCCGGACCTGCCGTTCACGGCGCTGGAATCGCAGAACCCGGAACAGCTGTGGCGCTGGATGGACCAGCAGCGCAAGCAGGGCATCGAAGCCCTCGCGATTCCGCACAACTCGAACGGCAGCGACGGCCGCATGTTCCAGCGCACGCAGTTCGACGGCCGGCCGATGGATCGCAGCTATGCAGAGCTGCGCATGCGCAATGAGCCGCTCGCGGAAATCACGCAGGTCAAAGGCACTTCGGAAACGCATCCTTCGCTGTCGCCGAACGACGAGTGGTCATCGTTCGAGATCATGGACACGTACATCGGCTCGGCGACGAAGGTGACGAAGTTCGCCGGCGGTTACGTGCGCGACGCGCTGAAGAGCGGTCTGGAGTTCGACCAGGCGCAGGGCTTCAACCCGTACCACTTCGGCTTCACCGGCTCGAGCGATACGCACAACGCCGCCGGGTCGTTCGAAGAGAACCGCTACTTCAGCAAGGTGGGCATCCTCGACGGCAAGCCCGAGCAGCGCGGTTCCGTGCCTCCTGCCGGCAGCACCTGGGACAACTACGAGCCGAAGAACAACGCAGCTCGTTACCAAACGTGGGGCACGGCTGGACTGACTGGGGTGTGGGCCGAGGAGAACACGCGCGAATCGATCTTCGCGGCGTTGCGTCGCAAGGAAACATTCGCGACGTCCGGCACGCGCATGCGCGTGCGCTTCTTCGCCGGTTACGAACTGCCGGATGGCCTGGAGAAGCGACACGACATGGTGTCGCAGAGCTACGCGCACGGCGTGGCGATGGGTGCCGATCTCCTGCAGCGAGGCACGCGCGCGCCGCGCTTCCTCGCGTGGGCGCTGCGCGATCCGCATTCCGGCTGGCTGCAACGGGTACAGATCGTCAAAGGCTGGGTCGAAGACGGCAAAGCACAAGAGCGCGTATTCGACGTTGCGTGCTCCGACGGACTCACGCCCGACAGCACGACCCATCGCTGCGGCGACAACGGCGCGACCGTCGATCTACGCACTTGCGCGGTAAGCGAAAACAAAGGCGCTGTCGAGTTGCGCGCGCTCTGGTCCGATCCGACCTTCGATCCGCGCCAGCGTGCGTTCTACTACGTTCGCGTGCTGGAGAATCCGTCGTGCCGCTGGTCGACCTGGGACGCGATCCGCGCCGGGGTCGAGCCGAACCCGAAGCTCGCGAAAACCATCCAGGAGCGCGCCTGGAGCTCGCCGATCTGGTACGTTCCGCAGCGCTGACGACGCGGGAGACTTTCGTTGAACTTCCTACGCGCGGCGGTCCGCGAGCCGTTGCTGCATTTCATACTGATCGGCGCGCTGCTATTCGCAGTCACTGCGCTGCGCCAGAAGCATTCCGAGCACGCGGAGATCCGCATCACCGCAGGCGAAGTTACGCAGCTCGCCGCATTCTGGGAGACGCAGGCGCAGCGCAAGCCTACTGCCGAAGAGCTGCGAGGTTTGATCGAAGAGCGCATCGACGAGGAAGTGCTGGCGCGCGAGGCGGTGCGACTTGGTCTGGATCGCGACGACGTCATCGTGCGGCGGCGCCTGGCGCAGAAGATGGCGTTCGTCAGCGACGATCTCGCCGTGGTCGCCGAGCCTGCCGAAGACGCGCTGCGCGAATACTTCAACGCGCACCGCGAGACCTACACGACACCTGATCTGTACGCGCTGCGTCACGTCTACTTCAATCCCGACCGTCACACGACACTCGATGCCGATGCAGAACGCGCGCTGCAACGACTCGCTCGGGGCGCCAATGCGGACAACGTGGGCGATCCGTTCATGTTGCCGCGCGAGCTGGCCGACGTTTCCCGCGATGACATCGCGCGCGACTTCGGCTCATCGTTCGCGGATGCAGTGACTGGCTCGACGCCCGGCAGCTGGAGCGGCCCGGTGCGATCGCCCTTCGGCGTGCATCTCGTCAAACTCGAATCGCATACACCGAGCAGCACGGCGAACTTCGAGGACGTGCGCGACCAGGTGCGCGAAGCGTACCTCGCGGAGAAGCAGCGCGACGCGAACGCCGCCCTGCGCACCAAACTGCGCCAGCAATACAAGATCGTCGTCGAACCCGCGGAGAGCCCCGGATCATGAGCGGCCGTTGGACCTTGCCCTGTAGGTCGGGCTTTAGCCCGACAATTTTGTTATCGCTCTTCCTCCTTGGCTTCGTCCTGCCCTCTCACGCCCACGAGGTCCGCCCCGCCTACCTCGAAATCATCGAGCAACAAGCCGGCATCTACTCCCTCACCTGGAAGCAACCCTCCCTCGCCGAAGCGCGCATCGCCATCGACCCACAACTCCCGTCGAGCTGCACGACACTCGGCGAGCGCCACGTCGAAGTCGCGGACGGCGCATTCGTCGCACGTTGGCAAGCGCAATGCCCCGGCGGGCTCGCGGGACAAACGATCCGCATCGCCGGATTGGAGCGCACGCTCACCTCGACGTTCGTCCGGACCGAGCTCGCCGACGGTCGAACGATCTCCGGCGTCGTGCAAGCGTCAGATCCTTCCTTTCAGTTCGCAGCCGCACGGCCAGTACTGCCGGCGTATTTCACGCTCGGCATCGAGCACATCCTGAGCGGCATCGATCACGTCTTCTTCGTCATCGGCCTGATCCTGCTCGTGCCGCAACTCTGGCGGCTGGTCGGCGCGCTCACCGCGTTCACCGTCGCACACAGCATCACACTCGGCGCCGCCGCGCTGGGATTCGCGGGCCTGCCGCAAGCCGCCGTCGAAGTGGTGATCGCCCTCAGCATTCTCGTCGTCGGCTACGAGGTCGTGCGCGCGGCGCGCGGCCGCACCGGTCTGACGTATGCGATGCCGTGGGCAGTCGCATTCGGCTTCGGCCTGCTTCACGGGTTTGGCTTCGCGGGCGCGCTCGCGGAAATCGGCTTGCCGCAGGACGCGAAGCTCGGCGCGTTGTTGTTGTTCAACCTCGGAGTCGAGACCGGCCAGCTGATGATCGTCGCCGTCGCAGTGCCGTTGGCACGCTGGATCGCAAGTCGCACCGTGGAGCTGCGCCGACGCATCGAGGTCGGCGCCGGCTATTCGCTCGGCGCCGCTGCAGCGTTCTGGATGATCCAGCGCGTCGCTAGCGTCTTTTGAAGACGCCGCAGGTCACGGTTTGGGATCGACGCGAACCGTTGCCTTCGTGTGATCGATGCTGTCCGTCAGCTGGAACCACGAGATCGGCCGCACTTCCAGTGCGCGCGACGTGCAGGCACCGCCGATCATCCGCGCCGCCTCCAACGCTTCTTCCTGCGTGGCGCAGTCGACGACGTAGAAGCCCAGCAGCTGTTCCTTCGTCTCCGCGAACGGGCCGTCGATGATGTATGCCTCGGGCCCCTTGCGCAGGGTCATCGCCGTCGTGCTCGGATGCAGCCGCACCACCGGGCCGAGCTTGCGCTCCGCCGCCAGCTTGCCCTGCACGACGATGTGCTGGCCGATCAGCCGCTCCTCTTCCGCCTTGCTCAGGTTCGCGATGTCGGCGTCGGTGCCGTAGATGAGGATGGAATAAAGCATGGAGCCGCTCCTGCGAAGTCCCTGTTCCGAAGTATGTGTCCCAAAGTATGCCCTATACTGACCCGGTGATCGCCTCGACGCCACCCAGCGACGAACGAGCAGCACGCTTTCTCGGCGCGCCCGGCCGTGCTCGCGCGCAACAGGCCGTGGCCGAATTGCACGAATGGCTGGGATCGCGACTGAGCACAGCCGAAGCGGTGCGCGCTCAGCACGGTCGCGGCGAAGCCTACAGCCCTGTCCAACCGCCCGACGCCGTCGTCTGGCCGGAGAGCGCCGAAGAAGTCAGCCGCATCGTCGGAACGTGCTCTCGCCATCAGATTCCGGTGATCGCTTTTGGTGCCGGAACTTCGCTCGAAGGTCACGTCAGCGCACCGTATGGCGGCATCTGCATCGATTTCTCGCGCATGAACGAAGTGCTGTCGGTGAATCCAGCAGACACCGACTGCGTGATTCAACCGGGCGTCACGCGCGAGCAGCTGAATTCGTATCTGCGCGACACGGGATTGTTCTTCCCGGTCGACCCGGGCGCGAACGCGACGCTCGGCGGCATGGTCTCCACTCGCGCTTCGGGCACGACGACGATCCGCTACGGTGCGATGGCTCGCAATGTGCTCGCGCTGCAGGTCGTGCTCGCGGACGGACGCATCGTGCGAGTCGGCACTCGTGCGGCGAAATCTTCGACGGGTTACGACCTGGTACGTCTGCTCGTCGGTTCGGAGGGCACGCTCGGCATCATCACGGAAATCACGTTGCGGCTGTATGGCATTCCCGAAACGACAGTGGGCGCTACATGCGTATTTCCGGCGCTGCGCGGTGCAGTCGATGCCGTCGTCGAGATCATTCAGTCCGGCGCATCGGTGTCGCGCATCGAGTTCCTCGACGAGCTGCAGGTGCGCGCCTGCAATCGTTACTCGCAGCTGTCGCTGCCCGAGAAGCCGACGCTGTTCCTCGAGTTCAGCGGCACGCCGGACAGTGTCGGCGGCGAGGTTGCACGCGCAGAGGAAATCGCGCAGTCCAACGGCGGCTCGGCATTCCAGTCGACTGCGGACGACGCCGAACGCGCACGATTGTGGAAGGCGCGTCACTCGGCGTACCACGCCGCACGCGCGTTGCGGCCTGGCTCGGAATGCCTGGTCGCCGATGTGTGCGTGCCGATCTCGCAGCTGGCGGATGCGGTCGCGGACGCGCGGCGCGATATCGATGCGGCAGGATTGCTCGCGCCGGTCGTTGGGCATGTCGGCGACGGCAACTTCCACGTGCTGTTCCTGCTGCAACCCGGTGCAACGGACGAATGGCAGCGCGCAGAAAAAATCTATGACGCGATGATCGAGCGCGCACTGCGCGTCGGCGGCACCTGCACGGGCGAGCACGGCATCGGCCAAGGCAAACGCACGAAGTTGATCGCCGAGTACGGCACCGACGTCGTCGAGATGATGCGCGCAATCAAGAACGCGTGGGATCCGCAGGGCATTCTCAATCCGGGGAAGATCTTCCTGTGAGCGACACACACTCCGAACTGGGCGCCCGCACACTGCGCAAGGTCGCGTGGCGGCTGATCCCGTTCATGGGGCTCCTGTATTTCCTCGCCTTCGTCGACCGGGTCAACATCGGCTTCGCCGCGCTGACGATGAATGCGGACCTCGGCCTCACCCCCAGCATGTTCGGGTTCGCGTCCGGCATCTTCTTCATCGGCTACGTGCTGTTCGAAGTGCCGAGCAACATCATCATGGAGCGCGTCGGCGCGCGGCTGTGGATCGCACGAATCATGATCACGTGGGGTTTGCTCTCGGCCGGCACTGCGTTCGTGTCGACTCCGAACAGCCTCTACGTACTGCGCTTTCTGCTCGGCGTCGCCGAAGCCGGCTTCTTCCCCGGCATGATTCTCTACCTGACGTACTGGTTTCCCGCTGCGTCGCGCGCGCGGATCGTGAGCGCATTCATGATCGCGCTGCCGATCTCCACGGTCATCGGCAGTCCCGTCTCCACTGCGATGCTGTCGCTGAATGCTTTCGGCCTGCACGGCTGGCAATTGATGTTCCTCGCCGAAGGCATACCGGCAGTGCTGTTAGGTGTAGCGGTGCTGGCGGTATTGCGCGACGGTCCGGCGAAAGCCGCATGGCTGAGCGACGACGAACGGAACTGGCTGCAAAGCCAGCTGGCAGCCGAGCGCGCAGCGCTTGGTCCGGTCTCGCATTCGAGCCTCGCAGGATTGCGCAATCCGCGCGTGTGGTTCCTCGGGCTCGTCTACTTCGGCGTGCTCGTCGGCAACTACGGTGTCGGCTTCTGGTTGCCGCAGATCGTGAAGGGACTGGGCGACCTGTCGAACTTCGAGGTCGGGCTCGCAACCGCCCTGCCCTACGCCGCCGCCGCATTGACTATGTATCTGTGGGGCAGTCACTCCGACCGCACGCGCGAGCGTACTTGGCACGTTGCGCTGCCAGCGTTCGTCGGCGCGTTGGGCTTGGCGTTGAGTGCGTATTGGGGCGGCACGCCAGTGCTGGCACTCGCGGCGCTATGTCTGAGCGTGATGGGCTGTTACGCCGCTCTGCCAGTGTTCTGGACGTTGCCGACTTCCATGCTGGCGGGCAGCGCCGCGGCAGCAGGGATCGCGCTCGTGAACTCCATCGGCAACACCGGCGGGTTCCTCGGACCCACGGTCGTCGGTTTCGTCACCGACGCGACGGGCAGTTTCACTGCCGCGTTGTGGACGCTCGCTGCATTCGTGGCGGCTGCCGGTGTTTTGGTGCTCGCACTCGCGCCGCGCACTCGCGCGCTCGTCGCTACTTCGGAAACTCAGCCACCTTGATCAGCGTCCGTGCACGCATGATGAAGTGCTGCGGATCGTGCGGTGAGATGACTACCGTCCGATTCGGATAACGCAACACTACGGCCCGGTCCGGGTCCGTCGCCAGCGCACGAAACCAGCCGAGCTTCATGCTCCAGTAACGCCCCGTGAAGGAAAACACTCCGTCGATGATCAGCAGGCGGAAGGCGTTGCGCATCGCCTCGATGTCGCCGGTGACCGAACGCAATCCGGCCAGCGGCAGTCGCGTATTCCACATTCCCCGCCGCACCGTCACCGCATCCTCCGTGAGCGTGTAGCCGCGAACTCTTCCGGCAAACCCCGCCACGACGAGCACTACCGCTGCAATCAACAAAGCCGCAGCGAACAGCGGCGGTCCGACCGGAACGAAAATCATCACGGCAACGACCAGCACTGCGAGCGCCAGCGTCACGCAAGTCATGACGACCAGGCTGTGGCTCCACGGCGCGCGGAATTCGATGGTCGTCACGGAACTGCCCTCATGTACACGCGTTCCAAGAAGCAATGGGGCCGAGACGCTCACAGGATTGTCCCATGAAATACCTCAATCTTTCGCTCCCCGTCGCTGCATTCGCCCTCACCGTGCTTGCCGGTTGCGCGAGCACTCCGCGAGCAGACATCCACGTGCACGCCGCGCCGGATGCGAACTTCTCCAAGTACAGCACCTTCGGTTTCCCGGAGCAGACCGGTACCGATCGCGGCGGCTACTCGACGTTGATCACGAGCTACTTCAAGACCGCGGTGCGCACTCAGATGGAGCAGCGCGGTTATCACTACGTCGACGAGAACCCCGACCTGTTGGTCAACTTCTACGCCAAGGTGCACGAGCGCACGGAAGTGCGGTCGGACCCGACGTACTCGGCAGCGTATGGCTACTACGGCTATCGCTACGGTCTGTACGGCGCGTGGCCGCTCTACGATAGCGACGTGCGCACCGTGACCTATCCGATCGGCACGGCGAACATCGACGTCGTCGACGCGCACAAGAAGCAGATGATCTGGGAAGGCGTCGCACAGGGTCGTTTGCGCGACCAGGACATGGACAATCCGCGCGAGTCCATTTCGCAGGTCGTGACGCAGCTGTTCGCGCGCTTCCCGGGCCGCGCCGGCATCGTCGAGAACTCGCGCGCATCCGACGCGCAGTAACAGTTCTTCACGAAAGCGGCGTCAACGGGCATGCTCAGCGAGCGTTGAGTCAAGCTCCACGCTTTGGAGGACCCGTTCAATGTTCACGAAAGTTGCGACCGCTGCCGTTCTGCTGTGCTCGAGCTGCGTAGTGCTGGCCCAGGGGCGCGACGCGATCGAGTACGCCGATGCCGATCACGACGGCAAGGTCACGAAACAGGAATACACGGATGCGCGTGCCGCGCAATTCTCGCGAATGGATCGCAACGGCGACGGCTTCATCGACAGCGCCGACTCGCGCGAGGGCGCCAATGAGCGCGGCCAACGCGCGGCCGCAGCGCTGCGCGGCCGCATCGATAGCAACGGCGATGGCAAGATCAGCAAGGAAGAGTTCGTCAACGCGCCGACGATGCTGTTCGACAAGTTCGACGCCGACAAGAACGGCGAGCTCGACGCCAAGGAGCTGGAAGCCGCGCGCAGCGCCGCAGGTCGGTGGCGCGAACGCCGCACGCAGTAACGTTCAAAGCTTCAGCACCACGCGCCCGACGGGATTGCCGGTGCGCAGGTGCTGCAAAGCCGCGTCGAACTGATCGAGCGGAAACACTTTGTCGATCACCGGCTGCAGACGGTGCTCGTCGATGAACGCGCTCATGCGCTGGTAGTCGGCGCGCGAGCCGACGTAGACCCCGCGCGCGCTGGCCGTCTTGTTCAGCAAGCCGAGCGAGGAAATCGAGCCGTCGTAGCCCGACAAGCCGCCGACGATCGACAGCATGCCGCCGTACGCGAGGCTTTTCACGGATTGTTCGAGCGTCTCCTTGCCGCCGACGTCGACGACGAGATCGGCACCATGACCGCTCGTCAGCTCCATGACCTGCTCGCTCCACCTCGGGTGCGTGCGATAGTTGATGCCGTCGCGCGCGCCAAGCTCGCGCACGCGCGCGAGCTTGTCGTCAGAACTGCTCGTGGCGATGACGCGTGCCTTGGCCGCATTCGCGAACTGCAGCGCGAAGATCGAAACACCGCCAGTGCCTTGCACGAGCACGACGCGATCACGCAGCTCGTTCTTGCCAACCGTCGCGTTCCACGCAGTGAGGCCAGCCGTGGGCAAAGTCGCCGCCTGTTCATAAGAGAGGCTCTGCGGCGCCGGCACGACCGCAGTGTCTTCTAGCACCACGTACTCGCCGAGCACGCCGTCTACGTCGATGCCGTGCGCGGCGTTGATGATCTCCTTGCTCGCAGTGCCCTCAGTCCAATTGCGGAAATACAGGCTCGTCACGCGCGTGCCGGGACGGAGCCCTTTCACACCTTTGCCGACCGCGACGATGTCGCCGGCAGCGTCCGAGCTCGGAACGCGTCCGACCAGCGCGCCGCTCTTGTTGTCGAAGCCGAGCATCTCCCAATCGCCGCGGTTCAAGCCAACCGCCCGAACGCGGACCAGCACCTGTCGATCGCCGGGTTGCGGCACCGCAGCTTCGATGAGCTTCCAGCGATAGCCCGTCTCCGCTTTTTCCAGCACGATCTTGCGAGCGGTGCTCGGCAACGGCTCGGCGGCATGCACCACGCCGGCGAGCAACGTGCAAATGATGAGTGCGATCGATCCGCTGACTGCCTTGAGCATTAGTGTCATCCCTTGGTGATGTTGGCGCCGCGCTGCGCGAGCAACTCGCGCAGCACCGAGCGATGGCAACGCGCCTCGTTCTCGCAATAGCAACCGACGGCGAACGAGCCGTGATGCGAGAGCGCCGCGAGCGTGTCGAGCAGCCGCGACTTGTCCGCGTCTTTCATTTCGGCGAGGTAACGGCGCTTGAAGGTCTTCCACTGCGCGTCGCTCTGCGCCGACTGACCGAGCTTGAGCAGCGCTTCGCTCGGTGCGAGCGTCGGCAACCACACGTCGTAGAAGTCGCGCCGCGCCCAGTCCGCTTTCGGCACGCCGCGCGGCGGCCGCCGCACCGTGCCGATTCGCAAGCCTTCGCCGTTCGCGCGCGGGCTACCGAGCCGCACGATCGAGATCGCCATGAAGCACCTCCAGCTAAATTTTATGACAGATTCGGACAGGTCTTCCGTGCAATGATCCCTGCCCCGTTTGGAGATACGCCATGACCGCAACTCAAGCCACCAAAGCAGCTGCCTTCCAGGCACTGCACCGGGATCCCGGCACGTTCGTCATCGCCAACGCCTGGGACGGCGGCTCCGCGCGCGTCCTGCAGAGCCTCGGCTTCTCGGCCATCGCGACTTCGAGCGGCGCTGCCGCCGGCGTGCTCGGCCGGCTCGACGGCAAGATCACGCGCGACGAAGCGCTGTCGCAGGTTCGCATCATCGTCGCTGCTACGGACCTTCCCGTGTCGGCAGATCTGGAGAAAGGCTTCGGCGATAAGCCGGAAGTCGTGGCCGAGACCGTGCGACTCGCGGCCGACGCAGGCCTGGCAGGATGCTCCATCGAGGATGCGACCGGTCAAAGCGATCGGCCGCTGTTCGATTTCGGTCTTGCGGTCGAGCGAGTTGCCGCGGCGGTGCAAGCGGCCCGCGCCCTGCCCATTCCGTTTACGTTGACCGCGCGCTCCGAGAATTTCCTGCGAGGCAACCCGAACCTCGACGACACCATCAAGCGTCTGCAGGCATTCGAGAAAGCGGGCGCAGACGTGCTGTTCGCTCCGTTGCTGCCGGACTTGGCCGCAGTGCGCGCGGTCTGCTCAGCCGTGTCGAAACCTGTCAACTTCATGGTCGGCGCGCCGGGCAAGTCTTTCAGTGTCGCGGAGCTGAAGGACGCAGGGGTGAAGCGCATCAGCCTTGCCACGTCGCTGTTCCGAGCCGCCATGACCGGCCTGCACGAGGCGGCCCGCGAGGTGCAGGAAAAGGGCACGTTCACGTACCTCGACCGCCTGATCGACGTGAACAAGTTCATGCGGCGCTGAGAGGCCCTTCGAGTCAGTTATGATCTCCGGGGTAACGCTCCCCAGGGGATCACTGCATGGCCATTCCGGATTCGTTGCGCGGGCAGCTGCGGCTGCCCGTCATTGGCTCGCCCTTGTTCATCGTCTCGAACCCGCGCCTGGTCATCGAGCAGTGCAAAGCGGGCGTGGTAGGTTCCTTTCCGGCGCTGAATGCGCGACCGGCGCCGGTGCTGGAAGAATGGCTCGTGCAGATCACCGAGGAGCTCGCCGCGTTCAAGCGACAGCATCCCGAGCGCAAAGTCGCGCCGTTCGCCGTCAACCAGATCGTGCACGCGTCGAACGATCGGCTCGCGAGCGACGTCGCGCTGTGCGAGAAGTATCGCGTGCCGATCCAGATCACCAGCCTGCGCGCGCCGGACGAGGTCGTGCAGTCGGCGCATTCGTACGGCGGGCTCGTGTATCACGACGTGACCAACGTGAAGCATGCCAAGCGCGCGCTGCAGGCCGGCGTCGACGGGTTGATTCTCGTTTGCTCGGGCGCCGGCGGACACGCGGGCTCGCTGTCGCCGTTCGCATTGCTCGCGGAAGTGCGCGAGTTCTATGACGGGACCGTGATCCTGTCGGGCGCGATCGCGAACGGCGCGGCGATTCTCGCCACGCAGGCAATGGGCGCGGACTTCGCATACATGGGCACGCGCTTCATCGCAACCGACGAAGCCAACGCGAGCGCGGAGTACAAACGAGCGCTGGTCGACAGCCAGGCCGAGGACATCGTCTACACGAACCTGTTCACGGGCGTGCACGGCAACTACCTGCGCGCGAGCATCGTCAACGCCGGGCTCGATCCGGACGCGCTGCCGGTCGCAGACAAGAGCAAGATGAACTTCGGCAGCGGCGGCAACACCAAGAGCAAAGCGTGGCGCGACATCTGGGGCAGCGGCCAAGGCGTTGCCGACATTCACGAGATCCTGCCAGTGAGCGCGCTGGTCGAGCGCCTTGCAACCGAATACGCAGCTGCCAAGTCGCAACTCGACAGTCATACCCGCGCATTCATCTAAGGAACGGAACATGAAGCACGTCTGCCTGTTCGCGCTGCTTGCGTTCGCAACCTTCGCCACACCCGCGGCTGATCTGCTCATCGAGCACGTGACGGTCATCTCGCCGGAGCAATCGCAGCCCCTTGCGGACCGCAACGTGCTGATTCGCGATGGGCGCATCGTCTCGGTCGGCCAGCAGGCGGTCGCTGCCAAGGCAGACACGCGCAAGATCGACGGGCGCGGCAAGTTCCTCACGCCAGGCCTGATGGATTCGCACGTGCACGCCAGCGACTCGGCGGGCATTCCGCCGATAGGCGACGATCCGGCGCTCGTTGCGCTGCGCGACGCGTACCAGCGTCAGCAGCCGCGCAGCTACTTGTATTTCGGCGTCACACAGCTGCTCGATCTCGCGTCGTTCGGTAGCGGTCTCAAACCCTTCGAGAGCCAACCGGTCAAGCCCGATCTGTTCCACTGCGGCGCCGCGCCGGTGCTCGACGGCTATCCGACGGCGATGATTCCTCAGCCGGTGCGCTACCTCGCGTTCCCGGATTACGTGTACGAGCCCGCGAACGCGAAGGAACATCCGCTGCCTGCGGGTGCCAATGAGGCCGATCACACCCCCGAAGCGGTCGTCGAGCGAGCTGCGAAGGGCGGCGCGCGCTGCTTCAAGATTTTCATCGAGGATGGGTTCGGTCCTCGCTCCGATTGGCCGATGATGAGCAAGGACACGCTCGCACGCGTTCGCGCGGCGACTCGGCAGCACAAGCTGCTACTGATCGCCCACGCGAACGCGCTCGGCATGCAGCGCATCGCGCTCGATGTCGGCGTCGATGTGCTCGCGCACGGCTTGTGGAACTGGGACGAGTACGACGGGCAACCGGACTTGCCGGCGCCGATCGCCGAGCACTTGCGCAAGCTCCACGCGAAGAACATCGGTTATCAGGCCACGCTGCGCGTGCTACCTGGGACCGCGGACATGTTTCGCGAGGACACGCTCAAGGATCCGATGTACGCCAAGGTCGTACCGCCCTCCGTGCTCGCGTGGTACGCAACCGAGCCCGGTCAGTGGTTCAAACAAATCATGCGTGAAGGCGCTCCGCCGTCCGCGGACGTGAAGATCATGCATGGCTGGCTGAAGCAGAACGAACAAGGAATGCGGGCACTGCGCTACATGCAGGAGCTCGGCCATCCGCTGCTCGTCGGCAGCGACACGCCGTCGGCGCCGACGTATGGCAGCCAACCCGGCTACGACACGTATCGCGAGATGCGCTTGATGGCGCAATCGGGCGTGCCGCTGCCGGTGATCTTTCGCGCAGCGACGCTCAACAACGCGCGACAGTTCGGCCTCGACAAGGACTACGGCACGGTCGAAGCGGGCAAGATCGCGAATCTGGTGCTGCTGACGGGGAATCCGCTGGAGACGATGCGTGCGTGGGCGCAGATCGAGAAGGTGATCCTGCACGGTAACGTGATCGAGCGCGAGACGTTGGCTGCGGACAAGAAACCGTAGGTGCTTACTTCAGCAGCACATCAGCGCTAACGTAGTAGATATCTCGCAGCCCGTTCCCCGGCGCGCGCAGCCGCCGCTCCAGCTCGTCGAATGTCAGCTTGCGCTCGAGCGTTTGAACGCCTGAGCGACGGTTGCTGGTGAAGATGAAGATCTTCCCATCGGGCGACAGGCGCGGCGCAAAGTCCCAGCCGGTCGAGTTGATCGGCGGACCCGGATGGCGCGGCGTATCCCAGCGCTCGCCGTTGCGCTTCGCTACGTACAGGTCATACGCACCCACCGCGTCGCCGCGATTGCGGGCAGCGATGATCAGCGTCTGCTCGTCGGCGCTGATGAACGGCTCGATCTCGTCGCCCTTCGAGTTCACCGGCGCGCCGAGATTCTCCGGCGGTTGAAATTTCCCGCCGACGAACCGCGCGCGCCAGATGTCAGTGCCACCGACGCCGCCGGCGCGATCCGATCCGAAGTAGATAGTGCCGTCCGCCGTCAACGTCGGAAACCATTCGTCGGTGGGACTCGACAGCTCCGTCACGTGGCGCGGCTCGCTCCACTTGCCGGCTGCATCGCGCTCGAGCGTCCAGATATCGCCATCGTCGCGCGGCTTGCCGTCGACCGGACGCGCCGAGACGAAGTACGCGCGGCGGCCGTCGGCGGTGAACACGATGTCGCAATCCGAGTAGCGGCCGGAGAACGGCGCAACCTGCGGCCGGCTCCACTTGCCGGCGCGCAGCTCGCTGTAAACGATCGTGTAGAAATCGAACGACGGCGTGTTCTTCAGGAAGTACAGCGTCTGGCCATCCGGAAAGACGCTGGCGTGGGATTCGTCGTCGCCGGTGCTGAGCACGTCCGGTGCCAGCACCTTCGGCGTGCCGTCGCTCGCGGGGAATAATGCATCCCAGCTAGCGGCGGGCGCGGGATGACAGCTCAGCAGCGCAATCAGCAACAGCGGGATCGACGTACGCATGGAGCGCATTGTGCCGGCGTGCGGCGGAGCGCGCTTTCAGATTCTTTCGGTACCGGGACGGGCTCTCGCCATAGGCAACCCGAAACGCCGTCGAAAAGTGCGCGTGACTCGAAAAACCCAGCTCCAGCGCCAGCGCCGCAATGTCCTCGGTGTCGGGCAGCTCGACCAGCGCGCGGCTCAAGCGCAGCCGCCGCTGATAACGCGCGAGCGACAGGCCCTCGTGGCGGCGGAACAGATCCGTGAGGTATGCGGGCGAAACGTTGAGCTGCGCAGCGATGCTCGTGAGTGAGCGAGGCTCGCGAGCAGTGCCGATGAGCTCTTTGGCGGCGCCGACAAGGTTGGCGGCTTGGGTTCGGTGTGCGGGTAACTCAATGGCCGCCGCCTGCACGATGCACATCAATAACTCGACGACCGCCTCCTCGACCTCATCCGAGCACTCGCGCGAGCACACATTCCACAGCGCCGATGCTGCGCGTTGCAATCTCGCCGGCGCACCCGCAACGCGCGTATCACGCGCTAGCTTGCCGAGTCCCGCCGCGACAGCATCCCCAAGCATCCCCTTCACCGCATCGACGTGCGGCGTGACCAGCATGTAATCGAGCGGCTGATCGTCGACGAACCGGTCACGGCTCACGTCGCCCGCCGCGATGAACAGCGCATGGTTCGCGGTGAGCAACGAATGTGAC
>Ga0209382_10001209_pt1 | contig 41153 bp, 37 predicted proteins | sample SoiMetdeltSBSDD5_FD_187599 | JGI IMG/M metagenome (GOLD analysis project Ga0209382, IMG submission 187599) | Bulk soil microbial communities from a Populus tree surrounding site in Tennessee, USA - Soil MetaG P. deltoides SBSDD5 (SPAdes) (version 2) | ecosystem: Environmental > Terrestrial >... | reverse complement strand
CGGCGACCCTCAGCGCGAAGACCTACACGCTGATCGCCTTTCACGAGATGGAGAACGCCGCGTCCCCCGGCGGCGTGGAGTCGGCGTTCGTGATGCAGCGGTGTCTCCACTGTCTGGAGCCGGCCTGCGTGTCCGCGTGCCCGACGACCGCACTCCACCGGCAGGCCGACGGTCCGGTCTCGTACGACGCAGACGAGTGCATCGGCTGCCGGTATTGCCAGCTGGCGTGTCCGTGGGATGTGCCGACGTCGGAGTGGAACTCGCACGCGCCGAAGATCTCGAAGTGCACGCACTGCGCCGACCGCGTCGAACAGCCGGTGCCGATCGCGTTCAACGGCCAGGCGCTCTCGGGCGACGAGAGCAAGCGATTCAGCGGAAGCATCGCCACTCCCGCGTGCGTCAAGGCCTGCCCGGCCGATGCGCTGGTCTACGGGACACGTGACGAGATGCTTGCCGAAGCGCACAAGCGCATCGCCGCCAGGCCCGACAGGTACGTCGATCACGTCTACGGCGAGAAGGAGCTCGGCGGAACGAGCGTGCTGTACATCTCGAGGGTGCCGTTCGAAAAACTCGGCTTCCCGACCTACGGCGAGAAGCCATTTCCGGCGTTCACCAAGACGGCGCTCGGCGCGGTTCCTCCGGCCGTGATCGGCGTCGGCGCCCTGCTCGGCGCCTCGTACGCGTTTTTCCGGAAGCGCGTGCAGAAAGTGGCGGACGAAGCGGCGGCATCAAGACAGTCGCATGATCACGGCCACGTTGAATTCGAGCCGTTGAAGGCCGCGATCAGCACGCCTTTCAACTGGTTCCTCCTGCTGCTGATGGCGTTTGGCGCCATGACCTTCGTCGCGCGCTTCGCGCTCGGCCTCGGCGGCAGCACGAACCTGTCCGATACCTACCCGTGGGGTTTGTGGATTCTGTTCGACCTGGTGTGGATCGCCGTTGCCGCAGGCGCGTTCGCTATGGCCGGCGTGATCTATGTCTTCCAGCGAAAGGATCTCTACGGGCTCGGCCGCACGGCCGTCCTGATGGGCCTCTTGAGCTACTCCTTCGTCACGGTCACCCTGGTCGCCGATCTCGGTCTGCCGTGGCACGCCTACCAGCTGGCGCTGCAGGCGCCCGAACACTCGGCGATGTTCGAGGTGTCGTGGTGCGTCGGTCTCTACGTCACGATCCTCCTGCTCGAATTCCTGCCGGTGCCGTTCGCGCACTTTGGCTACACGCGCGCGGCTGACGCGCTGCGGCGTTGGAACGGCGCCTATGTGGCGGCCGCTGTCACGTTGTTCGTCTACCTGCTGTCGCGGAACCCGCTCTACGCCCTCGCCACGGCCGTGGTGTTCGGCACGCTGGCGTGGGTCTTCCGCGCCCGTGACCAGCACGCCGAGCCCATCATGCTGGCCATCGCCGCCGTCACGTTGTCGACGATGCACCAGAGCTCGCTTGGATCGCTGTACTTGCTGATGCCGAACATGCTGGCTCCGCAGTGGTGGTCGCCAGTGATGCCGGTGTCGTTCTTCCTGTCGTCGATCGCGGCGGGCACCGCGCTGGTGATTCTGATCGACATGTGGATCGCGAAGGGATGGCGCCGTCCGCTCGACATCACGAGGCTCGCCTCCGTCGGGCAGATCGCGTTCTGGTCGCTGCTGGTCTACCTCCTGTTCCGGCTGGGCGACATGGCGGTTCGCGATCAGTTCAGCGGCGCCTTCAAGGGCACGCTCGGCATCGCGTTCGCGGCCGAGATCATCCTCGGCGGCGTGGTGCCGTTGATCCTGTTGGCGAGCAAGTCATCGCGGCAGCGTCCCGGCGTGCTGTTCGCGGGCTCGCTGCTCGCGGTGCTCGGCGTCGCCTTCAACCGCATGAACGTCGTGCTCTTCGCCATGACGTTCCGCGGCAGGATGCCCTGGGAGGCACCGGAAAGCTACATGCCGTCGATCGTCGAATGGGGCGTTTCGATCGGGCTCATCGCCGCGACAATCTTCCTGTTTGGTCTGGCTGCCCGGTTGGTGCCGATTCTCACCAGGGCGCAACCGAGCGAGGCGCACTGAGGCGATGACGCCGGATTCGTGGCTGGAGGCCCATGCGTACCTCCGGCCCGTTGCCGAGTTTTCAGCAGAGGTCGATCGCGCGGCTGCCGCAATCGAGACCCTTCAGGCGCCCATTCCCGATTGGGAGAGCTACCGGCCGGATTTTCTCGCCGGCGTGACACTGTTGCACAGCGCTGACGCCGCGATCGATGTGGAACCGGGCGGCCGAACCGCAGCGGCGTTGATCGAGAGACTGGCCTTGGCCCGGTCGTCCGGCTGGCTCGCGGCGGAGACACGCGCCCTGCACGCGGAGTTGCAGGGCGAGCCTCACGCAGGGCGGCGCATTGTCGATCTTCTGCTGGGGGACGAGAGCGCGGTGCCGCTGTTCCCCGGGCTGGCGCGCTATCTGGGTTGGACTGCGATGAGACGTGTCCTTGGCCCAGTCGTCCTTGCCTTCAACAACTGGCGGGACGAGGAGAAGTGGCGTCGCAGGTATTGCCCCACCTGCGGATCGTTGCCGGCAATGGCGCAGCTCGTCGGTGAAGAACACGGGCGCCAGCGTCTCCTGTCGTGCGGCTGCTGCGGCACTCGTTGGCACTTCAACCGCACCTGCTGCCCGTTTTGTGAAAGCGACTCCCAGCGTCTCGAGAGCGTGATCGTCGAGGGAGAATCCGGATTGCGCATCGACCACTGCGCGTCCTGTGGCGGTTACATCAAGACCTACGACGGACACGGCAATGAGAGCCTGTTGCTCTCGGACTGGTCGTCGCTGCATCTCGACGTGCTCGCTGCCGATCGCGGACTGAAACGGCTCGCCACCTCACTGTACGAGTTCGATCCGGCGCGTCATCAGTAGCGGTGGGGAGCATCGCATGCAGAGCATTCGAATCGCCCTGGGATTCGGCTTCTTCCTCGTCATCGCAGGACCGGGTGCGGCGCAGACGCCCTCGGCACAGCCGGCCGGGCAGAAACCGCTCAATCCAACTCAGGAGATCGCCAAGGAGCAGGCTGAAGGGCCGGCGATCGAGGCCGGGCCGGCGAAAATCCGGGTTGGCGGTTATATCGGTGTGCACGGCATTTATCGATCGACCAACAGCGGCGGCGGCGTCGGCACCAGCTTCGGATCGATTCCATACGCCGACACCGTCCGCGGCAACGTCAGTGAAGCGCGACTGAGCGCGCAGGCTTCTCGCTTGTCGCTACGCGTCGACGCCGACTTTCCTCAAGGTCCGCGGTTCCGCCGGTTGTCGGGATACTTTGAAATGGACTTTGCGGGGGCGACGCCCGGGAACATCGCCGTGACGACGTCGGGCGCGGGCTTCCGCCTGCGCCTCGCCTTCGCCGAGGTCCAATACGGCCAGACCTTCTTCCTGGCGGTTGGGCAGGCGTTCTCGCTCATGACAGCGCCGAAGGACCAGTTGTCGGTCTGGCCGGCGGATGTCGAACTGACGCAGGCTGTGGACCTGAACTACGTAGCCGGGATGGTCTGGAATCGATCACCGCAGCTGCGCCTGACGTGGCGCCCGTCCAAGCGCTTCAACTGGGCGGCGTCGGTCGAAAACCCCGAGCAGCAACTGGGGAGCGGCGTGGTCACGCTGCCGCAGTGCTGCGCTGCCGATATCGATGCGCAATACAACACCGGAGCGGATGAACTGCGGGTGCCGAACCTGATGCCCGACTTCGCCTCGCGCGTCACGTATTCGCCCCGAAATGCCCTCCATATCGATGCCGGCGGGGTGCTGCGCGTATTCCGCCACACGGTAGCGCCCTACGACGAAGACTTCAAGGCCACCGGCGGCGGCGCGAGCGTCAACATCCGCGTCAATGCCACACCGAGCACCAGGATTTTGGGGGAGGTCGCGGTTGGATCAGGCATGGGCCGCTATATCGGTGGGCTGGTGCCCGATGCCGCGTTCAGGAGCGATGGCTCGATCAGCTTGATCGACACAACGTCCTGGGTTCGGCGCGGTGGAGCAAACGCTGACGCCGCGGGTGTCGGTCGCCGGCTATTACAGCGGCGTCAAGGCGGGGGACACCTACTTCACCGATCGCGACGGCCGCTTCATCGGCTTCGGCTTTCCCGGCTCATCGAACAGCAACAACCGCAGCATTCGAGAGTTCACGCTGACCGGCGCGTATCAGGTCGTCAGGACACCCGATCGAGGTTCAGCGCAATTCAACACACAGGTGTCGTGGCTGACGAGAGAGCCATGGTCGACGCCGGCGAGCGGATTCTCGTCGGCGCGATCGTTCCTGTTTCTCGCGCAGGTTCGCTACAACCTGCCGTAGGCTGCTCACAACGCCGTCGTTTAGGGATTTAGCCATCACCGAATGGACCGCTCAGTCTGCCAAAAGTAAGGCCATTGCTCGGTGCCGGGTTCTTGAGGGGTCCCCAACACAAAAACCAGAGCTGATCGACGACCTGTTCGCTTTTGTCTCGTGCCACGTTAATACTCGTGAACGACCCAGATAGCGCGACAAGACCGGATCTTGCGTCGAGGCTCAGCCATGCCGACTTTTCCAAACCGATTGAAGCATCACTCAGGCGCCTGGATGTCACTCGAGCCTTCGCGTGTCCTGATCTCAGCGAAGGATCCAGACGCAGCCGTCAAGACGCTGCGCGACGCCGGGCTCGAGCCCGAAGTGGAAACGTCGTCGGACGGCGTACGCGCTGGACGCGAAACGCCTCAACAACGGCTCAACAATACCAAGACGCGTCGATGGATGGCTGGGGTCCTCTGTCCGACAACGGACCGCACGGGCGCGGTTGGTTACGTGGCCGGCGACTACAGGATGGACTTCAACGGCACATCGTCGGCCACACCGCACGTGGCCGGTCTTGCCGCGCTCCTGATTTCGGTCGCTCCGCGGCTGACCAACGTCGAGGTCCGCGCGATCATCGAGTCGACGGCCGATAAGGTCGGCGTTGTCGCCTACGCCGCGGATCCGCTCCATCCCAACGGCACATGGAACCAGGAGATGGGCTACGGCCGCATCAACGTGCTCGAAGCAGTGCGACTGGTCCGGAAGCGATGTGAGGTTGAGATCAAGCGGCTGTTCTTCGAAGAGAAGGTGATCGTTCCCGAGGAGCTCGGCAAGCTGCGTCACTTCAAGGAAAAGGAACGCATCGACGAGATCAAGGGGCGGCTCGGATTCGAGAATCCCGAGATCTTCGACCCGCGGATCTATGAACGGCTGGTCGAGCGCCTCGATCGGCTCGAGAAGATCGTCCTCCAGGGCAAGCCGTTCATCCGACCCGAGGAACGGCCCGATGTTGGAAGACCGGTCGCGGGCCAGGCACGCAGAACGAACCGCACACGCAAGACGCGATCGTAGCCATGCTGGTCGTCGTAGCCAGCGCGGTCGATTCAGATGCGGCGGCCCTGCTGCCGCATTTCCGTCGTCTTGAACCGCTGCTGCTCACGCCGGCCGATCTCTCTCGATCGGGATGGCGGGTGTTGACGGAACGTCCGTGCGAGGGATCGTTCGCGGCGAGCGGCCGCCAGCGTGACATTCGTGAGATCGAGGGCGTGCTCACGCTTTTGCCGGCTGTTTTTTCGCAGGAACTGCTGGCGATTGAAGCGTCCGCTCGCGTGTATGCCGCGCAGGAGATGACCGCCTTTCTGCGCTACTTCCTGAAATCACTCCACTGCCCTGTCCTCAACGCCCCGACCGACGGTTCGCTGTGTGGCCCGATGTGGCGTCCTGAGCGTTGGTTGCAGGTGGCCGCATCCTGCGGCCTCCCCACCGACGTGTGGCATCGGCGAACCAAAAACCTCGGCGTCGATCAAGATTACAAGGAGTGCATCCAGGTCACGTTGATTGGAGAGCATGCGATAGGAGACGCCGACGCCGATCTCCAACGGAAGACTAAGGCGCTCGCACGAGCGGCATCCGTCGGGATGCTGTCCGCACGCTACCGTCAGACGGCCGAGGGTCCGATGTTCTGCGCAGCGGAGGCCTGTCCTCATCTCTCGGGAGCGGCAAGCGCGCGTCTCGTCGAAGAGTACATGGTCGCGCGTGGAGCGCTGGTGTGATTCTGTTGTGGGGGCTGGAAGCGGACACACCGATAGCGCTGGTGCGGAAGCGCCTCGACGAGCGTGGTCAGCCGTATGTCTTTCTGAATCAAGCCGACGTGCTCGACGTGACGATCGACATCCGTTACGAACCACGTCCGATCGGCTGGCTTGCTGTCGATGGAACGCGGTACGACTTGGGCGCATTCAGCGCGGTCTACCTCCGTCCGTATGACTTCCGTCAGTTTCCTGAGTTCGCCGATCGTTCGGCCAACAGCACGGAATGGAAACATGCGATCGGTGTAGAAGACATGCTCTGCGGCTACGCCGATGTCGCACCAACGCTCGTCGTGAACCGGCCATCGACGATGCTGGCCAACAACTCCAAACCTTATCAGTGCAGTCTTGCTAGTGAATTCGGCTTTCATATTCCTCGAACGCTGCTGACGACCGATGAGGATGCGGTACGAGAGTTCAGACGCAGCTGCGGCGCGATCGTCTACAAGTCAATCAGTGGACAGCGGAGCATCGTGAAACGACTCGCCGACGAAGATGATGGACGACTCGCGGACGTCCGCTGGTGCCCGACTCAATTCCAGGAAGCCGTGCCTGGCGACGACTACCGTGTGCACGTCGTCGGACGCGAGGTCTTCGCGACGCGCGTGCGTTCCTCGGACGCCGATTACCGGTACGGCGCCGCGGTGTATGAACCAACCGTTGTGCCGGAGGACATCTCTACGCGGTGCGTGGCGGCTTCGGCCCGCATGGGCCTTCATCTTGCCGGTGTCGATCTGCGCCGAACGCCGCATGGGGACTGGTTCTGCTTCGAAATCAATCCTTGCCCCGCGTACTCCTGCTATGAAATCGCTGCCGATCAGGCAATCAGCGATGCCATCGCAGACATGTTGTGCCTGAGGACTGCGGCCTGATCCCTGGGGCCTGCTCTATTCAAACCGTTCGCCGTGTCCCGCGACGGCACGGCGTCAACGCGGAGAGCGGCAACATACGAGGGCCCCGGCGTTCTCCGCCGGTGTCAGGCGGCGCCCGCGGCGTCCCAGATGCCGAACGCACGCGAGCGCAGTAGCCGTTGCCGGGCGGCACACAGCTAATGTCGTCCGACAGTCAACAGGTTCCGGACGCCATCATGGACGGCCACGGAAGCGCTCGCAGCCCGTGGTGAAAGCTGAACTCCCTGAGCGATTATGGATGCGTGAAGGTTGCCGCCTATCAGGCGCCTCTCCTCGCCGCCGGCTCGATGGGCGCGCTCGACCTCATTCGGACGCGCGTCCGGGCGTGCGAGGCGGAAGGGGTCGAGATTCTTTGCTGTCCGGAAGCGATCCTCGGTGGCTTGGCCGATCAGATCGAGGATCCAGCCCGCCTCGCAGTATCCGTCCGAACTGGTCAACTCGACGCCGTTTTGGCGCCACTCGCAAGCGACGTCACGACCACGATTCTCGGTTTCACGGAGCTCGGCGAGGATGGTTTCCTTTACAACGCCGCCGCTGTCTTTCAGCGAGGTGCGGTCGCCGGCGTCTATAGGAAGCTGCACCCGGCCATCCGTCAATCGATCTATCGTGCCGGCCGCCACGTGCCGGTTTTCCGCGTGGGTGCACTGACGTTCGGAATCGCGATCTGCAACGACTCGAACTTTCCCGATCTCGCCATTCAGATGGCCTCTCGCGGTGCAACGGCGCTGTTCGTCCCCAGCAACAACGCGCTGCCCCCGCGCAAGGGCGGAGCCGAGCTCGTGACCGAAGCCAGGAGAGTTGACGTGGCGACGGCGATCGCGAACGAGATGTGGGTCATCCGCGCGGATGTCGCCGGCCAGGCGGCCGGGCTGACCTCTCACGGTTCGTCCGCAATCGTCGATCCAAAGGGAACCGTGGTCCGGTCGGCAGTGGCGTTGAGCGAAGACGTGATTGCGGCAACCATCGAGGTGACGTCTCGAATAGCAGTCGGCGATGAAATGCCGAATTAGCGATCGACGCGATCGATCCCCGGTACTACACTGTCGCCGATGGCAATGGGCACACGACGGCGGCACGCGAAGCAGGCGTCGATGTGGGTGGCAACCGAGGATATGCCGCGGAGTGCCGCCCATTCGTTCTATGCGCGACTGAATCAGATCTCGACCAGCACGACTTCGACGGATTCGTCGAGGGTCTGTGCGAGCGATTCTACGCGGACGAGGGCCGACCGGGCCTGCCGTGAGTTCCCGCACCGGGCCTGTCTCAAGCATCCGGCGCCTCGATCTCGCGAATCGTGCGCGTACCGGGGATGTAACGGTTCCCCCAGGCGACGTAGGCCTTCAGCACGTCCCCCAACGCCTTCCCCTTATCGGTCAGCGTGTAGGCATAGCGCACCGGCCGTTCCTGATACGTCGCGCTGCTGATCAGCTCCGCGCGCTCCAGCCGCTCCAGCCGCTCGGCCAGCAGGTTCGTGGGGATGCGCTCGGGCGAGGCGAGCAGCTCGCTGTAGGTCCGCTTGCCGCGGAGCAGGTCGCGAACGACCAGGAGGGTCCACTTGTCGCCCACCACATCCAGCGCGTTGGCAATGGGACACGGCGAACGGGCAAAACCGTGCCGGCCCCTGGCCCTGATTATCATCGGCGCCGATCTCCCGCCTGAGTAACTTGCATATTGAAAGTAAGCATACTACGCTCAGAGTAACTTGCATATTGCAAGTCTATAGCCGGGAGGAATCCATGTCACACGCTGCCCCGCTCCAAGCCCACCAACCCGCGTCACGCCCGGGCGCCGCGTCTCTTTCGGTCCTGCTGCTGGCCTGGCTCGGCCTCATCATTGCGCTCGGCGCCATCGAGGCGTTCGCCGCGCCGCCCGGGGCGCCGCCGCTGCCACTGCTCGCGGCGGTGGCCGGGCCGGTCATGGCGTTTCTCATCACATACCGTGTGTCCCCGGCGGTTCGCGAGCTCGCCCCGGCGGATCTCCGCTTCCTCACCGCAACCCAGGCCTGGAGATTCGGCGGGTTCGCGTTCTTGGCCCTCTATGCCTATGGCGTGCTGCCGGCCTTCTTTGCCTGGCCCGCCGGGCTCGGCGACATGGCCATTGCCGCCACCGTGCCGTGGATGCTGGCCGGCCTCGTGCGGGAACCCGGGTTCGCCACCAGCCGCAGGTTCATCGCGTGGAACGTCCTGGGGATCCTCGATCTCGTCGTGGCGGTCAGCGTCGGCGCGGTGGTGCCGCTTCTGTTTCCCGGCGTGGCCGGCGCAGAGCTGATGGGCGCGATGACGCGCCTCCCGCTTGTTCTGATCCCGGGGTTCTTCGTGCCGGCCTACCTGATCATGCACGTCATCGCACTGGCGCACGCCGGCCGCGCCCGGACAGCGCAACGCACGCAATGAAGCCATCCGCGTGACTCACGCCAGGCCGCCACACCTGTCATGACAGGCCGACCGCGGCCTTGGCGACGGTACGAGATCTAGGCGCGGTGCGGCGCCGGCCCGGAAGCCTCGGCGAGCACGGTGCGTGCCGCTCTCAAATCGGCGGTGTCGTGTCCCTCCGTGAATCCGTCGAGCACGGGTTCGACCAGGCGCGCGGCGGCGGCGGTCTTGCCCTGTTGGCAATAGAGGCGTGCCAAGCTCGTGGCGGTTCTCAGCTCGAAGGATCTCGCCTGTTGTGCCCGAGCGATCGTGAGCGCTCGCATCAAGCTTTCTTCCACGGGCGCGGCCACTCGCGACGCAATCCGGACTCGTTGGCCAGGTGACCCCGGACCGTCCGCGTGTGCTCGTGCCAGCAGCAGATCGCCGTGTATGCGGTGCAGCTCCGCAACCGAGCCCTCTTCTCCCGTCTCCTGGACGAGCGTCACGGCTGCGACGATGGCTTGCAGGCCTTCGTCGTAGCGGCCGCATCTAGCCAGGGCGCGCGCCAGGAACCCGAGCGACCGTGCTCGCCATAGACGCGCCCCCGTGGCATCGTACGCCGCGAGCCCGCGACGCAGTTCCTCGGTCCCCTCTTCGAACGCACCCTGTTCGACCCGCGCCCAGCCGCGAATTATGCGCGCGAGCGCGACCCACACGGACAAACCGTAGTCGTCGGCGAGGGCGATCGCGCTCTCTGCATGTTCCTGAGCGGAGCTGGTTTCACCACGCAATTGATGCAGGTGAGCGGTGAAGTACCCCGCGATCACCTGTGTCTCGGTTGGTGAAAGCGGATGGGCCAGCGTGCGCGCGCGCCCGATGCGGACCATGGCTCGATCGGGGTACCCCAGCGCCCACAAGGCTCTGGCCGCGTAGCACTCGCTCGTCACCGCGGGATCCTGTCCGGCAAACGCCCTCGACTGACGATCGCCTTGAGCCTCACAGAGCACGGCCACCTTGTCGCACTGATCCAGCGCGAGAGCGAACTTGCCCAGGTCCACGAGGATGACGCCGAGTGCACATGCCGCTTCGCAGGCGAACAGCGAATCGGCCAGCCGTCCGGCGCGATCGACGAGCCGTTCGGTGATCTCGTGGCAGCGCCGCATCTCCGCGCGAAAGTAGTAGAAGAGGCCGAGGAGCCACTGCGCCAGGAAGGCGTCCCGCGAGCCATCCTGCGCGGCGCACAGGGTGAGCGCGCGCTCGTAGATGTCCTTCACTTCGTCGGCGGCGAATCCCTTGAGCGACATGGCCGACACGCCCAAGACCATCGTGAGGCTCAACTCCTGCCGATCGCGTTCGTCTGACGGCGCGAGCGTGTGGAGCATTGACAACCCCCGCCGCGCCAATGTGTCGGCCTCGTGATGGGCCGACCGATGCCGGGCGTTCTCGGCTGCCAGCAACAGGTAGCGGACGGCGCGCACCGCGTCGTGTCCCTGCTCGAAGTGCATGGCCAGCTCCGACGCGATTTCGCCGACGCGCGGGCCGTAAATGACTTCGCCGCTGTGGCCGATCCGCCGGTGAATCTGTGACCGCCGCATCGGCGGCAGCAGTCGGTACGGCACTTCAAGGTAGAGGACGTGATTGAACTTGTACCGCGGTGTGACCGTGCCGTCCGGCAACTCCACCAGGCGCGCAGGCGACAGAAACAGGTGCCGGCGCACGAGCGCCTCGCAGTGCTCATCAACCCAATCGGTCGGCTGCTCGAGCCCGGCACCGATGGCCACCGACGAACACTCCATGCCCACGACGCTCGCGCCTTCCAGAACTCGTCGTTCGTCGGCACTGAGACGGTCGATCTGCTTCTCGATGAGCTGCCGGACGCTCTCAGGAATAGCGGACTCGATGCCTTCGTGCGCTCCTTGCAAGAGCCACTCGTCTCTCATCCACACGATAATCTGCTCGGAGAGCAGGTACTCGACGAGGTTGACCATGAACAGCGGGTTGCCCTCGGTCCGCCGGTGAATGAGCCGCGCCAGCCACCGGGGAAACTGGTGGCCGACGAGCGTGACCTCCAGGTGTTGCCCGACGGCATCTTCCGTGAGGTACTCCAGTGGAAGCTCACGGCACAGCCCGTGCGCCTGCAGTTCGCGCTTGACTGCCTTCAGCGGATGCTCCCCGACGATGACATCGACCGGCCGGTAGGTGCCGATGACGATGAGCCGCGCGCGATCGCTGCGACGGGCGAGATACGTAATCAGATCCAGCGTCGAGTAGTCGCTCCAGTGCAGATCTTCGAGCACGATCATGAGCGGCGCTTCGATCGTGATGGCCTCCACGGCGTCAGCCAGCTCACGCAGCATGCGCTCGCGAGTGGCGCCCATGACGTGCTGTCGCAGCGCCTCGCGCTCGCCCGGTGGAATGAGCGAGGGCAGATCGAGCAGCCATGTCGGGGCATGCCGGCGCAGCAGCTCCGTGAGGCGTTCTCTCCCTGGTGTACGGCCGAGACGTGAGAGGGCGTCGAGTACAGGGAGGTAGGCTTCTCCAGCGCCGTACTGTTCGAGGCACTGGCCCCAGGCCACCCAGATCCCTCGAGCTGCCGCTTTATCTCGCACCACGCTCACGAGCGTCGTCTTCCCGATGCCGGGCTCGCCCGTGACGAAGACGATCTGCCGCTCTCCGGCCAGTGCGCGCTCGAGCCAGGTGTCCATGCTCGCCAGGTCGGCGTCACGCCCCAGAACAGCGCCCGCAGGTGCGGCTGCCCCGTCGTGGCCCTCGGCCTCGGATACCTCAACGGAGGGCTGCGCCACCGCGCCTTCTGCCGAGATCTCGCCAATGAAGCGGTAGCCGCGCCGATGGGCCGTCTCGATGAATCTCGGCGCTCCGGCGTCATCGCCGAGGGCGTCACGGACCTGCTTGATGCAATCCTTCAGAACGGCATCACTGACGAACGTTCCCGGCCACACCGCGTCGAGCAACTGCTGCTTGGTGACGAGCTGGCGTGCATGGTCCACGAGGTGAGTGAGGACAGCGAACGCCTTGGGCCTGAGCGCCACGGCGTGCGTGCCCTGCCAGAGTTGCTCGTTGGTCGCGTCGAGACGGAACCCGCCGAACGTGACCGGCTTGCCGTGCGCCATTACCGAAACACTACTCCAACACTACCGCGCCCTTATGACCGAAGGTCGGAACCCTCGCTATTCTCGGTTTCATGATGAAGGCTTTGCAATCGGTCCTCGCCGTCCTCCTCTCGACGGCGGCTTTCGGCGCGCCGCCGCCCGGTCGGGTAGACACGGTCTCGCCTGTGAGTCTCGTCCTCGAACGGCTATCGCACAGGGGAGTGTTCGAGGGCGCTGAAGACATCAGGCAGAAAAGCGAGACGTCGTCATCGTCAAGGATCGACGACCGGATCCGCTGGCTCACGTTCTATCTGATCTACACCGACGACGGGCTCTCGACGTATGCGCCTGGCGGCGCGATGGGCGCCCGCTTCGACCTCTTCCAGTTCGCCGGCTTCCCTGGTTCGCAGCCGCGCGGCTATCCCATTCACATCGTCGTCAGCAACGCACGCACCACGTTGATCGGTGTCGTTCGCACATCGCGCGACAGGCGCATTGCCGAGGCGCGGGCTCGCGAGGCGGCCGGCGTGCTCCGGGTGGACAACGCGCTGGTTGTCGCTCATCGAGAGAATCTGCCATGAGTCACTGCCATTCTGCCGGCGCCTTCGTCGTGCAACTGCGAACGGCAACCGACTTCAGCCGGGGGCGCGTCGAAGGGCGCGTCGAACACATCGCGTCGGGACGAACCGCGAATTTCGAGTCGGCCGACGAGCTCGTCGAAACGCTCGCACGATTGTGGACGAGCGCACTCAACGATCACCAGGATGGAGGAATGTCATGAAAAGACACACCGTCAGGTCGTCGCCGCTCGAGTGGATGCTCGGCCGGCTCGGCTTCGTGCTGATCGTGCTCCTGAGCTGGGCGTGCGAGCAACAGACGGGTCCACCACGCACTCTCCGAACACGAGTGCGAGGCGTGCTCGTACGGCTCGTCATCGCGGTGGTGACCGCGACTGGATGGGCTGTCGATCACATCGCACCCTCCACCGCTGGACGAGCCAGCGCCATCCGGTCAACTCGACCGATCCGGGGACATCAATGACGAACCGAGTACTCACCGAGACACTCGAGATTACGGAGCTCGCCCGAATCTGCCCCGTTGCCGAACCACCCACGCCGTCTGCCGACCCGGGCGTCGAGGCGCTGGTCAACCGCGCCCTTGCCGCGCAACGCGATATCGAAGCGTGGAGCGAGGCACGGATCGAAGCGCTCCTTCACGCACTGGCAAGCGCCGTCGCCACGCACGCATACCAGTTGGCGGTCGCAACGGTCACCGAAACCGGGATGGGCAATGTCCGTGACAAGGCACTCAAGAACTCCGTCGCCAGCGCGGGAGTCTGCGCGGCGATGGCCGGCCAGATAGGGAACGGACAGATCGGCTTCGACCGGGAGCGCCAGGTGGCAGAAATGGCCACCCCGGTGGGAGTGGTGCTCGGCCTGGTGCCGGCAACACACCCGGTGGCGACCTTCATCTTCAAGGTCTTGATCGCTCTCAAGGGGCGCAACGCCATCATTCTCAGCCCGAGCCGGCGGACACGGCAGGTATCGCATCAGGTAGGCGTGCTGATCCAGCAAGTGCTGCGCGACGGTGGCGCGCCCATTCATCTGGTGCAGTGGCTGGGAACAGGCAGCGCCCGGGAGGCCACTATTGCCTTGATGAGCCATCGGCACGTTGCGTTGGTGCTGGCAACAGGCGGCAAGGCGATGGTCCAGGCCGCGTATCGGTCGGGCAAGCCGGCCATCGGCGTCGGCCCCGGCAACGCACCAGTGCTGATCAGCGCTGACGCCGACCTCGAGCACGCGGCGCGCAGCATCGTGCTGAGCAAGTCGTTCGACAACGGCTTGATCTGCGGAGCCGAGAATCACCTGGTGGTGGAAACGAGCGCACGCGAGCGCCTGATCGACGAATTGATCAGGCAAGGCGCAGCGGTTCTCACCCGAGCCGAAAGCGCGCGCTTTCGAGACGCCGCCGTGGATCCCAGCACGCAGCGCCTCATGCCGCCAATCGTCGGCCAGAATGCCACCGCGCTCGCCCGGCTCGCCGGCATCGAGCGCCCGTACGGCATCCAACTCCTGGTCATTCCGACCGAGATTGTGGCCAGCGGGAACTACCTTGCCGCTGAGAAGCTCGCTCCAGTCGTGAGCCTGTTCACCGTCGCCGACAGCGATGAAGGAATGCGGGTGTGCCGCGCGCTGCTCGATGTCGATGGGGCCGGCCACACCGCAATCATCCACTCGCGCGACACCTGCCTGATCGAGCGCTTCGCGATGCTCCCAGTCAGCCGCATCCTGGTGAACTCCCCAGCGACACAGGGTCTAATGGGACTGACGACGGGGCTGGTCCCGTCGCTGACCCTGGGGTGCGGCACATGGGGCGGCGCTTCGACGACCAATAGCGTCACCTACCGGGACTTGCTGAATATCACCCGTGTTGCCTACTACACGCCCGGGCAGGCGTAGAGCTGCCACCAGGACTTTCAAGCCAAGCTATGGGCACGCCGCGTCCGACCGGCCTCTGATCGGCGCCACCATCGGTGAGATATTCGACACGATGGCGCTGGCGCATGCCGAGCGTGACGCACTCGTCGTGCCGCATCAGCAGGTGCGTTGGACCCATGCGGAGATGCACAGCGGCGACCTGGAGACAATCGACGACCAGGGTTACTGCAGCATCGTCGGCCGCGTGAAGGACATGAGCATCCGTGGCGGCGAGAACATCTACCCGCGCTGCGCTCCAGTTGACGGCATTGCGGCCGTGGGCGCGCAACTGTTCGATACGTGCTGGAAGTGATCGCGGGTTACTGCAACCGCTTGATTTTTCTGGTACCGGTACGGGGATTCGAACCCCGGTCCCGTGGCTGAGAACCACGTGTCCTGACCCCTAGACGATACCGGCACGTACCGAAGGAACATCCAAGTCTACAAGCCGTCCGCAGGACCGTCAACCGGCCCTGCGGTCCATGCTCGGACTTCGAAGAAAGCCGGCGAGGGCGAGCCCGCCCATCCCGTTCAGTGGTGGCGTGAGCTCGCCGGCCTGCCATCCGCAGCTCGCTCAGCCTCAGTTCCGCGAGCGAAGGATGGTCGCGGCGGGTATCATCAATGGATGCGTTTTCTGCTCGGGCTGGTGTTGCTCCTGCTGCTCGGTGTGGGCGGCGCGTATGTCGTCGCCGGCCGGATGGCCGGCCCTCCGATTCAAATCAACAAGCCTGAGAAAGTGGTCGGTGTCTCCACACGGCTCGAAGTCGAGGTCCAGGCCCCCGGCGCGCGAGTGGAGGACCTTCGCATCGTCCTCGAGCAGAACGGCAAGCAGTTCCCGCTGTTCACGCTTGCCGACCAGAAGGGCGCCGAGCTGAAGCAGAACGGCGCCGATCGCCTGGTGGTCTCGCGCGAGATTGGAAAGCAGGCGGTGCCGGAGCTGCAGAGCGGCAACGCGTCAATCGTGGTCACGGCGGCCCGAAAGGTGCTCTACGGGATCCGGACGGTGGAATCGACTGCGCGCCGCGACTTCAAGGTTCGCCTCGAGCGGCCGCGCGTCTCGGTGGTGTCGACGCATCACTACGTGAATCTCGGCGGCTCCGAGATGGTCGTGTACCGGGCGACACCCGACGACGTCACGTCCGGCGTCGTGGTCGGCGATGTCGAGTACCCAGGGTATCCCGCGTCCGGCGCTGCCCTCGAGGGCACGAAGATCGCGGATCCCGCGCTGCGCGTGGCCTTCTTCGCGCTGCTGCACGATCAGGATCTCAAGACGCCGATCCGGCTCTTCGCACGCGACGAGGCCGGCAACACCGCGCGCGCGGATTTCGACTATCGGGTGTTCCCGAAACCCTTCAAGCGCAGCCGCATTCCGGTCGACGAGAAGCTCCTCAATCGCGTCGTCCCGGCGATCCTCGAAGGGACGACCGAGGTGAAGCCGGAGGGGGACAATCTCGCGAAGTTCCTCGTGATCAACGGCGAGTTGCGGCGCAAGAACAACGAGAAGATCGCCTCGTTCGCCGCGCAGACGAAACCCGAACTGCTGTGGCGTGGCGTCGTGTTTCATCCCTTCTCCAACACCGCCGTCGAATCGGCCTTCGCCGACCATCGCACTTACCTCTACAACGGCAAGGAAGTCGATCAGCAGGTGCATCTCGGCTTCGACCTGGCGTCGTTCGCGGGGACGCCGATCGTCTCCGCCAACCGCGGGATCGTCGTGTTCGCCGACGAACTGGGCATCTACGGCAACTGCGTGATCATCGATCACGGGATGGCGGTGCAGTCACTCTACGGCCACCTCTCCTCGATCGACGTCAAGGCCGGCCAGACGGTGGAAAAGGAACAGCAGATCGGCCGCAGCGGCATGACCGGAATGGCCGGCGGCGATCACCTCCACTTCACGATGCTCGTGAACGGAAAGATGGTGAACCCGGTCGAGTGGTGGGATGCGCACTGGATCCAGGATCGGATTTTGAGAAAGCTCAGGGGAGCTGGCGCAGGAAGCTAGACTTCGGGGGCCCAGGGAAACGGAACAGATGTCGAGACAGCCCACGGTTGCCGGACTGATTGGCCTGACGCTGCTGCTGAGCGGCGTCGCATGTTCCCGCGAAGAAGCGCCGGCCCGCACTCCGCCGCCCGACGCCAAGCGGGTGGATCCTGCGACGGCCGTAAACCTCAAGGGACGCGTGACCGTCGACGGCGCGTTACCGTCGAACGAGCCGATCAAGCTGAGTGGCGACCCGATCTGCGAGCAGGCGCACAAGGACGGCGCAACCTCGGAAAGCTACGTCGGCGAGAACGGTGGCCTCGGAAACGTCTTCGTCTACGTGAAGGATGGTCTCGGCCAGTACTATTTCGACGTCCCGCGCGAGCCGGTAAAGCTCGATCAGGTTGGCTGCACGTACAAGCCGCACGTGTTCGGCGTGCGGGTTGGTCAGAACGTCGAATTCGTGAACAGCGACTCGACCGGGCACAACGTGCACGCGCTTCCCGCCGCCAACAAGGAATTCAACTTCAGCCAGCCAATCAGGACGCAGAAGGACAGGCGGTCGTTCGCCTCGCCGGAAGTCATGGTCCGCATCAAGTGCGACATGCACAGCTGGATGACAGCGTATGCAGGCGTGCTCGACCACCCCTACTTCGCGGTAACCGAACCGGCCGGGGAGTTCGAGATCAAGCAGCTGCCACCGGGGACCTATACGATCGAAGCCTGGCATGAAAAGCTGGGCGCGCAGACCCGGCAGGTGACCCTCACCGAGAAGGGGTCGGCGGAAATGACGTTCACCTTCAAGCCGTCAGCGGCGACTCAGCCGTAGACACAGGGCGCCTGTCCGTCCACAATGTGCGGGATTCCATGAGGACCACTGCAGCGATGACGATCGGCGTCCGCAGCCGCGCCACGGACTACGTGGCGCTCGCCAAGCCGCGGCTGAACCTGCTGGTCGTGGTGTCAGCGGTAGCCGGATACGCGATGGCGCACGGCGACACCACGGATTTCGCCGCGCTTGGCTGGATGGTGGTGGGCACCGGCCTGGTCTCCGGCGGCGCATCCGCCATCAATCAGGTGATCGAGCGAGAAACGGATGGCCTGATGCGCCGGACCCGGCAACGGCCACTGCCGGACGGGCGGCTCACGGCGGTCGAGGCGCTGGCGTTTGCAGGCATCCTCTCCGTCAGCGGACTCTTCGTGCTGGCGGCGGGCGTGAACCTGCTGAGCGCGGTGGTCGCGCTGGCGACACTGGCCAGCTACGCGGTCGTCTACACGCCGCTCAAGAAGAGGACGTCCTTCGCCACGGTGATCGGCGCGATTCCCGGCGCGCTCCCGCCGGTCATCGGGTGGGCGGCCGCCGCCGACGCGTTGTCGCAGGGGGCCTGGGTACTGTTCGGGATTGTGTTCCTGTGGCAGCTTCCCCACTTCCTCGCCATCGCCTGGATTTACCGCGAGGACTACGCGCGCGCAGGCCTTCCCATGCTGCCGGTCATCGAGCCGGACGGCCGCAGTACAGCACGACAGGCCGTCGTCTATACGGCCGCGCTGCTGCCACTGGCACTGGCTCCGACCCTGGTCGGGATGTCCGGGACGGCCTACTTCACCGGCGCGCTGATCCTCACACTCATGTTCCTGGGAATCTCGATGCGGTTCGCGATGACACGAGCGGTGCGCGACGCGCGTCGGCTGTTCTTCACGTCGATCATCTACCTTCCGGTGCTCTGGGCGCTGATGATCGTCGACCGCGTGTGATCGATCTGTTTTTTTCATGGCAGAGCAGCCGTAGCGCCGGCCTTTAGGCCTGCCTGCTTCGGATCAACCTGATATATGCTCCCGTCCGTTTCCGATCTCCCGCTCGTGAACGCGTCGCTCAACGGCGTCGCGACCGTGCTCCTTATCGTCGGCTACGCGTGCATTCGCCGGCGGCGGATCACCGCTCACCGCACCGCGATGGTGGCTGCGTTCGTCACCTCTGTTCTGTTCCTGATGAGCTATCTGACTTACCACGCGCACGCCGGGTCGCGGCCGTTTCCGGGCCAGGGACCGATCCGGGTGGTCTATTTCGTGATCCTGATTTCCCACATCATCCTTGCAGCGGCGATTCCGCCTCTGGCCGGGATCACGCTCTGGCGCGCGTACCGGCGCCGGTTCGATCGGCACATGAAGATCGCCCGCTGGACGCTCCCGCTCTGGCTTTACGTATCGGTCACCGGCATCGTCGTCTATTTGATGCTTTACCAGTTGTACTGAGGATTCGGTGCCAGTTCGATGATGTCACCGGCGCATCTGGCCTCCGGAGGAGCGGCAATCATCACCTGCCTGCTCCTGATGCTGCATCTGTACCGGCGAAGTGCCTACCTCCCGCACTGGACCGCGGGCTGGGCGTGCCTCGCGGTGTCACTCGGTATCGATCCGAGCGGACGGACGAGCGGGACCCTGGGCGCGCTGACCGCCGCCGGGGCGGAGTTCCTGATGGTCGCGTCAGGGCTCTGCTTTATCACGGCTGCCAGTGCGTACCGGCGCGGCTCCAGGATTCCACGCGTTCGAGCAGCGTACGTTCTCGCCATCGCCGGCTGGTTCATCATGGCGGCGCTGGCCTGGGGCGCTCCGGCAGTCTACGTATCCGGGTATGCGTTGACGGCGATCGCTTTCGCCACCGCCGGCATCGCCCACGCGACGATTCTGCTCAAAGTCAGGATGCTGGGCGCTGCCGTGGTGGGCGCGTCGTTGACCATCTCCGCGCTGACCACTGCGTGGATGACACTCTCGCCTGCGGCGCGCGGCGGGCCGACACTCTCGGACGCCTTCTTCGTCGAACTCGCGCTCTATCTGGTGACCGCCCTCGGTATGCAACTGATGACATTCGAGGACATGACCGAGGAGCTCAAGAGCGCCAACGCGCAGCTCCAAGCCGCGCAGATTGAGCTCCGGCACATGGTGGTCACCGATTCCCTGACCGGGCTGCACAATCGCCGCTTCTTCGAAGAGATCATCGCGCACGAGATGAACCTGCATCGCCGCTACGGAACACCGCTGTCACTCGTGTTCCTCGACATCGACCGGTTCAAGAGCATCAACGACACCCTCGGTCACGCCGCCGGAGACGCCACCCTGCGCGAGGTCGCGGCATTTCTGACGCGGCATGTCCGCAATGCGGATTACGTCTTCCGCTGGGGTGGCGACGAGTTCCTGGTATTGCTCTCGTGCCGCGAAGAGGAAGCGCAGCGGAAAGGCTGGGAGCTCCAGGCCGAGTTCAGCCGGTCCTCCACGGTTGCGGAACTGCCGGAAGGCGTCGGTCTCAGTTTCGGATGTGCCGAGGTGCCGGCGCTCGCTGAATCCGTGACCGAGGCGCTGAAGTTCGCCGACGAACGAATGTATGCCGACAAACGTGCGGTGCGGCTGCCGCTGCTGGAAACGCTCGAACCCGTCTCGACCGACTAGCGGTACAGAAGGTACTTCGCGCGCAGCAGTCGCCAGCGCCCTTCCGCCGCCGACCACGACGTTGCGATCGCGACCGGATCCTCTCCAGAGCGGATGCGCGCCACGCCGTCGTGCGAACCGAACAGGCGCTCGGCCGGCTCCAGCTCGAACGTCGAGCCATACAGGCGATTGAGCGCGGCTGCGAGCTCGATGCCGAGACGGACGGGGCGCAGCGCCAGCCGATCCGTCACCACCAGGAATACCCCCTGGCATTCCTCTTTCGCGTACCTGCTCGACGCGGGCGTAAACCGCACGGGATAGAACCTGATGCCGGGAATGGCCCTGGCGTTCAACGTCTCGGCGAGCTGCACCCCGTCGACCCAGGGTGCGCCGATCTGTTCGAAGGGCGTATCGGTGCCCCGCCCGACCGAGATGTTCGTGCCTTCGATCGCGCCGACGCCGGGATACACCGTTGCCTGGATCAGGTTGCGCATGTTCGGCGATGGATTGATCCAGGGAACGCCGGTATCGTCGAACCACCGGTTGCGATCCCAGTTCTTCATGGGGATGACCGTGAGGTTTGCGCCAATCTTGTTTTCGCCGTTGAAGAGCCGCGCCAGCTCGCCGAGCGTCATCCCGTGACGGATCGGCATCGCCGGAAAGTACCCGGTGAAGCCGATCATTCCCTTGTCGAGCGCCGGCCCTTCGACCAGAAAGCCATTGATCGGATTCGGCCGATCGAGCACGTAGACGGGCAGGTTTCGCTTCGCGGCCTCCTCCATCACGTAAGCCATCGTCGTCATGTAGGTATAGAACCGCGCGCCGATGTCCTGGAGGTCGATCACCATGGCATCGAGCCCCTGGAGCATCGCCGGCGTGGGCCTTCGCGTCTCCCCATAGAGCGAGTAGATCTCGAGACCTGTCTTCTCGTCCTTTTCGGACGGCACACTCGCATCGAGGACGCCGCGGATCCCGTGCTCGGGGCTGAAGAGCGCCGCCAGCCGGACGTCCTTCGCCGTATAGAGCAAGTCAATGGCCGCGGCGCCGTCACGGGCGCGGCCGGTGTGATTCGTCAGAAGGCCGACACGCTTGCCGCGCAGCGCACCGAATGCGTCGGCCCGCATGACGTCGAGACCTGTCTGCACCGGCGGGGCCGGCTTGACCGCCGGCGCCGCGCCGGCGCCGAAATCGCGGCCGGTGTAAGTCAACGTGCTCGACCGGGGCGCGGCCTGGGTCAGCGCGGAGGCGGCGATCGTCGCCACGCGCGCGCGCAGCGGGGTCACGTCCCCTTTGCCCTCGGGATGCACCCGGTTCGACAAAAAGACGACGAACATCTTCGTGGCCGGATCGATCCAGATTGACGTTCCCGTGAACCCGGTGTGTCCGAAAGACCCGATCGGGAGCAACTCGCCGCGGTTCGACGAAAAGCTCGAATCGACATCCCATCCCAGGGCTCGAACGTTCCGATCCTCGGCCGCTGGCACCGGGGTCGTCATCTTCGCGACCGTGAGAGGAGCAAGCACGCGGACGCCGCGATAACTGCCGCCGTTCAGCACCATCCTGCAGAAGATGGCGAGATCGGCGGCCGTGCCGAACAACCCCGCATGGCCGGCGACACCATTCATTCTGCGGGCCGTGGGATCGTGCACGACGCCCCGCAGCATCTTCATGTTCGGACCTTCGCACGGCCAGCCGAACGGCGTGCAGCTCTCGGTTGGCGCAATCCTCGGGGTGAGCACCGCCGGCGGATTGAACATCGTGTCCTTCATGCCGAGCCGCGTGAACACGCGTTTTTGCGTGAACTGATCCAGGCGTTCGCCGCTGACCCGCTTGACGATTTCGCCGAGCAGGAAAAAGTTGATGTCGCTGTAGACGAAACGCGTGCCGGGAGGAGAGGTCGGAACTTCCTCGATCGCCAGCTTGATGGCGGCGTCCTCACCGGTCCACAGGTCGCCGAGATCGACGTCCGGCCGCAGGCCGGACACATGCGTGAGCAGATGGCGGACGGTGATGTCGGCCTTGCCGTACCGTTCGAAACCAGGGATGAACGTGGAGACGCGATCGACCAGGCGAACCTTCCCGTCCTCGATCAGCATCATCACGCTGGTGGTCGTGGCGACGATCTTGGTCAGCGAAGCGAGATCGAAGACCGTGTCGACGGTCATCGGCTCGCGGGAAGGCACCAGGGCGCGGTGGCCGATCGCCTTCTGGTAGACGACACGATCGCCGACACCGATCAGGATTACGGCGCCGGGCAGGCGTTTCTGTTCGATCTCCTGCCGCACCAGCGGCTCGATTGCCTCCAGCCGGTCGAGATCGACGATGCCCGGTGATCTGGGCTGTGACGCCTGCTTGCCGCCGATGTGCGCGGTCCACGTCAGGACGAGCGCCAGAAGCACCGCGACCACCGCGAATCGCTGTCTCATGCGTCTCTACTGGGAGAGGCGTGTGTCGGCGCGCATCCGCCCCTCGGTCGCCTGTAAGAAGAAATCTTCCCACTGGCGGCGGATTCGATCGACCTTTGCGACCTGAGCGCTGTCCACCGGTCTTCCGGCGGAAACGACATAGACAAATGCCTGACGGTGCACGCGCGGGGATCCGGACGCGGACGGAACCCGCTGACCGTGAATCGCAATAACGTCATCGATCAGCACGTCACGCCGGGTGCCATTGAACGTGACCCCCACCTGCGGTGCCGATTCCTTGTCCTTGGTCTGCGAGAGATTCGTCGGGCTCTGCACGTAGAAGAACGGCGGCACATCGGCCGGACTCACGAGCCCCATCGCGTACTGATCGAGCCGGCTGTATCGCCGCACCGCGCCGATCGTCCTGAACGATCCACCTCCGAGCGCTTCGATGTCGTTGCCTTCCATGACCGACGCATCGGAGTCCATGAAGAAGCTCCAGTGCGCGTTGTCCCGGCCGAGCAACTCCTCCGACCGCTGACCCTGATGATCGCGGAAGTTCAGGTAGGCCAGCCAGCGATGCCCGACCTCCTGTCCGAGAACGCTCAAAGTGTTGTTCTCGCCCAGAAACTTCGTCGTCGGATCGTCCGGGTACTTCGCCAGGCGATCCATCACCGTGTAGCTGCTGAGACGCCCGCCACTCCCGAATTCACGCGAGATATCGAAGATGTCGACGCCGATGCCCTGGATCGCGTTCGCCACCGTCGACTCGAACGCAAAGGCGTCTCCCGACGTGACCGACGTATCGGTCCAGATCACGAGCTGATCGAAAGAGTCCTGGTGCGAGCGGTAGAACGTGTTCGCGGCGGCGACAACGTCCAGATCCGCGTTGTCCGAGAAACGCTCACCGAGGGCCGCACCGCCACCCGCGGTCGGTCCCTGGACGCTCAAGTCGACGGTGCGGAAATCGAGCGTCTGACCCGGCGACAGCCCGACGACGGCGTCTGGCAGGGTGATGCCCGGGGCAAACCGCATGTCGATGCTCCCGTCCGGAAAAAGCGTCGCCTGCGCCGTGGTCGTCTGCGTCGAGTCGAACCCGCGAACGCCGCACCACGTGACCGTATACAGATCCGACGTGGCGTTGACGAACACGGCGCCGCCGGCGCCTGGATCGAGGTCGGCAAGAAATGGCGCGACCCTGGGCGGCCCGGTCAGCAGACGGCCGACACTGCGGTCGGTGCTGGCGTCGTCCCCTTCCCGAAACGTGATGTTGCCGTCCGAATTGACGAACGCGGTGCGTTCACTGCCGGAAAAAAAAGGAAATGAGAATCCGACGTCCGCGCGAATGGTGTCGTCGTCGGTGAGCGTGACCCGATTACCGATCGTGGTCCGGAACGCGGCATCGGTCTGCCGCACGTCGTACCCACCGGATGAGTTGCGCGTGAATCGAAGCCCGGTGCCCTTCAGGTCGAATGCATTCGGCGGGACGATCACATCGCCCTGGTCGCGGATCACCGCGACGTCGCCGATGTCGGACGAGGTGGCGGCACTCGGCCCCAGCGAGGCGGGTCGCCGTTCCGACGCCTGCTGGTGGATCCACAGGGACTCGAGAACGCGCCACCGCGGCGAAGGATCGACGCGGCCGATTTTGGAGGAAGGAGACGACGAAACCGTGGCCGCCGCGTGTCCGGCTTCGATCTCTTCGGATCGAATCGCCGTGCACGCATCCGGATTGTTGCCGTTGCCCGGAGGCGGGGGGGAATCGGAATCTCCATTCCCCCCGCCGCAGGCCACCGTGACGATCAGCAGCAGCGCACAAAGCGCTGCTTTCACTTCACGTCCTTCATCTGCTCGAGAATCTTCTTCGCATCCGCCAGCTCACGCGCCGACGGCGGCGCGCCGGCCACGAACTTCTCGAGATCCGCCTTGGCTTCCGGCAGCTTCTTCGCCGCGAGGTTGGCGCGCCCGCGATAGTAGTAAAGACTGGTGTCGGTCGGGAACTGCGTCATCAGCTTGTTCAGCAGCGCCAGCGCGTCCTCGGGCTTCTGGGCGTTGATCTGGCCGATGATCACGTTCATGTACGGGAACGGGTCCTTGACCTTCGAGATGTCCATGCCGAGGAGAATCTTCTCGCCCTGGGCCTTCTGGGCGGGGTCGTTCGACTGCATCAACATCTCGCCGTACACGAGCTGAAGATCGGAGTTGGAGGGATCGGCTTCCGTTGCCTTCTTCAGCTGCTCGGCGGCCCCCGCCGCGTTGTTCTCGGCAACGTAGGTCTGCGCGACCGCGCCGTAGACCTGGGCGCGGAACGGCGGCTGGGCCTGCGGATACTTCGCCAGGATGTCCTCGTAGACCTTCCGCGCTTCGGCGGGCTTGTTGGCCTTCAACAGGTCGCCGGCTTTCTGGATCTCCCCGCCGATGACGGCGTCGTGATCGACCGGCTTGCCGAGCTTCACGTCGGGTACCGAAACCGTCCCGCTCGCGCCAACGTCCGCGTCGACGCTCGTCTCTTCGAGGCCCTGCTTCCCGCCGAAGTAGAACTTCCACTTTCCGGCCACGAGGTTCTCGACTTTCCACTCACCCTTGTTGTTGGTCTTGGTCTGCTGGAACGGTTTGTCCGTGCCGTCCATGACGGCCGCGACGATGACGTCGCCGAGCGGGGCGCCCGCCTCGTCAACGACCTTGCCCTGAGCCTTCGTCTTTCCGCGATCTTGAGCCGCCGTCACAGCGCTGAGTGCCAGCACACCGATCAGCACGACTGCCATTCGTCTTGCGGTCATCACACACACCCCCGAGCCGCCACACCGGCTCAAATCAGAACGTTCAAGTCTAGCAAAGGAGCGTCCACACCGGCCGCACATCAACGAACGAACCGGTCGAAGATGTCGACCAGCTCACCCAATTGCCTCGACCGTTCCTCATCGCCCTGGGCCGCGCCATCGGGGACGCATTTGCGGACGTGAAACGTCAGGATGGCGGCGCTCACGCGGTTCATCGCCGCCTCTGCCGCAGCCAGCTGTTGCAGGATCTCGATACAGCGGCGGGGTTCCTGAACCATGCGGCGGATGCCGCGAATCTGCCCTTCGATGCGGTTCAGCCGCGTGACGAGCGCCTGCTGCTGGCTGGGGTCGAGCATGGTCCCCCACTATAGCCTTGGCGGCAGGATTCATGGCAGGGTCTCAACCCTGCCCGACAAGAGCCAGGGCGTGATCGCCTAGTCCCGGGGACGCACGCGCCCCGGATCGGACGGCCGCAGTGCGGGGCACGCGTCCGGCTCCACGGTCCACATCATGTTGGCGATCCGCCAGCCGCTGTCCTCTTTCACCAGCTCGAATACGTCGATGCCGCAGTGGCTGGTCTTGCCGCCCTGCCAGAACTCGTACGGCGTCCACACCACCGCAAGCTTGCCTCGTACGTGGACGATGGGATCCCAGTACCGCTCGCGATAGGCGCCGGGCTTCAAGCCGTCAGGGGTGAACGGGCGCCTGGCCACGAGCGTTCCGCCGGACGTGGCAGGCCGTTCGATGGTGTTCGTGCCGCCCTCGAGGCGAAGGCTGGTCAGGAGCGCGAAATCATTCGTCGAGATCGCGTTCATGAACCCATCCACCACCGACAGGATGGCCTCCTGCTCCGGGGCCGCCGGCCCCGATTGCGCGAACGCGGCGGCCTGGCAGGCCAGGCTGAGTAGAGAAACGAACGACAGGATGCGGATGCCGCGAACGGTCTCGAGCATGCGGCAATCTTACCCGCGTCGACGTCCGAAAGACCTCCTTACAAGCGCCGGATTGCAGCGAGCACGCGGGACACGACTCGATCGCACCGTGGCGCATGGAACCTGAAGGCACCGGACACGACCGGTCCGAGGCGATCGGTCACGAGGCGGCGAATCATCGCGCGCGCCCGATGCAGTCTCGTTTTGACCACTTCGTCGCCCAGCCCCAGGCCCAGCCCGGTTTCGGACGTGCTCAACCCCTCGACGTCCCGGAGCATGAAGACGAGACGATACGCTTCCGGCAGGCTGTCGACGGCGGCTTCAACCATGCGATGAAGCTCCCACGCGTAGGCCTGATGCTCGGGGCTTGGATTAGGGCTGGCGAGCATGGCCAGCGCCGCCGAAGATTCGCCGTCGCGAACCGCAGGAACGCGGAGCGAGGAACGCCGGCGCGCTGACGCCTCGTTGATGACGATCCGCGTCAGCCAGGTGGAGAGTTGCGAACGTGCCTCGAACCGGTCGAGGTTGGTGAACGCGTTGAGGTAGGCCTGCTGCAGGACGTCTTCGACCTCGACCTCGTCCTGGACGATCGCACGTGCGGTGCGGTAGAGGCGTTGATTGTGCCGCCGCATCAGGACTTCAAAGAGCGCTCGCTCGCCGGCGCGCACACGGGCGATGAGGTCTCCGTCCGGCAGGGCTGATGCCAGCCCGTCGGGGAACGCTGAGGAGGACGCCGCGCTGGAATTCACGGTCATTGGATGACGCGGCCGTCATTCCCGTTCCGTGCCACCCCTGTCACCTTTTTCTTCCGGACCACTCTCATAGGGAGCGACGCGCGCGATCCCGGGCGAATGGCTCAACTGCTCGGTTGCGTCGAACGCGGAACCCGGGATCGGCGGTCCGTGACAGAGGAGGTTTATGAGAACAGGCACACGGCCCCGGAATCTGATCTTTGGAACGATGGCTGTCTGCGCGCTGACGGCGATCGCCGGCATTTCTGCCCGGGAGGGATTCGGCATGGGAGGGAGCGCCAGTCCTCAGGCGGCCACTGCCGCCGTGACCAGCACGGACCCTCAAACCGGGCTGAAGGAATGGGGACCTGCGCTGGCCATGCTCGAACGCGGCCGCCGGATCTTTCGCTTCGATACGTTCGGCGACGAAGCGTTCTGGGGCGGGACCCTGCGCCTTCATGAAGCGATCGAGGGTGCCCGTTTCGGCGGAGTAGGGCCCGGACTGTCGCCCGCGGCTGCCCTGGGTGTCGGACTCAAGGTCGACGCTGAAGCATTGTCGGCTTCCACGTTGGATGCGATCCGGCGCGGCCGGGTCAACCTCAACGATCCGGCAGTGACGATTGCGCTCCTCGACGCCAACGCCGTGGTCGGCGTCTCGGCAAAGCGAGGACGCGATGGCGGGCTGCAGTCCGTAGGAATTCAATGCGCGCTGTGCCATTCCACCGTCGACAACAGCGTGGCCGCCGGAATCGGCCGCCGCCTCGACGGCTGGCCGAACCGCGACTTGAACGTCGGCGCAATCATCGCGCTCGCGCCGGACCTGAGCGCAGTCGCCGGCCTGCTCCAGACGGATCAAGCGACCGTCCGGACGGTGCTTGCGAGCTGGGGTCCCGGCAGGTTCGATGCCCAGCTGTTTCTCGACGGCAAGGCGTTCCGGCCGGACAAGAAGACCGCAGCGACGCTGTTGCCGGCCGCGTTCGGACTGGCTGGCGTGAACCTTCATACGTACACGGGCTGGGGAGGCGTGGCTCACTGGAATGCCTTCGTCGCCAATCTCGAAATGCACGGCCAGGGGACGTTCATCGATTCCCGGCTGAACGATCCGGTTCGTTTCCCGGTCGCGGCGCGTGCCGGGTTTGCCGAAGTGAGAAACGATCCCGACCTGACGACCTCGAAGCTGCCCGCACTGCAGTTCTACCAGCTGTCGATTCCGGCGCCGAAACCGCCGCGGGGAAGCTTCGATGCCGAGGCTGCACGTGCAGGCAAAGCTGTTTTCAACGGCGCTGCAAAGTGCGCCACCTGTCACGTGCCTCCGATCTTCACCGAGCCCGGTTGGAACATGCACACCGCGGCCGAGATCGGCATCGACGATTTCCAGTCCATGCGGTCGCCGGACGAACGGTATCGCACGACGCCCCTGGGCGGGCTGTTCACGCGGCAGAAAGGCGGCTTCTATCACGATGGCCGCTTCCCCGACCTGCGCGCCGTCGTCGACCACTACAACAGCGCCTTCAGCCTGAATCTCACCGAGCGGCAGAAGCGCGAGCTCATCGAATACCTCAAGTCGCTCTGACTCGCGGTCCGCAGTCCGCGGCCCGCAGTCCGGTTGCGGGCTGCGGGCTGCGGGCTGCGGGCTGCGGGCTGCGGGCTGCGGGCTGCGGGCTGCGGGCTGCGGGCTGCGGGCTGCGGGCTGCGGGCTGCGGAGGAGAATAAAATGGCCTCCGGAAGCATTGGAGGTCAAATGAAGCTGACGGAACAGTTCCTCGCCGAGCTCGATCGCGAAGCTCCCCGCACGCGGCGGACGCTCGAAAACGTCCCGGCCGGTCGCGACGACTGGGCGCCGCACCCGAAGTCGATGCCGCTGGCGCGGCTCGCCGGCCTGGTGGCGACGATGCCATCGTGGATTTCGCTCATCATCGAGCAGGACGAGTTGAACCTGACGCCGCCACCCGGCGCGGGCCAGTATCAACAGCCCACGATCGACAAGCTCACCGAGGTCCACGATGGCAGCGTGGCCAAGGGGCGAGCCGCGTTGTCGAAGACGAATGACGACTTCCTCATGTCGACGAACTGGCGCCTGATCGCCGGGGGGCAGGTCGTCATGGAACAGCCCCGCCACATCGTCCTTCGCGAGACGATGATGCACCTCGCGCACCACCGCGGGCAGTTGACGGTGTATCTCCGTCTGTGCGACCAGCCGGTCCCGTCGATTTACGGACCGACGGCTGACGACAAGACGTTCGGTTAGGTCCTGGCGGCAGAGGTTCCCGGTGCCGGGTGCCGGGTTCCAGGTTCGGTTCCGGGTTCCGGGTGTGGACTTGGTTCCCGGTTCTCGCCCGACATCCCACCCAACGACCCGGCCCCGACCCACCTCTGCCCCGCGGCGCGTGCGTTGTGAGCCGAGAACCCCGGAACCTCGAACGAACCCTGAACCCCGCACTGGAACCCGGCACCCGGAACCAACAATTCCGTATTCGACCGACGCTTTTCGTTATTTATCCATGGTTAATTCGTGCAATAATTCATTTTTCACGTAGAAATTAATGCGGCGTCCGGCTGGCCGGATTCTCGCAATCTGGCTGCCGAACCTGCATGGAACAGATGACGACACCCGTCGCGCCGCGACGAGGCCGCCCACGGAAGTTTTCCGGGCCGTCGCGACCGGTCACGCTGACGCTCCCGGTCGAGACCATCGAAGCGCTGACCGCCCTCGACAGTGATCTGAGCCGCGCAGTCGTCCGCATCGCGCACTCCGACGTTCGGCGCCGCCACGCAGCCGCAGAACTGGCCACCTTCGGCCGCCGCGCGGTGATCATCGTCAACGCGAGCCGGTCGCTGGAGCGGCGGATCGGTGTGGATCTGGTCCCCCTGCCCGACGGCCGCGCCCTCATTTCATTCGAGGAACACACGACACCGGACACCCTCGAACTGCGGATCGAGGACGGCCTGGAAGATCCCGGCCTCTCGCCGGCCGACCGCGAAATCTTCGAAGGGATCCTCGAGATCCTGCGAACCGCGCGCCGCTCGGGCGAGGTCACCCTGCTGCGCCGCAACATCATCGTCCTCGAAGGCCGGAGCCGGCCTCGGCCGCGGGCCCGGTCCGGCCGCCGGCCGCACACCAGCACGAAACCAAAAAAGCACCAAAGGAGTTCCGAGTGAAACTGCTGAAGATCCTCGGCGTGGGCGGAGCCGCCGCGCTCGTCATGTTCATCGCCGGCTGCGGGGAGAAGAAGACCGCCACGGCCCCCACACCCGCCGCACCGACAGTTCAGGCGCCCGCGCTGGAGGCACCGGCGGCCGACACCCAGCTGGATACGCTGCGGCCGACGCTGAGCGTGCGCAATGCCTCGTCTGATCAGGCCGGAACCCGTACGTACGAGTTCCAGATCTCGGACAGCAACTCGTTCAGCACATCGAACGCCTCCAACGTGCCCGGGTTCGTGTCGAGCGTCACCGCGACAGGGGTTGCGGAGGGCAGCGGCATGACCACCTGGACGCCATCGCAGGATCTGCAGCCGACGACGGTGTTCTACTGGCGCGCACGCGCGAGCCAGGGAGCGAGCGTGTCGGCGTGGTCGACGACCGGGACGTTCAAGTCGAAACTGGTGGGATTCAATCGTGCCGGCGAGCTCTACGACCCGCTCATCCACGGCGAGACGGTCGGCGAGATCGTTGGCAGTGCCACGTTCGTCCCGGGCAAGGGTGTGCAGATCAACAACGGGACCAGCCACGTGCGCTACCGGCTCGCGCAGACGATTCCGAGCGGTGAGTTCTCGATGGACGTGGAAGGTCTTCGCGCCAATGCGTCGGGGGACAAGGCCAAGGTCTTCGGAATGAGCGACGGCCAGGGAGACTTCATCACCAACGACTATCGGGTCGACATCCAGTACCGCGGGACGACCGGCGTTCCGCCCAATGCCATCCAGTGGCGCGTCATCTACGGCGATGCCGACGATCTCGACGTCCGCTACGAGCCGGACACCGCGAAGCGCTTCGCTTCGGTGTTCCTGCTCAATCCCGCGAACACCTACCACTGGAAGTTCACGTGGGGCTCGAGCATCCAGCTGGTCATGAAGGACGGCGGCGTCAACGGGAACACGCTGTACGACTACGGCATGGCGGCGCCGCGCGGCCGGTACGACCCGCCGCAGCACTATGCCTACCTCGGCGCGCCGGTCGGCCGGAGCGGAGGCGAATCGGCCTCGATTGCGGGCACCATCTACCGGAACGTCTGGATTGCCAATCGCCCGCGGCCGCAGTCGCTCGGCAGTGCCCTTCGCAATCGCTAATCGCGAGTCGCTGGTCCAGAATCCCGGGTCCTGACTCCTTCGTCCTCGGTGCCTTATCATTTGCGCAGTCGCGGGCTGTTCGCCGCGGGACTCGGGATCCAGGATGAGGGATTCAGGACCAGGGACTCAGGACGAGCGATTAGTGATTCGGGATTCGATGACGCGACGCGAGCTGATCGCCGAAGTCGGCGCTTTCTTGATCGCTGGCCGGGAGCGGCAAGCCGTCAGTCCGCCTCCGCCGCGCCTCGTGCCGACGGTGATGGGGCCACTCGGCGCGCATCGCCTCGGACTGACGTTGATGCACGAGCACCTGCTCGTGGACTTCATCGGCGCCGACCAGGTCAGCCCGCGCCGCTACGACGCGAATCAGGCGTTCGACGTCATCCTTCCCCACCTTGCGAAGGCCCGGGCCGCCGGGTGTGAAACGCTCGTCGATTGCACGCCGGCGTATCTCGGCCGCGACGTCCGGCTGCTGATGCGCCTCTCGGGAGCCTCCGGCGTCAACATCCTCACCAACACGGGCTACTACGGCGCGGCCAGGGACAAGCATCTGCCGAAGCATGCGTTCAGCGAAAGCGCGGAGCAGCTGGCCGCGCGCTGGATCCGTGAGTTCGAGCAGGGCATCGACGGCACGGACATCAAGCCGGGGTTCATGAAAATCGGAGTCGACGAGGCGCCGCTTTCGGAGGTGGACGCAAAGCTCGTGCAGGCGGCAGCCCGAACGGCCCGCGCGACAGGCCTGCCGATCGCCTCGCACACGACGACCGGTGCCGCGGCGATGGCGGAGCTCGAGCTGCTCGATCGAGCCAGGGTGCCGTCCAACGCCTTCATCTGGGTCCACGCGCACAACGAGCGCGACACGAGCTTTCACACCCGCGCCGCAAAAGCCGGCGCCTGGGTCGAGTTCGACGGCCTGTCGGACGCGAGCGTCGGGCGCCACGTCGAGCTCGTGCGCCACATGAAAGCCGAGGGCCTGCTCCAACGGGTCCTCGTCTCGCACGACGCCGGCTGGTTCCACGTCGGCGAGCCGGCCGGCGGCCAGTTTCGCCCCTTCGACACGCTGTTCGCGAAGTTCATTCCGGCGTTGACGAGCGCGGGGTTCACGAAAGCGGACGTTCGGCAGCTTCTTGTCGAGAACCCGGGGCGGGCGCTCACCGGGGAAATCTAGTCCGGGATCCGGGGTCCGGGGTCCGGGATCCGGGATCCGGGCAACCAGCTTCAACACTGCACGTTCTTCTAATTACCCGCTTGCGGATCCCGGATCCCGGATCCCGGATCCCGGATCCCGGATCCCGGAGAGATTGACATCGAAGCTGCCATTGAATGAACATTCATTCAATGGCCGTCGCCGCCCGCCGATCCCGTCCCGCCGTCACCCGCGTCGAAAAGATCGACAAGCGTGACGCGCTGCTGCGGGCGGCCATCGAAACCTTTGCCGCGCGCGGGTTCTTCAACGCCCAGGTCGCCGACGTGGCACGCACCGCCGGTGTCGCCGCCGGGACGGTCTACCTCTACTTCCGCGGCAAAGACGACCTCCTGATCTCGATTTTCGAGAAGACCATGAAGGAGGCGATCGCGGCGGGCCGCGAGAGCATTGCCACACAGACGGATCCGCTCACACAACTGCGGACCATTGCCCGGCTGCATCTCGACCGCATGAGCCGGGACCGCGCCCTCGCCGTCGTGTTCCAGGTCGAGTTGCGACAGTCCACCAAGTTCATGGAGCGCTTCTCGGCCACCCATCTTCGCGAATACCTCGGCATCATTCGCGACGTCATCGCCCGGGGACAGAGCATGGGCATCTTCCGGAAAACCCTGAATGCGACGCTGGCGGCAAAGCTGCTGTTTGGCATGCTCGACGAGATGGCCACCAACTGGATCCTCAGCCGCCGCAAGTACTCCCTGATCGCCGACGCCGACGCCATCGTCGATCTGTTCGTCCGTGGGGTCGGAACGGAGCGGGCGTGAAGCACATTCACAGTGCGGCGGTCCTCGGTGCAGGAACGATGGGCGCGCAGATTGCCGCCCACCTCGCCAACGCGGGCGTACCAACGCTGCTTCTCGACGTCACCGCCGAAGCGGCCGCGCAAGGGCTGGCGCGCGCGCGGGCACTCAGGCCGGATCCGTTTCATGCCAAAGACACCAGCATGCTCATTCGAACCGGCAGCCTCGACGATCTCTCGGGCCTGCGGGGATGCGACTGGGTGACGGAAGCGGTGGTCGAGCGCCTCGACATCAAGCAGGCATTGGTGGAACGCGTGGAGCGTGCGACCGGCGACTCGACGATCGTGTCATCCAACACCTCGGGCATCCCGATCTCGAGCATCGCCGCGGGGCGGGGGCTCGAGTTCCGGCGCCGGTGGCTGGGCACACATTTCTTCAATCCGCCGCGCTACCTTCCGCTGCTGGAGGTGATCGCCACGGCCGACACCGATCCGGCGATCGTCAGGACCATCGTCGAATTCGCGGACCGGCGGCTGGGTAAGGGCGTCGTGCTGGCGAAAGATACGCCTGGCTTCATCGCCAATCGGATCGGCATCTTCGGTTTGATGCAGGTGTTCAAGGCGATGAGCGCCGCCGGCCTGGGCGTCGAAGACGTCGACGCCTTGACGGGCCCCGCGATCGGCCGCCCGAAGAGCGCGACGTTCCGGACGATGGATCTCGCCGGAGTGGATATTCTCGCTGCGGTGGCACGGGACCTCGGGCAGCGACTCGATCCCGCGGAGCAGCCCGTCTTCGCGGTTCCGCCCGTCGTCGACGAGTTGGTCCGGCGTGGCTGGACCGGTTCCAAAGCCGGCCGCGGCTTCTACCAGAAGCAGGCATCCGGGAACATCGAGGCGCTTGATTTCGCGCTGATGGAGTATCGGCCGTCGTCACGCGCCCGCTTTCCCGCGATCGAGGCCGCCCGGACAATCGAAGATCCGGCCGAGCGCATCCGGACGCTGTTCAAGGACCGTAGCAACGTGGGCGGATTCTTGAGGAGCACACTGGCTCCGACGATTCTTTACGCCGCGACAATCGCCAGTCGCGTCGCTGAGACGCCCGAAGACATCGATCGCGCGATGCGCTGGGGCTTCGGCTGGGAGGTGGGGCCTTTCGAAACGCTGCGCGCCCTCGGGGTTGACACGGTCGTCGAGGCCCTTGGCGACACCGGCACGCCGGAGGCCCGTGCGCTCCTCACGGCCGCCGCTGGAGCAGGTGAAGCGTCGGCGCCATCGAGGTTGACGCTCATCAGTGCGGCCCGGGCGGGTGGCGGGGTGGTGCGCAAGAACCCGGGAGCGAGCCTGGTCGATCTCGGCGACGGCGTCCTCTGTCTCGAGTTCCACTCGAAGATGAACACGATCGGCGGCGACACCATCGAGATGCTGCGGCACGCCGTCAAAGAGGCGAGCGCGAATTTCGGCGCGCTCGTAGTCGGCAACGACGCGCTGCACTTCTCCGCCGGCGCCAACCTGATGCTGCTCCTCCTGGAAGCACAGGAGGGCAACTGGGACGACGTCGATCTGATGATCCGGGCGTTCCAGGGAGCGACCGGGACGCTGCGCCATGCCGACGTGCCGGTTGTTGTCGCGCCCGCGGGTCTGACCCTTGGCGGCGGCTGCGAGATCGCGCTGCACGCGGATCGCGTGCAGGCGGCCGCCGAGGCGTACATCGGCCTGGTCGAAGTCGGCGTCGGACTGATCCCGGCAGCCGGCGGTACCAAGGAGATGCTGGCGCGCGCCATGGACGGCCTGCCGGCGGGCGCCGAGCCGCTGCCCTTCGTGCAGCGCGTCTTCGAAACGATCGGGTTCGCGACGGTCTCGACCAGCGCCCCGGACGCGAGGCGGCTGGGTTTCCTGCGTTCGGGCGACGCGATCACGATGAATCGCGACCGCCTGCTCGCGGATGCGAAAGCCGTGGCGCTCGCGCGCGTCCCCACTTACGTCCCGCCGCAGCCTCGCATGATTCCAGTCGGAGGACCGTCGATGTTCGCCGCGCTGAAGCTGGGCGTCCATCTCGCGTCGCGCGCAGGCCGCATCTCCGAACACGATGCGGTGATCGGCCGGAAACTGGCGTGGATCCTCTCCGGCGGCAACGTGCCGGCCGCAACCATCCTGACCGAACAACAAGTGCTCGATCTCGAGCGCGAGGCGTTCCTCAGCCTCTGCGGTGAGCGGAAGACGCAAGAGCGCATCGCCCATACGCTGAAGACCGGCAAGCCGCTGCGGAACTGAAGCCATGCGTGTGTTCGATCGAGGCAGTGGACCGCCGGTGATCGTGGTGCCGGGCCTCCAGGGCCGCTGGGAGTGGGCCCGGCCCGCGCTTCATCGCCTGGCGTCGACCTGTCGGGCGATCTCCTACTCGTTGAGCGGGGACTTCGGCTCCGGGCGCAGGCTCCGCCATGAGCTCGGCTTCGAGAACTACGTCCACCAGCTGGACGAGGTGTTCGACACCGCCAGGGTCCCGCGGGGCGTCTTATGTGGTGTGTCGTTCGGAGGGTGCGTCGCGCTGCATTACGCGGCTTTGCATCCCGAGCGTGTCTCCGGCTTGATCCTCGCCTCGGCGCCCGGGCCCGGCTTTCACCCCAGCCCTCAACAGGCGGCCTGGATCGCGCGCCCGTGGTGGTCGGTGCCGGCGTTCGTGCTCACCTCCCCTTTGCGGGTGTGGCCCGAGGTGAGCGCGGCGCTGCCGTTGCAGAAGCGGCTCGCGTTCTTCGCCAGGCAGGGAATCCGCTGCCTGACAGCGCCGATGATCCCGTCGTTGATGGCGGCCCGGATTCGCGAGGCGGCTCACGTGGATTTCGTCGCCGACTGCCGGCGGGTGGCCGCGCCGACACTGGTCCTGACCGGCGAGGAGCACCTGGACCGCGTTGTGCCGGTCGGATCGACCCGCGCCTACGCGACGCTGATTCCGCGGGCCGAGTACCGCACGATGCGACACACAGGCCATATGGGCCTGTTGACACAACCATCCGTCTTCGCCGACGTTGTGAGTGGATTCGCTCATGCCCACCATCACTGACCTGAAGGGCCCCGCGGGCTCGCTCGAGGCGGTCCTCGATCAGCCGGCGCTCCGCACCGCCACCGGTGCGCCGCGTGCGGTGGCCGTCTTCGCGCATCCGCACCCGCAGTACGGCGGGACGATGCACACGAAGGCCGTGTATCAGGGCGCGAAGGGACTGGTGAGGATCGGCTGCGCGGTGCTGCGGTTCAACTTTCGCGGGGTCGGGCGGAGCGCGGGAGAGTTCGACAACGGCGAGGGGGAGATGGCCGATTTCCGGGCGGCACTCGACTACATGGCGGCGAAGTACCCGGGTTCGGCGTTGTGGGCTGCCGGTTTCTCGTTCGGCGCATGGGTGGCGCTGGAGACGGGCGCCGTGGATCCGCGCGTGTCGGTCCTCATTGGAATCGCGCCCCCGGTTGCGACATCCGTGTCCGGCATGAACTACACATTTCCCAATACCGAGGCGAGCACGAAGCCCAAGTTCTTCGTCCAGGGCGAAGCTGACGACGTGTGTCCGATCGAAGGGATGTGGGCCTTTTACGGAAAGCTCGAAGAACCGAAAGAGCTGGTGATGATCGACGCCGCCGATCATCTGTTCGATGGCAAGACGCAGGAAGTCGGAGAAGCGCTCGAAGAGCTGCTCGCCGATTTCGAGGGCAAATCATGAATCAAGCCGTCATCGTTTCCGCGGCTCGCACGGCGGTGGGCAAGGCGCCGAACGGCGCGCTGCGCAGCACGCGGCCCGACGACATGGCTGCCGCCGTGATCGGTGCCGTGCTCGATCGCGTACCCGGCTTCGACCGGAGCCGGGTCGAAGACGTGATCTTCGGGTGCGCGATGCCCGAGGCCGAACAGGGCCTGAACGTCGCACGCATCGCCGCGCTTCGAGCGGGCCTGCCGGTCTCGGCGTCAGCGGTCACCATCAACCGCTTCTGTTCATCCGGCCTGCAGTCGATTGCATTCGCGGCCGAACGGGTCATGGCCGGGTTTGCCGAAGCGATCGTGGCCGGTGGAACCGAGTCGATGAGCCTGGTCCCGATGGGTGGACACAAACCGTCGCCGAACCCCGCGCTGGTGGAAAGCTACCCTGATGTGTATCTGACGACCGGGCTGGTCGCGGAGAATCACGCCCGCGACCATGCCATCAGCCGCCAGGAGCAGGACGCGTTCGCGTTGCGGAGCCATGAACGCGCGGTCGCCGCGATCGACGCGGGGCGCTTCGAGGACGAGATCGTCAAGATCCCGTCGGTGCCGCTCACGACCGACGAGGGTCCGCGGCGTGATACGTCGATCGAGGCGTTGGGGAAGCTGCGAGCCGCCTTTCATGTCGAGGGCACGGTCACCGCCGGCAACTCGTCGCAGATGAGCGACGGCGCCGCCGCAGTGCTCGTGATGGAGGAAGCGGCCGCCCGTTCCGCCGGGCTGAGGCCGCTCGCGCGGGTGATCGCCTACGCAACCGCCGGCGTCGAGCCGGAGCGCTTCGGCATCGGGCCGGTGCCGGCGATCAGGAAAGCCTTGAAGATCGCCGGGCTGACACTCGAGCAGATCGATCTGGTCGAGCTCAACGAGGCTTTCGCCGCACAGGTGATTGCCTGTCTCCGCGAGCTGCCGATCGATCCGGATCGTCTCAATGTCAACGGCGGCGCCATCGCGCTCGGCCATCCGCTCGGCTGCACCGGCGCGAAGCTGACCGCGACCCTCCTCTACGAGATGCAGCGCCGGAATGCCCGCTATGGGCTGGTGTCGATGTGCGTGGGCGGTGGAATGGGCGCCGCGGGTATTTTCGAACGTCTCTGATCAGGACATGGCCATGACCACTACCTCAACGCCCCCCGTCGTTCACGGCGGCAGCTGGCTTACCGGCGAGGCCGACCCCGCCAGCGTGCTGACCCCCGAAAAGCTCAGCGAAGAGCATCGGCTCATCGGGCAGACCGCCGAGGAGTTCGTCGACAACGAGGTGCTGCCGGTCCTCGACAGGCTGGAGGCCAAGGACTGGGCCCTGGCGCGGGCCCTCGTGAAACGGTGCGGCGACCTCGGGCTGCTCGGCACCGATGTGCCCGAGGAATTCGGCGGCGTCGCGCTCGACAAGGCATCGTCGCTGCTGGTTGGCGAGGCGGCGGGACGCTGTGCCTCGTTCGCGACGACCTTCGGCGCGCAGACCGGCCTGGCCATTACACCGATCCTGTGCTTCGGTTCCGATGAACAAAAACAGAAGTACCTCCCCGGCCTCGTCAGCGGCGAGATCGTCGGAGCCTATGCGCTTTCGGAGTCGGGGTCCGGATCGGATGCGCTGAGCGCGAAGGCCCGGGCCGTTCGCCAGGAGGACGGCAGCTTCGTGCTGAACGGCGAGAAGATGTGGATCTCGAACGGCGGGTTTGCCGACCTGTTCGTCGTGTTCGCCAAGGTGGTCGACGGAGCGGATTCAGCCGCCGGTCAGTTCACGGCGTTCCTGGTCGAGCGCAGCTTCAGCGGTGTCAGCTCCGGGAAGGAAGAACACAAGATGGGCCTCCACGGCTCATCGACGACGCCCCTGATCCTTCAGGACGCTCGCGTTCCAGCCGGGAACGTTCTCGGAGAAGTCGGCAAGGGACACAAGGTCGCCTTCAACGTCTTGAACTACGGCCGGTTCAAGCTCGGGGCGATGTGCAGCGGCGGAGCCCGGCGGGTGATCGGCCAGGCGGCGGCCTATGCCGCCCAGCGGAAGCAGTTCGGGCAGCCAATCGCGAGCTTTGGCGCGGTGAAGCACAAGCTTGCCGAAATGGTGATTCGCGAATACGCGGTCGAGGCCATGCTCTATCGCACGGCCGGCCTGATCGACGCCGCCATCAACGGATCGCACGAGAGCCACGCCGTGCTGGCGGCGCTCGAGGAATTCGCGATCGAGGCGTCGATCCTCAAAGTCGCCAGCAGCGAGATGATCGATTTCGTGGTGGATCAGAACGTCCAGATCCACGGCGGGAATGGTTACGTCCACGACTACCCCGCCGAGACGCAATACCGCGACGCGAGGGTCAACCGCATTTTCGAGGGCACGAACGAGATCAACCGCCTGCTGATCCCGGGCATGCTCGCCAAGCGGGCGGTGAAGGGAACACTTCCGATCATCGCGGCGGCCCGGGCGCTGCAGGACGAGCTCCTTTCGCCGTCGTTCGAGACGCCCGGCGATGGTCCGCTCGACGGCGCGCGCAAGGCCGTCACCGGCATGAAGAAGGCCGCGCTGATGGTGCTCGGGACGGCGATGCAGACCTACGGTCACGAGCTCGCCGAGCAGCAGGAAGTGCTCACGCGCTGCGCCGACGTGATCATGGACGTCTACGCCTCGGAGTGCGTGCTCCTGCGGGCGGAGGCAGGCGGCGGTCCATTGCACCTCGCGGTTGCGCAGGTGTTCGTGAACGACGCCGCGGGCCGGGTCGAGATCGCGGCACGTGATGCGCTGGCGGCGATGGCCGAAGGGGACATGCTGCGGGTGCTGACGGCTGCCCTCAAGCGGCTGATGAAGGTCCCGCCGGTCAACACCGTCGCGATCCGGCGCACTGTCGAGGCTGCGCTGGCGGAGCGCCAAAGGTATCCTTTCTAGGTGCGCGTAGCTGCCCTTCTGGGCCTGGCCGCCATCGCCGCCGCAACGGCGTGCAGCGCGGCGCCGGTCAACTATCCGGACGAGATCGCGGCGTGGAGATCCGACAAGGACGCGTACATGCGGTCGTCGGATTCACCGGTGCCGGCGGCCCAGCGAGCAGGCTTTGCGCCGTTGCCTTACTACCCCATCGACGAGCAGTACCGCGTCCCCGCAGGGCTGAAGGTCGCGCGCGGCGATGACGTGATCGAGATGTCCACGTCGACCGGCAAGCCGCGGCGCATGCGGCGGATCGGGAGCCTGGCCTTCACGCTCAAAGGGCAGCCGCAAACGCTCACCGCCTTCGCCGAGGCGGACGACTCGTCGTTGCGGCGGCTGTTCGTACCGTTCGGCGATCTCACCAACGGCCTCGAAACCTACCAGGGCGGCCGCTATCTCGACCTCGATCTGAAAGGAAGTGGAGTGTACGAGCTCGACTTCAACCGCGCCTATCATCCGTTCTGCGTCTTCAACCCGGAGTACGAGTGCCCGATCCCGCCCCGCGAGAACCGGCTCCCGGTGCCGATCAAGGCCGGCGAGCGGACGCGCTGATGGCGGAGATCGGCGCGGTCGTCTTCGACTTCGACGGGGTTCTCGCCAATTCCGAGCCGCTTCACCTGCAGGCCTATCAGGCCGTCCTCGGCGAGGTCGGCGTCACGCTCGGGCGCGACGAGTACTACCAGCACTATCTCGGCTTCGACGACGCGATGATGTTGAAGACGGTGAGCGAGCGCCGCGGCCTCGGCTGGAACGGGACGGAGATCTCCGAGATCGTCGCCCGCAAGACCGTGATCTTCGACGAGATCGTGGCGTCCACCGACGTGATCTACCCCGGGGCCGTCGCGTGCGTGGAACGGCTTGCCGCCCGGCTGCCGCTCGGCATCGCCTCGGGCGCGCTGCGTCACGAGATCGAGGCGATCCTGCGGCGGTCCGGCCTCGGTCGGCATTTCCGCTTCATCGTCGCGGCCGGGGAAACCGCCAGGGGCAAGCCGGCGCCCGATCCCTATCGCCGCGCCGCCCGGCTTCACGAACGTCCTCCCGAACAGTGCGTCGCCATAGAGGACTCGCGC
>Ga0209382_10001208_pt1 | contig 41169 bp, 36 predicted proteins | sample SoiMetdeltSBSDD5_FD_187599 | JGI IMG/M metagenome (GOLD analysis project Ga0209382, IMG submission 187599) | Bulk soil microbial communities from a Populus tree surrounding site in Tennessee, USA - Soil MetaG P. deltoides SBSDD5 (SPAdes) (version 2) | ecosystem: Environmental > Terrestrial >... | reverse complement strand
GGCCTGCTCGACAACCGGGTCGACTACACCACCGGCGACGACGCGACCCGGATGCGGAAGTACCGCATCACCAAGGTGACCTCGCCGTTCGGCGGGACGATCGACGTGACCTACGGGCAGCCGAACCCCTGCACCCGGACCTATGTGCCGACCGCAGCCGAGTCGGGAGCGACGGCCCGCTGGGACCTGAACGGCAAGGACTGCTTCCCCCAGACGATCAGGACCAAGGACTCCAGCTTCCCGGTGCCCGCGCTCTTCCACAAGTACCTGGTCACCCGGGTGGTGGAGAGGTCGAACTCGTCCTTCGCCAACATGCCCTCGACACCGGTGCAGACCGACTACAACTACGAGGGCACGCCGGCCTGGGCGTTCGACTACGGCGCCTTCGCCCGCGGTGACTCGACCCGCGGCTGGTCCAGCTGGCGGGGCTACGGCAGCGTCACCGTGGACAAGGGCGAGTCGCACTCCCGGCAGCGGTTCTTCCGTGGCATGGACGGCGACGTCGCCATGACGTTCGTGACCCCCAACTGGGTCCCGACCGGCCGGCGCACCGCGTCTGTCAGCAGCTTCGACGGCACCTACACCACCCCGGACGCGCTGTCGCTCATGGGGCGGACCCTCGAGGAGGAGCAGCCCCTCGTCTGGCACAACAACTCGGAGGTGGGGCACACGGTCCAGAAGGAGCCGTCGACCGGCACGCTGCACAAGTACGAGACGCGGGCGACGGCGACCCCGCCGTTCACGACGTGGGAGACGCCGGTCTGGGCGGGGCTCTCGGAGACCACCGAGACGACCAACCTCACGACCCGGGACTGCAACCCGTGGCCGGGCAACTGCACCTTCTCGACCGCCACGAAGCAGCGCCGCACGACGACCACCTACGACGCCAACCTCCAACCGTGGAAGACGGTCGAGCACGGCTGGCTGGACGACCCCGACGACGACCGCTGCTCGATCACCACGTACGCGGTGAACACGACGCTGGGCATGGTGAACTACCCGGCGGAGAACACCGTGCGGGCGGGGAACACCTGCACCTCCGGCGAGGTCATCTCCCACTCCCAGACGCTCTACGACGCCTCGACGACGGTGGGTGCAGCCCCGACGAAGGGCAACGTCACCCTGCAGCGCAACCAGGTCGACGCCACCCGCTACGCCGAGACCGCGACGGAGTACGACACGATCGGTCGCCCGAAGAAGGTGACCGGCCCCTCCGGGGTCGCGACCACGACGGCCTACACCCCGGCGACCACCAACGCGGTCCCGACCCACACCGAGGTCACGACCAGCGGCCCGGGGATCCCGTCGGCCACGACGAAGACCGACTTCCTGGCCATCTTCGCCTCGCCGACCCAGGTCACCGACCCGAACAACAACGTGACGACCTACAAGTACGACGAGTTCGGTCGCACCAAGGAGGTCCGCCTCCCCACGGAGCAGAGCACGACCGACTCACCCAACCCCTCGCTGCAGTTCTCCTACCAGGTCGACTTCGACGACACCTCGGACACCGACAAGCTGCCCGAGAAGCCGGTGATGGTGCGGACCCGGCAGCTACTCAACGGCAGCGGGGCCTCACAGGTCCTGCACGACTCCTACACGATCTACGACGGGCTCATGCGGGAGCGGCAGAACCAGACCCCGTCGTCGGTCGCCGGCAAGATGGTCGTCGGGAGCACCAACTACGACGGGCGCGGCCTCCTGTACGACGAGATCGAGCCGGAGGCCGTCACCACCACGGCGTTCGCCGGCTACGCCGTTCCGTCCGGGGGTGCTCCGTGGCAGAACCGGTCCCGCCACCTCTACGACTCGTTCGGCCGGGAGACCCGGTCGGAGTGGCTCCAGGGGTCGACCTCCGTCAAGGCGAACACCAGCACCTACGGCCTGACCACGGTGGCGGTGACCAGTCCCAACGGGGTCACGGTGACCAACACGGTCGACGGCCTGGGCCGGACCACGAAGGTCGAGGAGAACGGCGGCGCGGCTTCGAACTACACCTACGACCTCGCTGGGAACCTCAAGACGGTGACCGACCCCGAGGGCAACGTCACCTCCTACACCTACAACATGGCGGGCTGGCGCACCGACCAGACCGACGCCGACCGGGGTGCGGCCCACTACGAGTACGACGTCGCCGGGGGCCAGACCATGGCCCAGGACGCCGCGGGCACGCAGCTCCACACGATCTACGACGTGCTTGGTCGGCCGAAGGAGCGCCACGCCGGCTCTCCGACCGGCACCCTGCTGGCGTCGTGGACCTACGACACGGCCACCAAGGGCGTCGGCCTGCCGGCGACGGTGACCCGTCGCAACGACGGCAAGGACTGGGTCACCGCGGTCACGGGCTACGACGCGCGCCAGCGGGCGCTGGGCAACACGTTGACGGTGCCGGCCGGCATCCCGGGGCTGTCCGGTGCGACGACCCCGACCTCCTACACGGTCACGCAGGCCTACGACCGAGCCGACAACCCCACGGCCACGACGTACCCCGCCGTGGGCGGCTTGGCCCAGGAGACGGTGACGACGGCCTACAACGGGTTCGGCCTGCCGGCCACGTTGAAGGCCACGTCGGGCTACACGACCGAGTACGTGACGGGTACCAGCTACGACGATCGGCTCCGTCCCTCCATCGCGGCCATCGGGCCGAAGAACCCGGCCCACGGCTTCCAGTGGGGCCTGGTCAAGGTCAACGAGTACAACGCCGACCAGCAACTGTCCCGCAACTACCTCTTCAACTCCTGGTCGACGCTGCCCGACGGCGTCGTCGCCGACCACCGCATCACCTACCGCGAGGACGGCCAGGTGACCGCGATCCAGGCGTCACAGGGGAGCGCATCGTGGAAGGAGTGCTACGGCTACGACAACCGGGCCCGGCTCACGTCGACGTACACCGTCGCCTCGGGTGGGACCTGCGACCCCGCCAACAAGGGTGGCGGTGACCAGCCGTTCGAGCGCTCCTACACCTACTCGGCCGGAGGGCGGCTGACCGAGCGCAAGGAAGACGGGGTGGCGACCGCCTACACGTACCCGACCCAGGGTGCTGCGTCGGTGCGTCCCCACGCCCCGACGAAGGTCGGCACGCAGGACTACACGTGGAACTCTGACGGCTCGCTGAACACCCGCACGGTCGCGGGCGGGACCGAGACCTTCACCTGGGACAGCGAGCACCTGCTCTCCTCGATCGCCGCACCGAGCGGGACGACCAGCTTCGTGTACGACGTCGGCGGCAACCGCTTGATGCGGACCGCGCCGGACGGGTCCCACACCCTGTACTTCGCCGGCCACGAGGTCACGGCCAATGCGGCCGGCACCACGGTCACCGCAGTGCGGTCCTACCGCTTCGGCGGCGACCTGGTGGCGACCCGCTCGTCCACGGGCGTGGAGTACATGGTGTCGGGTGCCTCTGGCAGCACCGAGGCGTCGATCGCCCCGAGCGCGGCCGGACTGTCCGGTTCCCGGCGCTACGACCCCTACGGTCAGGCCCGGGCCAAGACGGGGACGAGCTTCCAGACCGAACAGGGCTTCGTCGGGCAGATCGAGGACGCCAGCACGGGGCTGTCGTACCTCAACGCCCGCTACTACGACCCCAAGGCGGCGCTGTTCGTGTCGACCGACCCGCTCTCGACACAGCCCAGCCGAAGTCGTTGAACCCCTACACCTACGGGCTGGACAACCCGGTCGGCTTCAGCGACCCGTCGGGGACGATGTCGTCGATGACGTGGAGCATGGGCTACGAGAACGGCCAGCTGAGGAGCCACGTGAAGTCCCTCCAGGGGATCATCAAGGAGCTGGGCGCCCACATCACCGAGCTCCAGGGGATCATCAAGGAGCAGGACCGGGCCCTCAACGAGGCCTACACCTACATCGCGGCCCTGGAGGCCCAGATCCGGTCGATGCAGGACTACATCGGCCAGCTCCAGGCCCGCATCCGTGACCTCGAGCAGCAGGTGGCCTACTGGAAGGGCCAGGCCGAGAAGTGGTTCAACAAGTACCTCTACTGGAAGGGCCAGGCTCAGTACTACCGCAGCGTCATCGGTGACCTGGTCGGTCTGGCCTACCTGCCGCAGTTCCGTGACACGGTCCTGCAGTCGATCGACGCGGGGCGCGGCCTGCCCAACCTCTGGCTCGGCACGTACGCGGCGCTGAGCATGAGCCTCCAGTCCCAGAACGACCAGCTCGTCGGGGCCTTCAACGCCATTGCGCCCGGTGCCCTGGGGGTGATCAACCGAGAGCACCTCGGCCCGGAGCAGGTGGCGCTGTTCGACGCGTGGAGCGACTTCGACGCAGACACGACCGAGGGCCACCAGGTGGCGAACTACGAGGACAGGATCGGTGACCTCGAGCGGGAGCTCGAACGTGCCCAGGATGCCAGCAGTTTCAACTTGTTCGAGTGCGTGGTCTCGGGGGTCGGCACCGTAGGCGGGGGCACTGTCACCGTGCTCGGAATCGTCACGACGCCGGCTGGTGGGGCCGGCGCGCCGCTCGCTGTCGCCGGTCTCTCGTTCACAGGGGTCTCCGCAGTGAGCACCTACCAGACCTGCGTCTGAGGATGGTGAGCCCGGGTCGGCGGCGTTCGCCCGCCGGCCCGGGGCATCCCTTCCAGGGGCATCCCCTTAACTGTCACACCCCGAACGTATGGTCGGGGCATGGTGATCGTTGGGCTTTTGCTGGGTGTCGGGATCGGCGTGGTGGCAGGCCTCGTCGTGGCCCGGCGGGTGGCGTTCCTGGTGGCGACGTCCGTGACGTCGTCGGTGGCGCAGAACCAGGTCGCCGTGCGGTCGGAGCTCGACGCGGCGGCTCGCCACGACCTGGCGGTGCGCCAGGACTGCTTCGAGCAGCGGGCCGGTGAGCTGCGCTCCGAGCTGAACCGGGTCACGCAGCTGGTGGTCGCGCTGGAGAAGGAGCGGGCCAAGCAGCAGGGCCAGGTCGAGACCCGCCTGGCCGAGGTCATCAGCGTCAGCGGCAAGCTGGCCGACACCACCCAGTCGCTGCGGGAGGCGCTCGCCCGGCCCAACGCCCGGGGCCAGTGGGGCCAGCGCATGGCCGAGGACGTGCTGGAGGCCGCCGGGCTGGTCGAAGGCATCAGCTATCGCAAGCAGTCGGCCACCCGGGTCGGCACGGTCCCCGACTTCACGTTCATGCTGCCCGGGGGCCGCGAGCTGCACATGGACGTCAAGTTCCCCATCGACGCGTACCTGCGGTCGCTGGAAGCCGGCAGCGAGCAGGAGGCCGAACGGCACCAGGTCCAGTTCCTGAAGGACGTCCGCCAGCGGGTCAAGGAGCTGGCCGGCCGCTCCTACATCGACGCCCACACCACCATCGATGAGGTCCTGCTGTTCATCCCCAACGAAGCGGTCTACGCCTTCGTCCACACCCACGATCGAGGTCTGCTCGACCTCGCGTTGGGGCAAAAGGTCGTGTTGTGCTCGCCGTCGACGTTGTTCTCGGTGCTGGCCGTCGTCCGCCAGGCCGTCGAGCAGGCCCAGCTGCAGCGGACCTCCGACGACATCCTCACCCTCCTCGCCGACTTCGAGGACCAGTGGCGGCGCTTCACCGACGCGTTCGAGAAGGTGGGTCGTCACCTCGACACCCTGCAGCGCTCGTGGGACGACCTGTCCGGCACCCGCCGGCGCCAGCTGGAACGGCCGCTCGACCGCATCGGCGACCTGCGGTCCCGCCCCGAGCTGCGGGCCGTGGCCGGATGAGCCATGGTTGACGTCGTCCGGGCCGCGGGCGGTGTGGTCTGGCGGCTCGCCGCCGCCGAGGCGGACGGCGACGTGCTCGGCGTCGAGGTCGTCGTCGTCCACCGCCCCAAGTACGACGACTGGAGCTTCCCGAAGGGCAAGTGCGACCCAGGCGAACGGGACGAGGACGCCGCGCGACGCGAGGTCGAAGAGGAGACGGGCCTCCGGTGTCAGCTCGGTGACGAGCTACCCCCGGTCGAGTACGTCGACGGCGATCGCCGCCGCAAGACGGTCCGCTACTGGGCCATGACGGTCGTCAGCGCCACGCCCCGATCTCCCGACGACGAGGTCGACGCGACCCGTTGGTTGCCAGCCGGTGAAGCCCAGGCGCTGCTCAGCTACGACGCCGACCGCTCCGTGCTGCAGTCGTTACTGAACGTGCTCGAGGGGGTATGACTCGGCGGCTCGGGCCGAGCCTTCAGGCCTGGTTGCCTGACCGTTCACTTCGGGTTCACCCAGGCCTCCCGAGGACGTTCACTTCGCTCCTTACCGTCGGTGGGCGACAACGGGCGTGAGACGCCCCCCGTCCGGCCCAAGGAGGGCATCCGTGCAAGTGAAGACAACCCGCCGGCTCGCATGGCTGGCTCTGCCGCTCACGCTGGCCCTCGTGGCCGGGGCCTGCGGCGGTGACGATGACGACGACTCGACCGGGAGCAAGGGCGACGACTCGTCCCAGGACCTCTCGGGCAAGTCGGTCAGCGTCACCGGTTCCTCGACGGTTGCTCCGATCTCGGAGATCGTGGCCGAGGACTTCGGCGCCGAGACCGACGCCAAGGTCACGGTCGACGACCCCGGCACGGGCGACGGCTTCAAGGAGTTCTGCAAGGGCAACGCCGACATCGCCGACGCCTCCCGTCAGATCAAGGACGAGGAGAAGGCCGAGTGCGACAAGGCCGGCATCACCTACACCGAGCTGAAGATCGGCTTCGACGGCTTGACCGTCATGACCAACCCCAACAACGACAAGGTCGAGTGCCTCAACTTCGCCGACCTGTACGCGCTGATCAGCCCCAAGGCCGAGGGCTTCAAGAAGTGGTCCGACGGTCAGACGCTGGCCACGCAGCTGGGCTCCAAGACCGAGCTGCCCGACGAGACCCTCGACCTGACCGGCCCCGGCAAGGAGTCCGGCACCTACGACTCGTTCCTCGAGATCGCCCTGAAGGGCTACGCCGAGGAGCAGGGCACCGACGAGAAGGCCGCCCGCACCGACTACAAGGCGTCGGCTGACGACAACACCATCCTCACCAACGTCGAGTCGGCCGACTTCTCGCTCGGCTGGGTCGGCTTCGCCTACGCCGACCAGGCCGGTGACTCGGTGAAGATCCTCGAGGTGGCCAAGGACAACGGCACCGACTGCGTGGCGCCCAGCGCGGACACCATCCAGTCGGGCGACTACCCGCTGTCCCGGTCGCTGTACATCTACGTCGACAACGCCAAGGCCAAGTCCAACCCGGCCGTGAAGGGCTACGTCGACTTCTACCTCGACGGTCTGACCGACTACGTCGAGGAGGCCGACTACGTCGCCCTGCCCGACGACCAGGTGTCCGAGACCCAGTCCACCTGGGACGGCGCCGGCGTCTGACGCCGCCGGACGGGTAGTTCACAACGAGACGATCGTGGGGTCGGGTCGCCAGGCCCGACCCCACAGGCACGAAAGGGGGAAGGCATCACATGGCGACGCTCACACCACCAGCGGCCCCGGTCGACCTGTCGGGCGACCCGCGGAGGCAGCGCCGTGAGCGTGCGATGGGCGGGGTGTTCGCCGCAGCCGCGGGGACCTCATTGCTGATCAGCGCCTTGATCCTCCTGGCGCTGTTCACCAAGGGCTGGAAGTTCATCTCCAACGTCGAGTGGGGCACGGTCTTCAGCAGCGACGTCTGGTCCCCCCGCGACAACCAGTTCAGCATGACCACCCTGCTCGCCGGCAGCGTCATCGTCACCGGTATCGCCCTGCTCGTCGCCGCTCCGCTGGGCCTCGGCGCCTCGATCTACCTCGCCGAGTACGCCCGACCGAACGTCCGGCGGGTGCTCAAGCCGGTCCTCGAGGTCCTGGCCGGCGTGCCGTCCGTGGTCCTGGGCTTCTTCGCCCTCATCTGGATCGCCCCCAACATCGTCGGCCGACTCTTCGGCGAGGAGGCCGGCCGGGGCGGCTCGATGCTGGCGGCCGGCATCGGCGTCGGCATCCTGACGATCCCCCTGGTCGCCTCGGTGTCCGAGGACGCGATGCGGGCCGTGCCCGACGCCCTGCGCCAGGCCAGCGCCGGTCTGGGGGCCCGCAAGATGAGCACCAGCCTGCGGGTCGTCTTCCCGGCGGCCATCTCCGGCATCGTGGCGGCGCTCATCCTGGCGGCGTCCCGGGCCATAGGCGAGACGATGGTGGTCTTCATCGCCGGCGGCGCGGCCGACCAGGCCACGTTCGCCCTCGATCCCCGGGAGTCGACGCTGACGATGACCGCCGCCATGGCCTCGCTCGCCACGGGCAGCGACAACGTGGTCGGCGCCAACCTGGCGGTCGCCAGCCTCTACTTCGTCGGCATCGTCCTCTTCTTCTTCACCCTCGTGCTCAACGTGCTGGGCAACCGGTTCGTCCGCAAGTACAGGCAGGCCTACTGATGGCGTTCACCACGATCGGGACGAGCGGTGCCGGGACCATCGAGGGCGCGGTCCAAGAGGCCATCCGCGGTCGGCGGGTCGATCTGCGCGGCCGGGTGTTCGAGGCCGCCTTGCTGGCGTGCCTCGTCATCTCGCTCCTGGTCCTGGCGGTGCTGGTCAGCTCGGTCCTCACCGACGGCCTCAGCGTCTACAGCGACCGGGGCGCCAGCTTCCTGCAGAGCGGGGTCTCCCGCCGGGCCCCGCGGGCGGGCATCGCCCAGGGCCTCATCGGCTCGCTGTGGATCGCCATCTCGGTGGCGTTGGTGGCGTTCCCGTTGGGGATCGGCGCCGCGATCTACCTCGAGGAGTACGCGCCGCGGAACCGCGTCACCTCCTTCATCGAGCTGAACATCCGTAACCTGGCGGGCGTGCCCTCCGTGGTCTACGGCCTGCTGGGCTTGGCGATCTTCGTCGATGCCCTGCACGGGTTCAGCAGCAACCAGGGGGTCGACCAGCGGACCTTGGCAGCGGCGGGCATCACCCTGGCGGTCCTCGTGCTCCCGGTCATGATCATCACCACCCAGGAGTCGCTACGGGCGGTGCCCTCGTCGCTCCGGGAAGCCGCGTACGGCGTCGGCGCCACCCGATGGGAGGTCATCCGCAAGACCGTGCTGCCCTATGCCGCACCCGGCATCTTCACCGGCTCGCTGCTCTCGATCTCCCGGGCGGTCGGCGAGGCGGCGCCGCTCATCGTGGTCGGCGCCTTCACGTTCCAGACCAGCCGCGGCAACCTGCTCACCCCGAGCAACGTGTTCGACCCCAACAACCTCACCGAGCGGTTCACGTCGCTCCCCACCATCGTCTCCACCTGGTCCAAGGCTCCCCAGGAGATCTTCAAGGTGGACATGGCAGCGGCGACGATCATCGCCATGCTGGCCTTCGTGTTGGTGATCAACTCGGTCGCCATCATCCTGCGCAACCGGTTCGAGAAGAAGAGGTCGGGATGACCAACCCCACCACCACCGTCTCGCTCAAGACCGCGGTCGACAGCGACGCCACCGACGAGTCGCCGGCCGAGCGCATGCCCAGCAGCGACGAGATCGTGTTCGAGGTCGATGAGCTCAGCGTCTACTACGGCGACTTCCGGGCGGTGCGCGATGTGTCCTTCGACGTCCTCCACAACGAGATCACGGCGTTCATCGGCCCCTCCGGCTGCGGCAAGTCGACCCTGCTGCGGTGCTTCAACCGCATGAACGACCTCATCCCCGGAGCCCGGGCCGAGGGGACGCTCAACTACCACGGGGTGCCGCTCTACGGGAACGGCGTCGACCCGGTGGAGGTGCGGCGGCGCATCGGCATGGTGTTCCAGAAGCCCAACCCCTTTCCCAAGAGCATCTTCGACAATGTGGCGTTCGGGCCGCGGCTGCTGGGAATCAAGCGCAAGGGTCCGCTGGAGGAGGTCGTCGAGGAGTCACTCACCAAGGCGGCGCTCTGGGACGAGGCCAAGGACCGGCTGAAGGACTCGGCCATGGGCCTGTCCGGAGGTCAGCAGCAGCGGCTCTGCATCGCCCGGGCCATCGCCACCAAGCCGGACGTCCTGCTCATGGACGAGCCGTGCTCGGCGCTCGACCCCATCGCCACCGCCCGCATCGAGGACCTGATGCAGGAGATCAAGGCCGAGTTCACCATCGTCATCGTCACCCACAACATGCAGCAGGCGGCCCGGGCGTCGGACGCCACCGCGTTCTTCACGACCGAGGTCAAGGGCGAAGGCGAGCGCCGCAGTGGCACGCTGGTCGAGTTCGACCGCACCGAGAAGATCTTCTCCAACCCATCGGACGAGCGGACCGAGAACTACATCACCGGTCGGTTCGGCTGACGGAGCACGAGGAGCCGCATGGACGCTCCGCCTGGCCCATTCCGTAACGCCTTCTACGACGAGCTCGACCAGATCCGCCTCCAGGTGGAGCTGATGGGGGTCCGGGTCGACCAGAACGTCGAGCGGATGCGCGACGTCCTCCACAGCGGGGACACCAAGATCGCCGCGGTGGCACTGGCGGCGGACGACGAGATCGACGCCATGCACGTGTCGCTCCTCGAACGCTGCTACGCGCTGCTGGGCCAGCAGGCGCCGGTGGCGTCGGACCTGCGCTTCGTCGTGTCGGTGGTGCGGATCCTCTCCGAGCTGGAGCGGATCGGCGACCTGGCGTTGCGGGTGGTCAAGCTGGCGCAGATCGTCCCGTCGCTCCAGGAGACCGGCGAGGCCTGGGACGTGCTGCTGACCCTGGTCGACACCGCGGTCGAGCAGTACCGGACGGCGCTGCGGGCGTGGTCGTCGCAGGACTTGAAGCTGGCCACCGAGCTGGCCGAGCACCCGGCGCCGCTCATCGCCTTCCACGAGCGGCTGCTGACGTCCGTCATGACCCCCGACCGGACCGAGACGGTCCGCCTCATGATGGGCATGTTCGTCATCAGCCAGGCCGCCGACCGCATCGCCGACCACGCCGTAATCATCGGTGCCCGCCTGCGCTACCTGCTCACCGGTGAGCCCAGCCACCTCGCGGCCGAGGTCCGCTAGGCCGTGGTCGTCGTCCTCGCCGTCGCCCTGACGGCCGCCATCGCGGTGGGCGTTTACGTGGTCGCCCGGTTGGACACGGCCCGTCGCCGTCTGAGCGACCTCGAGGCCGCAGCGGAGCGCGACGGCCAACGCCGCGCCGATCTGGCCCGGGAGGAGAGCCGCCTGCGCTCGGCACTGGGCGCTGTCGCCCACGGCGTGGTGGTGTACGACGACACCGGCGACGTCATCTACCGCAACCGGCCCGCCGCCACCTACCTGGCCGCCCGCCACGGTGACGCCCTGGTCGAGGAGGCCATCGGGACCGTGGCCGCCCGAGCCCTCCGAGGCAAGGACACCGAGGAGGAGATCGAGGTCTACGGCCCGCCCCGCCGCACGCTCAGCCTGCGGGCCGTGCCCCTCGGCAAGGAGGAGCGCCCGGTCGGCGCCCTGGTCGAGGTCGAGGACACCACCGAGCGGCGGCGCCTGGAGAACGTGCGCCGCGACTTCGTCGCCAACATCAGCCACGAGCTGAAGACGCCCATCGGCGCGCTGGCGCTGCTGGCCGAGACCCTGGTCGGCGAGGACGACCAGGAGGTCATGAACCGCATGGCCGAGCGCATGGCCACCGAGGCCTTCCGGGTCAGCCACACCATCGACGACCTGCTCGAGCTGTCCCGCATCGAGGCCGGCTCCGCCCCGGACGACGAGCCGCTGTCGGTCGCCGGGTTCGTGAAGGAGGCGGTCGAGCGGGTGCGGTCGGGTGCCGAGCGCCGCGGCATCACTGTCGAGGTCGACGAGCCCGACGTGGGCCTGACCGTGACCGGCGAGCGCCGCCAGCTGGTGTCCGCGATAGTGAACCTGCTGGACAACGCCGTGAAGTACAGCGAGCCCGGCAGCTCGGTCGAGGTCAGCGCCCGCCATGACGACCGCTGGGTCGACGTCGAGGTGCGCGACCACGGCATGGGCATCCCCCGCCGCGACCTCGAGCGCATCTTCGAGCGCTTCTACCGGGTCGACCGGGCCCGCAGCCGGGAGACCGGCGGCACCGGCCTCGGCCTGGCCATCGTCCGCCACGTGGTCTCCAACCACCGCGGCGAGGTCCGCGTCGAGTCCCGTGAAGGCGAAGGATCGTGTTTCACCCTGCGGTTACCCGCCCGCCCGGCCACTGCCGAGACAGGATGAACGAGCAATGAGCAGTAGCAACGACTTCACCGTCCTGCTCGTGGAGGACGAGCACAGCTTCGTCGAAGCGCTGACGGTCGGCCTCAAGCGCGAGGGCTTCCGGGTCCAGGTCGCCCAGGACGGCGCCGAGGCCCTCGACCTCTTCGACGCGGTGCGGCCCGACCTCGTGCTGCTCGACGTCATGCTGCCCAAGGTGTCGGGCATCGACGTGTGCCGTGAGCTGCGGCGACGCTCCCAGGTGCCGATCATCATGGTCACCGCCAAGGGGTCGGAGATCGACACGGTCGTAGGCCTGGAGGTGGGGGCCGACGACTACGTCACGAAGCCGTACCGGCTGCGGGAGCTCGTGGCCCGCATGCGGGCCGTGCTGCGGCGCCGCTCGGCCGACCTCACCACGACGACCTCGACCGGCGACGTGCTGGAGGTCGGCGATGTGCGGCTCGACCCCGAGCGCCACGAGGTCGAGGTCCGGGGCTCGCAGGTGCGCCTGCCGCTGAAGGAGTTCGAGCTCCTGGAGATCCTGCTGGCCAACGCCGGCCGGGTGCTGCCCCGGGAGACGCTCATCGACCGGGTCTGGGGCGCCGACTACGTGGGCGACACCAAGACGCTCGACGTCCACATCAAGCGGCTGCGCACCAAGGTCGAGGAGGACCCGTCCCTGCCGACCCGCATCGTCACGATCCGCGGCCTGGGCTACAAGTACGACACGCCGCGGGGCTGATCCCAGGCCTGCGTTGGCGGGGCCTCGACAACGCATAGGTTGGGGTGCATGGCGGATCGCGTGAGGGTCCAGAAGGACGACACGGGCTGGACGCCATTGACGCGCGAGCGCACGGGCGCCTCGGTCTTCGTCGTCTCACCCTTCAACCGCCTGGCCCGCACGCACGCCGCCGCGGTCGCGGGCGACACCCTCATCGCCCTGGCGCTGGCCGGGTCGCTGTTCTTCTCGATCAGCCCCACCCAGGCCAAGGGCCGGGTCACGCTCGGCCTGCTGCTCACGATGGCACCGTTCGCCCTGGTGGCGCCCCTCATTGGGCCGTGGCTCGACCGGGTCCGGGGCGGCCGCCGTTGGGTGGTAGTAGGCGCCAACGGGGCGCGGGCGGTGGTCTGCATGCTGATGATCGGCCACCTCGACAGCCTCCTGCTGTTCCCCGAGGTGTTCACCGTCCTCGTGCTGTCCAAGGCCTACCAGGTGGCCAAGTCGGCGCTCGTACCGACGCTGGTGGCCGGCGACGACGAGCTGGTCACCGCCAACTCCCGCCTGTCGCTGCTCTCCGGGCTCGTCGGCTTCGTCGCCGCGGTGCCGGGCCTGCTCGCCAACTGGATCTTCGGGGGCGGCGGTGTCCTGGTCCTGGCGATGACGGTGTTCGCCATCGCCGCGGCCGCCGGCACCCAGATCCCGTCCACCCGGGTCGCGCCCGACCCGGCCGACACGGTCGAGCGCCAGGAGCTGCGGGGCGCCGGCATCCGGCTTGCCGCCTCCGCCATGGGCCTCCTGCGCGGCATGGTCGGCTTCATCACGTTCCTCATCGCCTTCGACCTGCGCCGCGAGCACGCGCCGACCTGGCAGTTCGGCGTCATCCTGGCGGCCAGCGGCATCGGCGCGCTGCTGGGCGCCGCCACCGCGCCCGCCCTGCGCCGGGCCGAGCTCGCCGAGGAACGGATCATCCAGCTGTTCCTGGCGGCCACCGCCGTGGCCGGCCTGGTCGGCGCCTACATCGGCTACTCCAGCGTCTTCCCCGGCTCGCTGGCTGTGGCGATGGCAGTCGGGATCGCGGCCAGCGGCTCGAAGCTGGCGTTCGACTCGATCGTCCAGCGCGACGCACCCGACGCCAACCGGGGCCGCTCGTTCGCCCGCTTCGAGACCCGGTTCCAGCTGGTCTGGGTGCTCGGCGCCCTGATCCCGGTCGTCGTCCCCAAGCAGGCGGAGATCCCGGCCCCGTTGGGGTTCACCTTCGTGGCCGGCGCGGCGGCGTTCGCCCTGGTGTCGTACCTGGCGGGTGCTCGGGCCGTGGCCGCCGGCAAGCCGATCCCCAACCGGGACCTGGACGGCAAGGCCCGGCGCGCCGTCGGGCGGGCTTGGCGACGGCTGCGGGAGAAGCAGCTCGACGGCCGCCGCCCGGCACCGTCGCCGAAGCCGCCGCCCCCGCCGATGCCGGCACCGGATGCGCCCACGGCGCCCGCGGAGGCGCAGACGAAGCCTCAGCCGTTGGGCCCGGACTCCGACCTGCCGGCGATCCCCGAGTGGCGCCGCGACCCGACGCTGGTCGACGAGCCGACGGTCGCCGAGCCGCCGCCCGAGGGAAGCGGCGACACCACGGTGATCGTGGACCCGACGAACCTCTAGCTGTCTTCTTCGGGCAGGTCGATGCGGGCGAGCCAGAGGCCGGGGGCGTCGACCTCGGGTGGGCTCGGCAGGTTGCGCTTCGACTCCCAGAGGCGGGCAAGGCCTTCCTCGCCGGCCCGCTCGACGACGCCCTCGACGAAGGCGGTGCCCCGTTCGTAGGTGGCCTGGGTCAGCTCGAGGCCGAGCATCCGCTCGACGAACCGGTCGGCCTCCGAGGTGCTGACCCGGCGGCGGCGCAGCGCCTCGGTGAGCATCCCGTAGCTCCCGATGAGCTTGGTGCCGACCTGGTCCATGACGTGGTCGACGACCCCGACGATGACGGCGATGAGGGCTTCGAGCTGGGGTTTCAGGGCACGCTGCTCGTCGGACTGGATGGCGCCGATCAGCGCGCCGGGCTCGCCGAGGGCCCGCTGCAGCTGGTCGAGCATGTCGCCGCCGCCCGCTTCGCCGCTGTCCAGCTCGAGCGCCCGGAGGTGGTCGGTGAGGGCATCGGGGTCGTTGCGGAAACCGGCCGCGAACCCGCTGATCAGCTCGTCGAGCCGCGCCCGGACGTGGGGGACGCCGAGGATGGTGTGGTGGGCGATCTCGTGGAGGCAGATCCACAGCCGCAGGTCGTCGGGCGGGAGGCTCCACTCCTCGCCGAACGCCTCCAGGTTCGGGACCACGATCAGCAGCTCGTCGGTGGCGGGCCGGGGGATCGGCAGGTCGTACTGGCCGAGCGAGGTGCGGGCCAGGTGGCCGACCATCGAGCCGGCCATCATGGCGACCATCGTCGGCTGCATGGCCTGCAGCATGGGGCCGAGCATGGCCGTGAACTGGTCCTCGTCGGTCGGTGTGCCGAACGGGTCGGAGAGGTCGGTGCCGGGAGTGGCGCCCTCACCGGGCTGACCGGGCTGGCCCTGCTGGCTCGGGTCGCCGCCCGGGGTGTCGCCCTGCTTGCCGAGGGCGTTGGCCAGCTGCTCGAGGAGCGGCCGGAAGGCTTCGAGGGTCTTGGTGGCCCACAGCGCCCGGTTGACCGGCATGACCGCCAGCTCCCGCCCGCCGACCAGCGTCGACAGGCCGGTGACGTGGGCGATCTGCAGCTCGGCGACCCGGGCCAGCTGCTCGAGGCGCATCCGCTCGGCGGGCTCGACGTTCGGTTCGCTCGCGCCGTCGGTGGCCACCGCCAGGGCGAGGCTGCGGGCAGCCTCCCAGGGGATCCCGCCGCCGGCGCCGAGCAGCTTGGCGATGTCGCCGAAGAACGGGAGGCCCTCGAAGGGGTTGCCTGACGGGCCGGTGGGACCACTCACAACTGTGCATGGTAAGGGGTCGCCCGGGAACTGGTCGCGCGGCACGGGACCGGATCGCCGAGTCGGGACGTCATCCGGCCGGCGACTCATCGGACCAGGTCCCGGGCGACCCCTTATGGTTAAGGAGATGGGTGCTGTCGCGGTCACCGGAGCAGGGAGCCAGCTGGGTCGAAAGGTGCGGGCGCTGCTGGCTGACGAAGGCGGGGCCGAGGTCCGTGAGCTGGGCGATGTTCTGGTCGACGACCTGGTCGAGCCACTCGACGGCACCGAGGCCGTGTTGCACCTCGCCAGCGGCGCGCCCCAGACGCCGACCGGTGCCACCGAGGACGTGGCCGGCACCCGCCGGCTGCTCGACGCGGCCGCCAAGGCCAGCGTCCCGCACGTGGTCATGCTGTCCGACGCCACGGTGTACGGCGCCTGGCCGAACAACCCCGTGCCGCTGACCGACGAGGCCGTGCTGCGCCCCAACCCGGGCTTCACCTACGCCACCGAGCGGGCCGAGCTGGAGCGGCTGGCCGGCGAGTGGCGGGAGTCGCACCCCGGGACCACGGTCACGATCCTGCGCCCGGTGCGCACCCCCGGCCGCAACGACTGGCTGATCCGGGCGCTGCGGCCCCTGCCGACGGTCCCCGAGCTGGCGGTCGAGCCGCCGGTGCAGTTCCTCGACCTCGGCGACCTGGCCTCGGCGGTGGCCCTGGCCGGGAGCAAGCGGCTCGACGGCGCCTTCAACGTGGCGCCCGACCGACTCATCCCCGGCGACGAGGTCCGCTCGCTGACCGGCGTCGGCCCCCGGGTGCGGCTGCCGGAGAAGCTGGCCGATCGCTTCGCCCGCTGGCGCTTCCGCGCCGGGCTCGGCCCGACCCCGCCTGAGCTGGTGCCCTACACCCTGCACCCGTGGGTGGTGGCGAACGACCGGCTGCGTGCCGCGGGCTGGTCGCCGACGGTCTCCAGCGAGGAGGCCTGCGTCGAGTCCCACGAGGTCGGCCCGTGGGCCCGCCTCAGCCCGGGCCGCCGCCAGGAGGTGGCCCTCGCCGCCGCCGGCCTGGCCCTGGCCGGTGTAGCGGCCGGCACCGCCTACGCCGCTCGCACGCTCCTCCGCAACCGCCGGAGCTAATCCGAGACGGAGGCGCCGACCGTGAGGAGGTCGGCGGCGACGGTGCGGGCGACGTCGATGGGGGCGATGTAGAAGCGCTCGTCGTCGGACCAGGTGGCCAGGCCCAGCACCGAGCCGGAGGCGTCGAGGACCGCGGCGCCCTGGAAGTCGGCGGCGAGGTCGGGGTCGTCGGTGTCGATCTGGAGCATGCTCGACGGGACCTCGCCCAGTGACTGGGCCGGCTGGCGGCTCTCGAGGGTGCCGAGGGCCGTCCGGAGCTGGCCGTCGCCACCCTTGCCGGCGAGCACGACCACCTTGCCCATGGTGGTGGCGTCGGGCGCCTTGAGCCGGGCGCTGTCGAGGCGCTCGTCGGGCACGTCGAGGACGGCCACCCGGGTGGTGGGGTCGGCGCCGAGGTTGGTGGCGAAGGCCATCGAGCCGTCCTCGAAGGTGACCTGCACCTCGGACAGGCTGCCGACGAGGTCGGCGCTGGTGATGACCACGCCGTCGTCGCTGACGACGACGCCCGACCCGGTGCCGACGCCCTCGACCGAGACGATGCTGGGCGCCACCTTCTTGGCCCGGACGACCACGCTGGGCCCGCCGATGCCGTTGAAGTTGCCGAAGGGCTGCACCGCGTCGTTGCCGAGGGGGTTGATGGCGGCGCTGGCCGGTTCGTGCTCGGCGATGACGCGGTCCCGCAAGCCAACGACAAAAGCACCTATGCCTACGAGCATCACCCCGACCGTGCCCGCGCCAGCAACCAGCCCCCAAGGCCACCGGTGGGGCGCTGCACGCGGCACCGTGGCTCGGGGGGTGACCAGCTCCGATGGATGGCGCCAGAGCCGGTCGTCAGGATGTGGTGGCGGACCGAAATCGGTGACGTCGTCAGCCGCGTCGTCATCGAACGGCACACCCGCAGAGTATCGGTGGTCCGCAGCGTGGGGGGCGCGGGCGTACGATTGCCATGATGAGTGAGCATCCCGACCAGCTCCGCGACCGAGGCGACACCTGGGTCGGCTTGCTGAAGCACTCGCTGCCCATCGAGGAGGCCAGCGCCTGGGCGGTGCGCCCGGACTGTGGCGCGGTCGTCACGTTCTCGGGCACCGCGCGCGACCGTTCCCCCGGCGTCGAGGGCATCACCCGGCTCGACTACGAGGCCTACGAGGAACACGTCGAGAAGTCGCTGACCACCGTCGCCGCCGAGGCCCGCAGCCGCTGGCCGGAGGTCGGGCGCATCGTCATGCTCCACCGGGTCGGTGAGCTGGCCATCGGCGAGAGCGCGGTGGTCGTGGTGGTGTCGGCGCCGCACCGGCACTCCGCCTTCGACGCCGCCCGGTTCTGCATCGACACCCTCAAGGAGACCGCGCCGATCTGGAAGCGCGAGGTGCTCGCATGAGCGCCATCGTCTTCCTGCTCATGGTGGTGGTCATCACCGCGGTCGGGTCCGTCATCCTCTGGATCCGGCATCGCAAGCCGACCTCCATGGAGTCGGGCATCGACTCCTTCCGTCGCGAGATGCGGGCTCTCGCCGATTCGCAGGACTCGTAGAGGTGGCTCGCGACCTCGCGATCGACCTCGGGACTGCCAACACGCTGGTCTACGAACGGGGACGGGGCATCGTCCTCAACGAGCCGACCGTCATCGCGCTGAACCGTCGCACCCACGAGGTCCTGGCCATGGGCCACGACGCGTGGCAGATGATGGGCCGCACCCCCAGCGACATCGTCGCCGAGCGGCCCCTCCGCCACGGCGCGGTCACCGACTTCGAGGTCACCCAGCGCATGCTCCGGCTGCTGCTGTCCCGGGTGCGGCCCGGGCGCTTCGGTCGTCCCCGCCTGGTGCTGTGCGTGCCGACGGCCATCACCGAGGTCGAGCGGCGGGCCGTACGGGAGGCGGCCCGCCGTGCGGGCGCCCACGAGACCTTCCTCATCGAGCAGCCCATGGCCGCCGCCATCGGCTGCGGGCTGCCGATCACCGAGCCCACCGCCAGCCTCGTCGTCGACGTCGGCGGCGGGACCACCGAGACGGCACTCATCTCGCTCGGCGACATCGTGGCCGTCGACGCCGTCCGGGTCGGCAGCTTCGACATCGACGCCGCCATCCAGGCCTACGTGCGGCGGGAGTACCGCATCGCCGTCGGCGAGCGGACCGCCGAGGAGATCAAGCTCGCCATCGGCTCGGCGTGGCCGCTGCGCGAGGACCTCAAGGCGGAGGTGCGGGGCCGCGACCTCGCCACCGGGCTGGCCAAGACCGTCATCCTCACGCCCGCCGAGCTGCGGGCCGCCACCGAGGACGTGGTGCGGGAGATCGTCGAGTCGGTCAAGGTCTGCCTCGGCAACGCCCCGCCCGAACTGGCCAACGACGTCATCGGCGAGGGCCTCAACCTCGTCGGCGGGGGCGGCATGCTGCCCGGCCTCGACCAGCGCATCGCCAACGACATCGACGTGCCCGTCCAGCTGGTCGACAACCCGCTGGAGTGCGTCGTCCTCGGCGCCGGCCAGTGCCTGGAGAACCCGGGTGCGCTGCACGCCGTCTTCCAGGACGAATAGGGCTGCGCTCGACCACCCACCACTAAGGTCGGCGCCGTGCTGGCGCCTCGATCCCTCCTCGACTCTGCCCGCGCCGCGCTCCTGGAGGAGCGCCGCGACCTCACCCTCGACGAGCTGACTCAGCTCGCGGCGCTACCCGACGGCGACGTCCCCGCACTGGCCCAGCTGGCCCACGAGGTCCGGGTCGCCCGCTGCGGCGACATGGTCGAGATCGAGGGGATCCTGTCCGCCAAGACCGGCGGCTGCCCCGAGGACTGCAAGTTCTGCTCCCAGTCGGCCAAGTTCGACTCGCCGGTGCAGGCCGTGCCGCTGCTCGGTCACGACGAGATCCTGGCCGCGGCCCGGGAGACCCGGGACGTCGGCGCCACCGAGTTCTGCCTGGTGTACGCGGTGAAGGGGCCCGACGAGCGGCTGATGCGCCACCTCGAGGACGTCGTGCCGCTCGTGCGCGAGGAGACCGGGCTCCAGGTCGCGGTCAGCGCCGGCATCCTCGACGACGGCCAGGCCGAGCGGCTCGCCGCCGTCGGCACGCACCGGTACAACCACAACCTCGAGACCGCGCGGTCGCACTTCGGCCGCATCGTCACCACGCACAGCTGGGAGGAGCGCTTCGCCACCTGCCAGCTCGTGCGCGCCGCCGGCATGGAGCTGTGCTGCGGCGTGCTGCTGGGCATGGGCGAGACCGCCGAGCAGCGCATCGAGCTGCTGGGGCAGCTGCGGGAGGTCGGCCCCGCCGAGGTCCCGATGAACTTCCTGTCGCCCCGGCCCGGCACCCCGCTGGCCGATAGCCCGCTGGTGGAGGCGATCGACGCCATCCGCTGGATCGCCATCTACCGCCTCGGGTTGCCCGAGGTCGTGCTGCGGGCCGCCGGTGGTCGCGAGATCGTGCTCGGCGACCTGCAGGCGATGGGGATGGAGGCCGGCCTCAACGCCCTGATCGTCGGCAACTACCTCACCTACCTGGGTCGGCCGGCCCAGCAGGACGTCGAGATGCTGACCGAGCTGCGCATGCCGATCGGCCGCCTGTCGAAGGTGCTGTGAGCCACTGCCCGGGGTGCGGTCGGGCCGCGGGCGAGTGCCCGGGCTGCCTCTCGCCGATCGACCCGCCCCACTTCTGCGTCGACTGCGGCCGCCGCATGCGGGTCCAGGTCCGGACCATGGGCTGGACGGCGTACTGCCGCCGCTGCGACGTCACCCGGACGAGCTGACGTCCTCGGCGGCTTGGCGGACCTGCCAGTCGCGGTCCTCACGGGCGCGGGTGAGGGCGGCGTCGACCTCGGCCCCCTCGAACGGGGCCAGGGCCAGCACGGCACGCCGTCGCACCGCAGGTCGGTCGTAGGTCGCCGCGAGGATCGCGTGCAGGCCGGCCGGGTCGCCGAGCGCCCCGAGCGCGGCGACCGCGGCCTCGCGGCACAGGGCGTCGTCGTGCTCCGCCGCCACCGTGGCCAGGGCGGCGACGATCCCGGGCTCGGGTGGCACCCGCTCGCCGCATGCCCACGCAGTCGTCTCGACCACAGCCGCCTCGGGGTCCCGGAGCAGGGGCTCGAGCGCGGGCGGCTCGTCGCCGGGACGGCGGGCGGTCAGCTCGGCGGCGCGCTGGCGCACCGGGGCCGCCTCGTCGGCGAGGGCCGTAACCAGGTCGTCGACCCGGAGGCCGCCGGCGCGGTCCAGCGCGGCGAGGGCGGTGGCCCGGACCGAGGGGTCGGGATCGGCCAGGAACGTACGCGCGGTCGCGGCGTCACCGGCGTGGCCGCTCAGCGCGGCCGAGCGGCGACGCACGACCGAGTCGGTTAGTTTGCGTTCGCGGGACACCGTCGAAAGTCATCCTTGGGGGCAACACCGTGGCGGAAGAGCCACCAGGCAGCGTGCGCCAACAGCAAGCGGCAGCGACCAGGCAGCAGTTGCTCGCGGCCGCCTGCGAGGTCTTCGAGGAGCGGGGCTACCAGGGCACCAGCGTGGGTGCCATCACGACCCGGGCCGACACTGCGCATGGCACCTTCTACCTCTACTTCAAGAACAAGGAAGATGCCTTCTGCCAGGTCATGGAGAGCGTCATCCTCGAGGAGCTGGCGGTCACGACCGAGGCCGCCGAAGGTCGCGAGCTCAGCCCCCGGCAGGGGATCGAGGTCGTCATCCGGGCGTTCATCGGGTTCTACGGACCGCACATCGGGTTGTGGCGGGCCGTGGTCGAGGGGATGCTGCAGTCGGCCCGCATCCGGGAGCTGTGGCTCGAGCTGCGCCGCGCCTTCATCCACCACATCGCTGCCGGCCTGGAGGAGCAGTGCCGGGCCGGCATCGTCCGCCCGCTCGACCCGCTGATGAGCGCCCATGCGCTCGGGTCGATGGTCGAGTGGTTCGCCTTCGCCTTCTTCGAGCTGCACGAGCCCCCGGGGGCGGACGGCGAGCTGGGGCCCGGCAACGAGCACGCGGTAGACGTGCTGGTCGACCTCTGGACGCACGCCGTCTACGGCGAACTGCCCGCGGACTAGCGGGCCCGCAGCCCTAGATACCACCGAGCGCCCGGACGGCCACCAGGCCGATGGCCAGGAGCACCATCGCGAGCGCCGCGCCGACCGCGGTGACGAAGAAGACGAGCGCCAGCCCGGCCTTCAAGCGGTCGCCGGTCGGGATCCGGACGGCCGCCGGCACGGGTCGGGCCCCGTCGTCCCGGAAGGCTGCCGCCGGGGCGTGGGCCGGGGCGGGCGCGGGTGCCTGCTGGTAGGCCGCAGCGGACGGTTGTGCCGCGCCGACAGGCACCGGTTCGGGAGCGTCGGTCCGCTCGCCCGGCCGGGGCCACTGCGGGTCGACCGGTGTCGTCGGAGCTGGGGTCGGGGCGCCGATCGGCTCGACCGGTGGCTCGATCGGTGGAGCCGGTGGTGCCGGTGGTGCCGGCGGGACCTCGACGAGCGGCGTCGTGGTGGAGCCGTTGGTACGGCTCGGCTCCGGTGCATGGCGGGGGTGGAACGGTGGTGCGACCGGGGGCGGCAGCACGTCGAGCGGCGGTGGCTTCCGGTCCGGGCGGCCCTCGGGGAACGAGCGGGACAGGGCGTGCCAGCTGTGCTGAGCGGCGTCCCGGCCCCGGCGCGTCAGCCGCTGGGCCCGCGGCCGGAGGGTCCCGAGGAAGCCCCGGAAGTTGAGCAACCACCGTCGCCAGGGATCCCAGCGGTCCTCGCCGTGGGAGCCCGACGACGACGTGGCAGGCTGTTCCGGCCCGAAGAGCACGTCGGCGACGACGGCACCGACGCACAGCCCGAGGACGACAGTGAGTACAAGTGTGAATGCCACGTCAGAGGGGATCGTAACGCCGCCTGTCGGTTCGCCTTGGTCACATCCCGGCCGCCGCTGGGTCGCCGCGTTCCTCGTGTTGCTGGCACTCCTGTTCCTCATCGGCGCGTCGCAGTTCACGCTGCCGTACTACGCCTACCGGCCCGGATCTGTCCGGAGCACGGAGGCGTTGATCACCATCGAGGAGGGGCCGGGCGCCCCCAAGACGTACGAATCGGACGGCTCGATCGGCTACACGACCGTCTCCACCCGGAAGGTGACGCTCTTCAGCTACCTCGACGCCAAGCTCGACCCCGACGTCGAGCTCGTGCCCGAGGAGGACCTGCTGCAGAAGCGCAGCCCCGAGGAGAACCGGGAGATAAACCTCCAGCTCATGGACACGTCGAAGGAGTACGCCACCAAGGTGGCGCTGGAGAAGCTCGGCTGGAAGGTGCCGATCAGCTCCGACGGCGAGCGGGTGGTCGAGGTACTCGAGGGCTCTGCGGCCGACGGGGTGCTGGAGCCCGGCGACCTGATCGTGGCCGTCGACGGCGAGAAGATCGACGACCCCGAGGACCTCGCCCGCATCCTCGACGGCGACCCCCCGGGCACGAAGGTCGACCTCACCGTGCAGCCGTTCACCAAGGACACCCGCAAGGACATCGAGCTGGCGCTCGGCAAGGGCGAGGACCCCGAGCAGGGGATCATCGGTATCCAGCGGGCGCCCGACGGCCTCGCCTTCCACTTCCCGTTCCAGGTCGACTTCGACACCGGTGAGGTCGGCGGCCCCTCCGCGGGCCTGGCCTTCACCCTCGGCCTCATCGACAAGCTCACCCCCGGCGACCTCACCGGCGGCGTGCCGGTCGCCGTCACCGGGACCATCAACCCGGACGGGAGCGTCGGCAAGATCGGCGGCGCCGGCCAGAAGGCGGCCGCAGTCCGGCGGGCGGGTGCCAAGGTGTTCCTCGTCCCCGGGCCCGACTACGCCGACGCCGTGAAGCACGCCGGCGACGTGCAGGTCATCAAGGTCAACACCCTCGACGACGCCCTCGCGGCCCTGGCCAAGTTGGGCGGCAACGCCGGGCACCTCCCCAACGTCGCGGCGACGACCTCCTCCACCACGTCGAGCGCTCCCACCGCCACCACCAGCACCACCGTGGCGCCCTGAGGGTCGGCGGGCGGGTGCCGTCCGAGGGGTACTCTCGGCGGCGAGATGTCCGCCGACCTCGACACCGATGCCGAGAGCATCGCCCGCCGCCAGTTCTCGTCGACGCGGAAGGGGTACGACCAAGACGAGGTGCGGGCGTACCTCCGTGAGCTGGCCGATCTGGTCGACCGGCTCCGCCGGAGCGAGACCGAGCTGCGGGCGCGGGCCCAGACCGCCGAGAGCAAGGCGGCCAACATCGAGGACCTCGACGAGCGCCGCCTCGTCGAGCTGCTGGGCGAGGAGACCGCCCGCATCCTCGACGCCGGCCGGGCCGCGGCCGCCGACATCCGGCGCAAGGCCGAGGAGTCGGCCGAGCGGCTGATCACCGAGGCCAACGACCGGGCCCACCGGATCCGGGCCCAGGCCGAGACCGAGCGGGACGCGCTCCGCAACGAGAAGATGGCGGAGCTGGAGTCGCTGCGGGCCGAGGCCGCGGCCGAGCTGGACCGGCGGCGCGCCGAGGGCGCCGAGCTGGCCGAGGAGATGCGGCGTGCGGCCCAGGCCGAGAGCGACGAGCTGGTCGACGAGGCGCAGGTCGTGCGGGAGCGCATCCTCGGCGACCTCGCCCGGCGCCGCCGGATGGCTCGCGAGCAGCTGGAGCAGCTCAACGCCGCCCGCGAGCGCCTGCTGGCGGCCTACGACGTGGTCCGGCGGACGGTCGACGATGCGACGGGCGAGCTGACGGTCGCCCTGCCCGAGGCGAAGATCGCCGGCGACATGGCCATGCGCCGGGTCCGGGACGAGCCCGAGCCGACGGTCGACGACCTCGAGGACCTCGTCACCATGGCCCGGGTCGCCGGCCTGCTCGACCAGTCGAAGCTGGAGCCCGAGGTCGACGACGAGCCCGAGGACGAGCCGGAACCGGAGGACGACTACGAGCTGGGTGAGATCCCCGACGAGGTCCCTGAACCAGAACCGGAGCCGGCGGTCACCCCGGTGTCGGCGCAGCGCCGAGAACGTCTCGAGGAGGAGCCGGCGGATCCCGAGCCGGAGCCGGAAGTCGAGGCTGTCGACACTGTCGAGGACGTCGAGGACGTCGAGGACGTCGAGGACGTCGAGGACGTCGAGGACGTCGAGATCGAGGTCTACGTCGACGTCGACCCTGAACCCGAGGTCGAGGACGAGGACGAGGAGCTGCCGCCGGCCGCTGCGGCTGTGGTCGCGGCGTCGGCGTCCAACGTCGATGCCCTCTTCGCCCGGTTGAAGGCTGAGGCCGAGCCTGAGCCCGGCGTGATCCTCCTCGACGAGGAGGAGGACTACGAGGAGGACGTCGAGCTCCTCGAGGACGACGAGGAGTACGACCACGGGGACGAGATCCTCGACGACGAGCTGGAGGACGAGCGCTTCGAGGAGGAGTTGGCGCACGACGAGTCGGAGCTGGTCAGTGCGCCGGTGGCCGGGGACGACGAGCTGATCCGCCAGCGCGACGAGGCGCTCGCCATGGTCGAGCAGGAGCTGAACCGCCGGTTGAAGCGGGTGTTGGCCGACGAGCAGAACGAGGTCTTCGACCTGCTGCGCCGGGCCAAGCCGCCGATCACCACCAGCGAGGAGCTGCTCCCGGCCCTCGGGGTGCACAGCGCCCGCTACGCCGACGCGGTCCGCGACGAGCTGGGCATCGCCGCCGAGTGGGGGGCTGCTGCGGTGGGCGGTGAGCCCGACGGCGCCTACGACGCCCTGGCCGTGGAACTGGGGCAGGGCGTCGTCGAGCCGTTGAGGGAGCGGATCGCCCGTTCGTTCGTCGACGCCGGCGGGGACCTCGAGGACGTCACCGGGCGCCTCCGCGCCCTGTACCGCGAGTGGAAGAGCCAGCGCATCGCCACCGCGGTGCGCCACTACGCCACGGCTGCCTACGCCCTCGGTGCGTACGGTGCGGTACCCGACGGCACGCCGCTGCGGTGGGTCGTCGACCACGGCAGCGACCCCTGCCCCGACGCCGACGACAACGCCCTGGCCGGCGCGGTGTGCAAGGGCGATGCCTTCCCGACCGGCGACCACTGCCCGCCGGCCCATCCGGGCTGCCGATGCATGGTCGTGCCGGCGGAGTAAGACTGCGGGAATGCGAGCGCCAGACGATCTTCCCCGTCGACGCCGCCGACGCCGAAGCTGGGTCGGGCCGGGGCGCGGGCGAGTGGTCCTCATCGTCGCGCTGGTCGCGCTGTTCATACTGCTGACGTCGCTGCGGGGCATCGCCGGCGTCTACACCGACTACCTGTGGTTCGACTCCATGGGCCTGTGGAGCGTGCAGCGGGGGATCCTCGGGGCGCAGGCCAGCCTGGCGTTCATCTTCATCGCCGCGTTCTTCCTGCTGGCGTGGACCAACCTCTACGTGACCGAGATCGTCGCACCGCCGTTCCGGCCGGCCGGGCCCGAGGACGAGCTGCTGGAGCGCTACCACGACCTGGTGGCCGGGCGGATGGGCAAGGTGCGCTTCGTCGTCGCCGGCCTGCTGGCGCTGATCGCCGGGTCGGGCGCGTCGGCCGAGTGGAACTCGTGGATCCTGTTCACCAACGGCGGCAAGTTCGGCGTCAAGGACCCGCAGTTCCACAAGGACATCGGCTTCTACGTCTTCAAGCTGCCGTTCATGTCGTTCGTGGTCGACTGGCTGTTCGCCTCGCTGCTGATCGTGCTGATCGTGTCGGCGGTCGCCCACTACCTGAACGGTGGCATCCGGGTGCAGCCGCCGTCGCCGCGGGTCACACCCCAGGTCAAGGCCCACCTGTCGCTACTGCTCGCCGCCCTCGCCCTGGTGAAGACCGGCGACTACTACCTGCAGCGCTTCGAGCTGACCGGCTCGACCCGGAGCGTTGTCGACGGCGCCACGTACACCGACGTCCACGCCCAGCTGCCGGCCCTCAACCTGCTGCTGCTCATCTCGGTGGCCGCCGCGGCGCTGTTCATCGGCAACATCTTCCGCCGGGGCTGGGCACTGCCGGCGGTGGCGGTGGTGCTGTGGGCTTTCGTCGCCGTGGTGGTCGGGGGCATCTACCCGCAGTTCGTGCAGTGGCGCACGGTCAACCCCAACGTGCTCGACAAGGAGCACCCCTACATCGAGCGCAACATCGAGGCGACCCGGGACGCGATGGGGCTCAACGACGTGGAGTCCGAGTCGTACGCGCCCCAGACCGACCCCCGCAGGGTCGACGTGGCGGGCAGCGAGTCGACGATCCGCAACATCCGGCTGTGGGACCCGTCGGGCGACATCTCCGGCGAGGCGTTCAACCAGCTGCAGTCGTTCCGGGAGTACTACAACATCAACGACATCGACGTCGATCGGTACACCATCGACGGCGAGCGCAAGCAGGTCAACATCGGCGTCCGCGACCTCAACACCGGCAAGGCCGGGAACTCGTGGGAGCAGTCGCACCTCGCCTACACCCACGGCTACGCCGCGGTGGTCGCGCCGGCCAACGCCACCGAGCGGAGCGAGCCGGTGTTCGCCGCGGGCGACATCCCGGCGCGGGCCGACTCCCCGTCGCTCGACCTCACCGACAAGGGCGCCGGCATCTACATCGGCGAGAACCTGGGCGGCTACTCAGTGGTCGACACCGGTCGCAAGGAGATCGACTACCAGGCCGGCGAGGACGTCGTGTCCACGACCTACTCCGGCAAGGACGGTGTGTCGACCGGCTCGACGCTGCGCAAGGCCGCGTTCGCCCTCCGCTTCGGTGACATCAACCTCATGCTGTCGAGCTATCTCAACAGCGACTCGAGGATCATCTTCCGGCGCGACGTCGTCGACCGGGTCACCGCGCTGGCGCCGTTCCTCAAGGCCGACGCCGACCCCTATCCCGTGGTGGTTGGCAAGAAGGTGGTGTGGGTCGTCGACCTGTACACCAGCACCGACCGCTACCCCTACGCCCAGCGGGCCGAGACCGACCAGCTCGACCCGTCGAGCGGGCTGCACCACCGCTTCAACTACCTGCGCAACTCGGTGAAGGCCACGGTCGACGCCTACGACGGCACCGTCAACTTCTACGTGATGGACGACCAGGACCCCATCATCGACGCGTACCGCAACGCCTTCCCCGACCTGTTCACGGACGGCAACGAGATGCCGACCGAGCTGCGGTCGCACCTCCGCTACCCCGAGGACCTGTTCCGGGTGCAGACCACGGCGTGGGGGCGGTACCACCTGACGACCGCCGAGTCGTGGTACGACTCGCCGGACGCATGGCAGGTCGCCGCCGATCCGGGCAAGGGCGAGATCAAGGTGAAGACGTCGGGTTCGTCGAGCGGGTCGTCGTCCGGCTCGTCGTCGACGGCTCCCTCGTCGTCGAACAGCCCGATCCCGCCCTACTACCAGTTGCTGCGGCTGCCGAAGGAGCGGGAGGCGGAGTTCCTGCTGATGCGGCCGTTCGTGCCCCGCTCCGACAACGGCAAGAAGCAGCAGCTGACCGCGTTCATGGCCGCGCGGATGGACCCCGGGCACTACGGCGAGCTGGTCGTGTACCGGATGCCGAACACCAACCTGCCCGCGGGGCCCAAGCTCGTCCGGTCGAAGATGCAGTCGGACAAGAAGGTGTCGAGCGAGCAGACCCTGCTCGGCACCGAGACCAGCGGGTCGAAGGCGATCTACGGCAACCTGCTGCTCGTGCCGGTCGACCGGGGGTTGCTGTATGTGCAGCCGCTGTACGTCCAGGCCGAGGGGGACGAGAACATCCCGCGCCTGGAGAAGGTCATCCTGATGCTGGGCAACGACATCGTCATCGGTGACTCGTTGAAGGACGCGCTGACCGACCTGTTCGGGGTCGACCTGACGACCCAGGAGTCGGAGGCCCCGACCACCCCCGGCGAACCGGAGGAACCGGGCGAGGAACCCGGCGGCGAGACGCCGAGCGGCACCGCGGCGCAGCAGGCGGCCAAGCTCCTGTCGGACGCCGAGAAGCTGTTCACCGAGGCCGACCAGGCCCTGAAGGAGGGCGACCTCGGCACCTACCAGGAGAAGGTCAAGGACGCCCAGGAGAAAGTGGCCCAGGCCTCGGACCTGCTCGGCAAGTAGTGCCGTCGCCCGTGTTGGTACGCCCTGCGGGTGCTGCTAAGGTGACGCCTCCACACCGACGCGGGGTGGAGCAGTCTGGTAGCTCGTCGGGCTCATAACCCGAAGGTCGCGGGTTCAAATCCCGCCCCCGCCACTGAGAGGGCCGGTCCTGAGGGACCGGCTCTTCCGCGTCCTGGGGGCGGCGGGCATGGGCTTCGGGTGGGGGATACCGTCGGCTACGTGGAGTTCCGCATCCTGGGGCCGCTGGAGGTACGGCACGAGGGACAGCGGGTTGCGCTGGGGGGACGGCAGGTCGAGAAGCTGTTGGCGGCGCTGCTCCTGGCCGACGGCCGGGTCGTCTCGGTCGACGACCTCGTCGAGACGCTCTGGGACGGCGAACCACCCGCCACGGCCCGCCAGCAGATCCACAAGTCCGTGGCCACGTTGCGGCGCCACGTTCCCGGGGTCGTCGTCACGGACGGACCCGGCTACCGCCTCGCGCTGAGCGGCGCCGGCGCCACGCTCGATGCCACCCAGTTCGGCAGGCTCGCGGACGATGCGACGATCCCCGGCCTGACGGCTGCACTGCGGCTGTGGCGGGGGCCGGCGCTCGCCGGGATCGACGGGCGGGTCATCCGCTCCCGGGCGGTCTGGCTGGAGGAACGGCGACTTGCGGCAACCGAGAAGCTCGCCGAGCTGCGCATCGGCGCCGGCGAGTCCGCGGCGGTTGCGGCCGAGCTGCCCGCGCTCGTCGCCGCGCATCCGCTGCGCGAGAGCCTCCGGGGGCTGCAGATGCTCGCGCTGTACCGCTCGGGCCGACAGGCCGATGCCCTGGCGGCATACGCCGACATCCGGACGAGCCTGCGCGAGGAGCTCGGGCTCGATCCCGGCCCGGAGCTCGCCCGGCTCCAGGAGCAGATCCTGCGGGCCGACCCGTTGCTCGGCGCGCAGATGCGCACCGCACCGTCGACCTTGCCGTACGACGTCCCCGGCTTCGTCGGGCGAGCTCCGGAGCTCGCCTGCATCCTCGGCGAGCACCGGATCCACGTGGTCGAAGGGATGGCCGGCATCGGCAAGACCGCCCTGGTCCTCCACGCCGCGCACCAGTTGGCCGAGCACCATCCCGACGGGCAGCTGTTCCTCGACCTGCACGGGTTCACGCCCGGTCGGTCACCGGTCGATCCGCAGATCGCGCTCGAACAACTCCTCCGCACGCTCGGCGTCCCGCCCGAACGGATCCCGGACGGCCTCGATGCCCGCGCGGCGGCGTGGCGCTCGGAGACCGCGGGCCGGAGGCTCCTCGTGGTGCTCGACAACGCGGTCGATGCCGACCAGGTACGCCCGCTCCTGCCCGGTGCGTCGACGTGTCGGACGCTGATCACCAGCAGGGTCCGGCTCGCCGGCCTGGTCGACGCGGCGACCCTGGCCCTCGACGTGCTCTCCCCGCGAGAGGCGCGAGCCTTGTTCGCCGAGGTGGTCGGTCCCCAGCGGATCGCCCACGAGGAAGCGGACGTCGAACGGGTCCTCGAGCTGTGTGGTCGGGTTCCGCTGGCGGTGCGACTGGCCGCGAGCCGGCTCGCCCATCGCCCGCACTGGACGGTCGGAACGTTGGCCGGGAAGCTCGCGACGGCCGCCGACCCCGGCATCGCCACGGCGCTGGCCGTGTCGTACGACCACCTCCCGCCCGACGAGCAGCGGATCTTCCGCCTGCTGGCCTGCCACTCCGGCCCCGACTTCGACGCGTTCGCCGTTGCAGCCATCGCAGAGGTGCAGCCCGCCGAGGCCGATCGGCTGCTCGAGAACGTCCTCGACGCGCACCTGCTCGAACCCCGGAGCGGGGACCGCTACTCGTTCCATGACCTGGTTCGGACGCACGCCCGGACGCTCGCACCCGACGACGCGGTCACTGCAAGCGCACGTCAGCGGCTGTACGACTACTACCTGACGATGACGGTGGCGGCCACGGATCTGATCGATCGGGCCGCCCGCTGGTTCGAACCGGCCGTGAGCCATCCGCCGGAACATCGACCGGACCTGCCTGACCGAGCCGCGGCCTGGACTTGGCTCACTGCGGAGTACAAGACCCTGCTCGCGCTGGGCGAGACGAGCTCGGACTGGCAGCTGACCGCGGCCTTGCGCACCTACTTCGAACGAACCGGCCAGTTCGGTGACTGGCGCCGAACCCACGAGCTCGCGTTGAAGCACCTGCGCGATTCCGACCATCTCGGCGCCGCGATCCTCCATCACAGCCTGGGCAGCGTGGAGGGCTGGAGCGGCCGGCCCGAGCAGGCGATCGCTCACCTTCACGAAGCGCTGACCGCGAGTCGGGGAGATCCCCGGTTGGCCGGGGCAACGCTGAACAGCCTCGGCATGGCGCTCCACCTCGCCGGCCGGGACACCGAGGCCGAAGGCTTCCTGCGCGAAGCGTTGGCCACCGAAGCGCGGACCCCTCGGCTCACCGCGTTGACTCTGGGCAACCTCGGCCTGGTGAGTGGGCGCCTCGGTCGGCGTGACGCGGCCCTCGACCTGCACCGCGAGGCCATCGCGCTGGCCCGGGAGTGTGCCGTGCCCCTGGTGGAGTGCGCCGCTGACCTGGGCCTCGGGGAGACGCTGTTGCGGATCGGCGAGCCCGATCCGGAGCCGTTCGAACATGCGCTGGCCGTAGCACGGGCGTACGAGCTGGGGATCCAGGAGGCGATCGCGCTCGACGGGTTGGCCCACGTCACCGGTGAGCCCGAGCACTGGTGGCAGGCGCTGAGCATCTTCGCCCGGCTGGGTGTCGCACAGGCGGAGCTGGTGCGTGCCCACCTGGCCGATCCGGCCGGCACGCACTGCGACCTGTGCCGGGCGCCGTCCTCCGCCACAGTGAACGGCGCCCGGCTGAGGTCGGCCTCAGGACGGTAGGCGGTCGACCGTGTCCATCGCGACGGTCCACTTCCCGTGCTCGCGCACCATCGTCATCGTGACCGACCAGTGCTTGTCGAGGTCCGGGTACCGCGTGTGCGCATCGGCGATGGCGATGCCGGAGTGACAGCCGTACACCGTCCGTGAGATCACCGTCAGGCTCCAGTGCCACCCGGGGACGGCCCACGAGGCGCGAGCGCCCTCCATGACCTTGTCCCGGCCCTGGATGACCGAGCCGTCCGGGCCCTTGAAGATGACCTGCGGGTTGAGGACGGCCTCGTAGCGCTCCGGGTCCCGCGCCTCGAAGGCGTCGTTGTCTTCCTTCACCGCCGCGTCGAACTCTTCGATGCAGCGCTGCCGCTGGTCGGTGGTCTCCCCGCTGGCACCCGCCGGTATGACCGCCTGCGCGGCGGCCAACACGAGCCCGGCCGCCAAGAGATGTCGATGTCGCTGTCGCATGGGGTAGCTCCTTTCGTCCGTCAGCGACTGTGACGGGAGGCGCTACCGCGAGGCTTCCCGCTCGCTACCCGGGGTGCTCGACCGAGGCTGCCGCCACGAGGCCTTCGGCCAGGGCGTGGCAGCGGGCTCGGAGCGCTGGGGGCTCGAGGACCTCGAAGGGGTGGCCGAACAGGAGGACGTGCATGAGCACGAGGTCGAGGTTGGCGGCCCCGGCGAGGACCTCGCAGCGGTCCTTCCCTCGCGGTCGGACGACGGCCGCCGACGCCGAGACCTGGGCGCGGACCGTGGCGGCTGGCGCGTGGACAAGGAAGCGCGCCTGGCGCGGGTAGACCCGGCTCGCGACGGCCTCCTGCACGTAGGCCGCCGCGTCGGGTGCCGGGCGGGGGCGGAAGCGGCGAGCCCGCGCCGACACCTCGGTCATCCGGTCGACGCGGAAGCTGCGCCAGTCGTCGCGATCGAGGTCGTAGGCGAGGAGGTACCAGTGCCGATCGGACGCGACGAGGCGATAGGGCTCGACCCGCCGGAGCCGCACCTCCCGGCCGGACACACCGGACGGGCCGCCCGGGTCGGACGCACCGCCCGTGCTGGACGGGTAGTCGAACCCGGCCTCCACCTCGTCGCGGCAGGCCCGGGCCAGCAGCATCAGCGTGTCGGGGTCGACGGGTGTCCGGCCGCCGCCGAAGGACTCCACCGAGGCGGACAGCGCTTGCACCTCGTGCCGGAGCCGGGTCGGCAGCAACCGGTCGAGCTTCGTCAACGCCCGCAGCGCGGCGCCGCCCGCGCCGGCGACCGCGCTCGCTCCCGCGAGCAGCGAGACCGCGGTGGCGATCGCCTCCTCGTCGTCGAGCAGGAGCGGCGGCAGGGCCTTGCCGGGGCCGAGCTGGTAGCCGCCGCCGACACCCTTGCTGGCCTGCACCGGGTAGCCGAGCGTGCGCAGCCGCTCGACATCGCGCCGCACGGTGCGCGGGGTGACCCCCAGCCGGTCGGCGAGGTCGGGGCCGGTCCAGATGGGGCGCTGCTGCAGCAGCCCGAGCAGGGTGAGCACCCGCTCGGTCGTCCCCCGCTCGTCACCGCTGGACTCGTCGATGTTCCCATCTTGCCGGAGATAGCGGACCGATCCTGTCCGCTAGGGGTGCGAAGGTGGGTCCATGGATGCAGCTGTAGACGAGATCGATTGGAACAGGGCGCTGCGCGAGCAGTGGGAGTTCCACTGGAACCACCACGTCCGACCCCGGCTCGACGGGCTCACCGACGACGAGTACGTCTGGTCGCCGGTGCCCGATGCCTGGAGCGTGCGGCCCCGCGGCACCTCGACGGCGCCTGTGCACGTCGGGGCCGGGGACTTCACCATCGACTACGGCTTCCCCGAGCCCGTCCCCCCGCCCTTCACCACCATCGCCTGGCGACTCGGCCACGTCATCGTCGGCGTGCTCGCCGCCCGCAACGCGTCGCACTTCGGCGCGCCCGCGGCCTCGTACGAGACCTGGGAGTACGCCGGCACCGCGTCCGCCGCGCTCGACCAGCTCGAGACCCAGCTCCGCGTCTGGTTGGCCGGGGTGCGCGACCTTGGCGAAGCCGGGCTCCCGGTACCGGTCGGCGAGAAGGAGCCCTATCCGAAGGCGCCGATGGCCGACCTGGTGCTGCACATCCACCGCGAGCTGATCCACCACCTGTCGGAGGTCCTCGTGCTACGCGATCTCTACCTCCACACGACCCTCGCGACGAACGGAGCAACCCGATGAGCCGGACCATCCAGGTCACCTTCGACGCCCACGACCCGGCGGCGCTGTCGACGTTCTGGCGTGACGTCCTGGGCTACGTCCACCCCGCCCCGCCCGGGGTCGAGCTGCCCGAGGGCGCCGACCCGCTGGCCGCGTGGGACGAGTTCCTCGCCCGCGTCGGCGTGCCCGAGGAGGAGCGCAACACGAGGTCGGCCGTCGAGGACCCCGACGGGGTCGGCCCCCGGCTGTTCTTCCAGCAGGTGCCTGAGGGCAAGGTCGCGAAGAACCGCGTCCACCTCGACGTCCGAGCCGCCCCCGGCCTGCAGGGTGAGGAGCGGATGGCCGCGCTGGAGGCGGAGTGCGACCGGCTCGTCGCGCTGGGCGCGACCCGGATCCACCGCGCCGAGCCCGAGCCCCCGCTGAGCGGCGGCCACATCGTCATGGCCGACCCGGAGGGCAACGAGTTCTGCCTGGATTGACGCCGGACCTCCCGCCGCATCCCCCGGCGGAGGTCGCGGTGCGGAGTTAAAGTTCCACTCGGCGTGTCGGGCGGATCGTAAGGTCGTGGGGGAAGGCCATGCGAGGACGAGAGCAACCAGGACTCGCTCCGCCGCTTGAGTTCCGAGTGCTCGGCCCGCTGGAGGTCTGGGCTGACGGCAAGGTCCCCATCGAGGGTCGCCGGCACCAGGTCGTCCTGGCGATGTTGCTGTTCGAGCCGGGCCGGGTCATCACGGCCGGCCGGCTGATCAGCGCCATCTACGACGAGGACCCGCCCAAGACCGCGGAGACGCAGCTCCACATCTGCGTCTCCCAGCTCCGCCAGCGCCTCGCCGAGTGCCACCCCCAGCCCGACGAGATCATCGTCACCCACTCCGCCGGCTACCTCATCCAGGTCCCCGAGGACACCCACGACCTGATGCAGTTCCGCCGCCACGTCGCCCGCGGCCACGACGCCCAGCGCGCCAACGAGCCCGAGCGGGCGGTCACCGAGCTGCGGGCCGGGCTGGCGCTGTGGCGGGGCGAGGCCGTCGCGGGCATCACCAGCCGGGCCGTCGAGGCCGCCGCCGCCCGGCTCAACGAGGAGCGCTACTCGGTCCTCCAGGAGTGCCTCGACCTGGAGCTCGGCCTGCGCCGCCACCACGAGGTCCTCGGCGAGCTGACCGAGCTGGCCGCCGCCCATCCGCTCCGCGAGAAGCTCCACGCTCAGCTCGCGCTCGCCCTGTACCGCACCGACCGCCAGGTCGAGGCGCTCAACGCGCTCCGCATCGTCCAGCGCGAGCTGGTCGAGGAGTACGGCCTGAGCCCGGGGGAGGAGCTGGTCCGCCTCGAGCGGGCAATCCTCCAGCGGGACCCGGTCCTGCAGGCACCGACGCCGGAGCCCACCCGGGTCATCCCCCGGCAGCTCCCGGCGGCCGCCTCCCACTTCGTCGGCCGCGTCGAGACCCTCGACGAGGTCTGCGACTCGCTGACCAACACCGAGCACGACCACCGCGGCTCGGTTGTGGTCATCTACGGGGCGGGCGGTGTCGGCAAGACCGCCCTCGCCGTCCACGCCGCCCACCGGTCCCGCGAGCACTTCCCCGACGGCCAGCTGTACGCCCACCTCCGCGGCACCGACGGCCGGCCGATCCCGGCGAGGGAGATCCTCGAGCGGTTCCTGGTCGCGCTCGGCATCAGCCCGGGCGCGCTCCCCGGTGGGACCGCCGAGCTGAGCGCCCTCTACCGGAGCCTCACAACCGGCCGCAACGTCCTGGTCGTGCTCGACGACGTGGCCGGCGCCGAGCAGGTGCTCCCCCTCGTGCCCGCCGAGCCGCGCTGCGCCCTTCTCGCCACCAGTCGCCGGCCGCTCGCCGGCCTGAATGGCGCCGAGCACGTCAGCCTCGACGTCTTCGACCTGCCCACCAGCCTCGAGCTGCTGGCCCAGGTCGTCGGCGAGACGCGCATCCGCACCGACGAGGCGTCGGCCCAGCAGCTCGCCGAGGCGTGCGGCCACCTGCCCCTCGGCCTGCGCATCGCGTCGGCGAAGCTCGCTGTCCGCCCCCACTGGCCGATCGACCAGATGGTCCGCCGGCTCGACGACGAACGCCGCCGCCTCGACGAGCTGACCCTCGACGACGCCAGCGTCCGGGCCACGATCTCGCTGTCGGTCCGGGAGCTGGAGCCAAGCCTTGCCCGCCTGCTGCTGCTCCTCGCGACGCTCGGCAACAGCAGCTTCGCCAGCTGGGTCGCCGCGCCACTGCTCGACGTCGAGCCCTACGTCGGCGACGACATGGTGGAGACCCTGGTCGAGGCCAAGCTGCTCGACGTCGACAGCCGGCCCGGCCGCGGCATCCGCTATCGCCTGCACAGCCTGACCGGCGCCTACGCCCGGGAGCTGGCGGAGCTGCTCCCGCCCGCCGAGCGCAACGAAGCGGTGCAACGGCTGCTGCGCTGCTTCGCACACCTCGCCGGGCTGGCCCGCCGCCGCGAGGACGGGGGCGACACCACGCCGCTGCGCTCCGGCTCCGCGCTGTGGGAGCTGCCGTCCGACCTGGTCGAGGAGCTGATCGCCGAGCCGCTGGCATGGTTCGAGACCGAGCGCGCCAACCTCGTCGCCGCCATCCGCCGGGCCGCCGAGCGGCAGGATCACGAGCTGTGCCGGGACCTCGCGGTCAGCTTGGTCACCCTGTTCGAGACGTGCTCCTACTACGAGGCCTGGCGCGACACCCACGAGCTCGCGCTCGCCGCCGTGCGCAAGGCCGGCGACCGCCGCGGCGAGGCTGTCCTGCGCTACTCGCTCGGCGGCCTCGGGCTGGTCGAGCAGCGTCTCGACCACGCCCAGCGCGACCTGGACGCGGCGCTGGCCTGGTTCGAGGAGGCCGGCGACGTGCACGGTCGGGGCCTCGCCCACCGCTACCTCGCGGTCCTCGCCCGGCTCACCGGCGACTACGACACCGCGCAGGCCCACTGCGTCCAGGCGCTCGACGACCTGCAGTCGGTGGGGGACAAGGTCGAGGAGGCGTACGTGCTGCGCAACCTCGCCCAGATCCGGCTGGAGACGGGCCGACCCGCCGAGGCCGAGGCGCTGCTGCGGCAGTCGCTGGCGATCTGCACCGAGGTGGGTGCCGTCCGCATCGAGGCGCAGGTCCGCTACCGGCTGGGCGAGGTCCTCGTCGCGCTGGGCGAGGCGGACGAGGCCGCCGCAGCGTTCGGCGCCTGCCTGCAGGCCACCGAGCGGACCGGCGATTCGGTCGGCGAGTCGTTCGCCCGGCTCGGGTTGGGACGGCTACGGCTGGACGCTGGTGAGCCGGCCGCGGCCGAGGCGACCCTCGGCGAGGCGCTGGCGGCGGCCCGCCGGGGTGCGAGCCGGCTGGCGGAGGGCCAGGTGCTCGTGGCCCTCGCCGAAGCTGCGGCCGCCCGCGACGACCGGTCGGCCGCGCACGCCCGGCTCGATGGCGCCGAGGCGATCTTCGCCGAGATCGGCACCGAGGTCTGGCGCACACGGGCGGCGGTGACCCGCCTCCGGCTTCCGGCCTGACGCTCGAGCGGCGATAGCGAGGCGAAAGCCGGCCGATGGCCGTCAACAAGACCGTGGCATGCGATCCGAACGAAAGGACGCAGCCATGCGCCACACGCCCCGCAACCTGATGCTCCTCGTCCTGTCCCCGCTCAGCGCCGTCACGTTCCTGGCTGTGGTGGCCAACCCCGCCAGCAGCTCCAGCAACCTCACCACTGTCGCCGCCGCCAACAGCGGTCCGTGGGAGTAGGACGGACCCGCTCCGACTGTCTGACCCACGGCGTCCGCCGGACCCCGGCCGGATCGCCACCGCAGTCGAGATAGGCCGCCGATAGCGGGCGATGCGCTACTGGGAAGATGCCGACGATCGAGCGGGACGAGCTGATGCGGGTGCTGCACGAGCTGGCCCGCTTCGGGGAGGGCCCGGACGGGTCCTCGTCCCGGGTCGGCTACGGCCGCTCCGACCGCCTCGCCCGCCGCTACCTGGCCCGCCGCAGCGGCAAGGCCGGCCTGCGTCCCTCGATCGACGAGGCGGGCAACCTCATCGTCCGCCGCTCCCGCTGGAGGGCCGGCACGCCGACCCTGCTGATGGGCTCGCACCTCGACCGGGGGGCCGGTAGCTGGCTCGACGGCGCCTACGGAGTCGCCGCGGCGATCGAGGTCGTGGCGGTGCTCGCCCGGTGCCTGCGAGAGGTCCGCTACGAGCCCGCCGCGATCGCGTTCGCCAACCGGGTCGGCGGGCGGTTCCCGTACGAGAACTTCGGGTCGCTGGCCGTCGCGGGCGCGCTCGACATGCCGGAGCGGACCGTCGACCGGGCCGGGCACTCGATCCGCGGTCCGCTGCGCAAGATCGGCGGAGACCTCGACCAGGTGCAGCGAGCATGCTGGCCCGCCGGCAGCATCGCCGCGTTCCTCGAGCTGCACGTCGAGCACGGTCCGGTGCTGGAGCGGGCCGGCGTGCCGCTCGGCATCGTCACCGGCATCGCCGGCCGCACCCTCTACGACGTGTCGGTCAAGGGGCAGCAGGCCCACGCCGGCGCCACGCCGATGGAGCTGCGCTGCGACGCCCTGGCGGTCGCCGCCCGGGTGGTGCTGGCCGTCGAGCACCTCGCCCGTGAGCGGCACCTCTGTGACATCACCACAGTCGGCGTCCTGGAGGCCGACCCGAACCTCGACGGCGTGATCGCGGGGGAGGTGGGGATGACCGCCGAGATCCGTGACACCTCGCCCGAGCGCATGGCGCAAGCCGAGCGGGCGCTGGTCGACGAGGTCGCCGCCGTGGCCCGCTCCACCGGGGCGACCATCGAGGTGGCCCGGCGGTCGCACACGCCGCCGGCGGCCACCGATGCGGGGCTGCGCAGCACCATTGCCGCGGCTGCGGGCAACCTCGGCCATCCGACCATCCAGCTCGCCGGCGCCAGCGGGCGGGACGGCCAGGTCATGTCCCGGGCCGCGCCGGTCGGGATGATCCTCGTGCGCAGCCGCGACGGCATCGGCCACCTGGCGGCCGAGGACAGCGACCCGGTCGACCTCGTCGCCGGCGCGAACACGCTGCTGCACACCGCCCTGCGCCTCCAGGACGAGGACGCCTGGCTCCCCTACGGAGACGCCATCGAGGCCGAGGCGGCAACGACCCGGTGACTGCGATCACCCCGTTGGCGGCATCTGCCGCATGCATCTCCGGCCCGAATCGCATGTCGTCGAGGTGGGCGGCCCGGCGGGCGCTCGGCCTGGGCTGGGGCCCGGCCCAGGTCGAGTCGCACCACACGGCATCCGTGCCTTACACGGTCGCGCGGGTGGCCGGTCATGCCCATCCACCGGTCACCCGCGCATCCATCTACTTCCTGCGCCCCATCGTCCGACCCGCGGCGGTAGCGTCCGGCCGGTGACGGTGAACGTGCTGCTGGTGGGGTTGAAGGCGGCGGTTGTCGACGCGGCCAGGGAGCAGCTCGGGGTGCCGGGCGTCGAGTTCAGCAGCGCAACCGACATCGACGACGTGCGGGCGGCGTTCGCCAGCGGCACGGTCGACCACGTCGTCATGGGGGCCGGCCTCGACCTCGCCGCCCGCCTCGACATCGTCAACGAGGTCTTCGCCCTCAGCGACGAGACCACCGTCCACATGAAGGACCGGGCGTCCGGGCCCGACGGGTTCCTGCCGTTCGCCCGCTCGATCGCCGCCGCGCTCGCCGGCGGCTAGGCGTGCCGGTGCTCGCGCCGGTACCAGGCGTACGCGGCCGACACCAGGACGGCCCCGAGGATCGAGCCGATCAACCCACTGGCCCGCAGCTTCAACCCGTCGCCCGCCAGCAAGCTGATGATCATCCCGCCGACGAACGACCCCACGATGCCGGCCACGATGGCCTCGCCCCAGTTGATCCCGTACAGGCCGCTGCCCAGCAGCAACTGGGCGATGGCGCCGGCGAACAGCCCGAACCCGATGATGGCGAGTAGCAGCACGGCCGGAACCTACCCAGCGTCCCCGCTGTCGTCGTCACCCGCGGAGGATGAGCCGGTAGCCGGCGGCCGCCTAGCAGCTGGTCGGCGGGGTCTGACCGGCGGCTACCGTCGCCAGCCAGTTGCGGGCCTCGGTGGCGGACTGCCCGATGATGCTGCCGTGGTCGGCGTTGGGGTAGATCGACAGCTTCACCCTTGTGCCCCGGGCGCAGGCCCGCTGCACGTAGCGCTGGGTCAAGGCCGGTTGCACGATGATGTCCTGGCCGCCCTGGAGCGCCAGCACCGGCACGGGGTTGGCCGCCCGGCCGGGCTCGTTGGCGACCAGGAGGTCGACGAGGTGCTGGTCGGACCACGGGTCGACGTCGACCAGCGGTGTCAGGCCGGCGAACGTGATGGCGATCTCGTTGAGGCACCCGGTCTCGAGGACGCCGAGCTTTCCCGGCGTCAGCACGGTCAGGGCGATGTGAGCTCGTAGAGGGTGCCGTCGTGGCTGGTGACGAAGAGGCGGTCGCCCCCGCTGTCGAGCTCGACGGCGCTGACCTGCTCGAGCCCCTCGGCGACGGCGCAGCTCCGGCCGGTGGCCGGGTCGACCCGGTACACCTTCCCCGAGACGAAGGCGGCGACATAGACGATCCCGTCGTCCGTGACGGTGAGGTCGTCGAGCAGCTCGGCGGTCCCGACGCCCAGGTCGGCGACCTTCTCCCGCTTGCCCGGATCGTCGACGTCGAGCCGCCAGACCTCGGCCCGCTCGTCGACCCGGCTGACGTAGAGCCAGTCGCCGCCGGGGTCGGCGGCCGCACCGTTGGTCCCGGTGAGGTCCGACCAGCGGGGTTCGAGGGCGTCGGGGTCGTCCCCGGGGACCCGGGTGACGAGCGACTGGGTCCCGCCCTGGCCGGCGAGCGTGCGGGTGGCGATGGCGCTGCCGTCGTCGAGGATGGCCAGCCCGTTCGGAGCGACGAGCCCGGAAGCCCAGGTCTCGTGCCGCCCCGAGGTGGGGTCGAAGCGGACGATGGTGCCGGTCGGCGTGCCCTGGAGCGCGGCGTCGATGGTGAGCCCGGTGGTGACGTACGCCCACCGCCCCCGGCGGGCCAGCCCTCCCGGGCTGGCGACGTCGTCGATCACGGTATTGACGGTCTTGCTCTCGAGGTCGAAGCGCCGCACCTCCCCGGCGTCGGCGACGCTGAGGAGAAGCGCGCTGTCGCTGTCACGGAGCACGTTCTCGATCGCCCCGAGCCCGGTGGCCAGCGTCGAGACCTCCCAGTGCTGGCAGGGGTTCGCCGGCGGCGTGGTTGTGTCGGACCCGTCCGAGCACCCCGCGAGGCCGATGACC
>Ga0209382_10001207_pt1 | contig 41171 bp, 34 predicted proteins | sample SoiMetdeltSBSDD5_FD_187599 | JGI IMG/M metagenome (GOLD analysis project Ga0209382, IMG submission 187599) | Bulk soil microbial communities from a Populus tree surrounding site in Tennessee, USA - Soil MetaG P. deltoides SBSDD5 (SPAdes) (version 2) | ecosystem: Environmental > Terrestrial >... | reverse complement strand
CTCCGACTCATGTCCGACCCTCCTCCGCTGGGGTGACCTTGCAACTCCGCAGCGTAGATCAGGGTCGGACTTCTGTCTACTCCTCACCCCTCCCGAAAGTCAGCAATCCGTCGCACACTACCGCGACCTCTTTTGACAAGAGGAGGGGCGAGCCCGAGGCTCGCCCCCTATCATCTATCCCCGAAAACCTGTCCCCTCGCTCAGCCGCTCTTCTTCCAGTCCGCGATGTTCCAGGTCTCGTTGTCGAACGCGCGCGGCTCCGGCCCGGTCAGGGTCTTCGCCCGGGCGCTGGTGAACTTGCGGTCCACCAGCGGAACGGACGCGTAGTCCTTGACGACCAGGTCGTTGAGCTGCTGCCACATCGTGACAGCCTTCTCGGGATTGAGCTCCACCAGCACCTGATCGAACAGCTTGTCGTACTCGTCGCTCTTCCACTTCAGGAAGTTGCGGCCCGACCAGTTGTTCGACTTCTGGCCCCAGGTCCGCGACGGATCGGCGCCGGTGTAGAACCGATTCATGTACCCGACCGGGAACGGCGAGTCGAACGTCGAGGTGAACATCTGAGTGTCTACCGAGAAGCGGGCGAAGATGTCCGGGTTGCCCGGGTCGCTCGAGAAGAAGACGCCAGCGTCCACCGACTTGAGCTCGGTCTCGATGCCGATCTTCTGCCAGCCGTCCTTGACGATCGCCTGCTCCTTCTGGCGCAGCGAGTTGATCGACGTCTGGTACACGACCTTCATCCGGATCCCGTCCGGCGTCATCCGGATGCCGTCGCCGCCGCGCTTGTAGCCGGCCTCGTCCAGCAGCTTGTTCGCCTTCTCGATGTTGAACTCTTGCTTCGTGGTCTTCGAGGCCAGGTTGCCAGGTGTGGTCAGCACGTTGTGGGTGGCCTCGCCGGTCGGCCCGTACAACTGCTTGACCATCGTCTCCTTGTCGATCGCCAGCGCCATCGCCTCGCGGACCTTGATGTCCGACAGGAACGGGTGCTTCGTGCCGGGAGCGCCGCGCTCGCCGTTCACTTCCTTGGTGGTGTCCATGAACGGGAAGTAGATCTGCTCCACACCCGAGCCCGGCGCGGTCACCAGCTCGCCCTTGCCGCCGCTCATGATGTCCTGGAGGACCGGCGCCTCAACCTGGAGGTTCCAGGCGTAGTCGAATTCGCCGGTCTGGAACACCGAGCGCGCCGCCGAAGTCGCGTCGCCGCCACCCTTCAGCTCGATCCGCTCGAACAGCCCCTTGCCGGCGTCGCGGAAGTTCGGGTTCGGCTTGTAAACCACCAGGTCGCCGGGCTTGAACTCGTCCACCATGTACGGGCCGGTGCCGAACACCTTGGTGTTGAGCGGCGCCTCGCGCGACTTCGAGCCGACGAAGTCCTTCATCGCGTGCTTCGGCAGGATCTGGCCGTTGCCGCCCACGAACGGGACGTACCAGCCGCCTGTCGGCTCCTTGAAGGTGATCTTCACCGTGCCGGGATCGACCGCCTGGACGGACTCGATGTTGGCGTACGTCCCCGAGGTGACCGCTGAGGACTCCTTATTGTTGATGAACTCGAAGGTGAACGCGACGTCGTCGGCCGAGAACGGCTGGCCGTCCGCCCACTTGACGCCTGGCTTCAGCTTGTACGTCACCGACTTGCCGTCAGCGGCAAGGCCGCCGTTCTGCGTGCTCGGGATCTCGGCGGCCAGCACCGGCGCGAACTTGCCGTCGCCGTCGACCGTCATCAGCGGCTCGGTGCAGCAGCGAGCGGCGATGTAATCCTTGGTGCCCTGGCTCAGGTGCGGGTTGAGGATCGTCGGGGCCTGCCAGAGCAGCATCTTGAGCGTGCCGCCGGTGGCACCCGTCGTCTTCGCAGCCGGAGCCGTCTGGGCCGGAGCCCCGGCTGCCGGAGCGGCCGGCTTGGCAGCTTCGGCCGGCTTCGACTCGGCCGGCTTCGCGGGGGCAGCCGTGGGCGACGGCGTTGCCTGCTGGCCGCAGGCGGCCACCAGCGGCAGCGCCGCCAGCGCCAGCCCGACGCGCAGCATCTGGCGTCGGGTCACGTTGCGACGCGGAAAGGACAGATCGGAAACAGTCGGCTCGGTGGATGAACGATCGATAGACACCGGTCTCTCCGAATCGGAATGAACCCCGAAGGGTAGCACCAGGAACACGGTCACGCAAGGATTGTCATGATGACATCTGCGCAAGGCAACTTCGCCACGCGATGACCTCCCACCAGGAACGCGCGCCTGTCAGGTTCCTCGCATCGCGGTGGCGCAACCGCACTGTCACGCCTCGATCGGGAACCGCGAGGGCGCGCGAGATCACCAACGGCCCTGCAAGGATCGCGCCGCGCCCATCGGTTCACGGATGGCACGCGCTCTGCGTCCTGAATCGCCAGAACACCTGGGGCACGAAGGGGGATCGCGATGGCGAAGGAGAAACTCGACCCTGGCGTGCGGGAGGCAGTGAGTCCCGATCAGGCGAAAGGCGGCGCAGACCGGCCCGTCGAGGGCATCGTCGAGCGCACGGGCCAGGTCAACCCTGACGGCGCGAGCGACCAGGGCGGCATGGCCGGACCGATCGGCTATGTTGAGGGCGAGGGGAACGAGGGGCCGCTGGCGCCGCTCGGCGGCGACGTCACCAAGTCCGCCGAAGACGGCACCGCGAACAGCCAGGGCGGCGTCGCCTCCGGCGCCCCCGGCTGACCGGCCTCGCTGCATCCTATCTGCCGCAGCGAGGACTCGGACCCGGTGTCTCCCACGAATCTGCGTGCCGGGATGCTTGTCCGGCCGCCGCTTGCGGGGACCGCCCCGTTTCCCCTACCGTAACCGCGAATCCCCGGCGGATTGGAGCAACCTGTGCCCGCAGCCCAGGCGGCGGCCGCGCGGGAGCTCCGCGAGCGCCGGCGGAACGTCCTGCTGCTCTACGTTCTCTCACTGTTGTCGACCACCAGCAACGGGTCGATGACGTTCGTCCTTCCGCTTAACCTCGACCGCCTCGGCCATCCGCTGCCGCTCGTCGGGACGATCGTCGCGCTGATCGGCCTCGGCTCACTTCTCTCCCGTGTCTCCGGTGGTGCCTGGTACCAGCTTGCCCGCGGTCGTTGGCTGACGATGGCGTCATTTGCGTTGATGGGTTGTTCCACCATCGCCCTCGGCCTCAACGACATCGTGCCGTTCCAGGCACTCTTCGCCTGCCTCCACGGTTTCTCCTTCGGCCTGGCGACGACGTTCCTGCTGGCGTTGTTGATCGACATCCGGCCGCCGGAAGACAGTGCCGCCACGACAATGTCCTGGTACACGTCTGCGATCGCGGCCGGCTACGCCCTCAGCGCTCTGCTTGGCGCGCAGTCAATCGAGTCGCTCGGCTACGGCCCGGCCTTCTTCACCTCAGGCCTCGTTGCTCTGGCCGCCGCCGTGCTGACGCTGACGTTGCGCCTACCGCGCGAAGCCCCACCCCCTGCCGCGATCGATCCTCATGTCCCACCGCCACCGGTCGGTCGGCTCCGCACCGTCCTGAGCCTGCCAGCTGGCGTGTGGCTTGGGACCCTGCTGATCTTCTACCTCACCTTCATGGCAGACACCCACCAGACCTACTACCCGATCTACGCGGTCGGCATTGGCATCTCAGTTGGCACGATCGGCCTGCTCAAGGTGGCCCACTCGATCGCCTCAACCGGCGTCCGCTTCGCCGGGGCCGGCCTGTTCCAGATCGTGCCAGTCGCGGTCGTGAACCACACCATGACGATCGTCATGGCTCTCGCGCTGATCTCGCTGCCGCTTGCGACGAGCGACACGATCCTGGTGGTGCTCTTTGTGATCCTCGGCACCTGCCGCGGCCTGCTGCGCGTCACCAGCGCCACGATGGTAGCCGAGGAGCGGCGTCGCCCTGGCGTCAGCGCCGGCCTGGTTTCCGGCGTCTACAACGCTGGAGCGGATCTGGCTGACCTCTTCAGCCCGCCGCTCGTCGGCGCGCTGGCCGCCGTACTGACGATTCCGACCACGTTTACGGTGGTTGGGATCGCGCTGCCGGCCATCTACTACACGGTCTGGTTCGTCGTCCGGACCAGGCGTCAACGCGCCCGGGTGCACATCTGATACATGTGCTCCCACACGGCACACCTCTCCTGTCTCCTCCGAACACTGGACTCGCTCGCCGCACAGAGGTAAGATGTCGCCGAGCTATATCGTTGCACCGAAGGGGCGAGCATCGATTCCTCAGACTCGTAGCAGCGCCCGTTCTCGATGGCCGAGAACACGGGCGCTGTCGCGTTCTGGACTGAGCTGCGTAAGCGCGTCGCCCCAGGTGCGGTCCCACACGCTCGATGTTGAGCGCTCCAACCCAGGGGAGGGCAGATGGCCGAGACGATCAATAGCTTCCAGGTTCGCCTTGGCGGGGAGGCCGGGCAAGGAGTTGAGTCCGGTGGGGCCGGCTTTGCCCGCGCGGTCATGCGCGCGGGCCTCCACTGCTTCGGGCTCCAGGACTACATGTCGCGGATTCGCGGCGGCCACAACTTCTACCAGATTAGGGTCGACGAAGCGCCCCTCTACACCTTCGACGACACCCTCCACCTCCTGCTCGCCTTCAACAAGGAGACTGTCGACCTCCACTGGCACGATCTCACCGAGGGCGGCGGCATCCTCCACGATTCCGCCATCAAGGTCCCCGGCGACGAGCTGTCCGACCGTGGTGTCCGCGACTTCTCGATGCCGCTCACCAAGATCGCCGAGCAGGAGGGCGGCCACAAGATTATGATGAACACGGCCGCCATCGGCGCGATGGCCGGCCTGACCAGCTTCCCGTTCGAGTCGATCGCCGACGTGATCGAGTCGAACTTCAAGCGCAAGGGCGCTGACACCGTCAAGAACAACCTCAGAGTCGCCGAGGTCGCCTACCGCGACGCCCAGGAGCAGTACGGGTCGGATTTCCCGTGGAAGCTCTCGGCCGTCCCCGGCGCCCCGAAGCGGATGATGATGAACGGCAACCAGGCGATCGCGATGGGCGCCCTGGCCGCCGGCTGCAAGTTTATCTCGACCTACCCGATGACCCCCGCCAGCACCATCACCGAGTGGCTGGCCGCCCACGCCGCCCGGTTCGGAATCGTCCAGAAGCAGACCGAGGACGAGATCGCCGCGATCCTGATGGCCGTCGGTGCCGCTCACGCCGGCGTCCGCGCCATGACCGCCAGCTCCGGCGGCGGCTTCTGCCTGATGGTCGAGACGCTCGGGCTGGCCGCCATGACCGAGACCCCGCTGGTCATCGCCGAGGTCCAGCGCTCGGGCCCCTCGACCGGCCTGCCGACCCGCACCGAGCAGTCAGACCTCGAGTTCGTGCTCTACGCCTCGCACGGCGAGTTCCCCAGGATCGTCATAGCTCCCGGCACCATCGAGCAGTGCTTCGAGGCCGGCCACCGCGCCTTCAACCTGGCCGACAAGTACCAGACGCCGGTCATCATCCTGAGCGACCTGTACCTCTCGAACGCCATCCGGACCGTCGAGATGGAGGCGATCGACTTCTCCCAGGTCACCATCGACCGCGGCGAGCTCCTGGACTACGCCGCGCTCGACCAGATCACCGAGGAGTACGTCCGCCACCGCCCCACCGAGAGCGGCGTCTCCCCCAGAGCGATCCCCGGCCATCCGAACGCGGTCTACATCACCACCGGCGACGAGCACACCGCCGTCGGCCACAACACCGAGGAGTCGGACGACCGCATCGAGCAGATGGACAAGCGGATGCGCAAGCAGGAGCGCGCCGCCCAGGAGATGCGCCTGCCCGTCTGGTACGGCCCAGACACGGCGGACGTCACCCTTGTCGGTTGGGGTGGAACGTACGGCGCCCTCCGCGAGGCGACCGATCTCCTCAACGCCCAGGGTGTCAGTTCCAATTTCCTCCAGTTCGTCGATATCTTCCCGCTGGACGAGGACCGCATCACCGCCGAGCTCGGCAAGATCACGCGGATGATCGTGGTCGAGCAGAACTTCACCGGCCAGCTCGCCCACGTGCTACGGGGACTCACCGGCCGCAAGGCCGACCTGCGGGTCAACAAGTACGACGGGCGGCCGATCTCGCCAGATGAGGTCGTCGCGGCGGTGCTCGACCGGTCGACCAGTGGCGGCACGGTGCGGATTTCCGGCTCCCAGTCCGGGGAGGGGACCCATGTCTGACCTCAAGATCTTCAACGGCGGCCAGAAGTCCACCTGGTGCCCGGGCTGTGGAGACTTCGGCATCCTGGCGGCCCTCAAGCAAGCGCTCGCGGGCCTGGACCTCCACCCGCACGAAGTCCTGCTGGTCTCGGGCATCGGCTGCGGCTCGAAGCTGCCTCACTACATGAAGGCGAACGGCTACAACAGCATCCACGGCCGGGCCCTCCCCGTCGCCCAGGGGATCAAGCTCGCCAACCACGACCTCAAGGTGATCGCGGTCACCGGCGACGGCGATGGCTACGGCATCGGCCAGGGGCACTTCGTCCACGCCATGCGCCGCAACGCCGACATCACTCACATCGTCGAAAACAACCAGGTGTACGGCCTCACCAAGGGGCAGTACTCGCCCACCAGCGAGCGTGGCTACATCAGCTCGTTCTCGCCAGAGGGCGCGATCGAGTTCGCGATCAACCCGATCGCCCTGGCGCTCTCGGCGGGCGCGACGTTCATCGCCCGGGCCTCCGCCGCCGACCCGAAGCACATGAACGCCGTCCTCCAGGCCGCGATCACCCACCGGGGGTACTCGATCGTCGACTGCCTCCAGCCGTGCGTGACCTACAACAAGCTGAACACGTACGACTGGTACCGCCAGCGCTCGTACAAGGTCGAGGAGGAGCCGGACTACGACCGGACCAACCGCGACCACGTCTGGGCGAAGGCGCAGGAGTGGGGCGACCGCATCCCGATCGGCATCCTCTACGAGGACACGGAGCGCCCGACCTACGAGGAGCAGGTCTCGGCGCTGAAGAACGGGCCGCTCGTTCACCAGGAGCTGAACGGCCGCCACGCCGACTACGAAGCGCTCAAGCTCGAGTTCGTCTGACGCCCCGGACCCCCTCCCCAACCCCTCCCCCTGCGAAGGGGGAGGGGCCCGTCGTCTCCGGCTGATCAGTGCTGCTCACGGAGGTATCGGGCGATGCAAGTCAAAGAGATCATGACGTCGCCGGTCATCTGCACCCGCGACGACGCGTCGATATCAGACGTCGCGACGCTCCTGGCGAAGCACAAGATCAGCGCCGTCCCCGTGACGGACGCCAGCGGCGCCGTGATCGGCCTGGTCAGCGAGTACGATCTGCTCGCCAGGCGCGGCGAGGTCGCTCGGGACATCATGTCGCCGGGCATCATCAGCGTGACCGAGGAGGCCAACGTCGAAGATGTCCGCTTCCTCTTGATCGAGCGTCGGATCAGGCGTGTCCCGGTCGTGGCCGGCCAGAAGCTGGTCGGCATCGTTAGCCGCTCGGACATCGTCCGCCAGATGGCCGTCCAGTGGTACTGCGACATCTGCGGCGAGCCCGTCCGCGATGAGCACCCCCCCGAGCATTGCCCGAAGTGCGCCGCCCCGGCGGCCCGCTTCGCCCAGGACGAGCACCCGCCCGGCAACTGAACGCCAGGTCCGCCCGCGTCTGGCCCCGCTCTCCGCTCCGGTTTCCCCGCTCCACCACACGGACAGCCCGGTTCCCCCTCTCCACCGCAGCCTGGACACTACGCGGCGGCGATCCGGTTCCCCCTCTCCACCGCGGTGGGGAGGGGGGCAAGGGGTGGGGCCTCTCAGGCGCGGCGGGACTGCCTGATCGCAAGCGCCTCATCGAGGATCCGGTCGGCGACCTCGCGCTTCGGGAGGAGGGGTAGCTCGCGCTGGCCGCCCGACCGGTCCAGCAGCACCACGGCGTTGTCGTCGGTCCCGAACCCGCTGTCCGTCCTGGAGATGTCGTTCGCCACGATCAGGTCGAGCCGCTTGCGCTCCAGCTTGTCTGCCGCGTTCGAGACCAGATCCTGGCTCTCGGCCGCGAACCCGATCCTGACCAGTCGCTCACTCGAGAGCGAAGCCGTTGCCGCCAGGATGTCCGTCGTCCTGGCAAGCTGGAGCGTCAGGCCGTCGTCCCGCTTCTTGATTTTCTGCTCCGCCACCGTCGCCGGGCGATAATCGGCGACTGCTGCCGCCATGATCAGGAGATCGGCGTCTGGAAGCGCGGCCATCACCGCGTCGTGCATGTCGGCGGCGCTCACCACCGGGCGGACCTCCACGCCGATCGGCGCGCTTAGCGCGGTCGGCGCCGTCACCAGCACCACCGAGGCGCCACGGTCGCGGGCCGCCTCGGCGACGGCGTACCCCATCTTGCCGGAGGACCGGTTCGAGACGAAGCGGACCGGATCGATCGCCTCCTGGGTGCCGCCGGCCGTCACCACCACCCGCCGGCCGGCCAGGTCGCCGCCTCTCGCCAGCACGATCCGGAGCGTGTCCACGATCACCGGCGGCTCGGCCAGCCGCCCCTGCCCCACGAGCCCGGAGGCCATCCGGCCGTAGCCCGGCTCGACGATGGTGGCGCCGCGCTCGCGCAGGATCTTGACGTTCGCGGCGACGGCCGGGTGGTCGTACATGTCGGCGTCCATCGCCGGCGCGATCACCAGCGGCGCGCGGGTCGCCAGGCAGGTCGTGGTCACCAGGTCGTCGGCCAACCCAAGCGCCAGCTTCGCCAGGGTGTGCGCGGTCGCCGGCGCGATGCAGACCACGTCAGCATGATGGCCGAGGCTGACGTGGCTGATCTCGGTCTGGTTCAGCATGCTGAACATGTCCACCGCGACCGGCCGCTGGGTTAGCGCCTGGAAACTGAGCGGTCGGATCAGCTCGGTCGCTTCCGGGGTCATGACCACGTCCACCAGGGCACCCGCCTGGGTCAGCGCGCTGGCGACCGATACGGCCTTGAACGCGGCGATGCTCCCCGTCACCCCCAGCACGATCCGCTTGCCCCGGAGAACCTCGCGCACCATCACGGCCTCACCAGGCAATCCCCTCTCCGGTTCGAAGCAGTCAAGATCTAAAGCCATCTCCCCCTCTCCCTCGCAAGGGGGAGGGGGGCGGGGGGTGGGGGCTTCCCGGCGCAAGATCGGCGTTCAGCTCGTAGAGGAAGCGCAGCCCCTGGAGCGTCAGGTCCGGATCGACGACGTCGATGCAGTCTGTCTCCGGGACGACGACCGATGCGAGCCCGCCGGTCGCGATCACCAGCGGATCGCCCTCCATCTCCTGCTTGATCCGCTTGACGAGGTACTCCACCAGCCCGACGTACCCGAGCACCAGGCCGGAGCGCATCGCCGTCACCGTGTTGCGGCCGATGGCGGCCCGCGGCGCCTTAAGCTCGACGGTGAACAGGCGGGCTGCCCGCGACACCAGTCCGTCAAGCGCGCTCTCGATGCCCGGCGCGATCGAGCAGCCGAGCAGCCGGCCGTCCGCCGCGATGGCGTCAAACGTCGTGGCGGTCCCCATGTCCACGACGATCGCCGGCAGCCGGTACAGCTTCATCGCCGCCAGCGAGTTGACGATCCGGTCCGGCCCCATCTCGGCCGGGTTGGTGATCGCGATGGTGATGCCGGTGTTGACCTGATAGCCGGAAATGACCGGCGGAAGGTCGAAGTACGACTCCGAAAGTCGACGAAACGTCGCCGTCAGCGGCGGGACCGTGGACGAGATCGAGACGCCCTTGATGTGGCGAAGCTCGAGCCCCTGGTAGTTGAGCAGGGAGTGGAGCGCGGCGGCGTACTCGTCAGTCGTCTTCCGTCGATCCGTCGCCAGGCGCCAGCTCATCTTGAGCCGATCGCCGTCGAACACACCGGCCACAATGTTCGTGTTGCCGATGTCCACCGCCAGCAGCACGGTGCCCTCCCACCAGATGCGCTGGCCAGGAGTATACCAGCGCCCCCCTCACCCCCAGCGGGCGCAATTCATTGCGCCCGCTGGGGGTGAGGGGCGCCTTCGAAGTGGGCGTCGTCCAGGGGCAGCAGCCCGAGCGACCGTCCGCGGGAGACCGCCTCGGCGCGGCTGGCAGCCCCGAGCTTGCCGTACACCCGGCTCAGCGTGTTCTTGGCCGTCTTCTCCGAGATCACCAGCCGCTCGGCGATCTCGCGGTTGCGTGCCCCAGACGCCGCCAGACGCAACACCTCGACCTCGCGCTCGGTCAGCGCCTCCGGTAGCCGCTCGCGCGTCGCCAGCTCCCCGAACCGGTCGAGCAACCGCGCTGTCATCACGGGCTGGACCAGCGATCCCCCCTCGTGGACGGTCCTGATGGCCGCGGCGAGCTCGTCGGCACCGGCGTCCTTGAGCAGGTACCCTCGCGCTCCGGCCCGCAGCGCCTCGAACAGGTGCTCGTCCTGCGCGAACGTCGTGACGATCAGGACCCGGGCGTCCGGCCACTCCTCGTGGAGCGCCTGGACCGCGCCGACCCCGGAGAGGCGCGGCATCTGGAGGTCCATCAGGATGACGTCCGGACGAAGCGCCAGCGCCCGCTCGATGCCCTCCAGGCCATCGCCGGCCTCGCCCACGACCACCACGTCGTCACGGTCTGAGAGCAGGCGGCGCAGCCCCTCGCGCGCCAGCGGGTGATCGTCTACCAGCAGTACCCGGATCGGGTCAGGCGGGTGGGCAGGGAGCTGAGAAGCCGCCACGATGGGATCGAGGTGCAGGCGGGCTCGAACTCGAGTGCCCCAGCCGGGCGCGCTCTCGACCTCGAGGTCGCCGCCCACCAGGCGCATCCGCTCGCGCATGCCGCTCAGCCCGAAGCCGCCGTCCGGCCCCGGCAGCGCCTTCCGATCGAACCCCTTGCCGTCGTCGGCGACCAGCAGCGTCAGCAGGCCGGACGCGCGATCGTACTGAAGCTCCACCCGCACCCGAGTTGGCTCGGCGTGCTTCTCGACGTTGTGGAGCGCCTCCTGGGCGACCCGCAGCAGGGCCGTCGCCTGCTCGTCGGTCAGCGGGGCGCCATCGGCCTCCGCCGAGAGCTGGGCCGGGACGCCGATCCGTCGCCCGAACCGCTCGACCTCCCCCTGGAGCGCCTCTGGCAGCGAGGCGCCGTCGAGCGGCCGAGCGGTCAAGCCCCAGACGGCCCGCCGGGCCTCGTCCAGCGAGCGATGGGCCTGCTCGCGGGCGTCGGCGACGATACGCTTCGCCTCAGCGCCGGGTGGCAGGAGCCGCTCGGCCGTCTCGAGCTGGAGGGCGATCGCCGTCAGTCCCTGCGCCAGGGTGTCGTGGACCTCACGGGCCAGCCGGTTTCGCTCCTCGACCACCCCAACCTCGCGGGCGCGGGCGTACAACTGGGCATGCTCGATCGCCACGCCAGCGGACTGCGCGATGCCCATCGCCATCGCCAGCATCGCCTCCCCGAACTCACGAGCATCGTCGCGGACTGGGAGTACGGCCGTGCCGAGCACGCGGTCGCGCACGACCAGCGGGACGATGAGCGCGCGGTCGGGAACGGGCAACCCGAGCGCGCGCCGCTCGTCGCGGATCGAGGGCGGCACCTGGATGACGGTCGGCTCGCGCATCTCGAGCATCGGCGCGCAGGCCGGGTCGTCCAGCGAGATCGGCGGGTGCGGCAACGGCTTCGTCCGGTCGAACTCCGGCGGGAAGAGGTCTTCGCCCAGCGCCACGCGCACCACGAGCTGGCTGCCATCCTCGTTCACAAGTGCGATCAGGCAGGAGGTCAGCCCGAGCGCGTCCATGAGCGACTGTCCCATCACCGGCAAGATCTGATCGAGATCTAGCGAGTGGCTGATCGCCCGGCTGATCTCGATCAGAGTCGCCAGGCGCATCCTGGCCAGCTCCTCCTGCTTGTACTGGAACATCAGCTCGATCATCGGGCCGAGCTGCTCGCCGATCAGGCTGGCCGCCGCGAGGTGGTCGTCGGTGTAGGTCCAGGGCGGGTCGTGGTGGACGTCGACGACGCCGATCAACTCCCGGCCGAGCCGAAGCGGCACGATCAGGCGACCGGGCTGGTGAGACGGCCGCCCGTCTTCGAGCACGCTCGCCACGGTCGGATCGTCGATCGGCACGACCGGGCCGGGCGAATCGTCATGGTCATGCTCGTCCGTGGGCCGCATCCAGATGATCTGGCCCTCGGCCTCGGCCCGCCCGACGAGGATGTCGTCGTACGGGACGAGCGCCGCGATGGCCGCCGCGACCCGCTCCCGCGAGGACACGTCGGGCTCGCCGACCTTGTCGCGGAGGGCGTCGCCGATCGTCCGCAGGAACGTCACCCAGATGCGAGTGAGCTCGGCAGGCAGGCCGGCGGGGACCGGGACCGGCGGATCTACCGTGACGATCTGCTGCTCGTGTACGTGCATCGCTCCGTTCCGCCGGCCCCCCAGAACGTCAGGCCGCGTCCCCATTATCGCCCCCGCGGGTCGAATGGCGCCGATGGTACGCCTCCATCCGCGCTCGGCGGGCGTGGCGCGGGCGCCGGCCCAGGTCGGAGCCGCCGGCCACCGGCAGCGGCGTCCGCTGGGCGCCGGCGCCTGCCCGTGCTGGCTGCGCCTTCGGCTCGGCCCTCCGCGACTTCCAGGAGGGCAGACGCAGCCGCCAGCTCACGAGCCGGCCGATCAGGGTGCCCAGGCTGTCGAAGTAGGTGTACGCCACCGGCACGTACAGCAACGCCAGCACCGTCGAGGTCGCCATGCCGCCGACCAGCACCGCGCCGATCGGCGCCCGGACCTCGCCACCTTCGCCGAGCTTCAGGGCGACCGGCAGCATGCTGAAGATCAGCACCAGCGAGGTCATCAGGATCGGGCGCAGGCGCGACTCGCCGGCCTCGACCAGGGCTGCCGTGCGCTCCACACCCTCCTTGCGCAGCTCGTTGGCGCGGTCCACCAGCAGGATCGCGTTCTTGCCGACCATCCCGAACAGCCCGATCAGGCCGATGAAGGCGACGATCCCGAGGTTCTGACCGAACAGGAGCAGCCCGCCGAACGCTCCGACCGTCGCCAGCGGCAGCGCGCTCAGGATCAGCGCCGGCTGAAGCCAGTTCTCGTACAGGATCGAGAGCACCATGTACATCAGGACGACGGAGGCCAGCAGTCCCAGGCTGAGCTGCCGGAACGAGTCCGCCTGGTCGGCGGCCTGCCCGGCGAACGCCCAGCGGTTGCCGGCCGGCAGGCTCATGCCGTCCATCACCTTCTGGGTCGCGGCGATACTGGTGCCGAGCGGCACGCCGTTGGTGTCGGCGCCGAGTAGCGCGATCCGCTGGCGGTTGACCCTCTGGATCCGGGTCGGCGACTGCTCGGTCTGGGCCGTCGTGACTTGGCCGACCGTCACCAACTGGTCGCCGCGCCGCGCGAGCGGCAGATCAGCGACGGCGGCGCTGTTGTACCGAAGCCCCTCGGGCAGCCGCACCCGCACGTCGCGCTCGGTCCCGGACGGCTCGGCGTAGCGGCCGACGACGGCGCCCTGATACGCCACGCGGACGGCGTTGCCGACCGTCTGGGTGTTGAGGCTGAGGTCCATCAGGCGGCTCGGGTCCGGGACGAGCGTCACCTCCGGCGAGGTCGCCATGCTATTGGTGACGTCGGTGAGCTCCGAGAGCCCTGCGAGCTGCCCACGCGCCTGCTCGGACACCGCTGCGAGCTGGTTCAGGTCAGACCCGAAGATCCGCACCTGGACCGCCTGCCCGCCGCCAGCCGGCGACGATCCCCCGATCCTGGCCTGCATATCCGGGGTCATCAGCTCGCCGGCGTCGGCAACCGCCCGCGCGATCTCGCGGCTGGTACGGGCGCGGGAGTGGCCGGAGCCGACGTCCAGGGTCAGCGTGACGTAGCGCGGCTCACGGTCGGCATTGGAGTCGCCCTGGCCGACGAGGGTGTAGACGCGGTGGACCTCCGGGAAGTACTCGTGGTTCTGAAGCGCCATCTCCCAGCGCTTCGCGGCCCGGTCGGCGGCCTCCAGGGCCGTGCCCGGCGGGAGCTCGCCGACGACGCTGATCGTCTCGTCGTTGTTCTCGGGCGCGAACTCTGTGCCGAGGCGCGGGACGATGACAACGTTGAGCGCGAAGACGGCGAGGGCAAGCGCCAGCACGATCGGGCGGTGGCGCAGCGACCAGCCAAGCGTGCGCGCGTAGACCCGCTCCAGGAGGCGGTAGGCCGGCTCCCAGAACGAGGCGATCCGCCCGATCAACCCCTTCTTGCCGCCGTGACCGTCGCCCGCGCTGAGCCAGCGGGAGGCGATCAGGGGAGTCAGCGTGAAGCTCACGAGCAGCGAGGCGAGCGTCGCCGCCACGATCACTAGCGCGAAGTTGCGCAGGAACGCCCCGACCAGCCCGGTGATGACCAGGATCGGTCCCCAGACGGCGACGTCCACCAGGGTGATCGCGATCGCCGCCATCCCGATCTCGGAGCGGCCGTCCACCGCTGCCTGCTTCGGCTCCTTCCCCTTGCCAAGGTGGGTGAAGATGTTCTCCAGCACCACGATGCTGTCGTCTACCAGGATGCCGATCGCCGTGGTCAGGCCGACCAGTGTCATCGTGTTCAACGTCATCTCGAAGAGGCGCATGAAGATCAGGGCGATCAGCAGCGAGGTCGGGATTGCGACCAGCACGATGCTGGTGGCGCGCAGGCTGTGCAAGAAGAAGAAGAGGACCAGGCCGGTGATCAGCGCCGCCAGCCCCAGCTCCTCCTGCACCCCAAGGACCGACTTCCGGACCCCCTGGCTGCGGTCGATCGCCGTCTCCAGCGAGTAGCCGGACAGCATCTCGCTCCTGATCTGCTCCGAGAGCGGCAGCAGCGTATCGACGGTCTGGACGATGTTGGCGCTCGACTGCTTGTAGATCTGGAGGCCGACCGCCGGCTTGCCGTTCAGCCGCACGACCTCGGTCGCCTCAGCGCCGCCCAGGTGGACGTTGGCGACGTTCCGGAGCTCGGTGCGGAAGCCGTCGGCGGCGATGACCGGCATCGCGCCGAGCCGTTCCAGGCTCTGCTCCCTCGCTGCGCTCGGGACGGCGCCTGAGCTTGCCGAAGGGTCGGCGCCACGGGAATCAATCCGGATCGACGCCCGGCGGCTGCTGTCGCCGCCGCCATCCTTGACGTCGCCGCCGGAGGTGCTCAAGAACTGGGTCCGCACGGCCGCCGTGACGTCGTCGATCGTCAGGCCGTACGCCCGGAGCTTGTCCGGCAGCAGGTCGACCTGGACCTCGGGCTCTCTTCCGCCGACCACGACGACCCGGCCAACGCCGTCCGCCGTCTCCAGGCGCGGCCGGACGACATCGTCGGCGATCCGGTACAGGTGGGTCGGGTCCGCGCCCTCCTGGCCGGTGACGGCCAGGTAGAGGACGGGGGTGTCGTTCAGGTCGAGCTTGAGGAACGTCGGCTCCTCGGCCTCGGCCGGCAGGTCCCGGCGGACGCCGCTGACGCGCTGCTGGACGTCGTTGACGGCGACGTCCACGTCGATGCTCTCGCGGAACTCGATGGTGATCGTGGCGAGGCCCGTCCGCGAGGTGGAGGAGAGTGTCTTGATGTTGCCGAGGCCGGCCACCGCGTCCTCGATCTTGCGGGTGACCTGCTCCTCGATCGTACGCGGGCTGGCGCCAGGCACGGAGACCTGGACGGTGACGACCGGCAGGTTCAACTGGGGTGTCTGTTCGAGCCCCAGGCCCACGTAGCTGACGATGCCGCCGAGCACGACGGCGATGGCGACCGTCAGCGCGATGACGGGATGGAAGACGGCGGTTCGGGTCAGACTCATGATGACCGGACGCTCCCGGGCGTCCGCGCTGACGCCGAATCACCGTCGGTTGCACAGGTGGAGGTCGAGAGGTGGCCGGCGACGATCGCGGCGTAGAGCGCCTCGAACCCGGCGTCCTTCAGGACAAAGGCGTGGGCCCCGGCGGCGAGCATCGCCGCCCGCCGGTCGGGGTAGAGCCCGAGCGCAACGACACGAGCGGCTGGGAGGCACCCCCGAAGCTGGCGGGCGGTGCTGAGCGCCGCGCCCCCCGGCAGCTCGGCGTCCACGAGGACTACGTCCGGCCGGGTCTGGCCGGCGCAGAGCAGGCCGTCCTCGCGCCTGGTGGCGAGGGCGCAGACCTGGACGCCTGGCATGATCCCGAGTAGCCCGACGAGCCCATGCCCGACGGCGGGGTGGGCGTCGATGACGAGAACGCGCAGGGGACGGCCGGGGAGTGTGGGGGTGAGCGGGTCAACTGCCATGTTCGAGCGCCTCCACGCTCTACAGACAGTCTGCGTCCGCTCTGGGGTGGGCGTCTGGAGGCTTTCGGCCCGACCGGAGTCCCGTTCTGGTCGGGCCGTGGTCCCGGGTGGTCCCGGGACCACGGCCCCTCCCTGGGAGTGCGGCCAGGATGGCCGCACTCCCAGGGGGATTAAATGCAGAAGGGGCGGTCTGTCGCCGCCCCCTGGTTCACGTTGCTGGTCTAGCCGCCGGACTTCGCCCGCGCGCGCCGACGCTTCCGCTGAGCCGCGCGGATCTTGTCGCGCCGCTCCTCGTGCGCTGGCTTGAAACGCTGCTTGCGACGGTAGTCGCGGAGGATGCCGGCCGCTTCGATGCCACGCTTGAAGCGCCGGAACAGCTCCTCGAACGTCTCACCCTCGCGGGCGACCACGTACATAGACCGCTCCTTCTCCTGGTCGGCGCACGGCCTCCTGGTCGGCGCACGGCTCATCGTGCTCACAACGGTCACAAAGCGAGCCGACTCGCGTCGGCCCGCCCGAAAACGATACCGAATCTGGCCGCCTAGCGGTAGCCGCGCCCGCCGCCGTACCCGCCGCCGCCGCCCGTGCCACGGGTCTTGGCGAAGCAGTCCGAGCAGTAGACCGGCTTGTCACCACGCGGCTGGAACGGGACGAGCGCGTCGTTGCCGCAGGAGGAGCAGGTCACGGAGAACATCTCGCGGTCCCGGCGGCCACCACCGTAGCCACCACCGCCGCCATAGCCACCGCCACCGCCACCACCCGTGCTGTAGCCACCGCCGCCACCGTAGCCGCCACCGCCGCCGGAGCCACGGCGCGACATGCGGCAGTCCCGGCAACGACTCGGGTCGTTGGTGAACCCACGGCTGGCGAAGAACTCCTGCTCACCCACCGTGAAGACAAAAGACTGACCGCAATCGCGGCAGCTTAGTACCTTGTCGGCGTAACTCACGCTGACACCTCGAGAGAGCTTGGCGGTTTCGTCAGCGCGAGTCAGGTAGGGGACTGGGGGCGTCGGTGGATTCCCCGAGGCCGCCCCTTAGCGGCCTGCGAAACGTACCAGCGCGGCCCAGTGTAGTACACCCTTGGAGAAAAGGGAAGTACCCAATTGGGCCAGTTTTTCATTCGAGAGCACGCAGATTCGACTGCCCACTCTGACTATGAGCGCGCACAGGCCGCTCTTCCTGGTCATGGCGCCGAAATCGGCTGCTTCGCCCCGTTCCTGGCCCTATCTGAACGCCTCTCCGCGCCGCGTCGCGGTCTTACAATTCTATGACACGAGTGGGTAATTACGTGCTGTGAGCAGCGCGTTGCGAGTGGGAGGCCAGCTTACTCGCAACGCGCTGCTCACTACTCACAACTCGTTCGTTACTCGGCCTCACTCGCCGCGACCACCCGGTCACGGCCCTGGGACTTCGCCTGATACAGCGCCTGGTCCGCACGTTCGAGCCACGACTGCACGGACTCGTGGCGCCCGATCTGCGCGACGCCGACCGAGATCGTGACGCCGATCGCCTGGGAGCCGTGGGGGATCTGAAGCTCACGGACCGCCAGCCGAGTTCGCTCGGCGAGGCGGACCGCGTTCTGGGGCGAGGTGTCCGGCAGCACGACGGCGAGCTCCTCGCCGCCGTAGCGGGCGACCATGTCGCTCTTTCGCGGGAAGTTGCGCACCAGGCAGTCGGCGATGGCCCGTAGCGCCGCATCACCACCGGGGTGGCCGTACATGTCGTTGACCTTCTTGAAGTGGTCGGCATCCACGATCAGCAGCGCCGCGGCCTCGCCGAAGACGTCGCGCATGAACACCATCCGGTTCATGAACTCGTCGAAGCCCTTACGGTTGGTGAGCTGGGTCAGACCGTCGCGGACGTTCTCTTGCTTGGCGTCGCGGAGCTGGCCGGCGAGATCGGTCACCCGCGCGCCGAGCTCTTCGAGCCGGACGCGCTGGGCCTGCGGGCGCTGGCCGACCATCTCCGACAGGCTGTTCGCCGCCGACATCATCTCCTTCTTCAAGTCTTCCGTCGACGGCTGCTCGACGGCGAGCTTGAGGCGGTCGATCTGCGCCTTCATCCGGTTGTCGGCTCGCTGATCCTCGACCAGGACGGTGCCGAGGCTTTGCGCGAACGCCCAGATCCCCTGACGGAGATCGCCGAGCGCCTTGTTGACGTGCTGCTGCTCCTTCTGGCGCCGCGCCTGCACGAAGTGGAGGGCCGCCGCCCACTCTCGCGACTCGAAGTATCGCTGCGCGGCGCCGTTCGATGGGACGGCGCCATCCGTGGGCGCCGGCGCCAGGATCAGCAGATGGCGCGCCCACGCCTCGCAGACCTGACTGAACGTGATGGCGCTCTCCTGTTCCAGGTCGAACGCGTGCTGGCCGAGCGCTCGCAGCACCCTGGCAAACGCGTCGAGCGCCTCGTCGTCAGGAGTGGCGATCTCAGCGGTCCCGGCGAAGAGCGGGGCCGTTGAAAGGACCGAGTCGGTCGGGCTCAGCACCGGCGGTGAGTCAGTCGAGGTCCGTTTCCACTTGAACACGTCCAGCAGCGCTCCTGTCACAGATCAGAGGACATCTTCGCGAGCATTGCAGGCAGGAGTGGTGACGTGCGTCAGGCGCGTCACCACAGACCAGCTCTTTCGCCGATACTTCCGATTGGTGCGTGCGCGCGAGTCCCACAGGCGTCTGATGTCGTAAACGCCGGCACGAGCAGATTCGTGTCATGATTCGCACGGCTTTCGCTCATCTGGGCCAGACGTGGTCAGGTCGGGTGGTCCGGCCTGGTGGCGGCGGGGTCAGGGAGCAGCAGGGTCAGGGGGCGGCGGGGGCCGCGTAGCGCATTGGGACCCAGCCACTCGTGCCGCACGGGTCGCGGACCGGCGTCCAGCGCAGGCCGTCGCGCTCGACCTCTGACCCGGTCTGGTCGAAGCGCGTCCCGTCCGACCAGGCCCGAAGCCGCTCACCATCGTGTGGACTCTTGCGCATAACGACGCCCTGGCCATCCGTACCGGCGACGACGAGGCGGCCGACCGTGGAAGCAGACCGCGTGTTTGGCCTCGGGCCTCCGCCGGCGCAGGCGACCGGTGGGGCGGCAGGTACCGAGGTGAGCGCGCCGGTTGAGGCTGGCGTTCGCTGGGCGTACGCGCGCAGTCCGGCCGCGATCGGCTTGGCCGAGCCGTCGGCGCGGAACATCCCGAAGCTGTTCTCACGCGGATTCGCGCCGTTCGGGAAGTCGTTCAGCATCCACTTGAAGGCGCCGGCGCCGCCTCGGTCGCGAAGGCCGCGCATGAGCTCGAGCTCGAGGGCAGCGCTGGTCGCCTCATCCGTAGCGTCGTTCGAGATGCCGAGTTCGCCGAGGACGATCGGCCGGCCGGGGACGGCCGCGCGAACGTCATCCCAGAGGTTGAGGGCTGCCTTGACGCCCGCCGCCGAGGCCGAGGGGTAGCGGTGGTAGGTCCGATAGTCCAGCCAGGCGTTGACCGGGAGCGTCGCCAGGATCGTGTCGACCTGGGCGACTGTGACGAGCCTGTCCGGGTCGGCGCGACGGACGGCGGCGAGGCGCGGGCGCAGCCAGAGCGCCAGGCTGTCGTTCAAGGCGTCGATCAGCGGCGCCCAGGCTGCCGCCTCCGGAGAGTGCAGGTACCGGACGACGTTGCCGTCCTTCGTCGCCTTAGCCCAGGCCGCGGAGTCCTCCAGGAGCTGCTGGTAGGCGCGCAGGGCGTTGACGTAGACGTACGCCTGCTCGTCGTCGAGGCGGGCGGGGACGGTCTTCTGGCCGCCTTCGGAGGCGCGGTACTCCGGGATCTCGTCGCGGGTGACCCGCTCGCCGATCCGCGCGACGATGGCGGCGTCCTGAAGCGGGGCCGCCTCGCCGGGGGGATAGACGCTCAGCGCGAGGTCGCCGATCCTCGGCTCGTTCTTGAGGTCGAGCGCGACCAACGTGGCCCGGCCCCGGTAGCGGGCGGCGACGGCGCCGTCGAGCTTCGCGACGCGCGCGAGGTCCCAATCGGTGTAATCGTGCAGCGTCAGGACGATCGCCAGGCCGTGCCTGTCGGCCAGGTCGAGCACCCGGTCGAGCTTCTGCCACTTCCCGGCGACGAGGTCGTCGGCGAGCGGCTTCTGGACGAAGATCCGCAGCACGCCGATGCCGGCCGTCCGCGCCCGCGCGAAATCCTGGGCGATCAGGTTGAGGTCGAACTGGTCGTCAGCCCACATCTGCCAGGCGCGGTCGGCCGGGCCCTGGTAGCTGGCGCCGATCAGGAATCTGGGGCTCCCGGACGGGTCCATCAGGGCGGTGCCGCTGACGGCGTAGCCGGCAGGGGCAGCCTGGGCGACGGGAGTTGGCGGCGCGCTCGCGAGGAGTATGAGGATGAGTAGGAGCAACTGGAGCGGGAGTCGGGATGTCACGATCCTGAAACGAAGTCGATACCCCCCGGTCCCGACTTTGTGCCGCTCGCGAGGCCCGAACACGGGTACATCGGCGATAGCGCCGCGCTCGGCTACAATCGGCCCTTGACGACGACCGGACCGACCGGAGGTGACTGCCGTGCCCGACCGTGTGAAGATCGTGGTTCCCGGGGACAACCCCCACCAGATCCAGGGCTCCCCACGGCTGGCCCAACTCGAGCCGTACGGCGACGTGACGGTCTACACCGACCGGCCGACCAGCCCCGAGCAGCAGCTCGAGCGGGCGCAGGGCGCCACGATCCTGCTCAACTCGCGCGGCGCCGTCAGATGGCCCGGCGAGGTGCTTCGCCAGCTCCCGACGCTGAAGTTCATCACCGTCTTCGGCATCGGCACCGACTCGATCGACCTGGTGACGGCGAAGGAGCTCGGGATCACCGTCTCGAACATCCCCGGCAAGACGGCGCCCGTCGTCGCGGAGCACGCGTTCGGCTTGATGATGGCGACGGCGAAGCGGGTCGTGTTCCAGACACAGGAGCTTCGCGAGGGCCGCTGGGGCACCCGGATCGACAATATCTATCTGAACGGCAAGACGCTCGGCGTGATCGGCGCTGGGCCGATCGGCGCGCGGATGGCGGCCCTGGGGAAGGCGATCGGCATGCACGTGATCGCCTGGACCTTCAACCCCACGCCTGAGCGCGCGGCGAACATGGGCGTCGAGTTCGTGAGCCTGGACGACCTGCTCCAGCGCTCGGACGTCGTGAGTCTGCATCTCCCGGCGACCGACCAGAGCCGGGGCATCATCGGCACGCGCGAGCTGGGCCTGATGAAGCCAGGATCGTTGCTGATCAACACCGGGCGCGGCGCGCTGGTGGACGAGGCGGCATTGCTCGCGGCGCTGGACTCCGGCCATCTGGCAGGAGCCGGCCTGGACGTCTTCGCGCAGGAGCCACTGCCTCCCGATGCGCCGATCCTGAGCCGCAAGCAGGTCGTGTTGACGCCGCACAACGCCGACTCGACGCCCGAGGGGCTCGACTTCCTGAACGAGGGCGCGGTGGAGAACGCCATCGCGTTCCTGGAAGGGAAGCCGCAGAGCGTCGTGAACCGGTAGGTTTGGATGGGGGTGGAGGAGCGGGCGACGCGGGCGTACGCTGCGATGCAGCGTTACCTCTACCTGGACGGTGCGCGCCTGTATCGTGAGTCGGTGCCAGGGGTGCCGGGCGGAAATCCGTTCGCCTACCTCTGGCCGTTCGAGGAGGCGGCGAAAGCGACGCTCTGCATGCGCGGCATCCCGGAGATCGGGCAGCGCTACGCGGATGACCTGGAGAACGTCGTGGACCGCCAGGCGTACTGGCAGCCGGTGCGGGTGGCCGGGGTGGTGCGGAAGCCGTCGTTCGCCTCGTATCCGCCGCTACCGCTCGGCCAGGGCGGCGACACCTACTTTGACGACAACACCTGGGTGGCGCTGGACCTGGTGCAGGCACACAGGATGCGGATGGCGGGGCTGATGCGCGGCCGCGAGATCGTCCTGGAACGGGCGCGCACGCTGTTCGAGCTGGTGGTGGCTGGCTGGTGCCGCGATCCGCGACCGTACCCGGGCGGCGTCTACTGGGTCGATGCCGCGTGGAACCGGGATCGTGGGGCGGCGGTGACGGCCGGACTGGCGGTGCTGGCGCTGCACCTCCATGAGCTGACGACGCTGGAGACGTCCCCCGACTCTGAGGTGGAGTTGGCGGCGGCACGCGCCCGCTACCTGGACGTGGCGCTGACGGCGTACGGCTGGCTGCGGGAGACGCTCTGGATCGCGGACGGCTCGGAGGCCGGGCTGTACCACGACAAGGTGCTCGGCGACGGCGGCATCGACGGCAGTCAGTGGATCTACAACCAGGGCGTTGCCATCGCGGCGGCGGCGATGCTCCATCGAGTGACCGGCGAGTCGACGTACCTGGAGCAGGCCCGCGCGACCGCTGATGCCGCGCTGGCGTGGTACGGCGCGCGCGGGTACGCGGGGCAGCCGGCGATCTTCGTGGCGATCTTCTTCCGGAACCTGCTACAGCTCAGCGCGCTCACGGGTGACACGGCGAACCGATCGGCAATGGAGGCGTACGCGAACCGTGCCTGGGATGACCCGGCGATCCACGACCCGGCGACCGATCTGTTCAGGTTCGAGGGGGCAGCGTCGCCCTGCACGCTGCTGGACCAGTCGGCGATGGTGCAGTTGCTGGCGCTGCTGGCCTGGCCGGAGGAACAGTACGGGCTACTGGCGTAGTCGGTATCATTTTCTCACTACTGAAATTTGACGCTTCGAGGTTCCCATGCCATCCGACAGCAGTTTTGACGTCGTTTCGCAGATCGATCGGCAGGAGATGGTCAACGCCGTGGACCAGGTGACACGCGAAGTGTCCACACGGTACGACCTGAAGAACACCGGCAGCACGGTCACGTTGGAGAAGGAAGCGGTAGTCCTGAACTGCGACTCCGAGTTCACGCTGAAGGCCGTGCGCGACATCCTGATCGAGCGGGCGGCGAAGCGCGGGTTCTCGAACAAAGTGTTCGACTTCGGGAAGGTCGAGCCGGCCGCGAAGGGCACTGTGCGCCAGACCGCGAAGCTGCGCCAGGGGATCGACCAGGAGCTGGGCAAGACGATCACGAAGTTGATGCGCGACAAGTACCCGAAGCTGAAGGCCCAGATCCAGGGCGACGCCGTGCGCGTCTCCGGCTCCTCGAAGGACATGCTCCAGGGCGCGATCAAGCTGCTCAAGGAGCAGGACTACGTGGTCCCGCTCCAGTTCAACAACTACCGATAGTCAGTGCCATTCTTGCGGCGAGGGCGTAGCGCGACGGGTGCTCTGGCGCTCCTCGCCGTGGCCGGCGGCCTGACGATCGCGTTCGACCTGCCGGCCGTCGGACTTGTGGTGGTGGTGGCCGGGTTCGGGCTGGCGGGGTACGGGCTGGCCGCTGCCATCGTACCTGCGCGCACCGCCCTCGATCGCCTGCTCGCCAGCCTGACGTTCGCCGTGGCGGGCTTCGCGCTCGTCGCCGAGGGGCTGTCGCTGGTAGTCCTGCTGGGGAGCCCGGCCGCCTGGATCGTAGGGGCGGTGATCTGCGGTGTCGTCGGCGTCTTGCTGGCTGGCAGGAAGCCCCTCACCCCCCAACCCCCTCTCCCTTGCGAGGGAGAGGGGGAGCTAGGCCCGAGTCGCGAGGTGTTCCCGCTCTCGATTGCCACGAGTGGGTTCCCCCTCTCCATCGCAATGGGGAGGGACGTCGGGGCGCGGCCCCGCGAACATCGTCCTGCGGACGACGTCGCAGCCGATGAGAGCTATGCGCAGCGGGGAGGGGGTGGGGCTTCCCTGTCGGTTCGACTCGGTACAGTCCTGACCGGCGTGCTGCTCGTGGGGGCGGCCGTTCATCTGCTGGCCGTCTTCGTCCTGAGCTGGTTCTCGGGGATCACCGTCTTCGACACCATCTCGCATTACCTGCCGCGCTCGATCAGGTTCCTGCAGTACGGCACGTTCGGCATCGAGAAGACGTACTACGACTTCATGCAGTACCTCCACCAGACGGTGGTGGCGGTCCAGCTCCTGTTCCTGCGCAGCGACGTCCTGGTCAACCCGACGTCGTTCCTGGCGGTCAGTCTGACCGCCGTCGGGGTCTTCGCGCTGGCCCGAAGCCTCGGGTGGCCGGCGCCGTACCCGATCTTCGCGGCGCTGGTCCCGCTCACGATGCCGATCCTGTTGCTGCACGCCTCGACGAGTAACTTCGACACGTTTACGGCGCTCTGGCTGGTGCTGGCGCTCTATTTCCTACGTAGAGGATTCGCCACGACCAGTCACGGCTGGTTGATCGTGGCCGCCGCCGCGACGGCGCTCGCCTTCGCGAGCAAGCCAACCGCCTGGTTTGCCGTGCCGGGCCTGGGCCTGGTCTGGTTCGTAACGCTCGGGCGGGCGGCGATGCGAGGCCGCTTGCGCCGCGCGGTGCCCGCGCTGGCAGCGTGCGCCGTCATCTTCGTGCTGGTCGGGATGCCGTTCCTGCTGCGAAACGTGATCTCGCGGGGGTATCTGGTCGCGCCGCCGGAGTGGCAGAGCTTCCAGCTTGGTGGCAGCGCGACCGGGCCGGAGCACCGCGTCAGGCTGCTGGCGTTCAACACCCTGGCGATCGGCGTGCAACTGGTGACGCCGCCGTTCTTGCTGCCGGCCAGGGTCGCGAGCGGCCTGGACGGCTGGTTCGCGGCCCGCGCGCAAGCCCTTGGCTACCGCTTGCCCGATCCGTCGATCACGGTCCACACGGAGTGGCCCGGCCTGATCCGCCACGTCTCCCACCGCTACGACAGCAACCACGCGGGGCTGGGGGCGGCGTTCGTGCTGGTCACGTTGCCGTCGCTGCTCGCGCTGCCGTTTGCGCGGCGGCGCCTCGGTCCGCGCTGGTGGTACGCGGTCGGCCTGGCCGTGGTGGGCATCAGCTACTTCGTGGTGCTGAACGCCGTCAGTATCTACTCGGTGAACAACGTCCGGTACTTGATCGAGATGGTCTGCGTCCTGGCGGCGGTCGGGCCGGCGCTGTTCGTGCTGCTGCCGCGCAAGGTCGGCGGCGCTCTGGCACTGGTCGTCGCCACGGTGCTGCTGTTCGAGATGCACGACGTCGTCGTGAACAACAAGCAGGTCCCGCCCGACCAGGTGACGCGGGTGCTACGCGACGAGCAGTATTACGTCGTCAATGGCAACTATCCGCTGCCGGCCCGAGCCGCCCGGCTGTTTGACCAGAAGTACCCGCCTGAGGAGATGCCGGACGTCTATATCGAGGACACCGGGACGCCGAGCTTCCCGGACTACACGTTCCTCGGCCCGAGCCTGTTGCGGCGGACGCACTACTGGAAGCCGGTCGAGCCGCCTGCCGACCTGCCCGGGCCGTACCTCACGCGTGACCGGGGCTTCGCCGAGCGGTTCATCGCATCGGGCCGGGCGGTCGGCGAACAACTGACGATCGACTTCTGGCTGCTCCTCCCGAACGACCGTCCACGGGTGCTGTTCTGGTCAACGCGGGCGCCGGATACCGGCATGTTGATGCTGCACCTTCAGGCGAGCGTGCCGCCGGGCAGCTTCCGCGACCCACGCTACGGGTTCGTGCTCCGGACCGTGCGCGGCGAGGAGCGCCTGCGCGACTTCGAGCCCTCGCCGACGCTGGAGATCCCGCACGAGGTCGCGGCGCGCGGCACGATCCAGGTGGAGATCCGCGACGGCGACGACAACCGGCGCGTGGAGCGGATCAGGATCGAGCGAGCCCGATTCATGGGTATCTGAGGCCCGGCCCTGACGCCGGGTGTATCCTTCGGGCGCGACACGGCCGACACGGTAGCGGCACCCCCGGAGGCTCCGGCCCTGGCGACCACAGCAGGCACACCCGAGCTCACAGCCCCCAGCCGAGCGAGCTCGGCCGAAGCTCGGTTCTGGGGCACCGTGCCGATTGTGGTGGCGGCCTGCGCGATCTTCGTGCTGGCGCTCGTGCCGCGCACCCTCAATCTGGACCAGCACGCCACCGCCGACGAGGATCTGACCTTGATCCGGAGCGCCAACGTCGCGCTGGCACTGGAGCGGCGCGACTGGTGGGGCACGTACCAGATCGGGCACCCTGAGGCGACGGTCCAGCTCGTGGTTGCGCTGGGTCTCGGCGCGGACGCGCTTCGGCCGTACGCCGGCGACTTCCTCGGCCCGGACAGCCGGGTCGCCGCGCGGGTGCCAGGGTACTTCGAGACGCTGGTCGAGGCCAGGCGGCTGCTCGCGCCGGTCCACGCGCTGCTGGTGGTCGTGGCGACACTGCTCGCCTGGCGGATGTGGGGCGCGGCGACCGGCGTGCTGACCGGCCTGCTGCTGGCGCTCGAGCCGTTCCTGGTGGCGCACGGGCGCATTCTGAGGACTGACGCGCTGCTGGCAGAACTGATGCTCGTGGCGGTTCTGGCGGCACTGGCGTTCTGGTCGCGGCGGGCCGGTGTCTGGGCGCTGGCCGTCTGCGCGGCGGCGACCGGGCTGGCGCTGCTGACGAAGACGCCGGCGCTGGCGCTGCTCGGGATAGTACCGGCCGCGGCGGTGGCGTCTGGTCTGGGCGCAATGAGGCAGGGCGCGATGAATCGCGCCCCTACAGGAACAGGCGCAGTAGGGGCGCGATTCATCGCGCCCTCCCACCATTTCATCGCCTCATTTCCCAGGGCGGTTGGATGGCTGGCCGTCTGGCTGCTGGGCAGCGTCGCCGTAGTAGTGGCGGTCTGGCCGGCGATGTGGGTGCGCCCGCTGCGGGCGGTTGAGCGGATGGTGGTGTACACCCAGGAGAAGGGCGGCTCGCCAATGGACGCCGGCAGCTTCTTCCTGGGCTCCCCGATCGCCGATCCCGGCCCGCTTTACTACGCGGTGGCGCTGCCGCTCCGCCTCACGCCGCTGCTCTTGCTCGGACTGTTGTTCTGGGTTCTCCTGCGCGCACCGAAGGCGCGGCACGGCGTCGGGCTGGTGCTGCTCGTGGGCCTGGGGCTGGCGGCCGTGCTCGCGCTTCTGCCGAAGAAGGCGGACCGGTACCTCCTGCCGGCGATCCCATTCCTGGCCGTCGTGGCGGCGGTCGGCACCGCGTCGGCTGCCGAGCGCTGGCGAGCGGTGAGCGTGCCCGGGGCACTGAGTCTGGTGGCGGCCGGGGAGATCGCGCTGCTGGTGATGGCCTGGCCGTATCCGCTCGCGGCGTACAACCCGCTGCTGGGCGGGGGAGCCACCGCCGAGGAGCGGATCTCGGTCGGCTGGGGTGAAGGACTGGATCAGGTGGCGCCGGTCCTGAACCAGCGCCCGGACGGCACCTACCTGACCGTGTCGACGCCGTATCCGGAGGTGCTCCAGGCCCAGATCTTCGGCCGAGCGGTCGACCTGGACGCCTACGACGTGGCGGACTACGTCGTGCGGTATGTGGCGGCGAGCCAGCGCCGCCTGACGTCGCCAGCACTCGACGCCGCCCTGACTGGCCGCGAGCCGATCAGCCGGGTCGAGATCGCCGGCATCCCGTACGCGGAGCTGTATGAGCTCGACCGGCCGTCGTTCGCCGGCGACCTTCAGGTCCGGCAGCTCGAGGTCTCGCCGAGCGTGACGACGCGCCGGGGCTGGGTGACGATCCGCCTCGCGCTCGGCCCGGCCTCGGCCGAAGGACGGCTGTCGAACGGGCCGGGCCAGACGCCGTTCGTGACGCCGCTGGAGGTCGAAGCGGCCCTGGTGAACTCGGCCCGACCGGATGACGTCGAGGCGGCGGTGACGCGGTCATTGCTGCCGGATGGATCGCTGGCGGAGATCAAGCTGCGCACGCCGAACAGTCTGGGACGGTACCTGGTGAGCCTGAGCATCCGCGATCCGCGCGACGGCGCGCGGCGAGCCGTGACAGCATGGCCGGTGGGCGCGCCGCGCGTGCCGGAGCATCTGGTGTTCCCGTCGCTGAGCGTCCGTACGCAGTGAAGCAGCAGCAGGCAGAGGGCAGTAACAAGCTACTGCCCTCTGCCTACGGCCCACTGCCCTCTCGCTACCGGCGTTTCTTCGGGCGACGCTGGCGGCCGGCTGGAGCCGCCGCCCGGGTTGCGACGGGGCTGACCGGCCGCAGGCGGTTGACCATGCTGGGGACGGGAACGGTTTCCGTGCCGGGCTCCAGAAACTGCTGCGCGTAGGCCGGGTGAAGATGGACGGGCGAGGCGCGCCGCCTGCGACGGGACAGCAGGTTCAGCGTTTCGACGAAGACCGAGAACGCCATCGCGCCGTAAACGACTTCCTTGCCGATCTCGTAGTGGAACGCCTCGCCGACCAGCGTCATGCCGATCAGGATCAGGAACGCGAGCGCCAGCATCTTGACGGTGGGGTGCTGATTGACGAACTTGCTGACCGGCTCGGCTGAGATCAGCATGATCGCCACCGCGATCAGGACGGCCAGGTACATGATCGCCGACCACTCCTGGCGGACCATCCCGACGGCGGTGATGACCGAGTCAATCGAGAAGACGACGTCGAGCAGGAGGATCTGGATCAGCACGGCGGCCAGCGATGCCGTTCCACCGGCGCTGCCGTGGCCCTCCTCGCCTTCGAGCCGCTCGTGGATCTCGTAGGTCGCCTTGCCAACGAGGAAGAGGCCGCCGATCAGCAGGATCAGGTCCTTCCCCGAGAGCTTCAGCCCGAACGACGCCAGCCACTCGATCGGGTTGGTCAGCGTGACGATCCAGGAGATCGAGAACAGGAGCAGGATACGGGAGACGAGCGCCAGCGCCAGGCCGCCCTGGCGGGCGGTGCGCTGCTGATGCTGTGGGAGCTTGCCGGAGAGGATCGAGATGAAGACGATGTTGTCGATGCCAAGTACGATCTCGAGGCCGGTCAGGGTCGCCAGCGCGATCCAGGCCTCCGGGCTCGACATCCAGCCAGTGAGCCACTCCACGGGCGTCCACCATCCTCTACGTCGATCGCTGGCGCTCGGCCCGCGAGGGCGATCAGCCCAGTGCAGGCAGACGGCGTGCCACGGGGTGCAGGCAGACGGCGTGCCACGGGCGAGCACGAGCACGCGCGCGTGCTCGCGGCGTCAGGATACCGCCGTCAGGCAGCAACGTCCAGCGATTCACCCGACGCTTAATGGACGCTTAATCGGGCGGCCGAACCCGAATACGGTCCTCCTCAACTGTCACGATGGCACCGGCCAGGAGATCGTCCCCATGCAACTCAAGAGCTTCGAGAATCAGAGAAGCGTGTCGGTCCACTTCGGGCGGAACCAGTCGGAGCAGTCCGGCATGTGGCTGGCGTTGGCGCACAGCGAGGTCGCCGAAGTCCTTGTCTAGCGTTACGAGAATGCGCCGCTCGCGAAATGCGTGTGCCATGATCGCTGGATCGCCAGGATCTGATGGCCAGTCTCCGACCCACTCCACATCGTGACCGGCCTGCCGGAGGTCTTCTGGCACCTTCCACCAGATACAGCCGTCGAGCAGGATCCTCACCGGCTCGTCTCGGCAAGCGCTGCCTCCTGGTACTCGCTCACCACCGCCTGATATGCGTAGGCGAAGCAGGCCAGGATGTCCTCACGCTCGAGCCACGGATACGCCTCCAGGAGCCGTTCGGGCGAGTCACCAGCGGCGAGCATGGAGAGAACCTGCTCGACTGCCAATCGACGCCCACGGATGGTTGGCTTTCCACCGAAGATCTCCGGATTCCTGCTAATCCGTTGCAGGAGGTCGGCGCGGGTCAATCGGCTCATACTCACCTCCCTGATGTCATTCTATGCTGATCGTACCGAAGGATCGTCTCCCGGGCCTTCGGTAGGCATTGGTATGCAGTGTTCGCGTATTACGACGTAGTAGGCGTAGGCGAGACAGGCCAGCACGTCCTCACGCTCCAGCCACTCGTAGCCTTCCATCAGGGTTTCTGGCGAATCTCCGGCGGCGAGCATGCCCAGCACATGCTCAACCGCGAGCCGGCGACCTCGGATGGTCGGCTTCCCGCCAAGGATGTCCGGGTGGTAGGTGATGCGTTCCAGGAGCGCGTCAATGTTGACTGATGTCCGCGTACTCATGTCGATCCTCCACTCGGAATTGGAGCCGTTGAGCCGTGCGAATCGCCAGAACAGCGTCCAGCACCGAGCTGGCACGGACGGACGGCGCTACCAGGCACGCGGACGAGAACAACGACCAGCCGTGACGGCGGACCCTTCCGACGGTTGCAGTCAGAGTCAGGCGGAGCTGTTGGAGGGGATCTTGCCGGCCATCAGGCTCGGCACTTCGTGGATGTGGTGCTTGACGGCCTGCTCGACGGCGTCCGGATCGCCCGACCGGATCGCCTCGACGATCGGGCGGTGCGAGCCGGCCGTGTAGTCGATCAGCTCGCCACGGCCCGGCAGGGCGAGCGTCGCGTAGGTGCGCGCCCGGACCAGCCCGTCCATGCTACGCCAGATCCGGTGCAGCCCCTGGTAGCCCGAGAGCTCCAGGAGCGTGTCGTGGAACTGAAGATCGAGGTCGGCGAGGCCGGGCAGATCCTTCGCGCGGGCCGCTGCCAGCATCTGCTCGAACAGGTCGCCGAGCACGTCGAGCGCTTCGTCTCGCCGCTCGGCGACGACCCGCCGGGCCGCGTACGCTTCGAGGTGAGCGCGCAGGGCGTAGACCTCTTCGATCTCGTCCTCTGGGACCGTCGCCACGAAGGTGCCACGGTGCGGATAGCTGACGAGCAGCCCCTCCTGTTCGAGTTGTCGGAACGCTTCACGTACTGGCCCGCGGCTCACCCCGAGCTGTTCGGCGAGGTCCGTCTCCAGGACCCGGTCGCCCGGCCGCAGCTCGCCGGCGATGATCACGCGTTTGAGCTGATCGACGATTCGGCGGCTGAGCGCGCGTGGCTCGAGCCGTTCGAGTCGTGCCGACCTGCGGTCCGCGACCATCATGGTCCTCCAGCGCTGGAGATTGTCTACATCGTATCCTGTGGCGCGTCGTGCCGATCACTATCGGGCTTTCGGGCGGCGCTGTCAACTCCCTGTCGCGAGCGAGACGGGCGACGATGGCTCATGCCGTCGGCTCCTGAGTCGCGGTACAATTCAAGTCATGGATGACACTGAGGCCACTCGCGATAGGCTGGCTCAGAAGTTCCGTTTGACGTTGTCCCTTCATGAAGACGGCGTCGAGATGATGCGGATGAGTCTTCGGCGACGTCACCCCGGCGAAGGCGACGCCGAGATCGATGCTCGCCTGCGCGTCTGGCTACGCCATCGCCGGGGCGCGGAACTTGGCGGGGCCGATGGGCTGCCCGTTCCCTGGTTCCGAACCCGCTCGTGATCGGGCTCAGCCACCTCGTTCGCCCGATCGTCCCCAGGCTGCGTGCGAACAACGCCCGATTTGCCGTGGTCGGCGGCCTGGCGGTCTCGGCTCGAACGATACCTCGCTTCACGAAGGACGCCAACTTCGCAGTCATGGTCTCGTCCGATGCTGAAGCTGAGCGACTGGTGTTCACGATCGCTCGCGACGGGTTCCAGATCGTCACCCTGATCGATCAGACGGCGACCGGCAGACTCGCGACCGCACGCCTTGCGCTACCGGGTGACGAGGCCAGAGATGCCGTGATAGATCTGATTTTCGCCACCTGTGGTATCGAGCCGGAAGTGGTGATGGCCGCTACGGCTGTCGATCTCTTCCCGGGCGTGATCGCTCCAGTCGCGCAGATCGGACATCTGATTGCGCTCAAGGTGCTCTCGCGCAACGATGACACCCGTCCGCAAGACACCGTCGACCTGCGCGCGTTGATGGTGGAGTCAACGACCGCGGATCTGGAGCTCGCGTGCGCCTCGCTCGACCTCATCACGGCGCGGGGATACAACCGCGACAAGGATCTCCGGGCCGAATACGAGACGCTGCTGGCCCGGTTTCGGCCCGAAGGCTGACCGTCGCGGTTAGCGGGCCCAGCGGAGGATCAGGGCGTCCAGGCGGCGGGCGAACTCGACCAGGCCGGCGCGCGTGCCCGGATGGAGGGGCGGCGTCGGGTGGCGGACCGCCTCGCTGGCGATGATCCCGCCCTCGGCCATCAGCGCCTTGGTGGCGCGCAGGCCGCACTGCTTGTTCTCGTAGTTGATCAGCGGCAGCCACCGCTCGTAGACGGCGATCGCGGCGTCGCGCTGGCCCATCCGGTACCGGTCGCAGACCAGGCGGAGCGCATCGGGGACCATCGCGCTCGGCATAGTGCCGGTAGCGCCCGCGTCCAGGTCAGGGATCAGGGTAATCGACTCCTCGCCGTCGAACGGGCCGGCCAGAGCGTCGCCGGCGGCCTCGATCAGCGCGCGCAGCTTGTTGGCGGCGCCGGGCATCTCGGCCTTGATATAGGAGACCTGGGGGATCTCGCGCGCGAGGCGAGCCAGGAGGTCCACCGAGAGGTTGACGCCGCTGACCGGGGCGTCCTGGATCATGATCGGGATGTCGATCGCCTCGGCGACGGCGCGGAAGTAGGCGGCCACGCCAGCATCGTCGGCGCGGATCGTGGCGCCGTGGTACGGGGGCATCAGCATCACCATCGAGGCCCCGGCGGCCTGAGCCCGTCTGCTGCGCTCGGCGGCGATCCTGGTGCTGAAGTGCGTGGTCGTGACGATGATCGGGACGCGACCGGCGACGTGATCGAGGATCAGGGTGGTCAGCGTCTCGCGCTCGTGGTCGGTGATCGCGAACTGCTCGGAGTAGTTGGCGAGGATGCAGATGCCGTTGACGCCCGCGTCGATCATGAAATCGATCGATCGCTTCTGGCTCTCCAGGTCAAGCTCGCCGTGCTCGTCGAAGGTGGTGGGGGCGATCGGGAAGACGCCCGCGTAGGTGGCCTCTGGCATGGTCTCCTCCTCGGCAGGTCGCTGTTGGCGAGGATTATGCCGCGCGACCTCATCGTCCTCCCCGAAGCGCCCAGGCGAAGCGCGCCGAGGCCCAGCCTGGCCAGCGGATGGCGCCGGCCTGAAGGAGCAGGACCGCCGCCACCACCAGGATGGCGCCAACGACCTGAACGGCGTGGAGCCGCTCGCCGAGCAGGAGGATGGCCCAGGTGACGGCCAGCGGGACCTCGGCGGTGAGCAGGATGCTGGCGACGGTCGGGCCGACCCGGGCCACGCCCGCCATCGACGTCGAGATCGCGATCACCGTCGAGATCAGGATCGTGCCGAGGAGGGCGCCCCAGCCGGCCGCCCCGAAGCCGAGAACAAGAGAACCAGTCGCCAGCCCGACGCCCCCGACACTGAGCGCGGCGCCCGTCGCGATCAGCGCCGAGACGACCAGCGCGGGCATCTGACGCACCACGCGGTCGCTCAGCAGCACCCAGACGGCGGCCAGGAACGCTGAGGCGATGGCGAGGACGACGCCGAGCGTGTCAGCCCGCAGCTGCACGTCTCCCAGAAGCACCAGGACGATCCCAATCGTGGCGACCAGCACGGCGCCGGCTTTCCGCCAGCTCGGCCGCTCCCGGCCGATCGCCACCGCGGCGACCGCGACCATCGCCGGGAAGGTGTAGAGCAGCAGGGTGACCAGGCCAGCGTCCAGTCTTTCGAGCGCCATGTAGATCAGGAGGGCCTGGAGCGAGACGACGACGGCGCCGATGCCGATCACCGGCAGGGCGGCATCCGGCCGGGGCAACGGCTGGCGACCGAGCGCGACCAGGCCCCAGAACAGCGGCGCCGCGCCGCTGTACCGGAGCGCCAGGAGGGTCACGACGCCGACGCCGTCCTCCAGCGCGATCCGCCCGAGGATGGTGGCACTGCTGAAGGCGGCGGCCGAGATCAAGCACAGCAGTACACCGGCCCGCTCACGGCCCATCAGGACTCCCGGTCGACGGCACGCGCATCACGCGGCATCATCGCCGCCTGCGCCGCCTGACGGCGGAGGAGCTGGGCATAGTTGTCGATGTGCTGAAGGTGGGCGATCGGGCCAGCCCGCCTGGAACGTGAGCCGATGGCTCAGGAGACGCCGCCGAAGCTGAGGGCGCGGATCCGGAGGACGGCGTAGACGGTGTCGAAGATCGGCGTCGGCACGCCGACAGCCTTGCCGCGCCGGATGACGGTGCCGGCCAGGTGCTCCAGCTCGACGCGGCGCTCGCCGGCGTAGTCGCGCTGCATCGAGGTGGTGTGCGTCTCGGGCAGGTTGAGGAAGAAGTTCTCCATGTTGACGGCGGACTCGTCCGGCAGGTTCACGCCGGAAGCCTTGCCGACGGCGTGAACCTCCTGCATCAGCTGCTTCCAGAGTGCGCGCCCCTCGTCGGTGCCGTTGACCTTGCCGGAGGCGACGTTGGCGGCGCTGGTGGTACTGGCGAGCGGGGCCAGCAGCATGAACTTCTCCCAGACGGCGCGGGTGATGTCCGGGCTGGCGGTTGCGTCCTCCTGCCCGGCCTCCTTGAACGCGGCGATGATCTTCTCGACGCGCTCGGAGATGCCGCCCTTCGGCTCGCCGATGGTGACGTTGCAGAACGGGCTGAATCGCTCGATGACGCCGGGCTCGTTGATGCGGGCGCCGATGTTCGTGGACCCGCCGAGCATCCGGTCCGGCCCGACGACCGCGCCGATCTCGTCCACGGCGTCGACGCCGTTCTGGAGCGGGACGACGGCGGTGTTCGGTCCGACGACAGGCTCGATCGCCTCGGCGGCGCCAGCGGTGTCGTAGGTTTTGACGGTGAAGAGGACGAGGTCGAACTCGCCGCCAGCCTCGGCGGGCATCCTCACGGCGGTGACAGGCTTCAGGAGGGTGGTCTCGCCGCGATCGATCAGGGTGAGGCCGTTGTTCTGCATCGCCTCGAGGTGGGCGCCCCGCGCGGTGAAGACGACGTCATGGCCGGCTTTCGCGAGGATGCCGCCGAAATAGCCGCCGACGCCACCGGAGCCCATGACCAGGACACGCATCGTTGCCTCCCGTCCACCCGGGCCGGAATCACGGCGCCGGTGGACCTGTTCGTCGTCGCGCTGGGGGAGCCGCGCTGGTGTTGAGGATAGGGCAACGGAGGGGCGAGGGGCGAGCGGTGCGTGGCCCCCTGGCGGCCAGCGTCAAGCATCGGGCCAGCGAGGCGCTCGACGACCTGGTGATGCTCGCCCGGCTGGGTCGGGACCTGCCGAGATGGTGTTCTACTCGATCCACGTCGGTGCGCTAGCGCATGACCAGCTACTTCGTACCGACGCCGACGAGTACCTCGCCGGGGACGATGATGCCGTCCGGGCCTTCGAACTGGCGCATCGTCGCCTCGATCTCGGCGAGCAGCGCGGCGCGGCCGGCCGCGTCGAGCTTCGAGAGCGGCTCGCGGAGTATCGGGGTCGAGCCGGTCATGTAGCGCATCATCTCGTCAGCCGAGGCGAACGTGCGCGGGGCGGGCACGGCCTGGACGGAGACGTCGCGGAAACCGGCATCGGATAGGGTACGCGCCAGCAGGCCGGGGGCGCCGAGCGCGAACATGCCGGGCTCGCCGGGCGGTGGCGGCGGCAGCTGCGCGTGGCGTCGGCCGATCAGCTGGGGCAGCAGCGAGCTGAGGTTCCGCTCGGCGGTGGACCAGACGATCGCCGCGAACCTGGCGCCCGGCTTGAGCGCGCGGAGGATCTCGGCCAGCGCCTTCTCACGCTCGGGCATAAGCATGATGCCCATGCGCGAGATGACGGCGTCGAAGGAGTCTGATTCCAGCTCCAGGGTGCGGGCGTCCATGACGCGCGTCTCGACGTTGGTCAGGCCGGCCTTACGGGCCTCGTCTTCGGCGACTTCGAGCATCGACGGCGAGAGGTCGGTGGCGAGCACACGTCCGGTCGGGCCAACCCGCCGGGCGGCGATCAGGCTGGTGTCGCCGGTGCCGGCGGCGATGTCCAGCATCCGGTCGCCCGGCTTCAGGCCGGCGAGGTCCAGCATCAGCTCGGTGGCCGGGCCGAGCGACCGGGCTCGCGACGCGGCGCCGCGCTGCCAGGCAGCACCGGCCCCGCCGTCGGAGAAGACGGAGTCGCGGGCCTCAAGCGGGTTGGTTGCCATCGACTGCCTCCCGGGTCACGATAGCGCAAGGGCAGGGCCGGCGGTGGCGTACTACTGAGCGATGAGGTCGTCGAGGTCAGCGTGGGGTGACCGCGAACATCCGGAACTCGCCGGCGATGTTCTTGACGCCCTCCAAGATGCCGGCATCGGTCATCTCGACGCGACCGCGCACGCGGGCCTCGGTCGGCGCGGAGATCAGGATCTCGCCCTTGCCAGCCCGCGCCTCCAGCCGCTTGGCGAAGTTGACGTGCGGGCCGAGCACCGTGAACTGGTCGCGGGCGCCGCTGCCGACGTTCCCGACCAGCACCTCGCCGGTGTGGATGCCACAGCCCAGGCCGACGTCGATCACCTGGGGGGTGTACATCGCCCAGCGGTCCTCCCAGGTGGTGAGCAGTTCGCCGAAGATGGTGCGGAGACGCTCGGCGGCGCCGACGGCGTGCTCGGCGTCTGAGACCCCCTCGTCCTTCGGAGCGTCGAGCGCCCCGAACAGCCCGAGGACGCCGTCGCCGATGAACTTGTCCAGGACGCCGTCGTACTCGAAGATCACGGAGGCCGCCGCGTCCAGGTACTCGCGCAGGAAGTCAGAGACTAGCCTCGGGTAGTGGCCGAGGCTCTCGCTGAGCTTCGAGAAGCCGCGGATGTCCCAGAAGCAGATGGTCACAACCTGGCTGCGCAGCGTCAGCAGGTCCGGGTTCTCGGCCAGCCGCTCGAAGACTCGCGGGTCGAAGTACCGCTTCAGCGAGCTGAGGCGGTCGCTGGTCTCGATCTGCTGCTTCGCGAGCTGGCGGAACTGGAGCGCGGACTTCGCCTTGACCAGGATCTCCTCGGCGGCGACGACGTTCGGGTTGTTCTTCTGGATGCAGTCGAACGCGCCGGCTTCGAAGGCGGCGTACCGATCGAGCTTGCGCTCGAACGCCGTGAAGACGATCACCATCGTCAGCGGATCGAGGCTCTTGGCGTACTTGAGCACCTCGATGCCGCCGTGGTCTTTCGTGATGACGAGGTCGGTCAGGACGACGTCGATCGGCGTCCCCTTGAGGATCTGGAACGCCTCCTCCTCGCTGTAGGCGACCAGCACCTGCCAGGCCGGCCCGCGTCGGGTCAGGTATCGGCTCAGCGACGAGACGTTCTCGCGCTCGTCGTCGACGAGGAGGACGTTAGGCATCCAGGTCACTCCGGTCAGCGTCGGCATCCAGGGGATCGGCAGCAGGGTCGGTCGAAGATTCGGCGATCGGCAGGAACATCTCGAAGATTGCGCCGCGCTTCTCACGGCCGACCTCGCGGATGATCCCGCCGTGTCCCTCGACGACGCTGCGGATCATACTCAGGCCGAAGCCGGAGCCGCTGCTGCGCGTCGAGAAGAACGGCGTGAAGATGGAGTCTTTGAGGCTCTTCGGGACGCCGCGACCGTTGTCGGAGACGCGGAGGCGCGCGTACGCACTGCCCTGGAGCTGGGAGAACAGCTCCTCGGGGATCTCGGCGGGGGCGGTCAACGTGACAGTCAGCCGCCGGGTCGGCTTGTCGAAGAAGTGGGAGGCGTTGCCGATCAGCTCGTCGAGGCAGTGCGTGATCAGGGATGGATCCACGAGCAGCGGCACACTGGACTTCGGGGCGCCGACGCGGGTCTTGATGCCGAAGGCGCGGGCGGGTGCGCAGGAGCTTCGGATCAGCGGGACGACGTCGGTTGGCCTGGGGGAGATGTTCCGGAACTTGGTCAGCGATTTGAAGTGCTCGATGATGACCTTCGCCTTCTCGACGGAGGTCGAGATGTCCTGGACGATGTCGAGCACGTTCTTGTCGGTCGTGTCGGTGACCTCGACCAGCTCCTGAAGGTTCGTCTCGATCGCGAAGAGCGGGTTGCCGAGCTTGTGGGCGGCCGTGAACGCGACGTCCTTCCAGGCGGCCTCGCGCTCGGCCTCAATGCGCAGCTCGCGCTCGTGGTTGAGCTGCTCCTGGATCGCGCTGATCGCGGGGTTCGGCAACCGTTCGTCGCGAACACCCGAGCGGAAATCCTGGAGGTACTCCTCGTTGGAGCGGACCAGCGCACCGGTCGTCAGGTCGAAATACCTGGCCGCGATCTGGGGATTGCTGCGCAGGATCGAGAGCAGGCGCCGCCGATCGTAGATCTCGAAGGTCACCGACGTCTCCAGCAGCTCGGACAGCTCACCGAAGCGGACGGTGAGCTCGCTCAGCGTATCGGCCTGGCTCGGGTCGTCAGTGGAAGCGAGGTACGGCAGGAAGAGGATGACGGCGAGGCGGGACGGGAATGGCAAGAACTCCGGTGGGGGAGCGGGCGCGCGGCGGATCCGGTGGAGGGCCGCGCCGAGCGCCGGGAGATCGCGCTGGACGATCCGGCGGAGCGCGCCCGGACGACTCGACGGCTGAGACGCGATCAGGCAGAGGCTCTCGCTGGCCGAGCCGTTCGCCTGAACGTACGGCGGCTCGGCCAGCATCTCGACGAGCGGCAGGCTGCTGGAGTGCCTGAGGCGCCGGTAGCCAACGGTGCGCAGGACGTCCTGGAACAGCAGCTCGAGCCGGTGGGGCGGAAGCTGATCGAACTGGTACGTCTCGCCGCGCCGCGACTCGGTCGGCGGCGGCCGGCGCCGGCCATGGGGAGGCCGCCGTTGCTGGAGCAGGGTCCGGAAGGCGGCCTGCAAGCGTCTGAGGCCGAGGGTGCTGCGGTCGTACTCGACGTAGGCGAGCGGAGAGCCCGAGGGCGCGGGCGTGGCGCCGTCGCCGTCTCGGTCCACCAGGATCAGCGGCGACGTTCCGAACGCCTGGGCGAGCTGCGCCGCCTCGACGAAGTCCGAGTGCTGGCCGCTGACGTCGACGACGAGCAGGTTCGCCCGGCCGGTGTCGGCGAACCGCCTGGCGAACAGGACGAGCAGCTCTTTCGGCGGTCCAACAAAGGTGGAGGCGCCGAGGTCGTTGGCGACGGACTCCAGGGCGCCGCGCACCGCCGCCGACGCGCTGGTCTCCGGGAGCATCAGGAAGCAGGCGGAGGAGGTGGACGTCCTTCTAGCCACGCGGAACGCCTCTGGGCACGCAGGTCACACCTGAGTATGGCACAGCGAGTGGCGAGGGATGAGGGACGAGGGGCGAGAGAAAACTCGCTCGTCCCTCGCCCCTCGTCCCTCGTTTCAGACCGTCAGCAGGCCGCCGTCCACGACCAGGGTGTGGCCGGTCACGTATGCCGCCTCGTCCGAGCAGAGGAAGATAGCGGCGCCGACGAGGTCCTGGGGCTCTCCGAGGCGACCGAGCGGCGTCTGCTCGCGGCGCCGCTCGCGGAAGGCGTTGAACTGCTCAGGGCTCATCAGGCCGGTCGAGAGCTCGGTGTCGATCGTGCCGGGCGCGATGGCGTTGACGGTGATGCCGTGTCGCCCCAGCAACGCCGCCAGCGAGACGGTCATCTGGCGCAGCCCGGCCTTCGAGATATCGTACGGGATGGTCGGACGCGACGCGGCGATGAAGGCGGCGATCGAGGCCGTGTTGAGGATCCGGCCGCCGTGGCCCTGGTCGATCATGACCCGGGCGACCTTCTGGGTCAGGAAGAAGGCGGACTTGAGGTTGATGTTGAGGATCCGGTCCCAGTCGGCCTCGGTGTAGCCGAAGAAGTCGCCGGCGCCGCCGGAGATGCCGGCGTTGTTGTGCAGGATGTCGATCCGGCCGAAGCGCTCGACGGTGGCCGCGATCAGCCGATCGAGATCCCCGAGGTTCGAGACGTCTACCTCAACCGGCAGCGCACGGCCCCCGGCAGCTTCGATCTCGTTAGCGGTCTGCCGGGCCTGCTCGGTGCGCAGGTCGGCGATGACGACGCTGGCGCCCTCGCGTGCGAAGCCGAGCGCGACCGCTCGCCCGATGCCGCGCGCCGAGCCGGTGATGATCGCGATCTTGTCGTCGAGACGCATCGTTGCCTCCCTGTCTGTGCAGCGCCACGTTTCCGTACCGCGAGCGTGAGCGAGCCGGACCTTAGCGCCGGGGTCCGGCTCGCGCAGTGTATCCCGACGAAGGTGGGACTCGCGGTACGGCTGTCACCATACGGCTGTCGGGGTTTCAGCCGCGGAACGAGAAGAGGCCGTAGCCGACCGCTTTGCCGTCCACCGAGAGGGTCGCTTCGACGAACGAGGCGAGTCGTCCACGGCGCAGAACGGTCGCTTCGCCGTGGAGCAGCGCGCCGTCGGCGATCCGCAGGAACTGGTAGTGGCCGTCCACCAGGTGGGTCAGCGGGACGCCGAGCGCCTTCGCGGCGACGATCGCCGCTGCCCCGTAGAGGGCGCCACCCTGGATGTGGCCGACGCGGTTCGCCAGCTCGGGGCCGTTCTCGAGGACGCCAGCGGCGCGACCATCCTCGGCGGCGTCCCATTGAAAGTTGAGCAGCTCCTCCGAGATCGAGGTGCCGCGCTCGCGGGCGCGCTCGCCTGCCGCGAGGGCGGAGGCGACGGCGGCGGCCTCGTACGCGTCGAGCTCGTCCAGGGTCGGGACGGAGACGGGCGGCGGCACCTCGTGCTCCCAGGGGAGCGGATTCGCGACCCAGCCGGGCGGCGGAGGGAGCGCCGCGAACCAGCCCTGCGCATAGCCGACCGGTCGTCCGTCCGGATCGACCAGCACGGCCCGGCCGCTCTGCTGCTCGCCCTTCGCCGCTTCGGCCTCGCCCAGCCCGAGGACCGGCCCGTCGACGGCGTGGGTCGGGTGCTCGATCGAGAGCGTGGCGGTCGCCATCCTGGCGCCGACGTAGAGGTGGGAGCGGATCGCCGAACCGACCGCGAGATCCGCGACGGTGGCGAGGGCGACGGCCGAGACGCCAGGGGCGCCGATGCCGGGCGGCTCGCCATCCGTCGAGAGGCGGGAGATCCCGAGGGTGCCCGGCGAGCCGCCGATCCCGACGAAGTTGCCGTAGAAGTGGAGGCCGAGCGCCCGGGTGCGGCCGACGGCCAGCAGGGCGCGCTCGAGGACTGGATCGGGTGCGGGGGTTCGATCGGTCATGGCGCGGCAGTGTAGCGCGCCGGTGGGAGAGCCATCACGCCGACACACGCCTGGGGTGCGCCCCACGATAGTGGCGGCAGAAGCAGCGGTGGGCTGACGCGGGGTAGACAGGAGTGGCACCCTCACACCGGGCCGAGCGCGGCAACGCTCGGGGTCCCGGGGAGGGTACCGGTGG
>Ga0209382_10001206_pt1 | contig 41194 bp, 33 predicted proteins | sample SoiMetdeltSBSDD5_FD_187599 | JGI IMG/M metagenome (GOLD analysis project Ga0209382, IMG submission 187599) | Bulk soil microbial communities from a Populus tree surrounding site in Tennessee, USA - Soil MetaG P. deltoides SBSDD5 (SPAdes) (version 2) | ecosystem: Environmental > Terrestrial >... | reverse complement strand
GAAGTTGCCGAACCGGAGCGTACGTCCCCAGAACCACCAGGGGTTCGCGGATGTGGCTGGGTTCTTGTGGTGGTCGATCAGGGCCTGGGTCAGCAGCCGGATGTCGTTTCTGAACTGGGTGCGCCGGTCCGGGTCGGTGAGCAGGGGGGTGGTGAACAGGTACATCGCGGTGACCGGCACCAGGTAGTTGGTGATGTCCCCGCCATTGCCACCGGTGTCGACCTCGGTCGACAGGTCGTAGCTCAGCGAGTCCTTGACCCGGTTGTTCGCGGCGTCGTAGTACTTGTCGAACAGCAGGTCGCGGACCGCGAGGAGATCCTTCTCCGCGGCCGGGTCGCGGGTGACGTTGAAGTACATGCCGTAGGCGAGACCCAGCGAGCCCAGGTCGAACACGTCCTTCCTGGCGAAGGGGTCGGCTGGGGTGCCGTCGGCCTTCAGCTCGCCGAAGTAGCCGCCGTAGACGGGGTCCTTGGCCTTGGTGTTGATCCAGTCGAGTCCGGCCTTCGCGTACGTCAGGTAGCGCTCCTCGCCGGTGAGCATGAATGCCAGCGAGTAGCCGTAGACGCCGCGGGCCAGGGTGGACAGACCGCGGTTGGTGTTCTCGGGATCCAGATGCCCGGCGCGGTCGCGGAACGACGGGAAGTTGCCGACCGGGTCACCGAGTGCCTCGGGCATATCCCAGTAGGGCATGAGGTCTTCGCGATGATGGCGAAGCCAGGTGTCGCCCTTGAGTACGTCGGGAACCACGATGGTGTCGGACTCAAGAGGGTCGGCCATCGCCTCCGTGGTCGTCGCAGCCCCAAGCGGTGACTGGACGGCTAACGCGGTTGCTCCGATCGCGACGAGGGTTGCGACTCTCGACGTACCCCGCCGGCCGTGAAGATGTGACATAGCCCGGCCTCCTTCTGTGTGCCGTGCCACCCCCGTGGCCCAGGCGCCTCATCTCTGATCAGTGAGACCATCTGAGCTGCGCGCGCGGTTGCCCGCGACTGCGCGCCGGACCTATCGAGTCAGTGGCGCCCGGAAGCTCCGCTCAACTCGGCGAGCCGGGCCAGGCCGGCGGGGACCTGGGACTGCAGCCGGCCGAGTGCCGCATCCACCTCGTCGGATCCGCCGTCGGATGCGATGCGTGCCGGGTTGAGTGGGACGGTGTTGGCCCATGCGGCGATGTCCGGCTCGGAGCCGAACGACATCGCGGCCCGAGTCCCGAGCACGTTCATGTCCGCCCAGCCGGCAAGCGTGTTCGGCAGCGGACTCGGCGGGCACAGCTTGTTCTTCTCCTCGTCGTCTCCGCGCGTGGCTTCGACGTACCCGGCGAGTGCGGCGCCGAAGCACGGGAAGCCGGCCCGAATCGGCTGCAGCGTGATCGCCGACTCGCCCCAGATCGGTGTCAGCGGTGGGTACTTCAAGCCGGACGCGGCGCAATGTACGACGACCGCGTCCTTCGCGATGGTGATCGAGCCGTCCTCGAACGTGATGCGCTCCGGCTTCACCTGACGGATATGGCCCCGGCGTACGACGTTCTCGATGGAGCGCAGTTGCTCGAGCTCCCAGACCGCCAGGGTGGGCGTCTTCGCCATCGTCGGAGTCACCGACTGGTCGATGCGCAGCATGACGCCGGCGTCCTCGAGCCGCAAGAACAGATCCTCGAGCGATTCAGCGGCCGACGCCGACTGCATGATGTCGGCGGCCATGCCGATGAAGACGGCCGGGTTCGGCTGGATCACCGCCCGGTTGAACATCCAGGGCTCGCGGGGCCGGATCCAGCAGATCGCCGCCGGGTCGACGCCGCCCGCGAGGAGCCAGACGCAGGCGTCGGTCGCGGTCTTGCCAGATCCCACGATCACGTACTGGCTCGGCGCCTCTCCAAGCTTGACGAGGTCGTTGGCCGGAATCACCTGCGCCCCGTCCGCGACCTCGAACGGCGGCGGTGTGTCCGCCGGGATGTCGGGAGCGAGGTAGCGGCCATCGACGATCCGGCACTGCGACGGCACCTCGAACCGCCGGCCCGAGATCCGCGAGACGAACTGCCGATCCCCGACGTACTCGCAACTGGGGAAGAAGTCGACCTTGCCCGACTCCAGCATCCGCTCGGTCAGCACGCGGCTGTAGTAGGCGCAGATCTCCGAGACGTTCGCTCGCTCATGGAGGCCGGTCTCGGGTCCGTGTTGCTGCACGCGGCCACCCCCGAGCAGCGTGGACGCGACGCCATAGAAGGCCGAGGCCTGATGGAGCCGGACGAAGGGATAGGCGTCGAGCCAGTGGCCGCCGACGCCGTGCCGCCGGTCGACCAGCGCGACCCGCGCATCGGCATGATCGATCAGCGTATCGGTGAACGCCATGCCGGAGGCGCCGGCCCCCACCACCAGATAGTCAACGTCAACAGTCTCGGACACAGCTCAAACCAACCACGGATCAGGGAGCCGATGACGTTGCGGTCCATCTCAAGTCTAACGATCGAGACCAACGAAAGGAGTCCCCGTGCGCGACGTGGTGCTCTACACCCTGATGTCCCTCGATGGCGCGGTCGAGGAGCCGGATCGCTACTTCCCCGAGTTCGACAAGGAGACCGACGCCTTCGAGGCTCGGGTGATCGGGAAACAGAACACCGTGCTGCTCGGCCGGCACATGTACGACGAGTGGTCGCGCTACTGGCCGACCTCGGACAACCAGCCCTTTGCGGACTTCATCAACAACGTGCGCAAGTACGTCATCACCTCGTCGCCGCTGACGACCGGTTGGACGAACGCGACCGCCGCCACGGGCACGCCGGCCGACCTCGTGGCCGAGCTCAAGTCCGAGCCCGGCGGTGACATCGGAGTTCACGGCAGCATCGACCTCGCCCGATCGATGCTGCGCGAGGGGCTGGTCGACCGGCTCAGCCTGGCGATCGCGCCGACGCTGTCCGGCGTTGGACGCCGGCTGTTCGACGCCGACCTGTTCGACGACGGTAATGCGCGACGTCTGGAGCTCGTCGAGGCGACAAGTACCTCGTCGGGTGCCTTGCTCGTGGACTACCGACGGGTGCCGTGACAGCCGTCGAAATCGCCTCCTGATTGCGGTCAGAAAGTGGCCGCAATGGCCCATACGCTGGAGTTACAGCGAGCGGGTCGGGGCCGGCGAACGGAGACGACGATGACGATCGATACAGCAGTCACGATGCGGAGCGCATGGTGCCAGCGTTGTCGCGACCAGACGCCGCACGTCTACGCCGATCTCACCGAAGGCAGCACGGCGTTCCACGTCGACCAGTGCCTCGAGTGCGGCCGGTGGTCCGAGTGATCGAAGAGGTGCAACCAATGCGGTCCCTGCGACGTGACCCCTCTGACCGGCGCTCATGGGGGGCGCCGATGATCGAGCCCATCAGGGGGATCTCATGTTTCGTACTATCGGCCTCGCCTTCGCGGCGACCGCCATTACGGTTACACCTGCCACGACCGCGATCGCGGGCGGAGACAGTTCGCCGCCGGCCGGGTCGGCATTCCTCAGTCCGGCCGCGGCGAAGGCTTCGCTCGGCCCGTGGGGACTTGGGCACTGGGACAGGGTCGACGGGGTGCCCTCGGGGCTCCGGTTCGATGACAGCTGCGCGCCCGGCCTCGCCCCGAAGTCGGCCAGCCAGGTGCTCCGCGATCGCGAGCACCCGCACCTCGCCGAAGCGTCGATCCGATCGCTCATCAAGTCGTTCGACCGAGCGTCGGCGGCCAAGCGGGTGAAGATCGACCGGGCCGAGCAGACCCGCGACTGCATCAACGACCTGCCTGCACGCGACCGACTCGTGCGCGGGATGAAGGTCACCACTCACTCCGGCGCCGCGCGCGTGTTCGGAGCCGACCTGGGCACCGGCCGAGCGTCGTCCAAGCTGGAATACATCGTGGTCGGCCGTTCCGGCAAGGCCGTCGAGCTGACGGCGTTCCACGTGTACGCCCAAGACACACTGTCCCGATCCACACTTCAAGATCTGGCCGAGCGGATGCTCCACCGGCTGCACCACGCTGCCTAGTCAGTCCGCGTCGGACCTCGTGCCATCGGTGCGGGGCCCGACTCGACTTCGAAGTCGACGCAACCCAGGGCCGCTGCTTGACGTGTTCTGAGTACAGGGCGTCTCGAACCTTCAGGGGTAGCGGTGGATGACGGACGGGTCGGCGAGGAGTTCGCCGAGCTGTATGACGCGGCCTACGGCCGAGTCGTCGCACATGCGTACGCCATCACAGCGGATCTCGGCGATGCGCAGGAGCTTGCCCAGGAGGCGTTTCTGCGGGCCTGGCAACGATGGAGCCGGATTCGCCGCTATCAGGATCCAGCCGCCTGGGTCGCCCACGTCGCCCGCAACCTCGCAGTCAGCAGGTGGCGGCGGGCCCGGACGGCGGCCCGCGGCCTGTGGCGGATGGGCGATCCGGGCCAGAGCCCGGGCCCGGGGCCGGAGTCGGTCGCACTCGTACGGGCGTTGCAGCAGATACCGGCCGCTCAACGTCGTGCGCTGGTGATGCATCACATGGCCGACATGTCGGTGGCGGCGATCGCCGCGGAGGAGGGCGTTGCGGTCGGGACGATCAAGGCCCGGCTGTCTCGCGGCCGCGCCGCACTCGCTCCGCTGTTGGCCGACAGCGATCTCGGTGACGGCGATGGGCCTGGATCGGGTCTCGTGGGCGGGTCCGGGGCGTCGGGCTCCGAATCCACTCGCCGGGCCGGATCCGGTGGGCTCGAACCCATGCTGCGGGCGTTCGTCCGCCGATTGGCCAGGGAGGTGGCCGGTGTCTGAGCACGAGATCTCACCGGAGGCCCTGGATGCCGCCTTCGGCCGACTGCAGCAGGAGATATCGCGGCGCGTCCACGCACCGCCGGTCAGCACGCTGATCAAGAACTCCCGGGCCAGGACCCGTCGCCGGTTGGGGCTGGCTGCGACGGCATCGATCGCTGCCGCCCTGGCCACCGTCCTTCTGCTGTTGCCCGATGACGAGGTCAACCCGGCTCCGGTCAAGCCGGCCTCGCTGGAGCTGTCGGTGCCGTTGGTGGACGGTGAACCGGCCGCACTCCCGCCGGGGCCCGATGTGGCGAGCGGCGCCGAGGTGCCGGTCGAGGTCACCGTTACCAACACCGGAGAGCAGCAGCTGGAGGATGTGGCCGGCGAGGCTGGCGGCAACTTGACCTGCGGCGCGACACAGCTGGACCCCGGTGCGAGCACCACCTGTTCGACGACGGTGAGCCCGGGCGCCAGACAGCACCACTTCGAGCTACGGGTGACCGCTACCTATTCGGGCGACAAGATGGTCAGCGACCGGATCACCGTCTTCTATCGAGGGACGCCACCCCCGCGGGCATTGGTCGACCTATCCAACCCCACTGTGAATGAGCAGAGCGCTGGCCGGGCACCGGGCCCGACGGTGCCCACCGAGGATCTCGCGATCGTCGGGGTCAGGGTCAGCAACGATGGCGACCTGCCGCTGACGCAACTGGCCGCCATCGTGACCGAGGACGGCCGAGCGCTGGCCTGCGACCAGACCAGGCTCGCCCCCGGTCAGAACACGACCTGCGAAGGCGTGGCAGGCCTCGACGTCGGACCGAACGAGGTGGACGTTGAGGTGACCGCCACCGACTCGGCTGGTGACGCTGTCCGCGACACGATCACCGCCCACTACGCCGGCCTGCCGCCGCAAGCACCCGCCGACGCGTTTCTGACAGCCGACGACGCCAACGTCGTCCTCGGATCGTGGACCGGGGACACCTTCAGGACTGCCGGCAGCCCGCCGTCATCACTGGAGTTTCAGGGCAGCTGTACGCCCGACCCGCTGCCGTATGCCTCCGAGAACGTGCTCGTCGACGGTCAGAACGGCGCGGTCATCACGACAATCGCTGTCCTGCCCACCGACAACGACGCGCAGCAGGCAACGGCGGGCCTGATCGGTCAGGTCAGCGGATGCGTCGACGCCAGGCCGGCCCGGGACCAGGTGTTCGACGGCTTGCCGGTGAGTAGCGCGACCGGGACCGCGCAGTCGTTCGGCGTCGACGTGGGGAGCGGTCGAGCGGCTCACCAGTACGAGTACATCGTCGTTGCCCGCGATGGTGCGGCCGTCGGCGTCAGCACCTTCGCTGTCTTCGCGCAGGACACGCTTTCCGAAGCCACAATGGACGATCTGGCCGGCCGCGTCCTCGACCGGCTCGGAGCCGCGAGCTGAGTCAGCGGTCAGGTCAGGGCGGCGACGACGCCTCGACCGTTCGCCCATTCGGCGACCAGCTGTCGCTCGCCGTTGAGCTCGGAGCCAATCACGCGGGCGAGCCATAGCTCGATCCCGTCGACCTCCACCACGGCGACCCCGGTGGATGCGGTCGCGCCCGCGCGGCCCGGCTCGGGATGCACCCGCGCCGTCGGCTCCCGTCGTCCCACGAGGGTGTCGCCGTCCCAAAGCTCCATGCCGGCCTGCTCCTGCTCGCCACGCAGTGCGCGGACGAAGCAGTGCACGGCGACCGGGTCGCGGGTGGCGTCATAGATCCACCGCTTGCCCAGCGCGGAGTGCTGCATCGTGCTGATGAGCGAGGATTCGGCACCGTCGAGCGGCGCGCCGCGGTAGGTCAGCGGCACGTGCAGGAGCAGGCCGCTCCGCCGCGCCAGGAGTCCTTCGACTCCCACCTCGCCCGCCGGGTCGTCGAAGCGATAGCTGCCCAGCATCTCGACCGCACCGTCCGGGCACCAGGGCTGGCTGTCGAGCCAGGCGTCGAGCAGCTCACCCTTGGTCGGCGTGATCGTCGCCCGATGAATGATCGCCATGCACCCGACCCTAGTCAGGGTCGTGCGGGCCGAACGCCGAGGCGGGAGCGCACCCCCTCGGTGTTCGGCCCGGGCCGATGCAGCTGACTAGATCGTCAGATCGGCGGCGGCAGAGTGCGCGACCGGACGCTGGTGTTGTAGCACGCCTCGGTGTGGCAGCCGGCGCCCCACTGCGCGTACGCCTCGCCGGCTGGACCGATCCGCACCTCTGGGTAGAGCCACCAGGCCGGCGGGGCCAGCTCCATCGGTGGGCTGCAGCCGTTGCCGGACATGCAGCGTACGACCGTCCAGGTACGACATGGATCGCTGCTCGCGCAGGGTTGCGAGAGGTAGCGAACAATGGCATCACCCTGCGGGTTGGCGTCGATCATGATCGAGTCGGACACGTCGTTCGGGAAGCTGTCGAGCTCCTGGATCGGGCCCCAGGTTCCGTCCGCGGCCCGCTGCTGAAGGCGTACGGTCGCGCTGGTGGGGGCGATCCAGGCGGCGCTGACCTGGCCGCTGGCGGACATCGCGACGTCGACCGCGCCCGAGCTGTCGGGCAACTCGTGGGTCGACCAAGGCTGTCCCACCTGGCGGGTCGCTACGACGGACTTGGTTTGACCGCCCGCGCGCTCGGTCCAGGCGATGGTCAGATCGCCGGCGCCGTTCGAGTCGACGGCGCTGTAGCCGGTCCAGGTGGCACCCGCGCGTGGGGCGATCTGGACCGGGGTCCGCCAGGTCCCGTCCGAGCGCATGCCGACGGCGGAGATCTGGCCGTAACTCCACACCAGGACATCAATGCGGCCGTTGGCGTCCACGCTGACGGCCAGCGGCGATGCGTTGGTCACCGGGACCCGATGCGACACCGGCCAGCCTCCGCCGGTGGGCCGCCAGCCGACCCGTACGTCACCGCTACGGACCCAGGCGACCGCGGTCGCCGCCGCGTTGCGGTCGAACTCGAGATCGACCCGGTTGACGCTGCTGGAGCCGGTCTGTGCGACTCGCTGCACCGGCCCCCATGTGCCATCGGCCCGCAGGTCCCGGACCCAGACGCCGGTGACGTGATTGGCGTCGGCGCCGCGCCAGGCGACGGTGATCGCGCCGTTGCCCCAGGCGGTTGCCGCGTCGTTCCAGACGGTCTGTCCCGCACCGGAGATCCGCTGCGCGGTCCGCCAGTCACCTCCAGGCGCTCGGGTCGCTCCCCACAACTGGTCGACGCCCTGGAGCCACTGGGTCAGAGCCCGGCCGTTCGAGGCCACGGTCGTCTTCACGGAGTCGCCGTACGGGCTGATCCACGGGTTCTCCCCGATGACCTTGACGTCGCTCCAGCTGCCATCGGCCGCCGACGCGGTCTGTGCCGGTGACGGTGTCGCATATCCGAGCGATCCGACCGCCAGTCCGATCGTCCCGCACGCAAGGCCGATCCTGCGCCTCGCAGAGTTCGTTGGTTGTCGAGTCGAACTTTCCCTTATGTACATGAGTCCCCCTGAGGCTCGAAAGCGGGTCGTGGTCCTGACGACCACCCGGCCCGTCGGTTTGGTTGTCCGTGGGACGCAGAAGCTAGTGAGCCGGATCCGTACTTTCAGCGGCTGTCGAGGTCAACGGCAGAACGCATGGGGCCGACGCGTAGACGCGGGCCTCGTCGAAGATGCGTCGGAGGCCGGCGTCGATCAGATGAGGGTCGGCGTCGAGCCTTCGGAACCGGGGTACGACGTTCCCCTCGAGCCAGTGCCATCGGTCCTCGTAGCGGGTGATCCTCGGCCAGGATCGCGCGGCCAGAGCGTTCGGCATCCCGTGCGCGAGTGAGTAGGCGTAGAAGGAGGTGAAGTACGCGACCTCCTGCCGGACCCCTTGGACCTCGAAGCTCGTCGTCGCGCCGATCGAGACGATCCTGGCGAACGCGCACGAGAGCCGATCGAAGTTGGGCTGCACGAGTGCACGCTGCTCGTGCTCGAGGAGCAGCACGTTGCCTTTCCAGATGAGTTCACGCGCCGCCTCCCGAGCCGCTGGCGATGCCATCGGGTCCTCCAGTACGCGGCGTCCTTGGTCGATCACCTCGAGGCCGGGAAGGATGGAACCGTAGTGGGAGTCCGCCTCGAGCAGGGGCCGCAGGCGTTCGAGCCCGTCGTCGGCGCTGGCGTACGCCAGGTGGATCCAGAAGATGTCGTCGAAGATGGCGTTGTTCGTCGTCCGGATGGTGTCGACGTCTTTCATCAGCAGGAACTTCCGGCGGCCGACGCTGTGCGGGATGTCCACGTAGCCGGTGCCGTCGGTGTCCAGCCGCAGTGGAAACAGCGCCAGTCGGACGTGGTGCGAGGCGAACGCGGCCATCGCCGCCCACTTGAAGCAGGTGGGCTGGAGCTTGTGGATCCACGCATAGCGCGACGAGATCTCCATGTTGCGGTGGAAGGCGCAGCAGTGGTTGGTCAGGAGACCGTCCGCCAGGGCCTTCCACTCCGCGATCGTGTCCGGGGTCTGGTCGGGCGGCACGACCTCGTACGGCTTCGGGCCGAGGTCGTCGGGATCGACCAGCCGGCCGCTCGCCCTGGAGACCTGGTCGACCGACTGCCGGCGAAGCAGTGGCACCCGATAGCGACTCCGGCGAATCCCCGCGGGCCGAAGGCCGTACTCGGACACGGCCGACGCCCTTGCCGATCGCCACCCTTCGGACGTTGCGTCGCGCGGGGCGGTCACAGGTCGGACGCGTCTGGGTTCAGATCTTGCGGCGTCCGTTGCCGGGGAATGCGGGTCGGCGTCGCCGGCTGCAGCGGCCGGGGCGGAGCCGTTGGCGGCTCGGGATCCGCGACCAGTGTGGTCGACACCCACAGCCGCGCCGTGGTGCCGCCGTCAGGTCGTCGCTCCAGCGAGACATCTCCCTCGTGGTCGCGGGCGACGCCACGGGCGATCGGCAGACCGAGACCGGTCCCCGACCGCGGTCGGCCGGTTGCCGGTCGCCCGGCATGGCCACTGTCGGCGACGACGAAGGTGACCCGGTCCCGATCGCGGTGCGCCTCCACGGTGACGGAGCTGCCGACATCGGTGAAGTGCACCGCGTTCTCGACCAGGCAGTCCAATGCGGTCTCGATCCGGTCGGCCGCGACGACCACGGTGATGTCATCCGCGACGCAGCGCCACTCGCGTTCCGCGACCGGTCGCCAGCGTCGCACGACGCGCTCGCATATCTCGCGAGCCGACGCGGGAGCGAGCGTGTACGGCTCCGGGGCCAAGGCGTTGGCGCCCAGGCCTAGTAGGCGACCGGCGATCTTTTCGAGCTTGTCGAGCTCCTCGATGACGATCTGGATGTCGGCGTGAGTGGTTTCGCCGTCGCGGGAATCGCGGGCTAGCTCCGCGTACCCTCGCGCCACGGTCAACGGCGTGCGCAGCTGGTGCGATCCCTTGCGTACGAAGCGTCGCTGTTGCTCCGCAAGCCGGCCCAGCTGATCGACCGCATCCGCCCGGCGATGTACGTGCCAGGCCATCACAGCGAACAGGAGGGCCATCAGCGGGATCTCGCTCAGCTCGTCCCACTCGTCGGGAGATCCCATCGCCGATCGGAACAACGCCAACCCGGTAACTCCAGTGACCAAGAACAAGGCCACGCTCGTCTGCCAGGCCGGCCAGGCGCGCAGGCCGTACGCCACCGCGAAGCTGACCCAGACCACGTGGAACGGGATCGTCGCCACGTGCGGGCTGGCGAACATCGCGGCGCTGCCCGCGACCGCCACCACGATGAACGCCGCGAGCACGATCCGCCCGTCGCGGGACGGATCAGCTCGCCACGAAGCTGTACCCGACATTGCGCACCGTCTCGATCAATCCGTCCTGCAGTTTGGCGCGGACCCGACGCACGTACACGTCGACGACGTTGCTGCATTCGGCGTCGTCGGACCAGCCCCACACGACCCCGAGGAGCTCTGAGCGTGGACAGACCGCTCCGGGGTGCCGCATGAGGTGTTCGAGCAGGGCGAACTCCCGCTGCGACAGCGACACCATCTCGCCGTCGACCACCAGCTCATGGCGTTGCAGGTCCAGACTCACGGTTCCGACGTGCAGCCAGTGCTCATTCATTCTCCGCGGGTGGTCGCGCAGCCGTGCCTCGATCCGGGCGATGAGCTCCTGCACGGCGAACGGCTTGGCCAGGTAGTCGGCGGCGCCCATCGTCAGGCAACGGACCCGGCATTTGACGTCGCCGATGGCCGACAGGACGACGATCTGCGGACCATCGCCGCGGTCGGCGAGACGTTCCAGCACCTCGAAGCCGTCCAGTCCTGGGAGCATCAGGTCGAGCACGACGATGTCGACCGGGTGGCGATCGATCAGCTGCAGAGCCTGGTCGCCGTCAGCCGCAACGGAGACCGCGTAGCCGTGCCGCGTCAGCGCTTGGCGCAAGAACCGGGTGATCCCCGGTTCATCATCGACGACGAGCACCTGAGCCATGGCTCCTCGCATCTCGGGCCATTCGCCAAGGCCGCCCCCGCGACCACCGTCCAGTGGATAGGGGTGTCGACTCGGCGACGGGCTCGTCGGACCCGTCGCATAGCGCCACCCGCAAGGAAAGAGTGGGCCTGGTGGCCCTGCCGAGACAGAGTCAGATTCCCCGGTAATTCAGGACCTTGGTCCCAGCCCAATATCAGGTGATTGAGTCGGCAACTTTCAAGGCCCGATAACCGCCATTATCGGCTGCGAGATCGTCCCCCGCCGGAGCTGTCAACGGCGTACGGTGAGCGTGCCGGTCGCCTGGTGCGCGAGGACACCGGAGGATCCGGTCACCACCAACGAGTACGTGCCCAGCTTGGTGCTTCCGCTGGTCTTGAGCTTGAGCACCGAGGACCCCGAACCGCTGACCGGATTGGCCGACCACTTCGGGTTCGTGCCGGCGGGCTGTCCGCTGACCGACAAGGCAACCAAGCCGGCGAAGCCGCCGGTCGCGGTCACGGTGACGGTGTACGACGCTGTTCCACCTCGGAGGACGGTGACGCTCGTCGGACTGACTACGACCGAGAAGTCCCGCGGCCGTACGACCAGCGTGGTTGTCGTGGTGTGGCTGACGGCGCCCGACATACCCGTGATCGTGAACGGGTAGCTGCCGGCGGGTGCGGACGAGGCGGCAGTCACCGACACCGTGGCCGCCCCGGAGCCGGTCACGGTGCCGGGAGTCACCTGCCCGGATGCCACGTTGCTCGGGAGTCCCGACAGCGAGAGCGCGACGTCGCCGCTGAAGCCGGTGACGGACCCAACGTTGACGGTGTACGTCGTCGCGCCACCGGCGTTGACAGTCCGCGACAGCGGTGTGACGGCAACCGTGAAGTCCGGAGCGGGATTGACCACGAGGGTCTCGCTGGCGTTGTGCGAGGTGCCGCCGGAGGTCCCGGTGATCGTGAACGGATAGGTGCCAGGCGCCAGTGTGGCTTGGGTTGTCAGCGTCAGCTGCGACGTCCCGCTCCCACGGGTCACGGTCGCGGGGGAGAGGCTCGCGGCGATGCCCGCGGGCAGTCCGGAGATCGTGAGAGCGACGTCGCCGGCGAAACCGCCGATCGAGCTGATCGTCACCGTGAGCGAGGTGCCGTCGCCAGCCGGAACGCTCACCGACGACGGTGTGACGGCGATCGCGAAGTCGCTGAGGTTCGCCGCGGCCTGATATGCCGCGAGCACGTCGAGGCGGCCGTAGCCGAAGGCGTTGTCCAGACCGGGCGGTCCCAGGTCGTGGGCTCCCGCCTGGAGTACCGACTGCTGTGCGTCGGCCGACGTCTTGAGCGAGGGGAGCGCGCTGAGCAGCAGGGCCACCGCTCCGGTGACATGGGGTGCGGCGACCGAGGTGCCGGTGTCGTCGACGTACCCGCCGAAGAGGTCGGTGGTGTGGATGCCGGTATCGGGTGCTGTCATCGCGGGCGAGGTCGCCCCTGTGCAGGCAGACGGTCCGACGCTGCTTTGTGGGTCGAGGGCGTCGGAGTCGGTCGTGCCGCCGACGGCGACTGCCTCGGGGTTGTTGGCGGGACTGGGCACGCTGCTGCCGGTTGGTCCGTAGTTGCCCGCGGCGAAGATCGGGAGGATGCCGACCGCCCGCAGCATGCGTAGGTCGGGCTGGAAGTCCAGGGCACACCCGGACGGCTGCATGGTCCAGGAGTTGTTGACGACGTTGGGCGCATCCGGCGTCGCCGGGTTGTGATCGGGGTCCAGCAGCCATTGGTAACCGAGATGGATCGCCGTAGACGTTGCGGTGCCGCTGTCGTTGAAGATCTTGACCCCGATCCACTGCGCCTGCGGGGCAACGCCGATCGCCGTGCCTCCGGCCTCGCCTCCGACGATGACGCCGGTCGTCTGACTGCCATGGCCATTGACGTCGGTCGGCGTCGTGGGGTGCTGGCCGTACGGGTCGTACCAGCTGTTGCTCCCACCACGCCAGCTACCGGCGAGATCGGGATGGGTCGCGTCGACGCCGGTGTCCATGCTCGCGACGACGACGCCCTGGCCGCGGTAGCCCAGGTCCCACAGGGCGGGCGCATTGACCAGCCCGACATTCGGCTCGACGGGTGCGGACGCGAGCGCAGCTAGTTGCCCCCCGGTCGCCCGCGTTCGGAGCGGTGCGGTCTCCGGAGCGGGCAGCCGACGCTCCGGCCGGATCGCTGCGACGTCGGCCCGCTGCGCGAGCGCGTCGATTACTTCGGCGGTCGCGTTGAGGCTCACCGCATTCTCGATCCACAGCGGCACCACATCGGAGACGTGACCGGCTGCCTGCTGCTCATCGAGGTAGTTCAGGATGCTGCGCTGCCCCTGAGCCGCTGTCGCCCGGAGCGCGGCCTCGGCGGATCGGAGTCGCTCCAGCCGGGAGCTTCCGTGTACGTCCGACGGGCCGGCCTGCTCGCGGAGCACCACGATCGCGCCGACCTTCGTGTCCGCTGCTGCGGTTGCCATCCGCGCCTGGAGCACAGGATCGATCACCGCCCGCGTCGTCACCGACGCGGGTGTCGCCTGGGCTGGCGACGCGAGCAGGGCGGACACCACGCAGAGCGTCGCGACAACGCCGGCGAGCGGCGTCAGGACCTTCCGGATTGATGGGAGCTTGCTCATTCGACTGTCTCCTCGACGTGTGGGCGCATGCGTACCAGACGACGCATGGCTCGGCCGGCCAAGGCCAGCGCGACGAGCCCCGCGATGGCGAGTGCGAGCAGGTCGGTGTAGTCCGACAGCCGGGTGGATTGCGGTTGCTCCGCCGGGGCTGCCGAGACCGGCGCCGAGTGCCAGCGGACGGGCACCTTCACCCGGTCGCCGCCGCGGAGCAGGATGAGCTCGGCAGCGCCAAAGCCGGAGGTGGCGATCCGGCCGGTGCTGACGTAGTGATCTGGTCCCACCGCCTGCAGACGCAGCGGTCGGCCTGACCCGCTGAGTTTGAGAGCCGCGGACGTGATCGGCGCCGGCGCCGGCCGCTCCGCGCTGGCGGCGATGACGGTGAAGGCGTTCAGCCCGGGCGTTCCCGGATCGGCTGCAGCCCGGATCACCAGGTCGTCCACAGTGCTGCTGGCCACGGCTCGGTGTGCTGTCGCCGCTGGCTCACTCGTGGGCTGTGGAGCAGGCACACTCTCGGCGAGAAGGGCGGCCGCCACGAGGACGGACGCACCGACGGCTGCCTCGACGAGGACCAGTCGCCGCGAGAAGACCTGGACTCCGATCCGTCTCCCAAGCTGTCGACCGTGGAGCGCGGCGTTGTTGAGCAGGGCTATCGCGCCGACCACGACGATCAGCGCGCCCTTGACGAGCAGCGTCCGGCCGTAGTCGGTCGAGGTCAGATCGCTGACGCTGTAGAGCTCCTGGCCCGCGCTGTACAGGCCGGTGAGGACGATAAGCAGCACGCTTCCTCCGGCCAGCCAGGAGAATCGGCGGCGAGCCACGCGCAGGAGTGCTCTTCGCCCTTCGGCTGGTGCCAGTGCCACGACGAGGGCAGGCAGCGCGCCGAGCCAGAGCAGCGCCGCGACGACATGTGTCCCACCGGCGATTAGTGCCTCCGACCGGCTCTCGTCGAGGGATGCCGCGTGGCTACGGAGCGCCTCCGTCGCGCCGAGCACCGCGACGAGGGCGCCCGCTGATACCGCCACGACCGCGTTGGTCCGTGTCGTCGACCAGCGCGGCGATCTGGCGACCAGCACCAGCCCGACGAGCATGGCCAGGACCACGAGCTGCCAGGCGAGCAGGTGTCCGCCACGCGTGGTCTCGACGAACCGAACGGGCCCGATGCCGTCCGGTGTCGTGACCACAATCTCCAGCAGGCTCACCGGAACGGCGAGGGCCGCGCAGATCGCGGCGAGGGTGAGGAGCCGCCGCCGGGCGGGTCCGACGATCGAGGCCGTCGACTCCTCGGACCTGCCGAGCATGATCAGGGCGACCGCGAGCGGCCCGACCAATCCGGCGAGGAGCGCCAGCCGCAGCCATCGCATCCCCGGCGCCACCGGTCCCGCGCCGGGAGACGATGTTGCTGAGACCGGTGGCGGCGGGGAGGCGCGGCTGCCGACGCTGAAGGCGATGGTGCCGGAGGTCTGATGGCCGTCGTCCTCCGCGATGACCCGCCACACCACCGCGTACGCTCCGGAGTCCAGCTGCGGCAGGGTGAGCTCGACCTCGCGTGCGTCGGCGGCGCTCAGCTGGGTTCCGGACACCGGTTGGCCCCGCTGGTCGACCAGCCGCACCGACGTGAGGACCGACGCGATGTCCTCGCTGAACCACAGCCGTACCGACTCCGGCGCGGACGCGAGGACCGCGCCGCTCGGTGGGTCCGATCGTAGGAGCACGGCGTGGGCGTACGACGGTCCTGCTCCGAGAGAGACGAGGAGGCCCACGAGGGCCGCAAGCAGGACCGCCGCGCGGCCACGGCGTCTCGGGAGTACCGGCCTAGGTGACCGGCACATGGCCCACCTGGTAGTCGCCGAGCAACACCGTCACCCGGTCACCTCGCTTCACCCAGTTCCCGTCGTTGACGAAGATCAGGTAGTAGGTCACGGCCTGCTTGAACGGGCCGCTGTGGGAGTGGCCCATCAGCAGGTCGCCCAGGAAGACGCCCGAGCGCTCCTCGACCAGCGCCGGCGGTGTCTCGGCCTCGTGGATCGATCCGGCCAGCTCGGGGTCGACCACCTGAAACCGCAGGTCGACCAGGCCGCCGCCGCCGGTGACGGCGACCTGGGTCAGTCGGATGCCGAGCTTCCGCTCCAGGGCTGCCGTACTCACCGGAGTACGGGTCCAGGTGGGCGCCGCCGCCTCGGGGACGACGGGCGCGTCGTCCTGGTTACCGAGTGCGAGGGCGACGACGCCCACTCCCGTGACCAAGCCCGCTCCGAGCAGCGCTCCGACGATGCGCAGCCGACGGGAGGGTTTCGTGCCACGCGGGTCGGACGGTTGCCGATCGGTATCGGTCTTGGCGAGTGTGGTCACCGAGCTGCTCCCACGGCTATGGATGGATGAAGGTCAACATGCCGCCTGCGGCCGGCGTCGGGGTGTTCAGGACCCCGTTGGTCAGGTGCAGCTGCCGGTTGTACAGCGCATATCCGGCCGCCACCGGTGGTGCCGGCGAGGCGGGCATGGTGACGATCGCGTCCTCAGTCGCACCCGCTGGAATGGTCTCCGCCGCGGCATCGAAGGCGTGCGGGACGAGCCTCGCGTCGCGGGCCACGACATGCTCGTGGAGGCCGAGCAGCGCCATTGTCGTGTTGTCGAATCCGGCGTTGACGTAGCGGAGCAGGAGCCGTTGGTTCGGGGCTGCGTTGATCCCGCCGGCCGTGTCTGGGTAGGACTGGCCGTTGATCATCCAGTACGTCGCGGTGTAGTCGTTGAGATCGAACGAGTCTGGAGCAGCGTTGAAGTCGGGATCGAGCGCGCTGAGCACCAGCACCTTCTGGACGGCATAAGCCGTCGTCGCGTCGCCGTAGGCCTGGTTGGGCGTACTCGAGTTGACGACCATCGCGCCGTACAGGCCCATCGCGGTCTGCCGCCCGGCATCGCCACTGCTCTGGTAGAGGTAGGTGCCAGGCGCCGACGCCGTGAAGGTGACGGCGACGGTGGCGCCGGAGGCGGCCTCGACCGGGCCCGGGTCGAACGTGATCCCCGGGATCTCGAAGTGGAGCGACCGCGTACCGGGCAGGGCGTTGGTGACGTTGAGCGTCACCACATCGCCCTGGTCGAAGTTGAGGACCGGGCCGGGAAGCGTGGCAGTCGCGGCACCGCAGTCACCCGATGTCGCGGTCGTACTGAATCCCCAGATTGTCGGCGTCGCTGGTCCCGGCAGGGAGAGTGAGCCCTGCGTGGCGCAGAGGTTGACCGTCACGGGCGCAGCCTCGGCTCCCGATCCGGTGCCGACCAATCCGGCCGTTGCCAGGAGCAGGACCAGCAGCCCGCCGACCCGGCGCGATGGAGTCGTGCTCATCACTCTCTCCTCACGTGTGCGGCCGTCATGGCGCGTCGTAGACGAGTTGCATGAAGTTGCCGCCAGTCGAGAACGGCGTCGGGTTCGGCGCCGTCCAGCGCTGGTTGTGGACCAGCACCTTCACCTGGCCCTTGTAGCTGCCGCTCGCGCCCACGAACGTGCCGCTCGTCGGCAGCGACCACGTGCTCGCGACATCGGTGGAGCCGACGGCCTGGGGCTGTGCGGGCGGCGCCGGGAGCGTCGTCCATCCGGGTGAGGTCGCCGCCGGGCAGCCGACGGGAGCGACGGCGAAGTTGCACACGCTGACCGTCTGCTGAGGCAGGTTGCTTGCGATCGCCGTGCAGCCCGTGCCGGTGGTGTTACCGCAGTTCCTGCCCGTGTATGTGACCTTCAGGTTCGTCGCGCCCGCGGGGAGACCCGAGAACGTCGCTGTCCAGTCGGTGGCGAGCGCGGAGACCGGCAGCGTGCCGTTGTGAGCAGCCGCGGCCGTGCCCAGCTGGGCCCGGGCCACAGTCCAGGTAGTGGTGCCCTGGCCGCCGGTCACGCGCATGACCTCGTTCTGCACCCGGACGTAGTACTGGCCGGTGGTCGGGAAGCCCGACGCGGACGCGACCGTCATCGTCGTCGCCCCCGAAGTCATGTTTCCGGTCTTGTTGGTGGTCTTCGGGCCGACCTGGTAGTACGACCCGTCGGCAGCGGCGAGCGCGGAGACGTTCCCGCCCACCAGCGTGCCGCCCACGATCGAGGTCGAGGCGGCCACCGTGAAGCATCCGCCCGGCGGGTCGACGCGGAGCAGCGTGCCCATGCCGCCGAAGCCCTCGTCGAAGTTGGTGAACTCGTTGAGTGCGTGGCTGTGCCAGGGGAAGTACCACTCACCGCAGATGTTCTGGCTGACCGTCCCGGTGGGCAGAGTGCCCTTGTAGCCGAGGTACGGCGACCCGCTGTAGAAGGTGTTGCCGTCCTTGAAGGTCAGGTTGCGGTAGTTGGGCTGCGTCACGGGGAACGGGTTGTTCGCCGGGTTCCAGTGGTCCTGGTCTTCCCAGCGGAGCAGGAAGTCCTCGGTCTGGCCCGAGCCGATCGTCTCGCCGAAGTGCTCGGTGCGGGCGACGGTGCGGCCGTCCTGCGCGATCTGGGTGGTGTGGTTGCCGTGCGGGTGGAACGGATGGTTGCTCGATCCGACGTTGATCATGCGCACCAGCGACGGCAGCGTACTGGCTGGCGTGTTGGGCTGGATGCGCACGAGTGAGCCGTACGGCTGGGTCGGCAGCAGCGCCGAGCCGTTGTCCTGAATCGTGTCGGGGAACGACCGACCGTTGATGGTGAAGTACCGATCTCGCAGGGCGTTGAAGTCGTACGTCGCGCCGGTCTCGACAGCATGGTGGAGGGCCGGGTCGATGTCTGCCAGCATCAGGAGGTACTCGTGCGCCGGGTTGAACTGGGTGTCGGCGCCGTAGGCGTAGTTGGCGCCGATGCTGGGCCGGATCACCAGCGCGCCGTACAACCCCATCTCGTCCTGCTTCGCCGGATCGGAGCCGCTCTCATAGAGGTAGGTTCCCGGCTCGGAGGCCTGGAAGGAGTACGAGACAGTGCCGCCGCTCGCCCCGGCCTCCTGGGTCAGCAGCCCCGCGGAGCCGCCACTGGCGGTGACCGGCGAGTCCTGTCCGGGGAAGATGACCGAGCTCGGCTCGCTCAGCGTGTTGGTCAGGTTGACGGTCACGGTCTCGCCCTGATTCGCGCACAGCACCGGACCGGGACTCTGGAAGGCGCCGTTGTCGGGGGCGTCGGCGTTGGCGTAGCTCCACATGAACACGCTGTTGCCGTCGGGGGTCGCGATGTGTCCCGTCTTGGCGATCAGGTTAAACGTCCGAGCGCCGCCGGCGAGGCTGCCCGGCGTACAGACCATGCCGGTCTTCGGGAATCCCGCTGGGAGGGCACCCGCGTCCTGCTGGACGGCGACAGTCAGCGCCGTAGCGGCGACGAGTGCGACGGCCAGCCCGAGTGGTGGGGTCCGCTTCGCCATGGTGGCCTTCCTTTCGCTCACGTCGCCGCTCTAGAAGGGGTAGGTCTGGCTGACCGTGGTCTGGGCGGGGAGGCTGGCGTACACGCGGACCTCGGTCTGCATGCCGCCCGGTCCCGGGGCACCATCGTTCGACAGCCGTCGCCAGTCGCGGTTCTTGAAGAGGTAGACGTTGTACGCCCCGACCGCATCGCTGCCACCCGGCCGGGCCGCGTTGTAGGCCGGCGCGTCGAACAGCACGTCACGGGCTTCACCGGGTCCGATGTAGAGGGTGTTCGTCCAGTAGTCGGAACCGTTGGAGCCGAGCCACGACGCATCCTGGCCGACGACGTGCATAGGGATGCCGGGCAGCTGCATCGCATGCTGTTGGTAACCTAGGTCGGCCAACCGCAGCAGCACCCGGTCGCCGCCTTTGACCTGGATCAGCGAGGAGTTCGGCTGGCTGTGGTCGGGCGCGTCGTCGAAGTTCGGGTTCGGCGTCGCGATCCGCTGGCTGTCGGGTAGGGACGAGTTGTCATTGGGGAGCACGGTCTGCGGATAACAGCGGCCGTTGATGGTGAACCACTGTGGGTCGTAGTCGGTGGGAATACTCTCCTGGATGTCCCGGTCACCGTCGTGGAACACCGACCACACCTCGTTGAGCAGCAGTGCGAAGTGCCGGTCGTATCCGGTGGACGCGTCCCCGTCGTTGTAGGCGAAGCCCTTGAACGGCGCGTTGTTGTTGGGGGGCTGGCGCGTGGTGCCGACGTTGCGCAGGGTTGCGTTGCCGTCCTGGGTCGGCGTGACGAACACGATGCCGGTCATGCCCATGTGGACGTGCTCGACGTCCTCGAAGTGGCAGTGGTACATGTACGTGCCCTCACGGTGCGGCCGGTAGAAGTACGTCAGCTGCTTGCCGATCGGTACGGCGACCGACACCTCCGGCACGCCGTCGTTGAGCGGCGAGGGCAGGTCGAAGCCGTGCCAGTGGATGGTGTGCGAGTCGGTCAGGTCCGGCCGCTGGATCAGGCCGAGGTTGGAGAGGGTGATCTTGACGTCGCCCTCTTGCGGAAAGCCGAGATGCGGCGCGGTGGTCTGCGAGTGCCCCTTGTAGGTGGGGATCAGCTCGTTGGGGGTGGTCGCCGGGTTGACACTGGCGAACCCGAAGATATAGATCGGGTCGTTCTCGCGTCCTGGAACCGTGATGTACCCGTCGGTCGCCGCTAGGCCAAGCTCCGTGGTCACCGCCGCGGCCGACGGCATCAGCAGCTGACCCAGCGGCCGCGCCGCGGCGCCGGCGCCGACCGCGAAGGCGGCGCCGTACCCCATCGACTTCAGGAAGGCCCGCCGGTCGAACCCGCGTCGCTGTTCGCTCATCACGCCCTCCTAGGTGGCGACTCGTGGCCGGTCATGGGAATGTCACCGGGGCGCCAGGCAGCTCGTCAGCTCCCAGGTCCCAAGGCGTGGTTGGCCGCGCGATGACGCGCCGCTGCGGACGGAACTCGCCGTCAATGTCCCCTGGAGTCCCGGTGGGAGCGGCGACCGCAGTGCCGCTGCACGCTGACAGGTTGGCCGGGACCGGCGTGTTCGAGCAGCGCACGCCGCGGTCGACCGCGGGTGATGCCGTGGTCAGGTGATAGTCGCCGGCCAGCCCCACTGGCGGGTCTGCCCCGGTGATGGTCACCGCCGCAGCCTGCGGGTCCAGCCGAGACCCGGAGACCGTGAGCTCCAGGATGAACGGCTCGAGGAACAGTGGGTCCTCGCCGATGCGGTTGGCCTGGCCACCCGGAAGGGCATGCAGCACTCCGTTGGGTCCGAGGATCTGCCCGTTGGTCAGGGTCGAGTAGCGCGGCGTGAAGGTGTCCGCGTTGTTGGACGTCCCGTGCACCTCGAAGTCGATGAACCCTTGGTCGACGAGCGCGGCGCCTGGCCCGAACGAGTCGAGAGTCATCGCGTCGTTGTTCCAGAAGACGTTGTTGAACAGCGCCGTCGGGTTCGAGAAGTGCGGCGCCGCGGCCGGTAGTGTGGCCTGGAAGAGCGGCTCGTTGGCCTCCGCTGCCAGACCCGCGGAGTGCGGCACGCCGATCGCGGAGTTCTCCGACGACCCGGTCGTCACGTTGTTCGCGACGGAGTTGTTCACCAGCCGGACGTTGGCCGCATCGTCGAGCATGACGGCGCCGCCGATGTCAGCCGCACCGTTGTCGGCGATCACGTTGTTGCGGATGTTCACCGGCTGGGTGAACGAGTCGGCGACGAAGATGCCGCCACCGTCGTCACCGGACATGTTGCTCTGGATCACATTGCGGTCGACGTTGACCGCGCCGGATCCGGCACCCCGGCAGGTGGTGATCGTGGCGCCGGGGCCGGTGCAGTTGGGGTTGGCGGGCAGCTCGGTCTGGATCGCCAGGCCGGCTCCTGAGTCGACAGCGTCGTTGTAGTAGACGAAGTTGTCGTGGATCGAGCCGCCAGGGCTGAGCCCCCAGTGCGAGATGCCGGCGCCGTACTCCACGCCGAAGTTGGAGCAGAAGACGCTGTTCGCGACGTCGTAGTTGTTCGAGCCGTAGAAGATGCCCACGCCGCCGGAGCGGGTCAGGCCGCCGTTGCCGAGGACGCGGTCCCGTCCGATCCGGACGTTGTAGTTGTGGTTGCCGTGCGCGTACGGCTGGCCGAGACCGATGCCACCGGCGAAGATGCCGCCGTTGTTCTCCAGGATGTTGTTGGTGAGTTGCAGGTTGTTGATGTTCGCCTGCAGTTGCACGCCGCCGGCGCCGTCACCGCGACCGGTCTGCAGGCCGAGACCGTCGATGCGCGCGCCGTTGAAGGCGGGGCTGTCCTGGTTGCCGGTCAGCGACGGCACATTGTAAGCGGACGTGGTCTTCGCGACTGCGGTGATGTCGGCGCCGCGCATGATCGTCGAGAATGTCGGGTCGACGGCGTATGGCGCGTGTGCGGACACGGTGGCGTCGTACGCCGTGGCGTTCTGCGGGAAGAACCGGCCGTCGATCACGGATCCGAACACGTGGAACCGCGGGTCCTCAGGTGCACGCGCCTGAAGCTCGTGGGAGCCGATGATCCCGCCGGGGCCGAGGCCCTGGATCCGCAGCGGCTTCCACATCAGAACGTTCTCGTTGTAAACACCTTGCGAGAGCACGAGCAGGCTGCCCGGCGCCGCTGCATCGATCGCGTCCTGCAGCGCGTGCGCGTTTGACCCTGCCGGCGGTGGCGCTGGGACGTTCACGACCGGCGGCATGTAGGTGACGAGGTTGGCGCCCGAGCCGTTGGAGCCGCGCACGTGCACGGTGATGCCGTTGATGCTCGTCTCCGAGCCGTTCGCGCTGGACGTTCTCAGCGTCAGCTGCTTGGGCCCCGGCCGGAAGGTCGAGGTATTGATCGCCGGCACCTGGATCACGATCGTGTCCGGCGTACTCCCACTGCCCGGCGTCCAGCTCACCACGCCGCCGTTCGCTCGGGTCAGCGTGGTGACCGTGCCGTCGCGATCGTCGGTCAACAGCACCACACCGCCGGTCGCGCCGGTTGGACCGGCAGCGCCGATGAAGTCGCCGTTGATAGTGATCCGGCGAGCGGTGCCGGTGTCACCCGGGTTCACGTACGGACGGGAGACCTGCAGCAGCTCCGGGGTCAGGTTCGCGTCCTGGGTCACGCCGTTGGACAGGTCGCAGCCAGTGCCCGAGATCGGGTCGAGCGGCAGGTCGAGCTGCGTGGTCAGGCCGGGCCAGGCTTCGGCCGGCGTCGTGGCGATCAGCAGGTTCGGATTGAAGGTCGGGTTGGGGTTCGCCTGGGTTCCCGGGTCGTCGACCGTCACCAGGTACATGCCGGGGCACGGCCCCTGCGGGATCGGGCAGTTGAACGTTTCGGTCGACGGCACGAGTGCTTCGAAGGAGCCGTCCGCGCTAGTCTTGACGGTTTTCAGCAGCCGCCAGCGGTTCGGGTCGTACGGCAGGTTGACATTGGGCGTGCCACAGCCGGTCCCACCACCCGAGCAGACGGTGTCGACGCGGGCATAGATGCCGACCGGGATGTTGGCGATGGGCCGTGGCTCGCCATACCAGGGTGACTCGGGGTTGGTCTCGAAGTAGATGTCGTTGAACACCTGCCCGACCAGCCGCCCAGGCTCGGCCACATCACCGCTCCTGGCGTCGTTCGGGTCCTCCCCGTTCGGGTCGGTGTTGAAGTTCGTCATCATGTGGAAGTCGGCGTTGGCGTTCTGCCCGTTCTCCAGGACGATCAGCCGCTTGTCGCACAGCGGTGCATGCGCCGTCGGGTCGCCGAAGTAGTTGCTGCGGGTCACCAGCGTCGACTGGTCGATCACGTGGTCGTCACCGGTACATGGCGGCGGCGGGATCTGCGGGGCGAACTGGTTGCCGAGGTCGACGTTGACGTCCTCCTCCCGCACGATGTGCCACAGGCAGCCAGTGCCGCCGCCCGGCACATCGCCGTGCGCATTAGTGACCCGCTGAGTTTCGCCCGCGGGGTTGCAGTCGCGCGTGTCTTGGGGGTCGGTCGGCATGACCACGTGCGTGATGTAGGTGCCCGCGACCAGCGGGACCGGGTCGCTGCCGCCGGTGCAGGTGCCGTCATCGGCCGCCTGGTCATAGCCATTCGGGCAGTAGTCGGCGAAGGCGTAGCCGCCGTCGAACGCGCCGTCCTTGCTCTGAAGGCCGGTCAGCGGGACCTCGAGGCAGTTCGGCCCGATCTTCGGGTTGAACTGGTTGGTGATGTCGGCCCCGTTGTAGTCCCGGAGCGGGTTACAGCTCTGGGTGAACGAGTTCGGGCCGTCCTGGCCGTTGTCTTGCGGGTCCTGGGCGTCGGATGGCTGCTGCCAGTGATCGGTGACGTACTTGTTCGCGACGATGTCGTCGTTTGTGTTCGGTTCCCCATCCGGGCCGGGCAGTTCGAGGTACACAGTCACATCGGGGATACCGGGCTCGTAGTCCTCGCTCGCCTGGTTCCGTGCGTTGAACTCATTGCGGGTCGTGGAGTTGAAGGTGATTCCCACGATCTGGCCGGGCGTGCCGGGCGGGTAGTCGCGTTTGCCCCAGTCGACCGTCGCGCGGTGGCCCTCCAGCAGCAGCTGGTTGTGCAGCAGGCCGCCGCCCTGGGCGGTAGGGACACACGGGTTGGCCGGAACGGCCGGGGGGTCGACCGCGCAGGAGGGAGTCACCTCACCGGTGTGCTCGTCGTGCACCGACGGCCCCGGGTAGGACTGGAACCGGGCGAAGCCCTGCTCGTTGATGATCCACCGGCCGAGTGCGCCGCCCTCAGCAGTCGGGTACTCGTAGTGCCCGGACTGGTCGGTGACGGTTCCTTCCTTGATCGACCCGTCCCGCCAGCGCTGGTCCACGTCGGTGTTCGAGATCGGCGCATCCGTGCCGGGGCCGTCGTACATCCCGTTGTTGTTCAGGTCCTTGTAGACGGTGCCGTCGAGCCAGCCGAACCAGCGCGAAACGCCGACTCCGGACTCCCCGTTGTCGGCCACGTCGTTGGCGTCGACCTCCTGGCCCGCCGCGACCGTGACGGGCTTGAACCGCATGATGTAGTTGAGCTGTTCGTCCCAGATGCTCATGTTGTAGGTGCCGGCGGGCACGTTCTGGATGGTGAAGTTGCCGTTCTCGTCGCCGCGGCCCTGGAACACCGTGGTGTCCGTTGCGGCATCCGTGAGCGCGATGAACGGGTTGTCGACGGGAGTGTCATAGGTGCCGGTGGTGTACGGCGCCCACTCCACCCAGTTGCGCGCCTGTCCGGTGATCGTGCCCGTCCCGGGAGTCTGGAAGTCCATTGGGGTGCAGACGAAGCCGAACCAGTAGGCCGTGCGGTTGTTCGGCGGCTCCCAGAGCTGCTCACCGGGAGCACCGGTGCCGTCACTGCCCTCCTCGACTGGAGCCATCAGCTGGAGCCCGCCGTCGATCGTGGTCGTCTGCGTCCACTCGCCGGGCCCGGTGGTGAGCCGGTTGGGGGCGTTGGGGTCGGGGTTGCAGTGGTCCGTAGGGTGCACGTCGATGAAATAGGTCGCTGGACCGAGGTTGTTGATCTCGACGAAGCCGGCATTGTCGGTCTTGCACACGCCGCCACACAGCGGGTCGTTGTTGTAGTCGACCGTCACCTCGTTGCCGGTCTGCTCCTCGAGCCCGACCTGGAAGCCCTGAAGGCCGCCGTTGGCCCCCGATTCCTCGGCGTCCGGAGCGCCGTTCGTCCAGGCATTGTCCTCGAACACGAAGACCCTCAGCTTGCCCAGCGGCAGCGGGTTGTCCGCGCTCTGCTTGGACAGCTCCACCGTGGTGCTCAGGGTTCCGTCGTCCGCGGCGTCGTCGGGCAGGGTGATATAGGCGCCCCACATCTTGTGGTCGGGTGCCCGTACCGAGATGAGGTACCTGCCGTCGGGCAGCGTGACGTGGTTATCGTCCTGGTCGCCGGTGGCGACGAGCGGACTGTGGCTCTCGGTGTTGAGAGCGAGGGTGTCACCGGGAAGCTTGGTGTTGTCGTCGTTGACGATGAACGTGAAGTTGTTGAGGTCGGGGTCGCCGGGCGCAGAGTTGAGGTCCTTGGCGTGGACGGTGACCACGCAGCCGGGGTCGCCGCAGGACGCCGGCGCGGCCGCCGCCGGGGCGGCGACCTGAGTCTGACCTGCCAGGGAGACCAAGCTCGCTGCCGCGACGGCCAGGGCCGACGCGACGGCTACGCGGGGTCGCCGCGTCCGGTGGGACGTGTAGTGGGGATTCCTGTCGCCGCGACCCCTCATCGCTGCCTCCTCGCAGAACACGAGCCCGCCCATCGTTGGGCGGCTCCCCCGAGCAGCCATGTGCCGTTTACGCGCTGACCGTAAGCGCGACGGGAGCGGTCGGAGTGGTTGATGACGGCGGCGTCATCTGTCTGTCATGCGACTGTCATTCGGCCCGGCCGGCAGTGCTCGGCCGGCAGTGCTCGGCCGGCAGAGCTCGGCCGGCGGGCCTCGCCCGGCCGTCCTGGTCGGCTACTGGATCGGCATGACACAGGTTGGCCTCGGAGCCAGTTTCGCCTTGTGGGGAAGGGACTCTGAGGACTAGCGTGGGACTAGCAAATTCGTGCGAAGTAAAGCGGCACCCGCCAAGAGGATCATAGCCTCTGACGGGTGCCTAGGTCACTCGACTACAAGGAGCCGAGAGTCCGTGGATAAAACGCTACACCGAGGGTCGGGCCCGCCGGCCGAAAACAGCTGGCATTGGGGCCGGCCCGATTGCCTTTCTCCCGTCCGGACTACCGAGCGAGCATCCGTGATCACCCGGACAGCGCGGCCAGCGGCCGCACCCGACACAGGGCGCTTGGGAGCGCCGTCATGATCGCTGAGATCATCACCGCCGGGTGGGTGGTCTTCTGGGCCGTCTTCCTCATCGGGCTGCTCCGCCGGGTCCAGCGCCCCAAGGTCGATGCCAAGGTCAGCACGGCCTGCAGTTGCGAGCACGAGAGCCATTTCGACGGCTCGGAGCACGGCTTCCTGGAGGTACGGCCGGGCGGAAACCTCGCCACCTTCGTCGGTGCGCTCTGCGTCGACTGCACCACCCGTCACCTGCGCCGATACGTCGTGAGCGGGTCGGAGTGGCGGCACCTCGACGGCGTCCCGTGCCACTCCGGGCCGGCCCAGATCGGCGGTCCTACTCGGGACGCCCTCTGCTCCGCACACGGCCGGATCGTCGTCGAGCGGGAGGACGAGGGCTGCCAGTGGTGGGCGTCGTGTTGCGAGCCCTCGACGACGACCCGGCGCCATCCGCTCCTCGGCAACGTGCCGATCTGCGATCGGTGCGACGCGAAGGAGTCGATGCTGGAGCGAGCGTCGGCCTAGACGGTCCCTCGCGGGATGGTGCCGGTCCTCGCCCGGCCCAGCATCATGTGGCCACGGCGGGCATCTGACAACCCCCGAGAAATAGGTATGGCGAATCGATAGTCGCGGCCGGAAACTCGCTTGGTTGAAAGGAGTTTCCCATGCGATTTCGAATTTCCATGATTGTCGCGGGCATATCGTGCATGTGGGTCGGCCTCGCCGGCGCTGTCATTGCCCCGGCCGCGGCAGTGCCGCCCGATCGCGGGACGTTCTCCTCCCACGACGTGTTCGTCGACTCGGAGGTGTGCGCGCCCGAGGGCTTCTCGGTCAACGTGATCGAGGACGAGATCAACGCCTTCCAGGTCCACTTCGACCGCTCGGGCGACGAGGCGTTCCTGGCCGTACACGTCTCCTATCGGGCCGTCATCAGCGCGAACGGTCGCGCCCTCGTCGAACGCGACCGGTGGACCGACACGTTCTACCCCGACGGCAGCTCCCGCAGTGTCGGGCTGACCGTCCACGTCCAGGGTCCACACGGGATCGTGCAGCGCGACGCCGGTCAGCTCGTGTTCGGTCCCGATGGGTCGGTCGTGGCGATCCACGGTCCGCACCCGCAGTTCGAGGGTCAGTCGTGGTGCTTTGCCCTGGTTTCGTAGCGCGTCGAGCCCGTGTCAGCTGCGCTCGGAGGGCTGATCGACCTCCTGCCGGCGCTTGCGGACCTTGTAGACGATGATCACGAGGAGGATGACGACCACGGCGAAGATCGCGCCGCCCTCGCTCAGGAGCTGCTCGAGTCGTGCGTACGAGGCGCCGACCAGGTAACCGGCGACGACGACGCCGACGCCCCAGACGATGCCGCCGGCCGCGTTGTAGGCGAGGAACCTCGGGTACGGCATGTGCGACATCCCGGCGAGGGCCGGCATGACGGCCCGGAGGAACGCGGTCCACCTCCCTAAAAGGACGGCCGACCCGCCGCGCCGGGCGAGGTAGGCGCGGGCCTCGTCGATCCGGGCTCTTCGACGCTCGAGCATGCGCCAGGTCAGGACCCGCGGTCCTAGATGTCGGCCGACCTCGTAGCCGACGCTGTCGCCGACGATGGCCGCGACGACCACCACGATGATGACGGCGTACAGCGGGACGCTCCCGCCGTGCGCGGCGACCCCGCCGAGGATGGCGGCGGTCTCGCCGGGGATGACGAAGCCCACGAAGAGCGCGTCCTCCGCGAAGACCACCAGGCCGACGACGGCAAGGATGACCCACGGCGACGCGTTCAGAATCGGGTCAAGAATGCCGCTCATAGGTCGTCGTTCCGGTCAGAGCTCGGTAGGGACATGGTCGCAAACCTGGCTCGCCGGTTCTGTCGAGGAGGTTCGGTGCACCTATCAAGCCGTACCAGATCCACCGCCAAAATGTCTCAGCTCACTCCGAAGCGGATAATGCTGGCGATCCCCGCGACCAGGCAGTAGATGGCGAACGGGGTGAGGGTACGGGTCTCGAAGTAGCGGACGAGGAACCGGACCGACAGGTAGGCGGCGACGCCGGCGACGATCATGCCGACGATCACCTGACCGTGGATGTTGTCGCCAGCCGGACCCGCGAGCGAAGGGAGCTTGAGCACGCCGGCGGCCAGGATGACCGGCGTGGCAAGCAGGAAGGCGAACCGGGCGGCATCCTCGTGGGACAGGCCACGCGTCAGCCCACCGACCATGGTCGCGCCCGACCGGCTGATGCCGGCGAGCAGGGCCGGGATCTGCCATAGCCCGACGTACACGCCGTCGCGGTAGCGCAGTCCCGCGAGGCGCTGATCCGACTCGACCGCGGCGGTGACCTCCTCGCCGGCTCGCGGTCCGGATCGGGTCGTGGCGTACGCCTCGGCCGGCACCCGCTGCTGCTCGGCGGTGGCAGCAACCCGGCGGCGCAGCCGCTCGCCGGCCAGCAGGATCAGGCCGTTGATCGTGAGCAGCACGGCGGCCGACAGCGGCTTGGCGAAGATCGTGCGCAGGGTGTGCTCGAACGCGAGGCCGGTGAGACCGACCGGGATGGTGGCGAAGACGATCAGCCAGGCCAGCCGCTCGTCGGAGTCGGCCGCAATCAGCCGGCGCTCCCGGATCGAGCGGGCGGCGCTGCGGAAGAAGCCGGCGATGATCCGCACCCAGTCAGCGCGGAAGAACACCAACAAGGCGATGGCGGTCGCCACGTGGAGCGCCACGATGTAGGCGAGATAGAATGACGACTCGCTGTTCGGCTGGGACGACTGTTCGACCATGGTCTCCCAGCTGCCGCCCAGCCAGGCCGGGAGCAGGACCGAGTGGCCGAGGCTCGACACCGGGAACAGTTCGGTGACGCCCTGTACCAACGCGATCACGATGGCCTGCAGATAACTCATCGAGACTCCCTCAGGTGATGGCTGTGCCCCCGAATGCCTGGTTCCCGCGACCAGGCGGCTACTACGCTTGACGTAGTAACCGATCGTACTACTACATTGTCTGTAGTAGTTGACTGAAGGGTGACGGACTTCGTGGCCAGGGGACGAGGCGACCTGGAGCAGCAGGTCTTCGCGACGCTCGTCGCGGGCGAGCGCCCGATGACGACCGGCCAGGTCCGCGAGGCGCTCGGCGACGGGCTGGCGTACACGACGGTGATGACCGTGCTGGCCCGGATGCACGCCAAGGGCCGGGTCACCCGGGAGCGGTCCGGCCGGTCCTACGCCTACACCGCCGTCGACGACGAGGCGGAGCTGGCTGCGCTGCAGATCAACCGGCTGCTCGACGCCCACGGCGACCGGGCAGCGGTGCTGACCCGGTTCGCGGGCGAGCTGTCCGACGACGAGTCGCGGTTGCTCAGGTCGGTGCTGGACGAGGACGAGCCGTGACCGACGCTGCGGTGATGGGCATCGCCGTGATCGTGGTGTTCGCCGCGTTCGCACCTGGACTGGCGCGTCGGCTGCCACCGGCGACCGCGACCCGGTTGCTGGCTCCGGCCAGCGTGTTCGTCGCGGCCAGCGGCATCTTCATCCTCGCGGTGGTCGCGTTCACCTGGGTCGGCCAGTATCCGGAGATCGCCCAGCGCGGTGCCTGGTCGACAGCCGTGCTCCGCACGAACAGCCCGCCGGCCGCGGCAGCCGCGATCTGCGGCGTCCTGGTGCTGCTGGCGGCGATCTCCGCATCGCTCACCTTGATCCGGCGGGCCCGGGCGCTGGTGAGCGTACGTCGTGCCTGCCGCGGTCTGACCGCCACCGGCGACGTGGTGGTCGTCGACGATCCTCGACCAGAAGCCTTCACGATGCCGCGACCGATCGGCCGGGTCGTGGTCACCACTGGACTGCTCGACGCCCTTCGCCCCGACGAGCGGCGCGCCCTGTTCGCCCACGAGCTGTCGCATCTGGCGCACCACCACGCGTGGTGGCGTCTGATCGCCGATCTCGCCGCCGCCGTCAACCCACTGCTCCGGCCGACCAGCCGCAGCGTCGCCACCGCGGTCGAGCGCTGGGCCGACGAGGATGCCGCTCGTGCGGTACGCGACCGTCGGCTCGTCGCGCATACCCTCGCCCGGGTCGCACTCCGGCAGACTGCCGCCGCTCGATCCGCACCTCAGCTCGCGGCAACGGGAGGCGACATCGCCACCCGAGTACTGGCACTGCTCGCCCCTGCCCCGAGGCGTCGGCCGATCCCGCTGGCCGCCCTGATCGCGCTCGTCGTGTCGACCGCGCTGCCGGCGGCGGCCGTCCAGCACAGCGGCGAGAACCTCTTCGAGCACGCTGCCAGCCACTCGTCCAACCGAACGGTCTGAGCTCGGAGCACCGCACGTTCCCTCCGTTCGGTGCTCCGTGCTCAGGGCGTCCGAAGCGGTTGCCAGTCGATTCCTCTAGGGATGTAGAACGCTGCGAGGACGCGCTGGGGCTGCTCACCTCGTGGGCCCATCGTCCACAGACCCGGCTGCTTGATAGCCGGATCGTCGCTGGCGATCCGAGGAGCGGCCAGCCGCAGTCCGTTGGGTGCCCACGCCGGTGACCATTCCCCCGTCTGGGGGAGCAGGTGACCGTCCGTCCCGTCTGGACGGATCGTCGCGAGTCCGATCGGGAAGACAGGATCGCGCTCATTCTCGGGGTACATCCGGGCGTAGGCGATCGTCTTGCCGTCGGGAGACCAGTCGGGCTCCTCCTTTGTGACGCGGCCGCTCTGGGGGGTCACCTGTCGACGCGCCGAGCCGTCGCTATTGATCACGTCGATCGTGCCCGGATTGGCGAAGGTGCCGAGCTCACGCTGCTGGATCGTGTAGCTATGGAAGGCGATCCGGCCACCATCCGGCGACCAGGTCGGCTCGCCCGCGAATGGGCCGAGCTCGTCGGTGGCGAACGTCAGTTGCGTACTGGTCCCGGTGGCCAAGGTGTAGACGAACAGCTGCCCGAATTCGCCTTCGGTGTACGCGATCTGAGTTGCGTCTGGTGACCACGCCGGTTCGAACTGGTCTCCCGGACCGGTAATGAGAACTTGCTTGTTGAGTCCTCCGGCTCCCATCACCCAGATGTCAGAGTCGGTGCCGTTCCACCGCGTGTAGGCGATCCGATTGCCGCCCGGCGCGAACGCCGGATCATAGGAGTGGCGATTCCACGTCAGTCTCTTCTTGCCCGTCCCGTCTGGCCGAACGGTGAAAATGTCGAACCCGCCACCGTTGGCGTTGGTGTTCACGTCGTAGGCGATCCGGCCATTCCGCACCGTGGGTCGGGCCTGGTCGCCGGACGCCGCCGACGCTGCTGGCGCTGCGAGTGTCGATGTCGCCGTCAGCAGTGCTGTCGCGGCGACGGTAAGCCCGAGCTGTCGACCGTTCATGTGTTTGAGGACCAGTCGGGCCACGCGTTCGGTTGCCTCTTCGTTGCAGGTCAGGCGCTGACAAGCCGCTGGCGGCCCGCTGTCACGGCGGCTGACGCCGTGTCAGTCCGGTGTGCGCCCGATGCCAGCGGCCGGCGGCACGCTTCACGGCATACGACACGTCAAGGAGAGACCATGACCTACGCATTTCAGGCCGAGGGACTGGTCAAGCGTTTCGGCTCGACCACTGCCCTCTCTGGCATCGACCTCGCCGCGCGCCAGGGCAGCATCCTCGGCGTCCTCGGCCCGAACGGAGCCGGCAAGACGACGGCTGTCCGGATCCTCGCGACCCTGCTGCGGCCGGACGCCGGCACCGCGACGGTCGCCGGCTACGACGTCGTACGCGACGCCGAGCGGGTGCGCCGGGTGATCGGGCTGACCGGCCAGTACGCATCGGTCGACGACGACCTCACCGGCACCGAGAACCTCGTGCTCATCGGACAGCTGCTCGACTTCCGTACCTCCGACGCTCGCGCCCGGGCGAAGGAACTGCTCAGCCACTTCGAACTCGCAGACGCGGCCGACCGGCCGGTCAAGACGTACTCCGGTGGCATGCGGCGCCGACTCGACCTGGCAGCGGGCCTGGTCGGGCGGCCGGACGTCATCTACCTCGACGAGCCGACGACCGGACTCGACCCAGTGCGTCGCGAGGACGTCTGGCGGATCATCCGCACACTCGTCGACGACGGCGTGACGGTGCTGCTCACCACCCAGTACCTCGAGGAAGCCGACGCGCTGGCCGACGACATCTCGGTCATCGACCAGGGACGGGTGATCGCCGCCGGCACACCGGCCGAACTCAAGCGGATCGTCGGCGGCCAGCATCTCGACCTCCGCCCGACCGACGTCGCTCGGATGGCCGACGCCGCCGCGATCCTCGCCGACGTCGCCGGGCAGCCGGTGGAGTCGCCGGGCCGCGGCCAGCTGACCGTGCCGGTGGCCGACGACACCGCGCTCACGGCGGCGGTCGCCCGGCTCGACGCGGCCCGGATCGGCGTCGCCGAGCTCTCGCTGCGGTTGCCGAACCTCGACGACGTCTTCTTCACCCTGACCGGACATGGCACGACCGACACCGAGGAGGATGCCGCATGAGTACGACCCTGACCGCTCCCAACGACATAACCCGGGCTCGTACGCCGTCGACGACCCGGCCGTTCGGCCTGGTCCGGCACAGCGTCGCCTTGGCCAAGCGCAGCCTGATCAAGACCCGGCGGACGCCCGAACAGCTGCTCGACGTGACGCTGCAGCCGATCATGTTCGTGGTGCTGTTCGTCTACCTGCTCGGCGGCGCCGTCGCGGGCTCGACGCACGACTACCTGCAATTCATGCTGCCTGCCCTGCTCACGATGCAGGTGACGTTCGCGTCCGTGCAGACCGGGATCAACCTCAACGACGACATCAAGAAGGGCGTGTTCGACCGGTTCCGTAGCATGCCGATCGCACGATCGGCGCCGCTGATCGGCTCGGTGCTCGGCGACGTGATCCGCTACGTCATCAGCATCGTGGTACTGCTGGGCTTCGGCTCGCTGGTGGGATTTCGGATCGAGACCAACCCGATGTCGGCGCTGGCCGCTTGTCTGCTCGTGATGCTGTTCGCCTTCTGCATGAGCTGGATCTTCGTGCTGCTCGGCATGCTGGTCCGCGAGCCCGGAGCGGTCCAGGGCATCGGCTTCCTGGCGCTGTTCCCGCTGACCTTCGGGACCAACCTGCTGACGCCGACCGACACGCTGCCCGGCTGGCTCCAGGCCTGGGTCGACGTGAACCCGCTGACCCAGGTGATGGCGGCAGCCCGTGGCCTGATGGTCGACGGCCCGGTCGCCGGTCCGGTGATCCACACGCTGCTGTGGTCGGTCGGCCTGCTGGCGGTGTTCTTCCCCTTGGCGGTCCGGGCCTACCGCCGTCGCACCTGATCGTTCGTCGAGGGCGGCTCACGGATCTTGAGGGATTGGGGTAGCCAGGGCTACCTCAATCCCTCAAGATCCGTCTGGGGCCACCGCCGCCTGGAGCATGGCGATCGCGTCCTCGCGCCCGAGTGATGAGCCGCGAGCCCGGGCGGCGGCATAGCCGTCGCCCAGCTCGCGGCTCAATCGCGCTGTCAGCTGCTGTACGTCCGGATCGCCGACCGCCTCGATCCCGCGAATCGCATCGGCGGCGCCGAGCAGCTCGGCCGCCGACTCGGCTCCGTCGCGGGCGAGGCTCAGGTTCGCGATGCCGACGGCGACGTGCGCGATCACCGGCATGTCCTTGGCATCCGACTCGGCGGCGACCAGCCCCTCCGCGAGATCCGACTCGGCGCGCGGCAGATCGCCTTGGCCGACGGCCACCTGACTGAGTCCGGTGAGCAGGAGCGCATCGAGCTGCCGGATCCCGAGCGACCGTTGCTGCAGGGACTCGCGCGCCGACTCGTACCAGCGGGTCGCCTCGTCGAGGTCACCGTCACGGCGCGCCAGGTAGCCGAGGAAGAAGTCGCAGTAGACCTCGAGGTGCGTGCGTCCCTGACGTTGCGTGCGTTCGAGGATCCGGAGCAGCTCGGCCCGCGCCTGATCCGTACGGCCGCGCAGGGCGTCGATGACCGCCAGCCGGACCTGCAGCTGCCCGACGTCGTCGGCGGCGCCGATCTCGGTGGTGAGCCGCAACGCCTGGTTGAAGCTGGCGCCGGCGGAGTCGAGGTCGCCGGTGATCAGCTCGAGCTCGCCCCGCAGATGGTGGGTCATCGCCATGCCCCAGCGTTCGCCCACGGTCCGGAACGCCTCCGTCGCGGCGATCAGGTCGTCCCGCATGCCCGGCGCGTAGCCCATGTTCTCCTTGAATGCGGCTCGCATCAGGTAGAGCGCGGCCTCTGCCCACGGGTCGGGATGGGGGAGGGTCTGATCGATCGCGGCGAGCCCGCGCTCGTGGTCCTCGCTGAACACCGCAAGCCCGGGCTCGAGCAACGCCAGGGCCGGGTGCGTGGAGCTGGCTGCCACCGCGGCCGCGAGCGTACGGAGCTCGTCGACGATCGGCATGATCCGGTCGACGCGTCCGGACGAGGCGGTGTTGATGACGAAGAAGGTCAGGGCGATCGCGCGGGTCTCGGGATCGACCTCGCCCGGTACTTCGAGCGCGAGCTGCAGCCAGTCGGCACCTTCGGCGTGACTGCCCTGCATCACCCAGTGCATACCCAGCGCCGCTCCGAGCCGGACCGCGGTGTCGGCGTCGGCGCTGTCGACCGCGAACCGAAGGGCGGCGACGAGGTTGTCGCGTTCGGCCGTCAGGATGGCGATCCAGCGCAGTTGGTCGCTGCGGCGAAGATGCGGCTCCGCGGTCTCGGCGAGCTGGAGGAAGTACGCCGCGTGCGCAGCTCGGGCCGACTCGGTCGCGCCGGCCTCGTCGAGCCGCTCCTGACCGTACTCGCGGAGCGTCTCAAGCATCCGGTAGCGCGGCTCGGACCCGCCGACGACCTGGAGCAGGGACTTGTCGACCAGCGCCGCGAGCAGGTCGAGCGCGACGTCGGAGTCGAGCTGGCAGGCGCCCTCGACGCTCTCGGGGGTGGCGCCGCCGGGGAACACCGAGAGCCGCTCGGCGAGATCTCGCTCCTTGTCGGAGAGCAGGTCCCAGCTCCAGGCGACGACCGCGCGCAGTGTCTGGTGCCGGGGATCGGCCGTCCGGCTGCCGCCGGTCAGCAGCCGGAACCTGTCATCGAGGCGGGCCGCGATCTGCTCGACCGGGAGAGCCCGCAGCCGGGCCGCCGCCAGCTCGATCGCGAGCGGCAGACCGTCGAGGCGGCGGCAGATCACCACGACGTCGTCGACGTTGCCGTCGGTCAGCTCGAACTCCGGCCGGGCCGAGCGAGCCCGCTCGGCGAACAGCCGTACCGCCGGGAACTCAAGCGCGTCGGCCACGATGACCGAGTCCATCGGCGCGGCCAGCGGCGGCAGTGGCGACACGGTCTCACCGACGACCCCGAGCGGTTCCCGGCTGGTCGCCAGGATCCGGAGCTCCGGACAGCGGCCGAGCAGATGTTCGGTGAGCCACGCTGCGGCATCGATCAGGTGCTCGCAGTTGTCCAGCACCACCAGGGTTGCCGTGCCGCCCAGGGAGTCGGTCAGCCGGCTGGTCGCGTCCCTGGGCGAGGTTCGCTTGGTGTTGTCGAGCAGATTGGCCTCGCGGCGGCCGATGGCGTCGAGGATCGCGAGCGGCATGTCGTTGGGGTCGGTGACCGATGCCAGCTCGACCATCCACACCCCGCCGGGCATCCGCTCGACCAGGCCGGCGCCGGCGGTCATGGCGAGCCGGGTCTTGCCGGCGCCTCCGGGACCGACCACGGTGACCAGCCGAGACTCGGCCACGAGCGTACGCAGGCGTTCGAGCTCGGCGTCGCGACCGACCAGACTGCTCAGGGGAGCGGTCAGGTTCGTCGACGGCGCCGTCGATCCGGTCCGGCCGCCGTCGTGGTCACCACGCAGCAGTGCGACGTGGAGCTCCTGCAGCTCGGGCGACGGGTCGGCACCGAGCTCGTCGGCCAGCCGCTCGCGCAAGGCCTCGTAGACCTGCAGGGCCTCGGCCGGCCTGCCGTCGGCCGACAGGGCCTTGACCAGCAGCCCATGCGTACGCTCGCGCAACGGGTGCTGGATCGCGAGCGTCTCGATCTCGGCGATCGCCGATGCGCTCGGAGCGGTCGCCAGCTCGGCGGCGAGGCGATCCTCGTTCGCGCTCAGCCGACGTTGCTCGAGCCGATGTGCCTCGCCGGCCGCGAACGACGCGCCCATGACATCGGCCAGCGCGGCGCCGCGCCACAGGGCCAACGCGTCCTCGAGGATCCGCCGCGCGGTGTCCGGGTCGCCTGCCTCCAAGGCACGGTGGCCGTCGTTGGCAAGCGCCTCGAAGCGGTTGGCGTCGAGGGCGTCCGACGGGACGTCGAGGCGGTAGCCCGCTGGACCGGACTCGAGCTGGCCTGACGCGGGCAGTGCCCGTCGCAGTCGCGAGACCAGTGACTGCAGGGCATTGACCTGATCGGCCGGCGGCTCGTCCTCCCACAATGCGTCCACGAGCGCCTCGACGCTGATGTAGCGACCGGCGTCGAGCGCGAGCCGGATCACCAGGGCCCGCAGGCGAGCGCCACGAATCTCGATCGACCCGCCCGCGTCGCTGATCTCCAGCGGTCCGAGGACATTGATCCGCACGCCGTCAGCCTCTCACGCACGACAAAGGGGACTCAGCCGTTGACGGACTTGCGGCGCCTGGTCCACTGCCGTCGTAGCTCCTCGCTGAACAGCCGCCGGACCGCGACGTCGTCGAGCGCACCATCGAGCCCGACCAGGTCGCCCTGTGAGAGCCGCTGGCACACCAGCATCCAGGCCTTGCCCATCGCGAACGTGATGGACCCGGCAACGGTCGCGTTGATGGTGCCGCCGATCAGGCTGCCGGCGCCGGGGATGAGTTTGAACATCCCACCGACGAGCGATCGGCCGACCGACGTGGCCCCTGCGGTGGCGGCGATCCCGGCGAGGGTGGCGCGGTCCATCCGTACGCCATAGGTCTGGGCGATCGCGGCCATCATGCCGAGCTGGATGGGGACCAGGATGACGGCGTCCGCGAACGGGATCGGTACCGCACCGGCGCTCGCCGCCGCTGTGACCGCGGTGCCGACCGCGGCGTCGGCCTGCTTCCTCTTCCGCCCGGCGTCAATGATCTGAGCTGCCGTCAGGGCTTCCTCAACTGTCTGGGGAGCGACCTGAAAGGTGGCATCGAGGACCTCAATGAGGCCGTGGGCCTCCTGACCGGTGAAGTCGTCCCGCAGCGCCATCGTCATGAAAGGGCGCTGACCGAAGATCGGGAGGTCCCGGGACTGGATGTCCTCGGCGAGTGCGATCGCGTCCGGGTGCGGCCGTCCCTCCCGCATCGGCACCTGGGTGATCACGAGGATCACGGGCAGTCCGAGCCGATGCAGCGCCCGGACGAACCCGGCCTCGGTCTGCTCGAACCGGCGATCGCCGGATCGCACGCAGTACCAGGCGACGTGGAGCTGCTCGGCGACCGGCTGGCTCCGCATCGCGGTCACGTAGTTGGCGAGCTCGGCGAGGATCTTCTCGTTGTCGATGCCGACCTCGATGCCGCGGGTGTCATAGACGCCGAGGAACTCGGTGGAGTGCACGTACAGATGCGCCTCCCGGGTGACGGGCTCGCCGATCCCTGTCGCAGCGACCTCCTCCCCGAAGATCGCGTTGACCAGGGTGCTTTTGCCGACGCCGGTCTTGCCGAAGATGGCCAGGTTGAACCGGCCGTACTTCTCGGCCTGCTCCTTGTACGCGCGCGCGAACTGATCTCGGAGCCAGTCGTCCGGTCCGCTCGGCATGGATCCCCTCCTGGGCTGGGTACGGCGCATCCTTGTCGTCGCCTCGACGATACGTGGCAGCGGATCGTCGCGGCCGACGCCAAGCCGCAGGTCGTGGCATCGTCTAGCTTGGACTCCCAAGTCCGGCCGGCACACAGACAGCGAGGTGGGTCAGGGTGAACGTCGTGCTCGTGGGCACCGTCGCGTACCTCGCCGTCGGCGGCGTCTTCGCACTCCTGGTCTACCTCGTCGACCGGGGCGACGGCCGCGAGTACGCCAGGACCCTCGGGCAGTGGTGGACCCTGCCGCTGTACGTCGGCCTCGTGCTGCTGTGGCCGCCGGCCGTCCTCGTGCTCGGCATCGGCGTGCTCACCGGTGTGCTGAGCTGACGCAGATCGGCATTGGCATGATAGGCCCCTATGCGTGCGCATCGAGCCCGCCTTGCCGCCGCGAACCTGCTCCTCGTTCTCGCTGTCGGCTGCAACGCCGGCGCCGACGAGCCGGACCCGGCTCCGCAACATGACTACGTCACGGTGCCCGATCGGGAGCCGCCGGTCATCGACGTGACCACGCACAACGGCGAGGCGGGGCGCCGGGCGCTGGCCGACAAGGCGTTGTTCTTCCTGGCGCCGAAGGACGGCGACTCGATGACCGGGCCGATGATCGTCGACAGCGAAGGCCGGCCGGTGTGGATCGGCCCTGACGTGCGGGGCTACGACCTCCGGGTCCAGAAGTACCACGGCAAGCCGGTGCTGACCTGGTGGCGTCAGGCGGACACCCCGCTCTTCGACGGCGAGGTCGTGATCATGAACTCGTCGTACCGGCGGATCGCCACTGTGACCACCCGGGGCATGCCGTCAGACCCCCACGTGGCGACGCTCGCCCCACGCGGCACCGCGCTGCTTCTCGGCTATCGCCTGGTCCGGCGCGACCTCCGCAACTATGGCGGTCCGTCCTACGGGTGGGTGCGAAACGACATCGTGCAGGAGGTCGATGTCGCGACCGGTCGGGTGCTGTTCTCATGGAGCGCGATCAAGCACATCCCGCTGACCGATGGTCGGATCCGCGAGGATCCCTACGGCACCGGCGAGTCGAAGAGCGACCCGTGGGACTACGTGCACATCAACTCGGTCACCGTTGACGGCGACGCGCTGCTCATCTCGGCCCGCAACACGTCGGCGATCTACCGGGTCGATCGCAAGACCGGCGACGTGGACTGGACACTCGGCGGCCGGTCGAGTGACTTCCGGTTCGTCGGCGGCTCCCGATTCAGCTGGCAGCACGACGCGCAGCGGCAGCCGGATGGCACGATCACCCTGTTCGACAACCACGGCTCCTACGACACCGGCGGAGCGTCGCGCGGCCTGCGGCTGCGGGTGGATGTTCGAGACCACACGGCGACCGCGGTCGCGACATATCCCTTCCCGGGCGGACGGTTGGGCGCCACGCAGGGGAACATGGAGGTACGGCCGAACGGGAATGTCGTCATCGGATGGGGCTCGAGCCCGTACTACTCGGAGTTCGCCCCCGACGGTCGCCTCCTGCTCGATGCGGACTTCGGCAGCGGCGAGAGCTACCGGGTCTACCGGATGCCGTGGGTCGGCACGCCGCCGCGACCCGCGCTGGTCGTGCTGGGTGGCAAGGCGTATGCGAGCTGGAACGGCGCCACCGATGTTGCTGCCTGGCGGTTCCTGGCTGGACCTGACGCGACCGAGGCCTCGATCGTCACGACCGTTGCGCGTGACGGATTCGAGGCCTCGGTCGACGTTCCCGACCAGCCGTATGTTGCGGTTCAAGCTCTCGACGCCGACGGGAACGTCCTAGCGACCGCCGAAGTCGGCGGCGGCTAGGTCCAGCTAGTAGTAGTGCCGGCGCGGACCGACCTTGCGGTCCATGGAACCGAGCAGCCAGAGGACCGCACCGACCACCGCGAGGATGATGCCGAGGATCCACAAGATGGAGACGTTCAACAACGCTCCGAGGATCAGCAAGATGACACCAAGGACGATCATGGAACTTCCTTCTCCCTCCCGGGCACCGACACTGCCGTCGATGCACCGGCACAGATGTGCCCACGGGTGGGGGTCTCAAACGCTGTAGTACGCCGACTGCTCCCGTAGCTTCCGGATCGCGCCTGTAGCGGTTGATATGCCGGCTTCGATCCCGGTCATCATGCCCACCGCGATCCCGACGTAGGTGCCGGCTTCTGCGAGCACGTACCCGTAGAGGAAGCTGTCGTTTCCGGTCGTCGCGAAGACGAGGGTGTCGGCGAGGCTGCCGACCACGAAGCCCGCGATCATGCCGATGACGGTGCCGACTCCGCCGCAGATGACGGCGACGAAGAAGCCCTTCCAGGCGGCCTCGGATGCTGACTCAACGCTCATCTGTCCTCCCTCGCCAGACTTGTCGTGACCGCCATAGTCTAGTTATCAAGTCGAGATAAGGCTATAACGTACGAGCATCCCGAGGATCCGTCATGACCGGATACCTGCGACGAGGGCCCCACATCTAGATGCAGCATCGCCTACTTGGGTCAGGTCAGCCACCGGCTCGACGGCGCTTGCGCTCGGCCGGCGCCTGCGCCACCTCGGGATGCTTAGCGGGTCATGCCCGATCGACATCAGTCGATGCCGCCAGGCCTGATCCCCGGCGGTCGACTCGAGGTCGGCTCGACGCTCGACGTGGATCCGGTCGACGACGCACTCCATCAGTACGACGTCGTCGTCGGTGACGTCGGCGCGGCGCTTGCCGAGGATGGCAAGCACGTGCCGTCCGGTCGCCGGTCCGGCCTGGCGGGGAAGTGCCTCGGCCGTCTCGCTGGACGAGTCGGCCCGCAGCCACTCCGCGAGCTCGCGCGACGTCATGTTGACGACGCGGTGGAACTCCGCCCACAGCTCGTCGCTGACTTGGGTCTTCGCCATGTCGGGTCAGCCGTTGGTGAGTTGGACTTTGAGGTTGTTGAGGATGCGGCTGAGGAGTCGGCTGACTTGCATTTGGGTGACGCCGAGGTCGGTGGCGATCTGGGATTGGGTCCAGCCTTGGAAGAAGCGGAGG
>Ga0209382_10001205_pt1 | contig 41255 bp, 33 predicted proteins | sample SoiMetdeltSBSDD5_FD_187599 | JGI IMG/M metagenome (GOLD analysis project Ga0209382, IMG submission 187599) | Bulk soil microbial communities from a Populus tree surrounding site in Tennessee, USA - Soil MetaG P. deltoides SBSDD5 (SPAdes) (version 2) | ecosystem: Environmental > Terrestrial >... | reverse complement strand
TCGCCGTTCGCCATCGCCGCGTCGCTCACCGCAAGCGGCCGCCGGCCCGGCATCTCGAGCCGCCCACCGAGCAGATGGCGCACGATGTCGCGCGTCTCGGCGTCGAGCAGGGCGCGCACGATCTCCGGCGGCCCGTGCACCCACACGTGGTCGTCGAACCGCTCGTCGCCGAGCTCGTCGCGTCGTCGCTCGGCGGTTGTATGCCACCGCGCCGGGTGCAGCGAGATCCCCGAGTTGCCAGCGACGAGCACGCGGGTGACCGCGTGACGGTGCTGGTTCTCGTGGCGCTCGATGTGCACCCGTCGGTGCGCGAGGTCGCGACCAACCAGGTGTGGCACCCGGAACAGCGGCGCGTGCGCCTCGATGCCGCGCAGCCCCACCTTCTTGGCCGCGCGCTGCCAGGGGCGCAGGCTCTCCAACGCTCGCCTCCGCCTCAGCAAGCCGGCCAGCGCCAGGACCGCGCCGTAGGCCGCGACTGGCACCAGCGGGTCGAGCATCAGAACAGCCGCACTCCCGGCTCCTCGTGCTGGCGCCGCATCCGCAATCAAAACGCGGACAGGTTCTCTGTGCTCGAACTTACCACTGGCGTAACTCCGGCCCGTGATCGATTCTCCGCGCCGGACGCGCGTCTCGAGGGATGTCCGTCCAGGCGTTCGGATCGGATCGCGGTCGGTCGACTTGCACAGGTCCGTTTGGTGAGCCACCATGGAGCGCCCCCCGAGGTCCTCACCAGGTATGAGCTCATCGACGCGCACCTCCCTCGAGCCGCGCCCGTCGCCCTTCGCGACGCTCCGCAGCCAGCAACGGAACCGATTCCTGGCGTCCGCGGTGCTGGCGATCGCTGCGGTGGGTAACGCGTCGCCGGGCATCGCTCGAGTGGAGCCCAACGCAGTCCCCCCCGGCACGCCTCAGGTGACTCGCCCGGAGCCGACGCCGCCGTCGCGACGACCCGACGCGCTGGTGGTCCGCATGCGCGAGCGGTCCGCGCGACGGATGGCTGCAGCGGCCGCGATGACGCGGGCGTTGCCGGACCTCGCGGTGAAGAGCGTCGCGCCGGTGTACCCCGCCGGCGACTCGACGACCATGACAGTCGATGGCAAGGGTCTCGCCGGTGTCTACCGCGTCACGCTCGCCGCTCCCACGGACCTCACGGCGGCGATCAGGGCGCTCGCCGCCGACCCCGCCGTGGAATGGGCCGAGCCGGTGTTCACCTACGGCATCGCGGTCCTGACCAACGACCCGTACTTCGGGACCAGCGGCGCCTGGGGGCAGCCCTATCAGGACCTCTGGGGTCTCTACGACATCGGCGCGCCGACGGCCTGGTCGACGACCAACGGCGCCGGCATCCCGGTGGCTGTCGTCGACACCGGGTCCGATGCCACGCATCCCGACCTGGCGTCGCGGCTGCTGCAGAACGCCGCCGATCCGCCGAACGGAATCGACGATGACGGCAACGGCTTCGTCGACGACACCGCGGGATGGGACTTCGCCAACGGCGACTCCAATCCCACCGACGACCACGGGCACGGCACGCACGTCGCCGGCACCATCGCCGCGGTGGGCAACAACGGCAGCGGCATCGTCGGCGTCGCCTGGGGCGCCGGGATCCTCACCGTCAAGGGCTTCGACGCCAGCGGGCAGGGCGACAACGACGAGCTGGCGGCAGCGATCGTCTACGCCGTCCAGCGCGGCGCCCGCGTCATCAACATGAGCTGGGGCGGCGAGGGCTTCTCGCAGGTCATCGAAGACGCCTTCGAGGCCGCCGCCGCCGCCGGCGTGACGCTGGTGGCGGCCGCCGGCAACAACGGCGGCGACGCCGGTCGCTTCTATCCATGCAGCGAACGCCGGGTGATTTGTGTCGGCGCGAGCACGCCAACGCTGGGGCGCGCCTGGTTCTCCAACTACGGCGGCACCCTCGACCTGCTGGCGCCCGGCGGCGCCGACCTCGGCGACCCGTCGGCGCCGAACATCCTCAGCCTGAAGGCCGCCGGCACGTTTCCCGGATACACCGTCGGCGACCAGCTCGTCCGCTTCAACGGCACCAGCATGGCCAGCCCCCACACAGCCGGCGCCGCGGCGCTGGTGCTCGCCGCGGTGCCGGCGATCGGCAGCCAGCCGCCGCTCTTGCGCGCCGAGCAGGTGCGCCAGGCGCTGCGGCGCGCCGCCGCCCCGGCCTTCGCCAGCGGCTGGGATCCCGACTCGGGCTATGGACGGCTCTCGGTCGCCGCGGCGATCACCGACGCGCAGGGCGGACGCGGCGCGGCGCGCATCCTCACCCACCGCTCCGAGCTCGGCGTCGGTGGCGGCATGGTGCGGGGCACCGCGAGCTGTACCGGGCTCGCCTCGTGGCAGCTCGCGATCGGAGAAGGGCCGGTGCCCACGAGCTGGACAACCTTCGCGAGCGGCGCCGCTGCGATCGTCGACGGCAACTTCGGGACGTGGAACCCCGGCAACCTCGGCGAGGGCAACCACGTCATCCGCCTGCTGGTGACCTGCGCCGGCGGACGGGTCTACGAAGATCGGCTCGAGGTGCTCCTCGACCGCGTCTCGCTCATCACGCCGTACGGCACCGAAGGCGTGCGGAGCGGCGACCTCGTGCCCATCACCGGCACCGCGGCGATCCCCGACATGCTCTCCTTCCAGGTGCGCTACTCCAACCCCTGGAAGCCGGGGGGCGACACCTGGCATACCGAAGGGATCACGCTCGCCGGGGGCGGAATCGGCCCGGTGATGGAGGGGCCGCTCGGCACCTGGGACACCTCCGTCGTGACCCGCCCCACCCGTTTCCTGCTGCAGGTCGCCGTTCTCCGTCCCGGCGGCATCGAGGAGTACTCGGAGCCCAACCGCTTCCTGGTGGTCGATCCCGACCTCCACCCGGGGTGGCCGAAGCCCTTCCCGATGCCGCTCCAGCTGCAGTACACCAACATCGAAGACAACGCGACCGTGGCCGACCTCGACGGCGACGGCATCCCCGAGATGGTGGTGGTCGGCGGCGACCAGGTCCACGCTCTGCGCGCCGACGGCAGCGAAGCGCCGGGGTGGCCGCGGATGTTGCCGCTGAGCCACGTCACCGGTCGCAGCCCCGCGATCGCGGACCTCGATGGCGACGGGCCGCCCGAAGTGGTCGTGGGCTCGAACGACTGGGGCGTCACCATCTTCGAGCACGACGGGCAGCTGCGTCGCGCGCCGGATGGCTTCTTCGGCTGGTGGATCGCGCTCGGCGACGTCATCGGCGACGGCCGCAAGGAGATCGTCGTCACCGGTGACCGCATCCCCTTCGTGACGGTGTTCGATCGCCACGGCGACCAGGTGGTTCCGGCGTCTTTGCCCTGCCAGATCCCGGCGCCGCCCGGCACCGTGCCCGACGTCAGCCTGCCCAGCCCGCCCGCGCTCGGCGACCTCGACGGCGACGGCAAGGACGACATCGTCGTGCTGCAGCGCAACGAACGGCTGGGGCTGTACGCCTGCCACGGCGACGGGACGGCGCTGCCTGGTTTTCCGATCGACCTCGGCCCCACGAGCTTCTCCTACGGGATCACCGCGCCCGTGCTCGGCGACATCGATGCCGACGGCAGGCTCGACATCGTCGTCTCCTCCGACGGCTGCGACACCTGGGCCTTCGACCGCAATGCCAACGCGTTGCCGGGTTTCCCCTGGCACCCGCCTTTCCAGGTCATCCGCTGCTCGCCGACGGCGCTGACGCAGCTCGACGGCAACTTCGGTCTCGAGGTGGTGCTCGGCGGTCGCGTCGACAGCGATCCGGGAATCCCCGGCCTGCCCGCCCCGAGCGTCGGCTCGGGCGTGGCCTGGGTGCTGCGTCGCGGCGCCCAGGTGGTCTCGGGCTGGCCGCGTTTCTACGAGTGGGGGTACGCCGTCAACGGGCCGGTGGTGCTCGACGTCGACGCCGACGGAGGCCGCGACCTGCTCTTCGACGGCGGATCCGTCTGGTTCCCGGTGAACGCGGCGCACGCCGACGGCACGCCCATGGAGGGCTTCCCGCGGCCGACGGTCACGGGCTCCCACATGCAGGTGGTCAACGTCTCAGCGGTTGCCGACTTCGACGGCGACGGCCTGCTCGAGCAGTTCTGGATCGGCAACCAGAAGGTGCAGGACGTCGACGGCAACTTCTCGGGCCCCATGTACCTCTGGGACATCCCCGCTGCCCGGCGGCGCTCGGCCTGGGACTGGACCATGCTGCGCCACGACGCCGCCCACACCGGCGCGCAGCTCGGGGATCCCACGTGCACGTTGGCGACCTGCGCGCCGTCGATGCCCTTCGCGGACGGCTTCGAGAGGGGAACCACGGCGGCCTGGATCACCGGTCCGTAGCGGCGTGGCTCTGGAGCCCTGGCTCAGAACATCCCGTATTGGTTCGGCGAGTCGGCCGGCTCCTCCTGGCCGAGATCCCAGAGCTCGGCGACGCGATCGCCGGCGAAGCGGAAGATGTGGACCACGCCGGCCAACGGGGCGCCCGGCTTGTGAAACACCTTCGAGTGCACGGCGACCAGGTCTCCTTCGCCGACGACGTGTTGCACCTCGAGGCGCTTGCCGGGGTTCTTGGCGGCGTTGTCGTCCATCGCGGCGGCCAGTGACTCGGCATCGCCGGGGAAGTAGGCGTTGTGGTGCTTGAAGTCGTCGGCGGCATACCGCGCGAAGGCCCGACGGGCGTTGCCCGACGCGGCGTCCCGCAGGAAACTGACGGCCGCCTCCTTGCGTTTGTGAAGGGTGTCGTCGTCCTGCGCGCGGTCGCTCTGCCTGGTGGTGCTCGTAGCGGTGGTCATGTGCGCCTCCTTGGTGGTGCAGGCCGAAGCGAGCACGTCCGATGCCACCCGACACGCAAGAAGCACGCAGGTGGAATGATCGCGACATGATCATTCGTCGCGCCACCCACCAGGACAGCGAAGCCCTCGGACGCCTCGGCGCGCTGCTGATGGAAGTTCACTACGGCTTCGATCGCCGCCGTTTCCTCGCGCCGGGAGAGCACACCGCGTCCGGGTACGGGCGGTTCCTCGTCTCCCAGCTGCAGGACTCGAGTGCCGCAGTGTTCGTCGCCGAGCTCGACGGCGCCGTCGTCGGCTACTGCTACGCCGGCATCGAGCCACTCTCGTGGAAGGAGCTGCGCGACGAGGCGGGCTTCATCCACGACCTCGCGACCGAGCCCACCGAGCGCCGTCGCGGAGTCGCCAAGGCACTGGTCGAGGCGGCGATCGAGTGGTTTCGCGGGCACGACCAGGCCCGCGTGATGCTCTGGACCTCACCGGCGAACGACGCCGCGCGCGATCTGTTCGAGCGCGCCGGATTTCGATCGACGATGATCGAGATGACGCGCGAGCTGCGCTCACAGTGAAGCGCGTCACAGCCTCGCGCCGGGGCGCCCAGCTGCGGCGGGTGGCACGAAGCTCGCAGCCCTCCCAGGCCTGGCTCGGATAACGTCAACTGGGCAAGAGCCGCAAGGAGGACCAACCATGGGCCTGATCACTCTCCAGACCATCGACGCGAAGGAAAAGCTCGCGTTGGACCGCTATCGCGAATCGCAGCGTGCAGTAAGAACTACCGACAGCCCGGCGACCCCGTCCCCGCCGTCCGCCGCTCCGGCTCCCGCGCCGCCGGCACGACGCGACCACGTGGGCCAGCCCCTACTGCGCAGCTCGCGGTTGCCGGACCGGCAGAGCGACGGCACCGAGCCCACGTCGGTCACCTACACAGTGCAGCGCGGCGACACCCTGCGCGGCATCGCCGAGTGGTTCTACGGCGACCGCGGCCGCGCGCAGGAGCTCTACGCCGCCAACCGGTCGAGGGTCCGCGATCCCGAGCAACTCGAACCGGGCACGTTTCTGCTCATTCCGCGGCGGGGCGGCGCAACCCCGCTGAACTGATCGCGTCGTGCTTGCTTTGTAGGGGCGGGGCCTGTCCCCGCCCGTCCGGCTCCGCGCCTTGACCGCCTCCTCGTCGACATAGAAGTCCCGTGCAGAAGACCGCGGAGAAGGCAGCCACGCCGTCTGCCGACGCGGCTCTCGCCGCGTCACGCGAAGACGAAACGCCCCTTGGGGACGGGAATCGGGCGGTCAAGCTCACGAGCGGTCTCGATCCACTCCCCGAACGGCGGCACCTCTCCCGGGGGGCTCTCGGACCGCTCGCCGGTCATAGAATCGACCCGGCCCCGGCGGAGTCAGGAGCGAGCGGCCAACAGGCACTCGTCTCCGCCCACACTGGCGAGGCGGAATCGGCGAGGGCTATCTGAAAGCTCGTCCTCCACATCGGCTCCGCTTCGGGGCCACTACTTCCCACTCACCCGAGGGGATGCCATGCCGCGTCGCGAGCTGTTCATCAAAGACACCCACCGTGGGCTCTGGTACGAGGACGGCGCTCTGGTGCGAGTGATCGATGCCGGCCGCTACATCATCCCGAGGCCCTGGAACCTCGGCGTCTGGCGGCGGCCGCGAGTCGAGGTCACGCTGGTCGACGTTCGCGAGCGTGAGCTCACGATCAAAGGCCAGGAGATCCTGACCTCCGACAAGGTCGCCATCCGGGTCAGCATCGTCGTGCAGTTTCGCGTCACCGATCCGCGAGCGGCAATTCACAACGTCGAGCGATTCGAGGAGCGGCTCTACAGCGACGTGCAACTGGCGGCTCGCCGCTCGCTGGCCTCGATGACGCTCGAGGAGATCCTCACCAACCGGAATCGGCTGAGCGAGGACATCCTGCGCGACGTCAAGGAGTCGGCCGGCGGTTACGGCGTCGCCATCCTGCGCGCCGACGTCAAGGACCTCGTCTTCCCGGGCAACCTCCAGGAGATCATGAATCGGGTCCTGGCCTCGGAGCGCAAGAGCCAGGCCGAGCTGATCGACGCCCGGACCCGCGCCGAGATCGCGCGAATGGAGGCCGGGGCCGAAGCCGACCGCGCGAAGATCACTGCCGAGGGGTCTGCCCACGCCCATCGCCTGAAGGCAGAGGCCGAGGCAGGCTCGGAGCGACTACGGGTCGAGGCAGAGATCGCCGCGCTCGGCCAACGAGCCGAGGCGGCCGACGCGTATCGTGCGCACCCCGCCCTGCTGCGGCTGCGCGAGATCGAAGCGCTCGTCGAGCTGGCGAGGAACGCCAACGCACGCATCTACATCGGCTTCGACCGGCGGCTGGGAGCGGACGGTACCGAGACAGAGACCTGAGACGACGCGCACCTCCTCAGAGCGTACAACCGCAAGCACCTCGAGCCGAGCCGCTCAACGCACCAGCCGCCGGAGCCGCTCCGATCCCGAGCGGCTGGCGACGATGCTGGTGCCGTCGCGCAGGGTCACCAAAAGCCGCCGGTCGTCGACCGAGCGCATGTGGTCGATGGCGTCGAGGCTCACGATGTGCGAGCGGTGGATCTGCTCGAAGCGGTCGGGGTCGAGTTGGCCGAGCAGGTCCTTGAGCGCGACGTGGACGAGAAAGCTGTCGCCGCGGGCGTGCACGCGCGAATACTCCTCGCACGCTTCGACGCGGACGATGTCCCCCGCCGCGATCGGCACGATGCGCGCACCCTTGCGCGCGAACAGGCGGGTGAGCGGCGGCGCCGCCGTTGCGAGGGCGCGCTCGACGGCCGAAGGCGCGCCGCCGGCGGGCGCGACACGGCTGCGCACCCGCTGAAGGGCGGCGAGCAGCCGCTCGGCGCCGAACGGCTTGACGAGGTAGTCGAGGGCACCGAGCTCGAAGGCGGTGACCGCGTAGCTCTCGTAGGCGGTGGTGAAGATGACTTCGGGCCGGCTCGCGATGCGGCGCAGGACGGCCACCCCGTCGAGGTCGGGGATCTGGACGTCGAGAACCACGAGGTCGGGCAGCAGGGAGTCGATCCGCTCCACCGCGTCGGGCCCGTCAGCCGCCTCGCCGACGATCTCGACGCCGGAGTCCCGGCGCAGATAGGAGACCAGGTTGGCGCGCGCCTCCGGCTCGTCCTCGACGACCACACACCGCAGCTTGGGCGTCACTCGGCCTCTCCTGCGCGCTGGATCGCCGCGTCGTCGATGCGGATGACGGCGCGGAACCCGCCGAGCGGGGAGTGGCCGAGCTCGAGCGCGGCACCCGCGCCATACAGGGCATCGAGGCGGTCGCGGAGGAGGCGAAGCCCGACGCCGGCGTCGTCGCGCCACGGCTGTGCTCCGTCGGACGCCGCTCCGATGGACGCTGTAGGGGACCCATCATCGTCGACTGTCAGGGAGAGCCCGCCGTTGCTTTCTTCGACGGCGATGGCGACGACGCCGCCCCGGCTGCGCGGTGCGATCGCATGGCGGATCGAGTTCTCGACCAGCGGCTGGAGCACGAAAGAGGGCACCGTGCGGTCGAGCAGCGAATCGGCGATCGCCAGCCGGGTCTCGAGCCGATCGCCGAGCCGCAGGCGTTCGAGCTCGAGGTAGTCGATGGTGAAGGCGAGCTCGTCGCGCAACGGCACGGTGTCGACGGCGCCGCTCTGCACGCGCAACGCGTAGCGCAGGGTCGTGCCAAGCCGCTCGAGGGCCGCGGCGGTGAGCGCCGGGTCTCGCTGGGCGAGCCCAACGAGGGAGTGGAGCACGTTGAGTATGAAGTGCGGGTTGAGCTGCGCGCGCAGGACGGCGAGCCGCGCCTCGGCCCGCAGCGTCTCCGCGCGCTGCGCGCGGGCCTCGGCCGCGCGTGTCTCGCGGGCGCGAGCGCTCGCGCTTCCGAACCCGGCGAGGGCGGCAAACACGATCAGCGACCAGAGGGCCTTCCAGACGACGGTGGCCTCGAAGAGGTGCAGCTCCCAGATGCCCTCCCAGAGGAGTACCAGGACCGAATAGCCGAATTGACTCCCAACGATCGCCCAGACGACGAAGGCGAGGAGGCTCGCCATCCAGATCGCCACCCGCCGGCGTAGCGCCGCCGAGGCCACCCGCGACGACGCTGCCAGATCGAGGACGAACGGCGCCGCGAGCGCCTCCGGCAGACAATGGAAGACGCTGAAGAGCACCGCCCACCGCAGCTTGACGTTTCCTGAGCCGAAGACGCCGACCGTGTTGATCGTGACGTAGAGCAGGTAGGCGCCGAAGAGGACCGCCCTGCGGCCACGCGGCGACGTCCCGGGCAAGCTTGCGACCGGAAGCGATCGGGCGACCAGAGGCGGTTCGTCCAGGGGGCGGGACACCACGGCAAGTTTGGCGCAAAGCCGGAAAAGGTGAACCAGCCGGGGCCGCCATTGGCCGGGCTCGAACGGCAGCTCGCCGGTTCGGGGCGCCTGCGACGGCGGGCCGACGCCTCATCCTGGGGCCCGTCGCTAGATCGATTTAGTAAAGCCGGGCCAACTTTCCAGGAGGTCGTCATGCGCAGTCGGTGGACGTTGTTGGTGTTGCCCCTTGCCGTCCTGCTCTGCAACGCCTTCCCGATGGCGGCGCAAAGCGCGCCCCCCGCGGGGCAGCAGGAGACTCCGGACAAGCCCTCCGACGGGAGCGATCAGGATCAACCCGCCGAGGGCGGTGAGGTCGTCGACGAGATCACCGTCGTCGGTATCGCAGATGCTCTCCAGGCGGCCGTCCAGATCAAGAAACAGTCCAGCGCCATCGTCGACGCGATCGTCGCCGAGGACGTGGGCAAGCTGCCGGACAAGAACCTCGCCGAAGCGGTGGCACGCGTGCCGGGCATCCTCATCAACCGTGAGTACGGGGAGGGCGATCGCGTCTCCCTGCGCGGAGCGGAACCCAGCCTGGTGCGCACCGCCGTCAACGGCCACAACGTGGCGACCGGCGACTGGTTCATTCTCGACCAGATCAATGGCACCCGCAGCTTCAACTACCTCATCCTGCCTTCGCAGATCGTCGGCTCGCTCAAGGTCTACAAGAGCCCCATGGCCGACATCGACGAAGGCGGCGTCGGCGGCACCATCGACGTCCAGACCCGCAGGCCGCTCGACCTCCAGCCGTTCGCCGTCAGCGTGGCGTTGCAGAACGCCTTTACGGACCTCGCGGACTCCAACGATCCTCAGGTCGAGAGCCTCCTGAGCTGGAAGAGCGCCAAGGGCAACGTCGGCTTCCTGCTCGCAGCCGCCTATCAGAAGCGGAGCATTCGGCGCGATGGCATCGAGGTGCTCGGCTACTTCAACGATCCGGCGAGCGGGCTATTGACCCCCACGCTCATCGGCTCGGCGTTCTTCGAGCAGGAGCGCGAGCGCAAGGCGTTCAACGCGGCGCTGCAGCTGCGGCCCACCGACCGCCTGGAGCTCAACATCAACGGCCTCTACTCCAAGTTCGGGGCCGACAACTTCAACGCGAACTACCTGGCCTGGGGCCAGAACGCACTGGGTGGTGGTGGCCGGCTCAGCGACGCTACCGTCGTGGGAGATACGGCGGTTGCCGGTGTCGTCTCTTCGGCCAATGGAGGCACCACCGGACGCGGCGCCGTGTACGACTTCATCGACAGACCCGCGCTCGCCAAGACCCAATACATCGACCTCGACGTCAACTACACCGCCAGCGATTCCTGGCTGCTGCACCTCGACGTCGGTTACACCAAGGCCAAGGGGATCACGGACCGCCAGCGCTTGATCGAGTTCGGAGCGCCGGCCACCTTCCGCTACGACCTGCGGGGCAGCACGCCGCGGGTGACGTTCCTCAACGTCGACCCCACGGTCCCGCAGGACATGGAGCTCGATTTCGGGAACTCTCCCACCATCGTGAACGACGACGACGAGCTGTACTCCTATTTCGACGTCGAGAAGGTGCTCGATCTACCGGTGCTGAAATCGGTGAAGTTCGGCCTCAAATACACCGACCACGAGCGGGTCGAGGACAACCAGTCCACGACCTTCGGGGGTTTCTTCGCCCCCATCCTCAATGCGGGCTGCAACGGAGGCACCTGCACCCCTGCCGACTTTTTCGGCGGGCTCACCCCGAGCGACTACCTCGACGCCATCGCCGCTGCCGGGACACTCGATCGCTACTGGCTGGTGAATCGGGGCATCCTGTCGCGGGCTTGGGCCGCGGGCAACTATGGAAGTCGCATCCTGAACCCGAGTCTCGCCTTCTCGAACGAGGAGACGACCTATGGCGGGTTCGTGATGGCCAACCTGCAGGGCGCCCGGTGGCGCGGCAACTTCGGCCTTCGCACCGTACGGACGGACCAGACCTCGGGGGGCAACTCTCTCAGCGCCTCCGGCGCGATCCAGAACCTCTTCGGCAACTACACCCCCGTGAAGTCGTCGCGCAGCTACAACGACTATCTACCGAGCCTCAACGTCGCGTTCGACCTCACTCCCGACCTGGTCCTGCGCTTTGCTGCGGCGCGGACGATGGCCCGTCCGAACTACCTCGACGCGACCCCGAGCGTCAACCTCAACGAGGGCGCCCTCTCGGGCCAGGCAGGGGATCCCAACCTCGACCCCTTCCGGGCGAACCAGCTGGACGTCTCTCTGGAGCGGTATCACGGCAAGGACTCGATTCTCTCGGGCGCGGTGTTCTACAAGGACATCGAGTCGTTCATCACGGACCGGTTGGTGCAGCGGTCCTTCTTCCTCGAGACGAACACTCCGAACCTGAGCCGCTGCCAGGCGGCACCGACGCCCGGGTCCCCGAATCGCTACAGCTGCCTCTTCGACATCAACCAGCGTTCGAACGGCGGCGGTGGCAAGATCAAGGGCTTGGAGCTCAGCGTGCTGCAGCCCTTGGGCGGTGGCTTCGGCGTCCAGGCCAACTACACCTACTCCGACGCCGAGGCCGACTCACCCGGCCAGTTCATCCCGGGCAACTCCAAGCACTCCGGAAACGTCGTCGGCTTCTTCGAGAACACGCGGGTCGCCGCTCGCCTCGCCTACAGCTATCGCTCGGAGTTCCTCGTCCAATTCGATCGCACCACGCGGTTGTTCCAGGATGAGCTCGCGTCGCTGGACGCGTCGCTGTCGTTCAAGGTGTTCCGGGGCCTCTCGCTGACGCTGGACGGAGTCAACCTGACGGACGAAGAGATCCGGCAGTTCGCGAATGACAGCTTCCGCCCACGGTCGGTCTACCACAACGGGCGGTACTACTTCGCCGGCGTGCGCTGGAGCTCCTACTGACCACTACGGATTGAGCCGGCCGGAGCGCGCAAACCGATCCTCACGACTCGGCGATCCTCGCGAATCGGCCGGCACCTCGAAATCGGATTTGTAGGGGCGGGGCCTGCCCCCGCCCGTCCGGTTCCCTCTCCGGGCGCGGAGCGCGGCGACCTCACGGCGGATAGCGCGTCGTCCACTCCAAGAGGTTGCCCGGCTCGAAGCCGGAGTTGACCAGCGGCAGGGCCGCGCCGTAGAGGATCTGCAACAGGCCGGTGCCAGCCTGACCGCTCCACTCCGCGGTCGGTGCCGCGATCGCCAGGTCGTCCTCCCCGTCGCCGTTGAAATCGCCGGCCGCCACCGCGCCGCCGAAGTGGTCGTTGGCGAGGGCGCCGAAGGCGATGCCGGGGCTGTTGAAGCTCCACAGCTCGTTGCGCCGGCCGAGGCCGGAGCCGTCGCCGTAGAAGACCTGCACCACCCCGGCGTCGAGCGTAGGGTCGGCACTGCCGTCGGCGAGGTTCTCGCCCGGGATCCCCACCACCGCGTCGTCGCGGCCATCGCCGTCGAAGTCGCCGACCGTCAGCACCTCGCCGAAGTGGTCGAACGGCTCGGTCACCTCGGGGATGAATGGGTTGGCGCCCTGGAAGAGCCGGAAGTGGCTGGGCAGGAGGCGGTCCCAGTGGTGGGCCTCACCGGCCTCGGTGGCCCCGCCTGGCGGCCCCGGATTGCGGCCGGGAGCGCCGCCGAAGAGCTGGCCGTAACCCTTGCCGGCGAAGTCGCCGATCGCCACCGCGGTGCCGAGGCGGGCGCCGGCGGTGGTGATGGTGAGCTCGTCGTTGGCCAGGATCAGCCGCAGCAGGCCGGAGTCGGCACCGGTGGCATTGGCGTACGGCGCACCGACCACCACCTCCGGGAAGATCGACTGGGTGAGCCGGTCGCAGGCGATCGCCGAACCGAAGCGGTCCCCGACTGCGGGGTCGGTGCTGGCGCCGCCCCAGTAGCCTGAAGTGGTCTCGTCGAGACCGGCGCTGGATCCATGCATCTCGATCACCGCCCCCGACTGCTCGATGAACAGATAGTCCTCGCCGGGCACGCCGATGATGAGGTCGTCGTAGCCGTCGTGAAAGCGGTCGCACGACGCCAGCGCGCTGCCCAGGGCGCTGTCCAGCCGGTTCGAAGACAGACCGGTGTCCTCCATGAACCAGAAGCTGTCGATCGCCGCCACGATCCCCGCGGCGGTGCCGAGGAACACCTGCACCGCGCCGCAGTGAGGGATCGAGATCCCGGTGCCGTCCTCCCAACTCTCACCGGGCACACCGACCGCGAGGTCGTCGTAGCCGTCGCCGTTGAAGTCGCCTGCCGCGACGGCGGCGCCGAAGCGATCCCCCTCCTCGGCGGTGTCCAGCACCCCCGACACGTCCTGATAGATGCCGAGGGGCGCGCGCGCCCCTCGGCCGAGGCCACCCGCCGAGCCGTAGACGACGATCACCTGCCCGGCGTCGGCGATCGAGCCGACTTCCTCGTCAGGGACGCCGATGGCGAGATCGGCGAAGCCGTCGCCGTCGAAGTCGCCGGTCGCCAGCGCGGCGCCGAAGTGGTCGCCGGCCTCGACGGCGCCCCCCAGGTCGCCCTGGGTGATGCGGTGGTTGCCGGTCGCCACCAGCCCCGCCCGGGCGGCCTGCGGCAAGGCGAGGCCGACGACCAAGGCGGCGATCTGCAAGAGCCCGGTGCGTGATGCCATGGATGCACCTCCGTGGGCGGGGGTGCCCAGAGGAGGGCCCGCCATGGCTCCATGGTCGGCGCACTGCGGGCGCCGTTACACCGCGCGCGACAGACCGGCGCCCTCGTCCCCGGGGCCGGGAGTCGTAGTACGTACGCGTGGCTTGATAGAGTACGTACATGGCCAAGCTGACCCTCAAGGTGGATGACTCCGTGGTCGCGCGCGCAAAGCGACTGGCGGAACGCAGGGGGACGTCGGTCTCCCAGCTCGTCGAGCTCTACCTCGATTACCTCACGCGCCCGCCACGGCCTACCGCCGAGACCCCCGTCCTCGCGCGACTGCGCGGCGTGATCGCGGGCGCCGATCCAGCCGAGCATCGCCGGCACCTCGAGCGGAAGTACCGATGAGGCGGATCCTCGTCGACATCAATGTCGTGCTCGACGTGCTACTCGATCGACCTGCGCACGTGCGTCACGCCGCGGCGCTCTGGCAAGCCATCGAGCAGCGGCGGCTCGAGGGCCTGCTGGCCGCCCACGCATTGACGACGATCTTCTATCTCGTGGCCAAGCATCGGGGCCGCGATGTGGCCCGAACCGTCATCGCCGACCTGCTGACTGTGTTCGCGGTGGCTCCCGTCGACGGGGACGTGCTGGCCCGTGCAGCGGCGCTCGGCCTGGGCGACTTCGAGGATGCCGTCACTGTCGCTGCCGCCGAGGCGGCCGGCTGCGAAGCGGTCGTCACCCGCGATCCCGCGGGTTACTCCGGCGCTCCCCTCGATGCCGTCGAGCCAGCCCTGGTTCTCGCCACTCTGGCTCTCGCCGCTCTCGACGACGAGGTTCACGAGCCGGTGGAGACGTTTAGGCATCAGCGCCGCTCGCTCGCCAGGCGCCGCCGGAAGCCCGGCCCGTAGAGCGCGAGGGCTACTCGCCGACAGCGCAGGGTGCGCGGCTCGGCTGGCACCTCGGTGCGGGCGGTGCGGCCGGCAGTTCTGCCGAAGCCGGAGATCGCGCCTCCTCTGACCGTCGGCTGGCAATACTCTCCGGGCGGGCGGGGACAGGCCCCGCCCCTACATCGGACACGGAGCTTCCGGTCCGGTTCCGCGCCTTGATGTAGGGGCGGGGCCTGTCCCCGCCCGTCCGGGTCCGGGGGCCGCTACTCGGCGCGCAACGCCGTCTGCGGCGCGAGTCGGGCGGCGAGCACGGCGGGCACCGCGGTCGCGAGCAGGGCAACCAGCCCGAGCACGAGCGGCACCAGCACGAACGTCAGCGGATCGGTGACGCGCACCTCGTAGAGGAGCGCCGCCAAGGGCCGCGACAACACGAGCGCGGCGACGAGGCCGAGCCCGATGCCCTGCAGCACCAGCTTGCCGCCCTGGCCGAGCACCACCCTCACCACCTGCGTCCGGCTGGCGCCGAGGGCGACGCGGACGCCGATCTCGCGGCGGCGCTGCGCCACGCTGTACGAGATGACGCCGTAGAGACCGACTGCCGCGAGCAGCAGGGCGAGGACGGCGAAGGCGGCGAGCGTCTGCCCCTGCAGGCGCTGGCGCCAGAACGAGCGCGCCACCGCCTCGTCGAAGGTCTCGACGCGGTAGATCGGCACCTGCGCGTCGAGCTCGCGGAGCGCGTGGCGCACGGCGGGGAGCAGCGAGAGCGGATCGGCGAGCCGCGTGCGCAGCACCACCGTTTGCGTGAAGCCCGGCCAGGTCGCGTAGTGGAAATACACCGCCGGCATCATCGGCTGCGGCAGCGAGTAGTGACGGTGGTCGGCGACGACGCCGACGATGGTGGCCCAGGGGTCCTCGCCCTCCGGCGCGCCGATCTTCAAGCGCATGCCGAGCGGATCGCGACTGCCGAGGAAGCGGCGCACGAAGCTCTCGTTGACGAGCACCGAGGGGGCCCCTCCGGGAAGGGATGAACCCCGTGCGTCGCCGCCACCGTCGCCCGCGCCGAGCGCACGGCCGCGCAGCAGCGGTACGCCCAGGGCGCGGAAGAAGTCCGGCGTGACGACCTGGTAGTGCGCCACGCGCTCCGCGCCCGGCTGCAGCGGCATCCCGTCGATGGAGATACCGGCCTCGACGTTCCAGCCCGAAAACGGCGTCCCCTGGCCCGAGCCGGCGACCTCGACCCCGGGGAGGCCCCGCAGGCGCGCGAGCAGCTGGTCGTAGAAGGCCACGCGCCGCGGCCTCTCGGGGTAGGCCGTCTGCGGCAGCGTGACGCGGAAGGAGACGATCCCGGCGCGGTCGAAGCCGAGGTCGGTCGACAGCAGTGCCATGTAGCTGCGCACGAGGAGCCCGGCGCCCGTCATCAGGACCAGCGACAGGGCGATCTCGGCGACCACCAGCACGGCACGGGCGCGGGTGCGCTCGCGCCCTTCACCGGCGCCGGCGGTGCCGTCGCGCAGCGCCGGGGCGAGATGCAGGTGGCCGGCGCGCCAGGCGGGCAGCAGGCCGAAGATCGCGGCGGTCGCGAGGGTCAGCAGGGCGACGAAGACGAGCACGGTGCGATCGACGGCAAGCGAGAAGTAGAACGGCACGTCGTCGGGGAAGGCATGGCCCGCGAGGCGCAACCCGGCGACGGAGAGTGCCCCGCCGAGCAGCGCGCCGACCGCGGCGACGACCAGGCTCTCGGCGAGCAGCTGGCGCATGACGCGGCCGCGCCCCGCCCCCAGGCTGGCGCGCATCGCCAGCTCACGCTCGCGCGAGGCGGCGCGCACCAGCGACAAGTTGGCGACGTTGGCACAGGCGACGAGGAGCACCGCGACGACGGCGGCGAGGAAGACCAAGACCGGCCGGCGCATGTTCCCCACCAGGTCGTCGCGCAGCGACACCACTTCCGCTTCCCAGTCCTCGTTGTCGGCGGGGCGTGCGCGCGCCAGGTCGACCGAGACGCGCTTCATGTCGGCCTGCGCGGCCTCCACCGAGACGCCGGGGCGTAAGCGCCCGATCGCCCCGGCGTAGAAGCGATTGCCGGGCGTGTCGCTGCGCGGGTCACGCCGCAGCGGCTGCCAGGCGAGGCCACGGTCTCGAAATGCAAAGCCCGCCGGCATCACCCCGATCACCGTCGCCGGCACCCCGTCCACCAGAACCGATCGCCCGAGCACGCCGCGGTCGCCGGCGAAACGCCGCTGCCACAACCCCCACGACAGGAGCACCACCCGCGGTGCCCCGATCTCGTCTTCTCCGGGAGTGAAGCCGCGGCCGAGCGCCGGCTTCACTCCCAGGAGCCCGAAGAGGTTCGCCGTGACGTCGGCCGCCTCCACCCGCTCCGGCTCGGCGCCGCTGCCGGTGAAGGTCATCGTGCTCCACGTCCACATCCCCATCCCGGCGAAAGTGCGGTTGGCCCGCTGCCAATCGTCGAAGTCGGGCCGCGAGATGTTGACGCCCTTCATGTCGTTCTTCGGCTTCGCCGCGTAGACGGAGACCAGCCGGTCGGCGTCCGGGAACGGCAGCGGACGCAGCAGCAGGCCGTTGACCACTCCGAAGATGGTGGTGGTGACGCCGATGCCGAGCGCCATGCAGAGCACCGCCATGCTGGTGAACGCCGGCGCGCGGCGCAGGCTGCGCAGCGCGTAGCGAAGGTCGCCGGCCGTCTCTTCGATCCAGCGCGGGACGCGCGCTTGCCACGCCTCCTCCCGCCACGCGTCGGTGGACCCGAAGGCGAGGCTCGCGCGCTGCCGCGCCACCTGCGGCGGCACGCCCTGCCGCACCAGCTCCTCGGCCTCGAGCTCGACGTGCTGGCGCATCTCTTCGTCCATCTCGCTCCACAGCTTTCTTCTCCGCAGCAGCTTGTCGAGCAGGCTTGGCTTGTCCATCGGGATTGGCCCTGTCAGGTGGACGCGAGAACGCGCTCGACGGCGCCCGCGAACAGGCGCCAGCTCTCGCGCTCGGTTTCCAGCTGCCGGGTGCCCACCTCGGTGAGGCTGTACAGCTTGGCCCGGCGGCCTTCGGGGGAGACGCCCCACTCCGGGGCGATCCAGCCGCGCTCTTCGAGGCGGTAGAGCGCAGGGTAGAGCGAGCCCTGGTTCACCTGGAGAACGTCGGCCGAGAGCTGCCGAATGCGCTTGCTGATCCCCCAGCCGTGGAGGGGCTCGCGGAGCAGCGACTTGAGGATGAGGAGGTCGAGGCTCCCCTGGAGGAGGTCTGCTCGACCGGGGGTGGCGGCGCCGGCGGTCAACGCCGGGCGCTCCTTGGGTCTCCCGTGGGGCAGAGGGCCTTCCTGGGCGTTGTGCGTGGGCTCGGCATGGGTGGGACCCTCCGCGGGTGTGGTGTGCTCGATACCTTGTCGTCCGACAATTGTCGGGTGGCAGTTGTCGAATGTCAAGGCATCGGCGGCCCGAGCCGCCTCGGCTGGCTACGCAGAACGGGGCCCGATCTGTAGCGGCCGCTCACTCCGACCGCAAACCGTCCAGCACCTGCTTCCAGAGACCGTCGAGGCCGAGACGATCGGCCCAGCGCGTCACGTATTCGCGGTCGACGTCGTTGCCAGACACCCTCAACATGCCCGCGATGTCACGGAGGTGGCGCTCCGACCCGCCGGCATCGAAGTACTGCAGCTTCTTCAGGATCACGTCCTCCGGCGACGCGAACGAGGCAGTGAGCCCCGGCCCCGGCTCCACGCGACGCGCGCGGCCGAACCGCGAACGATCGAGCTCGTCCATGACCGGTACCATGACATCCACCTTCAGCCCGGAGGCTGGGTGGATGACGTTGAACTGGCGATGACGCGCCACCACGGACCGCCTCTTCGTCGACAGAGAAATCCGGTGCGGGGAATTCGCGGAGGAAGGCGGCCACGCCCTCGGCATGGAGTTGGACGACCACGTCGATGTCGTTGGTGAACCTCGGCTCACCCCAGAAGATGGTCGCCATCGAGCCGGTCACGAGGTAGGGCAGCCCGAGCCGCTCGAGCGCGCCTACGAGAAAGCGGAGCAGGTCATCCTGCTCCATGAGCCAGCCGGCGTGCCGTCTCGGCTGCCACTCGCTCCGCCGACCAATCTGGGTGCTCGCACCGAAGGTGGTGCGAGAGCATGCGCCGGGCCGAACGGTACATCGCTGTGGCGATCGCCAGCCGTTCGGCGCCCGTCTTCGCTGCCAGCACCTGCGCGGTCGCCGAGTCGATACCCTCGATGCAGGACGCCTTGCGCGGCATCGATGTGATGCTAACCCAGCGCCGGCTGGTTCCGTCGGTGCGGGTCCGTCGATTCGGCTGCCACCGCTTCGGCCGAATGGAGGCTGGCACTCGACAGAACCGGACCGCCTCCTCGTCGACGTAGAAATCCGGTGCGGGAAACTCGCGGAGGGTGCTCGGGGCTCCGAACGCTTGCGGCGGAATGCCGTTGGGCGTACGTTGGGCTGGAGCCTGCCCATGGAGCCCCCCGTCCAGCACTCGTGGGTCTATCTTCGAAAGGGTTTGGATGTCGTGCGGGCGGCCCTGGGGCCGACCCTCATCGTCGTCCTCGTCTGGGCCATCCTGACCAACGTCGCCGCGACGCTCTGCCTCGTGCCTCTCCTGGTGGTCGGCGGACCACTCACCGGCGGCCTCTACCTCTTCTTCGCCAAGCGCCTCTTCGGAGTTGGGGGCGACCTCACCGATCTCTTCCTCGGTTTCCGCCGCTTCGGCTCGACGACCGTCGTCTACATCGTCGCCACCGTGGTGTTCTTTGCCGTCCTCATCGTCCTGGCGGCGCCGCTGGGGATCGTGGACGTCCTGGGACTCGTCGACACGGACCACTTCGAGGCGATGCCCGTGGTCGCGCAGATCGTCCTGGGTGGGTGGTCGCTGCTCGTCCTGGTGCTCGCGGCCACCGCCACCGGCGTCGTCTTCACCTTCGGCATGCCGTTCGCGCTCTTCGACCCGGCGCCCGGAGCCTGGCGCCGTGCCCTCGGCGCAAGCCGCGCTCACCTCGGCCGCGTGCTGGCGCTGAACTTGTGGGCCGCGCTCTTCGTCGTCGCCGCGACCGCGGCCGGCGTGCTCCTCTGCCTGGTCGGCGTGTTGGTCCTCCAGCCGCTCGCCCTGGGAGCCGTGGTCGTCGCTCATCTGGCGCTGGTGCGCGACACGACCGGCCTCGACTCCTCCGATCTGGCGCCCTTCCAACCAACCGCCGCGCCGCTGCCCGCCTGAAGAGGCGCCGCATGGCGCCGCGCGCACCTGGCCGCGGGTTCGGCTTCCGCGAAGTGGCAGATCCCTCGGGAACCTGCTTCTCGGGACCCGCGCCGCTCGGGAACCGGTCGGTCCTGAGCGGCATCGGCGAGCAGCTGGGCGGAGGCGCCTCGACCGCCCTACGGCAATACGTTCAGTCGCCGCCGCGGGTCGTCGAGCCTCGCAACCGCGCCCAGAGCTCGCGCGCATCCGAGGGCAAGGCCTCGACGCGCGCGTCGACTTCGCCGACGACGCCGGGTTCGCAGGCGCCGAGGAGCTGCTCGATGTCCCAGGCATCCTGAGGGCCACCGGCGTAGAGCTTCAAGAGGACGAGATCGGCGGCTGTCGCCACGGGCAGCTCGCGCGTGCCGATCCGTACGGCTGTCGCCCGCGCGAGGACGCCGCGCTGCCATCCTCCACGACCGACGACGATGTCGACGATCTCCGCCGCGTCTTCGCCCGTGAAGCGAACGACGGCGAGCAGCGGATCCTGCGGATCGCCGCGACGCACGTCCACGCCGGTCCGATCCGCCAGCCTCGACCAGACGGCGGGGTCGAGCACCTCCGTGCTCAAGGCGAAGAGGTCGAAGTCCATAGTGCCGCGCGGCGCCCCGTGCGCGGCGAGCGCAACCGCACCGATCACGCAGTAGGGGATTCCGAGCCGCTCCAGCTCGGCCGTGACCTCCTCCGCGAGATTCGCCAAGAGAGCCTCAGGCACGCCGGCGGCGTGCTGCCTGCCGGCGATCGCGGAGCTGACGCAGTGCCTCGGCGCGATCGAGGCCGCGGGCGGAGCAAAACATGCGCAGCTCCTCCTCACCGAGCCGCAGGGCGAGCGCGACGCGCTCTGCCGGGGTCATCCGCAGCTCGCGGGCACGCTGCTCCCGCCGCAGGTCGTCCGCTACCGATCGCATGGGCAAATTATAGGCGCGCCCGGACTTCCGGACCGCGTCGTCGACACCGGAATCGGTCGACGACCGCGACGGCAGGACCCATCGCCCCACGTCTGGCTCATGCCTTGCACCGCGCTTTACGTTCGTGAGCCGCAGGTTCAGAGGCTGGAAGCCACCGAGCCTCGTCATCGAGATCTACCAGACGATCCTCGGCTGGATCCGCCACCGCGCCACCGAGCGCAGCGCCGCCCTCGCCTTCTTCACGCTGTTCTCGATGGCGCCCGTGCTCTACCTGACCATCGCGATCGCCGGCGCGGTGCTCGGCCGCGACGTCGTGCGCACCGAGCTGTTTGCCGAGGCGGCGCGGCTGGTCGGACCGGAGGCTGCCGCCTTCCTCTCCGGTGTGCTCGAGGCGTCGGCCAAACACGAGCGCGGCGGTCTCGCGGGCGTCGTCGGCGTCGCCATCCTCGTCTTCGGTGCCAGCGCCGTCTTCGTCCAGCTGCAGGATTCGCTGAACGCCGCGTGGGAGGTCGAGCCGCGACCGGGCCCCTTGTTCAAGGATCTCGCGCGCAAGCGGCTGCTCTCGATCGGTCTGGTTCTCGTGGTCGGCTTCGTGCTGCTGGTATCGCTGGTGCTCTCGGCCGCACTCACGGCGCTCGGGGACTACCTGACGCGGCACGAGGCGGCGCCGGTCGCCCTCCTGGAGGCGGGGAACTTCGTCCTCTCCCTCCTCGTCATCACCACGCTCTTCGCGCTCATCTACCGGATCCTTCCCGACGCGGAAATCGCCTGGCGCGACGTGTTCCTCGGGGCGGTCGTGGCGGCCTCGCTGTTCTCGATCGGCAAATACCTGATCGGCCTCTATCTGGGCCGCACCGGCCTCGCCTCCACCTATGGCGCCGCCGGCTCGCTGGTGCTGGTGCTCGTCTGGGTCTACTACTCCTCGCTCATCGTGCTGCTGGGCGCGGAGTTCACGCGCGTCCACTCGCGCCGCTTCCGGCCGCAGCGGGTGCAGCCCGAGCCCGGTGCCGAGCGCGCCCCGGGCGCCGTCACCCGCGAGGAAGACGCCAAGAAAACGGCGCTGCGGTTTGCTCGCGACTGAGCGCGTGAGGGGAGGCACGTCCTCGCTCTACGGGCCGACAGCAACCCGCGCCGCTGCCGGCCCTTCGACCCGGCGATCCGACTCGGCGGTTCGGGGGCTACCGCTCGAGCAGCGCCGTGCGCACACCCGGCTGGCATTGCACGCCGGCGGGCTCGAACGCGGCGCTCCCCGAGCTCGCCTTGGCTAGCGAGCTGTCGAACTCCCCCGGCTCGATCGTGCCGTTCTTGTTCTTGTCCACCTGCGCGAACGCCCAGCGGTGGACGTCTTCCCGCTTGGTGTCGGGCTTCTGCAGGTCTTTCGGGAGGCCGGTGGCAAGGACCGGTGCCTTGTGTTTGTCGAACCAGGCCCAGCTCTCATCGCTCGACACCTTGCCGTCCTTGTTGGTGTCGACCTCGTCCCAACGCGCCTTGGCCTCGGCCTGCGCGGAGGCGGTGTCGCACTCGGGATAGAAGTAGCAGAGGCCGGTGTTGGGGTTCGGCGTCCACTCACCGCACTGCCGGTTGCAATTGCAGGCGAAGACATTGCACACCGGCTGCTGGGAGCCACAGACGCAGTTGCTGCTCGAGGAGATGCAGTACGGGCAGATGACCGCCGTACAACATGCCTGCGCGGCGCTCGGCGCCAGGAGCCACGCGAGCACGAGCGCTCCCGCGACGGCGAGCGCGCGGGTGACGGTGGGGTTGCTGAGGTTGCTGATCGACTGGACGGGACGCGGGTTCGGAATCATCGACTCACCCTCCTCCAAATGGCCCTTAGGCGCGCGTCGGAGTGGAGGCGTGAGTCGCCCGCCCGCCGCAGCGAGCCTGTCGGACCGGTTATGACAAGGGACGCGAGGGGACGGTGAGAACGAGCTTCAGCCGGCCCCTCGGATGGAACACCGAGATGGAAGCAGAGACCACACGTCGGGAGCCTCTCCAGCCGGTGCCCGTCGGCTCCCGGCATCGCAGGCGGCGCGGTGAAAGCTCCGTCGCGCCCTGCCGCGGTGACTCTGACTGAATAGACGGCCGCAGAGCGCGAGATTCCCCTCTTCACAAACGACTGCATCCCGCCGCCACACACTCGTCACTGTTCGCTACCACCCCTCCGCACCCACGCTGTCGCGACGTCCAGCCACGGCGCTTCCATGGCGACGACAGCGGACGCCGCCGCACTCGGCGCCGACGCTGTAGGAGGACTCCCATGGACCGCCGAGCGCACCGCGACGGTGCCGCTCTCATGACACGCGTCGTCGCCGGAGCAGAGCTCGTCTCGGCGCGCGCGCTGTCAGGACTTCCAACTAGACGGCTGGCGCCTCTCCCGCAGCACCTCTCCGCTGCCTCGCACCTCTCCGCTGCCTCTCCGCTGCCGGCGCCTCAGTTGGCTCGCGATCAGGGGCTCGTCGCGGCCCAGGCCCCGCGCGAGCCGCGCTCGAAGCCGTCGCGGAAGAGCTCGTGGTTGATCAGGGTGAAGGCATCCTCGATGCTGCCGCCGTCATCGAGGAAGACGGCGTCGAGGCGGCCGCCGGCGACGTCCAGCACCATCGACCCGAGGGTCGCCATCGACACCACCATCGCCGGGTGGTTCAGGTTGCCCGACACCACCTGGCCCGAGCTGCCGGCCACCGCGTAGACCGTGCCGGGCGTCCGGTAGGCGCCGTTGCCGAGCGGGTCGCCGTCGCCGCCGTCGAGGACCATCGCCTGCGTCAGGGTAATCGACGGACCGTAGTGGCCGGCGAGCAGGTACGAGCGCTCGTAGGAGTGGCTGTGGCCGGTGAGGACGAGGTCGACGCCGGCGGCCTCGAGCAGGGGCAGCGCCGTCTGCCGCATCGCCTGCATGCGACCACCGGAGTCGTCGACGTTGTCGGAGTCGTGCGATCCCTTGGTGTACGGGGGGTGGTGGAAGATGCAGATCAGCCACTGCCGGTTGCGTAGCGCGAGGTCGGCTTTCAGCCACTGCATCTGGGCGCCGCCGGGAGCGAGGTCGGAGTCCGAAGAGTCGAGGACGACGAAATGGATGTCCGCCCAGTCGAAGGCGAAATACGCCTCGGTGCCCGAGAGCAGCCCGCCGGCCTCCCCCGAGGTGGGCAGGGTGAAGATGTCGAAGTAGGGACCGCTCTGGGTGGGCGAGTCGGCGGAGAGCGCGTCGTGGTTGCCGATCGTCGGCCACAGCCAGGTGCTGCGCAGCACGCTGGGGTAGAAGTCGAAGACGGCCTGCTGGTACTCACTATCGGTGCCGGAGACGTAGGCGTTGTCGCCGAGCATCAGCCAAAGGTCGGGCCGTGCCGCGCCGGCGTAGGCGAGGAAGGCGTCGCGCACGTTCGCAGCGGCGGCGCTGGCGGTACCGGAGTCGCCGATCACCCAGATGCGCACGGGGTGCGCCGCGCCGGGCGCCGGCGCGGTTTCGAAGAAGTGGGCGCTGTCGCCGCCGGCGAGCCGCCCCTGCGGGGAGCCGATCGCGTAGTAGGTGCGCGTGCCCGGCGCAAGGTTGTCGACCTTCACCACGTGGTCGACGACCAGCGCCGCGTCGTCCTGGACGTTGATGAGCTGATCCGGCGCGGGCCCGTATTCGACGCGGCTGGCTGTGGCGGCCGAGGTGCGCCAGCGGAGGATCCCCGACGTCGCGGTCCCCTGCTGCAGATAGGGCCCGCGCACCAGCGTCGCGACCGGGCCGGCGTCGACCATCATGCGGGGGCCCCTCTGGGGAGGAATCAGACGGGGCCCCCTCCGGGGAGGAATCAAACCCGGGCCTCTCTGGGGAGGAATCAGACTCAGGTCCTGCGCCGGCGGCCGCGGCGCCGTCGACGGGGTCTGCATCGCGGCCGCGCGCTCCGCTGCCCGCTCGCGGCGGCCGAGGGCAAGCTCGATGTCGATCGCCGCCTGCTCGAGGCTGACCACCGGCCCCAGCCGCTCGATGCCAAGGTCGAGGACTGCCAGGGCGTCGAGCCGACCCGCCGCTCCGCGCACGGCGAGGATCAGCTCGGCGCAGCGCTGGTAGAGCTCCGGCGACGCGCTCGGCTGCCGTTCGATCGCCTGCCGCAGGTCGGCCAGGGCGTCCGCGGTCCGTCCGAGGTCGAGCGAGATCTCGGCGCGCACGGTCAGGGCGTAGACGACGGTGGCGGCGCCGCTCGTCTCCGCACGCTCGAGGTAGGCGCCGAGGTAGTGCAGCGCATCCGCAGGGCGTTGCAGGTCGCGGGCGAGCAGAGCGCGGTAGAGCAGCACCTCGGCGAGCTCGGGCGCCAAGGTCGCGGCCCGCTCGAGGTCCTGCCCCGCCGCTACGAAGTGACCGGCGACCCGGTGCGCCTCGGCGCGCTCCACGTAGAGGCTGGCGTTCGTGGGCTCGCTGCGCAGACGGCGGTCGAGCCCCTCGATCCGCGCCGCAAGCGGGCCGTGTGCCAGGGCAGCCCCGGCGCAGAGCAGGAGGACGGCGAGGTGAGCGGCGACCTTCCGCATGCGCACCACGATTCGCAACCGTTCCAGGATCCGAGTGTACAGACCGCCGCGAGGGGCCGCTGAGAGCTGTTTCGCCGTCGCACCGAGGGGCCCGCGCACCGAGGGGCCAGCCACCTCGCGGCCGGGCGGCGCGAAGACTGCGGGGTCGGCTTCCGTCTATGTAGGGCGGAGGACCACCCATGGCATCATGGAGGAGCCGACGATGGGGCGAACCGTGGCTCAGAGCGCACCGAAGCTCACCTACGACGATCTCGCGCTGTTCCCGGAAGACGGGAGGCGGCACGAGCTCATCGACGGGGTGCATTTCGTGACGCCCGCGCCGAATACGCGGCATCAAAGAATCGTGATCCACCTCGCAGTCGCTCTCGAAACGTTCGCGCGCGCTCATGGCCTCGGCAAGGTGTTCGTGGCGCCGTACGACGTGGTGTTCTCCCGCCATGACGTCGTCGAGCCCGACCTGATCTTCGTCAGCGCCGCTCGCGCCGCCGTGCTGACGGCCGCCCACGCCGCGGGTGCTCCCGACCTGGTCATCGAGATCCTCTCGCCATCGACCCGTCGACGCGACGAGATGCTCAAGCGCGACCTCTACGAGGCGCGCGGAGTCGTCGAGTACTGGCTGATCGACCCGGAGGCGGAGACGGTCAAGGTGCTCCGCCGCGAGGAGGAGCGGTTCGGGCGAGCCCGGTTGCTGTCGCTGCGAGACGGCGACTTGCTCGAGACGGCGCTGCTTCCGGGCCTCGAGCTGCCGCTCGCGACGGTATTCGAGGACTGAGACGCCCGGTGAGAGGTGCCAGCCGAGCCGCGAGGGGGCCGGCGCGGCGCCTATTGCTCTGCCCGGCTGACCACCGTGCAGGCGGTGCTGCCGTCGGGCTGCGCGCTACACGCGCAGGGACACTCGTTGAGCTCCGGCGCCGGCGGGCCGCTCAGCCTGACGGCGAGGATCTTCCCCACGCCGCTGGGAGCGCCGACCGGGATGACGCTGCCGTTGGCGGTCGGCGAGGCGACGCTGCACAACTCACAGCCGCTGTCGACGCAGCGCTGGCCCGCCGGCGCCTGCGGACGGTACGGCCCGAACACCTGGTAACCGAGCGGGTTGACGGCGCCCGGAGTCGAGGCGGTGGAGATCGGGCAAGAGCAGACGATCTCGTCGCCCTCGAGCTTCGTGGTCGAGCCCGGGAAGCGGTTGCCTGAGGTGCTGCGGAAGCAGATGCCGCCGTCGCACTGTCCGTACGCCACCGGCGCGGCAACGCCGTTGCCCGCGTTGGCGGTGCCCGGACAGGTGTAGACCGCAGTCGTGCCCCCCTTCAAGCCGGCGGCCGGCACGCTGAAGGTGCTCACCATGTACCCGTTCGTGCGGCCCAGGCGATTGAGCTCGCAGACGTCGCGTTCGCCTGCGGGCCCCGGCACAGCCAGCCGCAAGCTGATGCTGTCGCCCTGCAACACGTCGCACGTGCAGTAGGCGAGGCCGTTGTAGACCCAGCAGGTGGCGGCTGCGCAGAGCGCGTACTGCTGGTCCTTGCAGACGACGATCGGCGGCTCGGCCGGCACGGTGCCGCCGGTCTGCTGGGCGAGGGCGCAGGTGACGACGAGGAGGTGGCAGGCGGCGATGGCGTTCAGCGTGGCGCGGCAGCGGCTCATGCCGCGATCCTAATCCCGCGCCGAGAGGTCACCAACACGGCGTGGGCCCAAGTAGCGAGGGGCCAAGCCGCCTCGCGGCCAGCACGTTCGGCGCGTGGGCTTCTACGCAGACAGGGAGCCTTCGAGATAGGCGCGCAGGAAGTCATCGAAGGTCTCGTGTACGACCTGTCGCCGACCCTGGGACAACACCACGATCGGAAGGGCGGGTGGGTGTGCTGTGTGGGTCTCCTCCTCCAGAGTCCACCTGCATTCACATGCAGGTCTCTCCGCGGTCTCTCCGCGAAGACGCTGGCACACTTCGCCGCGGGACACCTGCGGCCAATGGAGCTCCGGCCGAATCGTCCCGGGCCTCCGGTTCGGCTGGCACCTCTCGGCGGCGGCACCGCCGACGAGGTCGATAAGCCGCGCCAGGAGCGGCTCAACCAGCTGTGCACCGGGCTCGAGCGCCCGTCGACGCTCGCCGGTCTCGCGGCGCAGCGCGAGGTCTTCGGCACGCGGCCTTACGGACATGCGCGCACCCCGCACGCCGGCCTCGCTCGCCGCGCTTCGCGGTTCGGCGCCGCGCTTCGCGGTTCGGCTGGCACCTCTTTGGCCCGCACCTCTTTGGCCCGGCCTGCCGGCACCTCTTTGGCCGGCCTGCCGCTTCCGACGGGCAAGCCCGCGGCTGAGCCCCGTGGAACCGGTCGTACGCGTTGCGCTCTATGGAGGTGCCTATGGGAGCGCATGGGCGGTGTCGCGGGCTCTCGACCATCTGCCTCGGAGCCGTGCTCGCCGCGGGGGCAGCCGTGGTCATCGGGCAGACACCCTCGCCGATCGATCCGACACGACGCGAGGCGGCGCGGCTCACGGCGGCGAAAAACGCGCTCGCGCTGCCGCTCCGCGAGCGCGCCCTCCGCGCCGCGCCGCGCTTGGGCCTCTCCGCCGAAGATCGCTTCGAGGTCGTCAGTGCCCATCGCGATGCCCGGGGGCAGACTCACGTGCGCCTTCAGCAGTACCTCCACGGCATTCGCGTGGTGGGCGGCCGGCTCATCGCCCACGGCGAAGGTCCGGGCGGTCTGCCCGACTACTCCGACGCCGTCGTGCGAGGGATCAGCGCGCCGATCAGCCCGCGGCTGTCCGCAGTCCAGGCCATCGGCCGGGTCGAGGCTGACTCACGTCGCCGAGGCGCCTTCGCCGTCCCGCCGACGACCGAGCTTGTCTACCTCCCGATCTTCGAGCCCGTGCTTGTCAGCGATCCCACGAAGCCGATCCCGCCGCGGCAATACGACCCCGACGTCGAGCACGCGATGGTCGAATCCATCAACAGCGACGACGTCGGGAGGCGCTTGGTGCGGACGCACCTCGCCTGGCGGGTCGTCGCCGTCGACCGCGACGCCGGTCGCGGCTCCTTCGCGTCGCGAGAGTGGTTCGTCGACGCCATCGACGGCTCCGTCGTCGCGGTCCGCGAGCTCGACAGCCGTGCGACGGGCACGGGCACCGGTTCCTGGGACCCCGACGGCAACGGCAAGCCGGTCGCCTACCCGGTGAGTTTCCAGACGCGCTCGGTGGGCGGATGCTTCCGCATGGAGGACACCATCCGGAAGTTCAAGACCGAGACCGAAGATTTCGGCTCGGGTCACGAGGTCAACTGCGACAACAACGACCGGTGGGGCAACGGGAAGGATTTCGCCGGCGACGAGAACGCTTCCACGACCAACTGGCAGACGGCGATGGTCGACGGCCACTTCGGCGCCACCGTCTACTGGGAAATGATGGACGAGGTCTTCGGCTTCCAGGGACCGGACGACGACTTCTACTCGGTCAACGTCTTCGTCCACAGCGACACCGACTGGGACAACTGCAAGTACTACTGGTTGTCCGGCAACATCGCATGTGGCGACGGCCCGGAGGACGGCGGCGGGACGAGTCGCACGCGCCTCGACTGCTTCGGCCACGAGCTGGGCCACGCGTGGAACGATCACAACACGGGCTATCCCAGCGGCTTCGCGCTGAACGAGTCCCTGGCCGACGTCTTCGGCGAGTGGACCAAGGCCTACTTGAGAAGCGGCGGATTCGCCGCACGAAGCTCCCAGATCGGCAGCATCGACGACACCAACTGGAAGAACAACTGCAGCGGGCGCAACCTCATGGACCCCGCCAAGAGTGGGAACCCCCGTTACTGGTATCCCGGCATCCTCGACGACGGGGAGCACTACGGATCTCTGCCCGCCAGCCGCGCCTTCACCTTCCTCGCCCGCGGCGCCTCGTCGGCGAACGATTCGCCGAGCTACTCGCGCAAGCTCCCGTGGGGGATGACGGGGATCGGGCTCCAGGCGGCCGCCGAGGTCTTCCTCCTCGCCCATCGCAGCTTCGTCTCCGGCGACGACTACTCGGCGCTGCGCACGGGCATGATCCAGGCCGCCGTCTCTCGGGGTCAGGACGAGACGCGCGCCGTCCAGAATGCCTATGCCGCGATCAACGTCGGTTCGTCCGCCGCCGGGACCCCAGAGCCGCCGCCGGTCACGGCCGAGGAGGAGCCGAACGACGGCCAGGCTCAGCGACAAGTGCTCGGGCAGGGGACCAATCCGCCGGCCGGGGCGCTGCCGGGCTCGCCCCGCAAGATCGTGGTCGTGGGAAGCACGGGCCAGGGCGACGAAGACTGGTATCGGGTCACGTTGACGGGCAAGACGCTGCGGGTGCTGCTGACCCCGATCGCCCCTTTGTCTCAGTCGGCTGGATTGGGCGTCCAGATCTGGGTGCCGAACGACACGACCCCGGGTCCGGGGGTCCCGCCCAGCCATGACCCTCAGCTCGTCCAGAGCACGGTCTTCTTCGTTCCCAGCGGCCCCTACAACCGCCTCGTCCGGGTCTTCCGGAGCCCCGGCGCCTCCGGGCCGGCCTTCTACCGGCTGGACATCGACCTCACCGTCGATTGAGGGCAGGCGAGCCGCGACCGCACGAAGTCGCGCCGTGCAAGGCAGGCTCACCGTGGCCTACGGTCCTCGGAGAACCTCCCGACCCGCTGCCGGTACTTATCGCAAGCCGCACTGAACTTGCGAGAGAGGTGACGTTCCAATGATCAAGGAGATGATCGAGAAATGGACACTGACGTTTGCACTGGTGCTCGTCTGCTCGCTGCTGACGATCCTCCAGCCTGCTCCGGCGGCGGCCGCAGCGGTGCCCGAATGCGAGAGCCTCGGGAATGCTCTCTATAGCAACGCGCTCTACTTGTGTTTTGCAAGCGGCGGCGGTGTCGAAGCCTGTCAAATCGAAGCCGGCCAGATAGCCAACTTTCAGCTTTGGTCCTATGGCTGTCCGGCCCAGTTCTAGCTCCGGCGTTTGAACAGCGGCGAGCCGTCTCACGGCGGATAGCGCGTCGTCCACTCGAGCAGATTGCCCGGCTAGTGGACCGGCACGCCGAGTTGCGCGAAGAGGAACGTCCACACATCGGCCTCGAGGGCGATGCGCTCGTCGAGGGTGGTGCCGGCGCCGTGGCCCGTCGCGCTCGGCCGCAACAGGACGAGGCTCCGGCCCCCGGTCGCGGCCTGCAGCCGCGCCGCGAACTTCCGCGACTGCATCGGGTCGACGCGCGGGTCGTTGGCCCCGGCCGGCAGCAGGATCGGCGGGTAGGCGGTGCCGTCCACGACGTGGTGGTACGGCGAGTAGGCGTAGAGCGCCTTGAACTGTGCCGGGTCCTCGACGGTGCCGTATTCGGGCACGTTGAACGAGCCGTTCGGCGACAGCTCGACGCGCAGCATGTCGTAGACGCCGACGTGCGAGACGACGGCTCCGAAGAGATCCGGCCGCTGCGTCATCGCCGCGCCCATCAGCAGCCCGCCGTTGCTGCCGCCCTCGATGGCGAGGCGCCGCGGCTTCGTGTAGCCCGCCGCCACCAGGTGCTCGGCGCAGGCGATGAAGTCGTCGAAGACGTTCTGCTTCTTGAGCAGCCTGCCGTCCTCGCGCCAGGTCTGCCCGAACTCGCCGCCGCCACGTAGCCCGGCGACGGCGAACACGCCGCCGTGGTCGAGCCAGATGCGCAGCTCCGGATCGAAGGACGGCAGGGAGCTGATCCCGTAGCCGCCATACCCGGTGAGCAGCGCCGGGCTCGAGCCGTCGCGCGGCGCACCCTTCGGGACCACCACCGCCAGCGGCACCCGGGTGCCGTCCCTCGACACGCACCACTCGCGCGACACCGTGGCGTCGTCGAGCTTAATCGGGTGGTCGACGGTGAGCTTCTGCCGGACGAGCTGCCCCGGCCCGGCGCCGGCGGGCGCGTCCGGCCGCAGCTCGGGCAGGAAGCGATACCAGGTGCGCGGCAGCACGTACGACGCGCTGGCGACGAGCAGCGCGTCGCCGCCCGGCTCGGCGACCGCCTCGTACACCGAAATCGCCTCGGGCAGCGGCAGCAGCCCCAGCACGTGGCCGTCGCGGTCGAGCATCCGCACCTGCTGCACGCCGCCGAGCTCCTCCAACAGGTAGATGCGGTGCGCCACCGGCAACACGCCGCTTTGCCGGCTGTAGAAACCGGACACGATCACCGCGTCGCCTTCGGGGAGAAACGGCCGCGGCGGCGGCAGGGCGCCGGTGGGCCGCAGCTCCTGGGCCAGCACGCGACCGCGTGGCGTGCCCCGGCGCGACAGCAACAGCAGGCGCTCCTCCTGGGGATCGAAGCGACCATCGATGATGCCGTCTTCGAAGCGCGAGAGGCGCGCCCACGAACCGTCTTCGCGCCGCAGGAACTGCTCGAACTGGCCGCCGTCGCCGAGCTGCACGTTGGCGAAGAGGTAACGCCCGTCCGGGCGCGCGAACAGCATGATCTCGGCGACGCGCGCGAGCTCCTTGCCGAACTCGTAGCGGTCCGCCGAGTCGGGGCTGCCCAGGCGGTGGTAGTAGACCTGCGTGTAGAAATCGAGGTCCGCGTCCGGCCGCTCCCCCGGCCGCGGGTAGCGCGTATAGAAGAAGCCCTCCGACTTCGCGTCCCAGGCCAGGCTGCCACCCGCCGTGGCGTAGTTGACGCGCGCGACGACGTCGCCGAGCGGCCGCCCGGTCGCCACCTCGTAGACGTACGCGTCGCCGCGCTCCGTCCCGCTCTTGGCCAGTGACACCGCGACGTGGCGGCCATTGCCGCCCGGCAGCGCATCGAGCACGGAGCGGGAGTACGCGCCCTGCGCCTCGATCCAGGTCGCCACCTCGGACGAGGCGCTGTCCTCGAGCCAGCGGTAGTCGTCGACGACGGCGGTGCCGTGGTAGGTCTCGGTGACTGGGGAGTGGCGGGTGGGAGGCGGCCTGCGGGGATCGGTCGCCGCCGTGGTGACGGATGCGGTGAGCGCGGAGACCAGGCAGCAGAGGAAGAGTGGCGCGCGTAGCTTCTTCAAGAAGACACCCCCGGGGGAAATCGGCGGGTGGCGCGAACGAGATTGGGTGGGAACGCTACTTCTGCGGCACACGCGGGTGCAAGGCGCACCCCCGCCGCTAAGAGGTGCCAGCCGAACCGCGGAGCCTGCGCACCGGCTCGTGTTCCCGCCGGAGCGGTGACCTCCGTTCGCCATCACCGCTTCTGGCTCCGCAGCCAGCTCACGAGCTCGGTCTCGTCGTCCTGCCGCAGCTCGTCGAGGAGCTCCTCGCGGTCCCACCAGATCGCCTTGTCGGCGAGCGGGATGCCCGCCTCGGCGATCAACTGCATGGCGCGCACCGCCTCGGGAGCATTGATCACGCGAGCGCCACCGCCGAACGGGGTGTACGCGGACCTTTCCACGAGCGTGCCGAGATCCTCGTAGCTCGCGTCGTCGGAGAGGATCCAGACCGCGGCCTGGCGGACGTCCTGGTCCGTGCCGGCGCGATCGAGCACCGGCATCAGCTTCTGGAGCTCCCGCTGCGCCGGCGCTCGGCGGATGGTGAACCCGACCTCGTCGGTCGGGATGTCCAGGTGCAGGGCGGCACAAGCGGCCTGCACGGACGTGCTGACCCAGTCGTCACCGGTGAGGGTGACGTCATCCCCGGCGACGGTCACCATGTCCTGGGAGCCCCCGTCGCGCGAGACGAAGAAGGTACCCACGGGCACGACCACGCGGAGGGGGTGGGAGACCAGGCGGCGCAGCTCGAGCGTCACGCTGCGGATGTCGGAGCCGGTGGCGCGTGCCTCCACCTTCTTCTCGGCGAGCAGGTCGACGATGTCGCGGCCCTCGATGTCCGCCAGCACGGCCCTGGCCTCGGCCTCGCGGGCGTGGCCGGGGTAGTTGGTGAGAAACGTTTCGTAGGCGGCGCGATCCCCGCGCTGCCGGGCCGCCTCGAAGACGGCGTCGTCGGCGAGGACGGTCGTGCGCTGCGCGCGAGCGGCAGCCACGAAGCGCCCGCGCGGGTAGGCGTGCACGTAGCGGTCGAAGGCGACCGCGGTGCGCTCCCTGGACAACCGCTCCCAGACGAGCTCTTCGATGCGGGCCTCCGCGTCCGCCCGGTGCGCGCCGCTGGGGAATCCGCCCAGGTACCAGCGCAGCCGCGCCTCGTTGGTCTTCACCACCGTGCGCCATGTCGCCTCGTCGTACCGCTTCACGGCCTCGACGTGGTGCCGGCTCTCCGGCCAGCGGTTCAGGAACCGCTTGAGGGTGCCGGGGTCGGTGGAGTCGGCGATCCAGCGCCAGTGGAGCTCCTCGCGCACGGGCGGGGCGGCGAGCACCGCGCCGACCACCAGGCCGCCGACCAGTAGTGCCCACACCCATCCACGGTTCATGCGCCCTCCTCGGCCGGCGACCGGCGGCTCACCCCATTCTTAACGGGCCGCCGCCGCGAAGTGGCCGACGGATGCTCCGGGCGCATAGCCTGCGCGCGCCACCAACGCAGTGTGCTCGGGCTCGGCGAGAGTGCTAAGCCGCGCCCGCGGTTCGGCTGGCACTTCCCGCGCACTGCTCCTTCGATCGCCGCCACGGAGAAGTGGACGCTTCGCGGCCGTCTACTTCAAGAAAGGAGACGACCCCATGCGCCGAGAACAGCTTCTGGTCACTGCGGGCCTCTTGCTGGCTCTCGCAGCCTGCACCCATGGGCGGCCGTCTCCGCCGAGGTGCACAGTGCCCCAGTCGCCGCGCAGGGTTTGGCTCTACGACCAGCGGTCGACAGTGTCGACGGTAGAGCGAGGCCCCGACCAGTCGATCTACTACACCCCACGCGCCGGAGGAGAGCGCCAGCAGCTCTTCCAGTGTGGCCAGCACTATCACTGCTACGTCGAGAATCAGCAGAAGTGCCCGGGCGACCCGTCGCCGCCGCCTGGCGAGGCTAAGTGCCCCGCCCATCCCGGAGTCGGTGACTGGATCGAGGTGCACACCGTCTACGCGGCGCAGGTCGGCACCCAGTGCGACTCCGAAACGCTCGACTGCTGCCGCAAGGAACCGTTCCTCGTCCGCGCCTACCAGGTGAGAGTCACCGACTCGCATGCGACGCTGCCGGACCCCTGGAGCCTGCTGGTGATTCAGTGGTCAGGCTCGACCACCGGCCCCGACAAGACTTCGAACGAGTGCAAGCCGGCGGCGCAATGGAGCTTCACGCCCGAGTGCAAGCTCGAGGTCGGCCGAGACGTGCTGGAGGACCTGTTCCACCACCCACACGAGGCCCGCGCCCTGCAGACTGCCGACCGCTTGAGCCACGACTTGACGCTGGTGACCCCGCGCTAGCCGACGGCGGGTTCGACGCCCGCGCGTGTCTGCAGCTCGCCCTCGAACGCCAGCGGCCTCGACGTCGCATCAGCAACGACCACCGCCACGCGACGGATGCCGCCAGCAAGATGCCGTACGACGCGACGTTGGCGATCCACCTCGCGACGGACACGCGCCGGGGGGCTTCCGACGGGAGCGCGCGGACCAGGACCGCCCGCTCACACGCCCGCATCTCCCGTACCCCGTGTGACAAATGAGCGCTTTTCGCGCGAAACCCTTGACAAGGGTTGCGACCGCGCGGGGTCGGATACCTGAGGTGACCCGACAGCGTGTCGTCTGTGGGCGTCGAGAGAGCCACCACGGCGTGCTTTCCGGCTAGCTCAGCTCGAAGCGAGGCAAAGGCCGATATCGCTCGATGCCGGCGCCGCCAAGGCCCAAGAAATGTCGGGCTTAGGATGCTCGCACAACGTTCTGGAGGCGCAGCATGGCCGAGCCCCTCGCACTCGTACCCGACCCCGCACCCGTCGCTCGGAGTCGCCACTCGACGCTCTCCGACGTGGAGGCGCTCGGCGAGCGCATCGCCGAGCTCTCGGCGCAGATCCAGGCCGCCACCTACCAGCTCCTCGTCATGCTCCGGGACTTCGACGAGCGGGCGGGATGGAACGTCGGGTTCCGCTCGTGCGCGCACTGGCTCAACTGGCGCACCGGCCTCGACCTCGGCGCAGCGCGCGAGAAGGTGCGCGTCGCCGGTGCGCTGGCGGCGCTGCCTCGACTCTCCGAGGCCATGCGGCACGGCCAGATCTCCTACGCCAAGGTGCGCGCCCTCACGCGCGTGGCGACCGCGGCCAACGAGGCGGAGCTCCTCGTCTTCGCCAAGGCCGGCACGGCAGCTCACGTCGAGAAGCTCGTGCGTTTATGGAGGCGGACCGATCGGCTCGCTGAGCGGGAACTGGAGCAGCTCCGCCACGCCGGTCGCTACGTGCGCGCCCACACCGACGAGGACGGCATGGTCGTCCTCCAGGCGCGGCTCGATCCGGAAGCCGGGGCCGCGCTGCTGAAGGCGCTCGCGGCCGCCGCCGACAAGCTCTACGATGCCGGCGAGCGCTCGAAGGAACCCGGCGAGCCGGCGACGGCGGAGCAGCGCCGCGCCGACGCGCTCGGCCTCGTCGCCGAGAGCGCCCTCGCGGGCGGGCTCGACCCGGGGACGCGTGGAGACCGCTACCAGGTGGTCCTCCACGTCGACGCGGAGGCGTTGCGGGAGGACGGCGACGCGGGAAGCGCCGCTCTCGAGGACGGCCGGAGCGTTTCCGCGGAAACGTCCCGCCGCCTCGCCTGCGACGCCGCCCTCGTCGTCATGCGCCACGGCCCCGACGGCAAGGTCCTCGACGTCGGTCGCCGAACGCGCACCGTCTCGCCGGCGCTCCGGCGGGCCTTGGCACACCGGGACGGCGGCTGCCGGTTCCCGGGCTGTGGTCTCAAGCTCTGCGACGCTCATCACGTCGAGCACTGGGCCGACGGCGGCAAGACGAAGCTCGGGAACCTCGTTCAGCTCTGCCGCTTCCATCACCGGGCCGTGCACGAGGAGGGGTACACGGTGCGGCTGCTCGACAATGGCGAGGTTCTGTTCTATCGGCCGGGCGGGCGACTGCTGGAGCAGGTGCCACCGTTGTCTGCGGTCGACGGAGAGGGCGTTGCGAGGTTGGCAGGGCGGGTGGAGGGGGAGCGCGAACGCCGCGACGGTTGGGCAAGCGTGCCGAGCTGGGATGGTGGGATGTGTGACTACGGATTGGCGATTGGGTTCATGAGGAGCCTCGGACTGGGCGAGGGGCGGGCTCGGCCGCCGGTTCAGCTGGCACCTCTCGGGCGCACCTCTCGGGCCGCGTTGAACGAAGAGCGTTGATCCTCCCGCACACCTCGTCCCAAGGGACCGTTTCGGTCAGGTGGCTCCACGAGATTCGGATTGCGCCGCGGATCCGCTCGGCCGACAGCCCCATGGCCCCGGCACTTCGCGGGCACTTCGCGGTTCGGCTGGCACCTCGCGCTCGCGGCCCACTGGTGCATCAGCTCCGGCTCCGCTCCGGCTCCCCCAGCCAGGACAACCGCTTCGGCGGTGCGATCGCCTTCGGCGATTTCAATGGCGACGGCTTCGGCGACCTCGCCGTCGGCGTGCCGGGCGCGAGCAGCGGCGCCGAGTTGCGAAGTGGGTGGGCACCTCTCAACGGCGCACCCCTCAAGTTGGCCTCGGCTAGCGAGCTAGTGAAAGCAGGACTAGCATACGATTCGAGCTAGTCACAGACGTAAGCCCGCGGGAGTCTCCTCGAGACCGATGAGCCAGCGCGAAGTTCGTTCGCCCCAACAGGCGCCTCACTCCAGGACATGGTGGGTGAATCAAGGCCTCACCTGGCCCCAAGAGAGTACGGGCGGCTACCTCTGGGCGCCGTCAGAAGGCAAGAATGGCTCAAAGCCTTACTTTCACTGGACCAACCTTGCGCAGGTTCAGCCCGGCGACGTCGTCGTGCACTATGCCAAGAGTCGAATACAAGCGATCAGTTCTGTCGTCAGCGCGGCAACGAAGACGACTCGCCCCAGCGAGCCCCAATTCGACTCCTGGAACCCCGCTGGCTGGCGTGTCCAGACGCGCTATCACTTCGTCGCCGACCCCATCGCGCTCTCTGAGATCCCATCCGCTGTTCGAGCGCCGATTCCGCGCGGACCATTTGACCGCACTGGTGGGGTCAAGCAGGGCTACCTGTTCACCTTACCCGATGACTCCACCACGCGGCTTCAGAAGATTTTCCACGACCGTTGGCCCAAGGGCAGCCCTTGGCAAGCCGACCAAAGCTACGACTCGAGTGTAATAATGCTGCACCTACTGCTGAAGTGGAACCCTGCTCGCAACCCTCACACAATTCAGGCGCACAAAGCCATCGCGGATCGACTCGGCGCTTGCTGGTGGGGAAAATTCGGCACGCCAATCGGAGATCAGCGGGTCGACTTCTTTAGCGGCTTGATCGATGCAGGTCAAACTCCTCACGTGTATCTCTGGGGCGGGAGCGAGTTGTGGCGCTGCGACATCCTCGCGATATCCAACGACCCGGGCAGGGTACCGGACGGTGAGATTCCAAGCTACTACCGCAAGGAGGATTGCGGGACGTTCCTACGCCTTGCCAACTGGGTCGAGCTCGATCCTAAGCGCATCGACGAGCTTCTCGTTCTTGATTCCAGCCGCGCCGCCGGTTCCGTCTCGAAGGCGCTACGAGGCCAGTCGAGTGCGCTCTTCGTCCTCGAATTGACTCCCCCAGGCGATGCCGCTCCTGTCAGGGGACTTGCCGAGGCAGTAGCTGACCTTTCCTCCAAGACCAAGGCTGCAGGCCTCGACTACGGCGCTCGCCACACCGAGCTAATCAGGACCGCTCTTGTTTCGCTGGCCACAAGGCGTTTCCTTATCCTGACTGGGCTCTCTGGCTCCGGCAAGACTCAACTTGGTCGGGCGATTGGTCAGTGGTTTGGCCAGGAGTGCTGGAGAGTCGTGGCTGTGCGACCTGATTGGACCGGCCCTGACGCTCTGCTCGGATACGAAAACGGGCTCACCGACTCCGTCGGCGGCCGGCACGCGTGGAACGCGCCAGAGACACTGCGATTCATGTTGCGGGCGGCCGCGAATCCGATGCGGCCTCACCTCTTGCTCCTCGACGAGATGAATCTCGCCCACGTGGAGCGCTACTTTGCCGACCTGTTGTCCGGAATGGAATCGGGTGATCCAGTGCTGGCGAACCTCGTCAAGTCCGAAAGAGGCGAGTGGCGATTCGGGGATGGACCAGAGTACATACCCGTACCAAGGAACCTCTTCATCGTCGGCACGGTAAACGTGGACGAGACGACCTATATGTTCTCGCCCAAGGTGCTCGACCGCGCGAACACCATCGAGTTTCGCGTGGTGACCGAGGATCTGGGGCACGCCCCACGCCATCTCGGCACTGTTGCGGCGGCCAGCTCCGGCCTGGCCGCTGCAGTCCTAACGACGAGCTCCAACACGGCTGGTCAGAGCGATGCGAGCGATCCTTGGGTCGTGGAGTCACTGCATGAGCTGCATCGGCTCTTGGGCGCAGACGGGCGGGAGTTTGGACACCGGGTCTTCTATGAAGCGCTCCGATTTGCCAGGCTCCTGAAGGAGGCGGGAGAGCCTGACGCTCGGGCAGCGCTCGATCTCCAGGTGCTACAGAAGGTCCTCCCAAAGTTTCACGGCTCCGTACGCCAGATATCCGCACCTCTTCGGAGGCTGGCGGCGTGGTGTTACCACGGCCCCGGCGTTGCACCTGCTCCAGGCTTTGATCCGCTCGCCGAACTGGGGACGCCAGGGTCACTCCCGCTGAGCTTCGATAAGTCGTTGCGCATGTTGCGGAGACTTGAGGTCAGCCACTTCGTCAGTTTCGCTGAATGACCAACCAAGCAGTGCTTGAACTCGTTGACAGGCAAGGAACTGTCAAGGGGCGGTTCATCGTTGAGTGCCTTCCGAATGCCAAGCCTTGGAACGGACTCGCCTTGATCGAGGATCGGCGGGGGCTGGTCGGCGCTGGCCAATCCAGCGCTGCGCCGGTTCAAGTCCTCGAAGAGACCGAGTACCACTACGAGGTAGCAGGTTGTCCAGGTCCCTTGAGGATTGACCCGACGGAACTCTTCAGCCCGTCCAGTGGACTGGGCAATATGGGCCGCTTTCGACCCGGCCGCTCGACAGGAACTGTGGTGGTTCACGTGTCGGGCGCGGACGGGGGCGACCGGGGCAGCTGCGAGATCGAAGTGCGATCCCGCAAGCTGGCCTACCTTACCGAGTACCGATGGATGCTCGAGCGGATCGCGGACGAGGCTGCCGAGGTTCTTCAATCCCGCTTCGCACCGGCGTTCCTTCGGGCCTTCCGGCCTGACCCTAGTCGGACCGCACAGACCCTCTATCAGCGGTTTGCCCTTGTGAATTCTATCGTTTCGTCGGATGAGATTCAGGATGCAATCGGCATTGTGCTTGCGCGACCGCACCACGCGTATCAGGCCAGTGAGCGGTCCGTCGATCCGTCCTGCGGGTTCCCGGCGTCCCGGCACGCGATCCAGGAGCTCTGCGCTCCCGGGCCACGCCAGCCAATGCCAGCGTCCTCGCGGCTTTCCTCAGTTCCTCAGCGTGTTGACGTCGCAGAGCACCACATCACGCGAGACACGTTACCCAACCAATTCGTGCGCTTTGTTCTGGAGAGATGGCGGAACCTCGGTGACGACATGATCCTCGCTCTTGCGACACAGAGCGGACCGGCGGCCCAACGTGGCCGTCGAGAGGCCGAGAACCTGCGGGAGTCAGTGGAGCTTGTTTTGGCCGCGCCGTTGTTTCGGGAGGTCGGGCGGCTGACTGAAGGGCCGAATGCCAACACAGTTCTCCAGAGAAGGGCTGGCTACAGAGAGATTCTCCGCGCGTACTATCAATCTGAGGCGGCCGCCATGATCGAATGGGACGGCGCGAGTGAAGTCTATGAGGCAGGCCAACGAAACGTCGCCACGCTTTACGAATACTGGGTCTTTCTTGAGCTCGTGCGAATTGTCGAGTCATGCGTGGATCTAGAGTTCGATCGTGCGCCAATGTTCAGGCAAACTCGGGACGGGATCGCACTTGAACTACAGCGGGGGCGGGAGGTCTGTCTACGCGGAACCGGAAAGCGTCGCGGGCGGTCAGTATCGCTGATGCTTTGGTTCAATCGCGAATTCGCCAGCTCGCCATTTGGGTCGTGGACCGAGCCAATGAGGCCCGATTGTTCTCTGCTGATCGCGCCAACGCACCCCGATTCAGCCGGGACTTGGCTGCATTTCGATGCCAAGTACCGCATCAAGAGCCACACGGAGGGCTTTTTCTCCCCCGACATGAACGAAGTGGGGGGCTCAGACGTCACGGACGTGCCCACGCAAAGAAGCACTGCGGTGCCAGACGACCTTCTCAAGATGCATGCGTATCGCGATGCGATCCGGCGCACCAGCGGTGCCTACGTCCTATACCCGGGCGAGGACGTGAGTCCACTCAAGCACACCGAATATCACGAGGTTCTTCCGGGCCTCGGCGCATTCGTTCTTCGACCGAGTAGTTCTGGGAATGCACACACCGAATCTGCCGCCGCACTACGGGCCTTTCTCGAGGATGTAATCGATCACGTCGCCGCGGATGGAACAGATCACCAGCGATCCACATATTGGACCTCCCGAACCTATCGAGAGCGGTCTGGGAAGCGACTGGATCACTTGCTCAGCACCGCGCTGCCACCGGCTGATGCGAAGGTCCTACTCGGCTACGTCCGGAGCAAGGCACACCTCGATTGGATCAAGCGGACCGGGTGGTACAACCTACGAGCAGACGGAAGGTCAGGTGCCGTTGGCCTGGATTCGCCGGCGTTGAGCGCCGAGCTACTCGTGACGTATGGGCCGGAAACGGTGGGCACGCACCTGTTTCGACTTACCGGGCAGTTCGCGTTGAAGAGCCGCCAAGAGCTGACCGGTCTCGGTTACCCGAACCCGCAGGGCTCGAAGTACTGCTGCCTGGAGATCGCACCTGGCTCAATGGCGCGGCTGGTCGGCACCGAGGTGGCGTCCATTGACCCTCTTCTAAGGGACTTCCATCCATCCCATCCGTACGGTGCTCCGGCGGTGGTCTCATGGGGGGCATTCGTCAGCCATTTTCAG
>Ga0209382_10001204_pt1 | contig 41258 bp, 37 predicted proteins | sample SoiMetdeltSBSDD5_FD_187599 | JGI IMG/M metagenome (GOLD analysis project Ga0209382, IMG submission 187599) | Bulk soil microbial communities from a Populus tree surrounding site in Tennessee, USA - Soil MetaG P. deltoides SBSDD5 (SPAdes) (version 2) | ecosystem: Environmental > Terrestrial >... | reverse complement strand
CGGCGCTGTTGGGGCCAGATGAACAGCACCCAGAGCAGGCCGAAGCTGACGGCGAGAACGATGACGGCTTCCATGGGAACCGGCCGAGGTTAGCCCTGTGCCACAGCTCATGCCCCTTCGCGGAGCTGGCGGGGAGGCCAGATCGCGGCGATTTCGGCACGCAGCGTGTCGAGTCGGCCGGCCACGATCGCTTCGCGGATGCGGCGGACCAGGGCGAAGGTCCAGTGGACGTTGTGGATCGTGAGCAACCGGGGCGCGGTCGGCTCGTTGACCGACAGCAGGTGGCGCAGGTAGCCGCGGGACCAGCGCAGGCAGACCGGGCAACTGCAGCTCGGGTCGACCGGTCCGTCGTCCTGGGCGAACTGGCGGTTGTTGAGGTTGAGGCGGCCGGCGCCGGTCAGCAGCGTGCCGTGGCGGGCCAGGCGGGTCGGCAGCACGCAGTCGAACATGTCGATGCCCCGGCTGACGGCGTCGACCAGGCCGAGGGGGTCGCCCAGGCCCATGAAGTAGCGGGGCCGGTCCTCGGGGAGCGTGCTCACCGCGGCCTCGAGCGCTGGGAGCATGACGTCACGCTCCTCCCCCACCGACAAGCCGCCGACGGCGTAGCCGTCGAAGCCGATGGCGACCGTCCGCTCGCCGCTCTCGACCCGCAGGTCCGGTTCGGCGCCGCCCTGGGCGATGCCGAACTGGTTGAGGTCGGGGCGGTCGTGCTCCAGGAACGTGCGGCGGGCCCGCTCGGCCCAGAGCGCCGTCCGCTCGACGGCGTCGGCGATGACGTCCCGGGGCGACGGCAGCGACGAGCACACGTCCAGCACCATCTGGATGTCGCTGCCCAGCTGGACCTGGATGTCGACCGCGCTCTCCGGGGTGAGGCGGTGGCGGCTGCCGTCGTAAGTGGAGGCGAAGGTGCAACCGTCGTCGTCGACCTTCGGCTGCAGGGAGAAGACTTGGTAGCCGCCGGAGTCGGTGAGCACGTGGCCGTCCCAGGCGGCGAAGCCGTGGAGACCGCCGAGCTTGGCGACCACGTCGGCGCCGGGCCGGAGCATGAGGTGGTAGGTGTTGCCGAGGACGACCTCGGCGCCCAGGTCTTCCAGGTCCTGGGACGACAGCGTCCGCACCGCGCCCCGGGTGCCGACCGGCATGAAGCACGGAGTGGTGTAGGTCCCCCGAGCCGTGGTGACGGTGCCGGTGCGGGCGGCGCCGTCGGTGGCGTGGACCTCGAACTGCAGCGTCATGCCTCGGTCCTCGTCAGGAGCATCGCGTCGCCGAACGAGAGGAAGCGGTAGCCGGTCTCGAGGGCCTCGGCGTACAGGTCGCGCCAGCGCGGACCGACGAAGGCGTCGACCAGGACCAACAGCGACGAGCGGGGCAGGTGGAAGTTGGTCATCAGGACGTCGACCACCTGCCAGTCGAACGGCCGATGGATGAAGAGGTCGGTGCGGCCCTCCAGCTGCCCGCGGCGGGCGGCGGACTCGAGCGCCCGGACGGCCGTGGTGCCGATGGCGACGACCCGGTTCGCCCGCTCACACCTTGCGAGCGTCTCGGCCGGGACCCGGTAGCGCTCCTCGTGCATGTGGTGGTCCTCGACCTGGTCGGCGGTCATCGGCTTGAACGTGCCGAGCCCGACGGCCAGCTCCACGTGGGCGACGTCGAGCCCCTCGAGGATCTCGGGCGTGAGGTGCAGACCGGCGGTGGGCGCGGCGACCGAGTCGGGCCGGTCGGCGAAGACGGTCTGATACCGCTCCGGGTCGTCGAGCTCCGCCGTGATGTATGGCGGCAACGGGACGGCGCCGTGCTGCTGCAGCGCCTTGGCTTCGTCGTCGGTGTGGAGACGAACCATCCTCGTCCCGTTGTCAGCGGTGGCGTGGGGGCCTACCTCCACCGTGAGCGGGACGATTTCGACGGTTCGCCGAAATCGGGGTTCGAGGTGGGTGCCGGGAGGGACCTTGCGGCTCGGCCGGATCAACGCCTCCCAGGCGCCGTCGGCCAGGCGCTCCAGGAGGAAGACCTCGACGGCGCCGCCGGTCGGCTTCTGGAGCAGCAACCTCGCCGGCAGGACGCGGGTGGTGTTGACGACCACCAGGTCGCCCGGCTGCAGCAGCGTCGGAAGGTCGGCGACCGTGTGGTGCTCGGGCGTGGCGCCTTTGCCCCGGTCGACGAGCAGGCGGGCGCTGTCGCGGGGCTCGACCGGCACCTGTGCGATGCGGTCGACGGGGAGGTCGTAGTCGAAGTCAGCGGTGTCCACGAGGAGGGGTCAGGACCAGAGGGTCGGGGCGGTCGGCCCCAAGGGGTCACCGGTCCGTTGGGGGACCGGTAGCCCTAGATGCTCCCACGCGGCGGGCATCGCCACACGTCCGCGGGGGGTCCTGACCAGGAGGCCCTCCTGGATGAGGAACGGCTCGTAGACGTCCTCGACCGTCTCGGTCTGCTCGCCGACGCTGATCGCCAGCGTCGACAGGCCCACCGGGCCACCCCCGAAGCGCTCGCACAGCTGGGACAGGATCGCCCGGTCGACCTTGTCGAGCCCCAGCCGGTCGACACCGAACAGGGCCAGGCCCTCCTCGGCCGTGGCGTGGTCGATGCGGCCGGTGCTGCGGACCTCGGCGAAGTCGCGAACCCGGCGTAGCAGCCGGTTGGCGATGCGGGGCGTCCCCCGGGCCCGGCGCGCGATCTCGACCGCGCCGGGCTGGTCGATCTCGACGCCGAGGATCCCGGCGGCCCGCACGACAATGGCTTCGAGGTCCTCGGCCGCGTAGTAGTCGAGCCGGGCGACCAGGCCGAAGCGGTCGCGCAGCGGCCCGGTGATCGACCCGGTGCGGGTGGTGGCGCCGACGAGCGTGAAGCGGGGGACGTCGAGGCGGATCGACCGGGCGGCCGGCCCCTTGCCCAGCACGATGTCGAGCTGGAAGTCCTCCATGGCCGGGTACAGGACCTCTTCGACCGGCCGGGGCAGCCGGTGGATCTCGTCGACGAAGAGCACGTCGCCGGTGTCGAGCTGGGTGATGATGGCCGCCAGGTCGCCGGCCCGCTCCAGGGCCGGTCCGGAGGTGGTGTGCAGATGGGCGCCGAGCTCATAGGCGATGATCGCCGCCAGCGTGGTCTTGCCGAGCCCCGGCGGCCCGGCGAACAGCAGGTGGTCGGGGGCCTGGTTGCGACGGCGGGCGGCCTCGAGGACGATCCCGAGGTGGTCCTTCAGCTCGCGCTGCCCGACGAAGTCGGCCAGCCGCTTGGGCCGCAGGCCGCCCTCGGCGCCGGGACCGGCGTCGGCGTCGAGGTCCATGTCGGCCTCGTCCTCGGGCATGGCGTTCGGGTCGAGCAGCTCCTCCCGCATGGGCCTCAGCCTCCTCGGGCCAGGTGGCTGAGGGCGGCCCGGAGCAGCTCGGCGGCGTCGCCCTCGCCGGGCAGCTCGGCGGTGGCGCTGCGGATCTCGTCGGCCGTGTAGCCGAGGCCGGCGAGCGCGGCCCGGACGTCGGCCCGGGCGCCTCCGGCCACCGCGGCGCCGTTGCCCGCCGACACCGAGCCGTTGCGGCCGGCCACCGCCGGGGTCAGCTCGCTGTCGGGGATGTCGAGCCGGGACTTCAGCTCGACCAGCAGCCGCGCCGCGGTCTTCTTGCCGACGCCGGGGACCAGGCAGAGGGCGGCGACGTCGTCCTCGAGCAGGATGCGGCTCAGCTCGACCGGAGCGTGGACCGACAGGATGGCCAGCGCCAGCGCCGGGCCGACGCCGTGGGCGCCGAGCAGCGCCTCGAACGTGATCCGCTCCTCCCGGGTGGCGAAGCCGTACAGGGTCTCGGCGTCCTCGCGGACGTGGTGGTGGGTCCAGACGAACACCTCGTCGCCCAGCTCGCCGAGCTCGATGGTGGTGGTCGGCGCCGTGATGACCCGGTAGCCGACGCCGGCGACCTCGACGAGGATCTCGCTGGCTCCGCGGTCGAGCAGCTGGCCCCGCAACGATCCGATCATCGGGCCGCCATCTTTCGGCCGGTGACGCTGGCCCCGACCCGGGCCTGCAGCGGTGCGTGGGCGAGGTGGCAGAGCGCGAGCGCCACGGCGTCAGCGGCGTCGGCCGGCCGGAGCGGGGCTCGGAGCCCCAGGAGTGTCTGCACCATCCTCTGCACCTGTTCCTTGTCGGCGCCGCCCATGCCGGACACCGCCTGCTTCACCTGGTTGGGCGAGTACTCGACGACCTCACACCCGGCTTCCAGGGCTTCGACCATGACCACGCCCGCGGCCTGGGCCACCGGGATGGCAGTGCGGACATTGACCTGGAAGAGCACCCGCTCGATGGCGACCACCGTCGGCCGGCGCTCGGCCAGCAGCGCCCGGACGTCGTCGCGCAACGCCAGCAACCGCTGCGGCACCGCGTCGCCCGGATCGGTCCGGATGACCCCCGCCGCGATGGCCCGCTGCTTCCTCCCCTTCCGCTCGACGACCCCGTACCCACACCGCGAGAGACCCGGGTCGATGCCCAACACGAACACACGTTCACCGTAGCCGCCCCACCCGACCCCCGGGTGGATGCCCCCGTCGCCCGAGGGCGGTCCAGGGTCTGGCCCTACGACGCTTTGCGGATGGCGTCGACGAGGTCGGAGGTGGGGCGAAAGCTCAGGCCGGCGACGGCGCGGTGGGTGTAGCGCAGGATGCCGGCGCCGTCGACGACGAAGATCGAGCGGCGGTAGAAGCCGACCGGGCCGAGGATGCCGTAGGCCTTGCCCACGGACTTGTCGGCGTCGGCCAGCAGCGGGAACGCGAAGCCACCCTGGCGAGCCGAGAAGCCGTCGTGGCTCTCGACCGACTGCGGGCTGATCGCCAGCAGTTTGGCGTCCACCGACTCGAACTCGGCGATCTCCTCGGTGTAGGTGTTCAGCTGGCGGGTGCACACCGGCGTGTTGTCACCCGGGTAGAAGACCAGCACCACGACGTCGCCCCGGTAGTCGGCCAGCGAGTAGTCGCGATGGCCGGCCCCGGTGCCGTCGGTGCCCGGCAGCGTGAAGTCGGGCGCGGTGTCCCCCACCGCCACGGCCCGGCCCACGATCAGGCCTCCACCGATTCGAGGATCGAGTCGGGGATGTCGAAGTTGGCGTAGACGGCGTCGATGTCGTCGTGCTCGTCGAGCGCATCGATCAGGTTCAGCACCTTCTTCGCGGTCCCCGTGTCGTCGAGCGAGATCGTGGCGTTGGGCACCATCGGGGCGTCCGACGACTCGACCGGGAACCCGGCCTCCTCCAGCGCCGCCCGCACGGCGTTGAGGTCGCTCGGCGGGGTGGTGACCCGCCAGACCTCGCCCTCGTCGACGATGTCCTCGGCGCCTGCCTCCAGGGCGGCGAGCATGAGCTCGTCCTCGTCGGCCGACCGCGACACGACGACGTGGCCCTTGCGCTCGAACTGCCACGCCACGGCGCCCGGCTCGGCCATCGACCCGCCGTTGCGGGAGAAGAGGCTCCGGATCTCGGCGCCGGTGCGGTTGCGGTTGTCGGTGAGGCACTCGGCCAGCACGGCGACCCCGCCGGGGGCGTAGCCCTCGTAGGTGATCTGCTCGTAGGTGACGCCCTCGAGCTCGCCGGTGCCGCGCTTGACCGCGCGCTCGATGGTGTCGAGCGGGATCGAGTTGTCGCGGGCCTTCTGGAACATGGTCCGCAGCGTCGGGTTGGCCTCGGGATCACCACCGCCGAGGCGGGCCGCCACCTCGACCTGCTTGATCAGCTTGGCGAACAGCTTCCCGCGGCTCGCGTCCTTGGCGGCCTTCTTGTGCTTGATCGTGGCCCACTTGGAATGGCCTGACATGTCTAAACCACCACTTCGTCGAGGAAGAACGCGTGCAGCCGGGGATCGCTGCCCAGTTCGGGATGGAAGGCGCTGACCAGGGTCGTCCCCTGCCGGCACAGCACCGGCCGCTCGTCGACCGTTGCCAGGACCTCGACCTCGGGCCCGACCCGCTCGACCACCGGCGCCCGGATGAACACCGCCCGGAACGGCTGGTCGGCGTCGGCGAGGCCGGGCACCTGCAGGTCGGCTTCGAACGAGTCGACCTGGCGACCGAAGGCGTTGCGCCGCACGTCGGCGTCGATGGCGCCCCACGACCGCTGGTCGTCCCGCCCGTCGAGGATCTCGTCGGCCAAAAGGATCATGCCGGCGCAGGTCCCGAACGCCGGCATCCCGGCCCGTAGCCGGGCGGCCAGCGGTTCGAAGAGGCCCGAGGACTCGAGCAGCATCGAGATCGTGGTCGACTCGCCGCCTGGGATGACCAGGGCGTCGATCTCGTCGGCCTGGGCCGGGGCGCGAACTGCGATCGGCTCAGCTCCGAGGCGCGCGAGCATGGCGCAATGGCTCTGCGAGGCGCCCTGCAGCGCGAGTACTCCAACTTTCACCTGGGGGCCTCGTCGATCGACTGTTGCTCGCCGCGCGCACGGACCTGATTGTATGGCCGTGGTCCCAGCGACGAGAATCTCCTTCCTGGGAGGCAACGGACACCCCAGAGGCGGAAGGACGTAATCCAACCCTGATGCTCGCCATGACCCGCGCTCACACGCCCCGTCATCCCCGCCGCGCCCTGCGCACCCGGACGGTCCTGCTGACCGGCCTGGTGGCGGCCCTGGTCGCGGGAGGTTGTGCCAGCGGCGGCGCCACCGAGGCGGCTGAGCACAACGCCCCGACCTTCCGCAAGGTCGAGGACAAGGTACTGCGGGCCACCCAGCCGATCTCGTCGGCGACGCAGCTCCTGGCACCGTCCAAGCCGGGCGAGCCGTGGCGCGTCGTCGGCTCGGTGCTCGACCCCGACACCGACCGCTCGGTCGCTGCGGTCTGGTCGGCCGAGGACGGCCGCACCTGGGAGCGCCAGGAGATCGACCCCGAGGACAGCGACGTCAGCGAGCTGATGAGCGCCGCCACCTACGACGCCAAGGGCCTGGTGGCCGTGGGTCGGGTGGCCGGTGACGACGAGAGCGACGCCGCCCTCTGGCGCCTCTCGGGCGGCGAGTGGAGGCTCTCGACCCCCGCTGCGCTGGGCGGAAAGCACGACCAGTGGGCCTTCGGGGTCGCGTCCGGCAAGGGCGGCACGCTCATCGCCGGGGGCGAGAACGCCTGGGGCGAGGTCCGGCCCCGGCTGTGGTTCAGCGCCGACGGGTCCAGCTGGAAGAGCGTCGACGGCGGGCCCGGTGGCCCCCTCGACAGCACCGGCGAGGAGTCGATCCAGGACGTCGCGGCGTTCAACGACGGCTTCGTGGCGGTCGGCTGGCGGGACGTCAACGGCTCGCAGAACGGCGTCGCCTGGTACTCGCCCGACGGCCTGAAGTGGGAGGAGATGAAGGCGCCGACGCTGGGCGTCGACGGCGACGGCCGCCAGAGCGTGCAGAGCGTCGTCGCCTACAAGGACCGGGTCGTCGCCGGTGGCTACTGGACCGACCCCAGCGGCCAGGGCAAGCCGGTCGTCTGGGCCTCGATCGACGGCAAGACCTGGGGGCCGAAGTCGGGCTTCCTGCCCTCGTACCCGAACTACGTCCGCAACGCCACCAGCGACATGAGCGTGCGCGACATCACGGTCGCCGGTGACCGGCTGCTGGCGGCCGGCGGCGACTCCTGGCGGCCCCACATCTGGCAGTCCGACAACGGTGGCGCCACCTGGCGGGTGCTCGACGACATGACCAGCGGGACGACGTTCGACGACGGCGTCGACCTCGAGACCGTCGCCGGCGTCGGGAACACCATCGTGGCGCTGGGCAGCGAGCCGATCGTGGCCGAGCTGCAGAACGGCCGCTGGGTCGACCGCACCGGCGAGAACTTCCCGACCGGCGGTGACCGGCCCGCAGCCACGTCGGTCATGGTCGACGACGACGGGACCGTCTACGCCACCGGCTACAGCTACCGGTCCCGAACCCACGACCAGCGCCGCCACTACACGGGCCGGATCTGGACCGAGAAGGGCTCGGACCTCCACGAGATCAAGGCCAAGGAGGCCAACGCCGAAGGCGTCCTGCCGCCGCAGACCGACCCCAACCAGACCCTCTACGTCGGCAAGGTCAACGACGTGGCTCGGTACAAGGGCGGGTACGTGGCGGTCGGCTTCGAGGACTTCGCGTGGGCCGGGCAGCGCACGGGCAGCGACTCCCGCCCGGACGGCGTGCTGTGGACCTCGAAGAGCGGGCGCGACTGGGACCGCATCGCCACCCACGTCCCGGACGTCACCGAGCTGGCCAACCTGCTGGCCGCCACGGTGAAGGGCAACGCCGCCGACGTGGCCGCGGCCACCATCGGCGAGGTGTCCACCCAGCCGGTCGTCGGCGACGACCCGGCCGGCGCCAACGGCACCCGCAACCTCGAGGCGGTGGCGCCGATCGGCACCGGCTTCATCGCCGTCGGGTCCGTCTACCAGGACACCGCGGCGGGCGAGGCTCAGAAGTGGGACACCGACCCCATCGTCGCCGTGTCGACCGACGGCAAGACCATCAAGGCCGAGAAGACCGGGCTGGGCTCCCCCAACGCCACCGAGCGCTTCCGGGACGTCTGCGTCTCGGGCGACAACGCGGTGGCCGTCGGGGTGTCGAGCACCGGCGGCAACGTCGACGTGGCGGTCCGGGTGCGGCAGTTCGGCGGCAAGTGGAGCGCCGCCAAGTCGACCGACGACTCGTTCGTCGGGCGGGGCAGCCAGGAGGCCATCGCCTGCTCGGCCAGCGAGGACGGCTTCCTGCTGGTCGGCTCGGACAGCCGCCGCGGCAACACCGACGCCCGGGTCTGGTTCTCCAAGGACGGCTTCAGCTGGAAGCAGCTGTCGGCGAGCAGCCTGGGCGGCAGCGGTGACCAGGAGGCCCGGGCCGTGGCCGCGGCCGAGGACGCCGGCGGCTGGCTGGTCGGCGGCGTCGACACCCGGGGCGGCGACAGCGACGCCGCCCTGTGGCGGGTCGACGAGAACGGGACGGTCACCCGCCGCGACAACGACGAGCCCGCCTTCAGCGGCGCCGGCACCCAGGCGGTCTCCGGCGTCTACGTCAACGGCAAGAACGTGGTGGTCGTCGGCGAGGACCAGACTGGCGTCGCCATCTGGCGCTCCCGCAAGCTCGACCGCTAGCCGCACCGAGCCGAGTCGATCGAGGCTGGGACTACCAGCCTCGATCGGCGAGCTTGGTCTCGAGCTGGTCGATCTCCTGGCCGCGCATGGCTTCGCCCAAGCCGCGGCTGACCTTGGCGAGGATCTCGGGGTCTTCGTGGTGGGCGGCGGCTTCGACGATGGCCTTGGCCCGGCGGGCGGGGTCGTCGCTCTTGAAGATGCCCGAGCCGACGAAGACAGCTTGTGCACCCAATTGCATCACCAACGAGGCGTCGGCCGGGGTGGCGATGCCGCCGGCGCAGAACAGCGGCACCGGCAGGGTGGCGGTCTCGGCGATCTCCTGCACCAGGCCCACCGGGGAGCGCAGCTGCTTGGCCCAGTCGTACAGCTCGGCGGAGTCGGCCTGGGTGATCTTGCGGATGTCGCCCAGGATCGAGCGCAGGTGCCGCACGGCCTCGACGATGTTGCCGGTGCCGGCCTCGCCCTTGGAGCGGATCATGGCGGCGCCCTCGCTGATGCGGCGCAGCGCCTCGCCGAGGTTGGTGGCGCCACACACGAACGGCACGGTGAACGCCCACTTGTCGATGTGGTGGGCCTCGTCGGCCGGCGTGAGGACCTCGGACTCGTCGATGTAGTCGACGTCGAGGGCCTGGAGGATCTGGGCCTCGGCGAAGTGCCCGATCCGAGCCTTGGCCATGACCGGCACGGTGACGGCGGCCTTGATGCCCTCGATCAGCTCCGGGTCGCTCATCCGGGCGACGCCGCCGTCGCGGCGGATGTCGGCGGGCACCCGCTCGAGCGCCATGACGGCCACGGCGCCGGCGTCCTCGGCGATCTTGGCGTGCTCGGCGGTGACCACGTCCATGATCACCCCGCCCTTCAGCATCTCGGCCAGGCCGCGCTTGACGCGCGTGGTTCCGGTGTCGTGCGAGGGGCTGCCAGCGGAAGTCATGAAGGCAGTCTACGAGTGCCCCTACGCAGGGCCTATGGCCATTTCCGGCCCATTGGCCTGGAAATGGGACGCCCCGCGTTCACATCTCCCGCAGGAGGGCGATGCGCTCCTCGATCGGGGGGTGGGTCGAGAAGAGCCGGTTGATCCGGGAGAGCTTGCCCTCCTCGGGGGTCTGGGCCGCCGGTTCCTCGATCCAGAGGTGGGAGGTCGCGTGGCTGGTGGCGTGGACGACGGTCGAGTCGTCCTTGAGCTTCTCCAGCGCGGCGATGAGGCCCGGCGGGTAGCGGGTCATCTCGACCCCCGACACGTCGGCGAGCGTCTCCCGTCGCCGCCCGATGGCCAACTGCATCAGCTGGGCGATCAGCGGCGCCACCGCCAGCAGCACCACCCCGAGGATGGCGAGCGGGGCGAAGCCGTCGCCGCCGTTGTCGTCGTCCCAGTCGCCGTAGTGCTCCCGGCCCATCCCCCACCACATGCCCCGGATGCCGATGTCGGCGAGCACGGCGACCGCCCCCACCATGGTCACCGCCAGCGTCGACACGAGGATGTCGTAGTTCTTGATGTGCGACAGCTCGTGGGCCAGGACGCCCTCGAGCTCGATCCGGTTCATCTTCTCGAGCAGGCCGGTGGTGACCGCGACGGCAGCGTGCTTGGGGTTGCGGCCGGTGGCGAAGGCGTTGGGTGCCGGGTCGTCGACGATGTACAGCCGGGGCTTCGGCAGGCCCCCGGCGATGCAGAGGCCCTCGACGAGGTTGTGGTAGCGGGCGTACTCCTCGACCGACGCCGGCTTGGCCCGGCTGACCGCCAGCGCCACGCTGTCGGACTTCCAGTAGCCGACGAACGCGATGCCCCCGGCGATGAGCAGCGCGATGACCACGCCGACGGGCCCGCCGTAGCCGATGAGGTATGTGAAGACGGTGGCGATGAGCGCCACGAAGAGGACGAAGGCGGCGACCAGCGCCCAGCTACGCCGTTTGTTGGAGGTGACCTGGTCGTACACGAAGCGTCAAGCAGCGATCAGCACGGGCAACCGGGTCAGAACTGCACGTTCACAGGGCCGCGCTCTTCGTCGTCGGCCTGGAAGTACTCGCGCTCCTTGAAGTTGAAGGAGTTGGCCAGCACGTTCGACGGGAAGCTCTGGATCTTGGTGTTGTACTTGTAAACGGTGTCGTTGTAGAACTGCCGCGCGTAGGCGATCCGCCCCTCGGTACCGGTCAGCTCCTCCTGCAGCTGCAGGAAGTTCTGGTTGGCCTTCAGGTCGGGATAGGCCTCCGAGAGGGCGAACAGGGACTTCAGGGCCCCGGTCAGCATGTTCTCGGCCTGCGCCTGCTCCTGCACCCCGCTGGCACCCATGCCGGCGTTGCGAGCCTGGATGACCCGCTCCAGCGTCTCCTTCTCGTGCGAGGCGTAGCCCTTGACGGTCTCGACCAGGTTGGGGATGAGGTCGTAGCGCCGCTTCAGCTGCACGTCGATCTGGGCCCAGGCGTTCTCGATGCGGTTCCGCAACGAGACCAGGCCGTTGTAGGTCATCAGCACGTACCCGCCGATGAGGACGACGAGCACGACGACGATGATCAGGGCGACTATCACGGCCGTGATCCTAAACGTTCGGGCGGCGGGTTCACGTCAGCGGGCGATCCGGGTGTAGCGCTCGACGTACTCCTCGGCCAGCGTCGTCATCGAGAACCGCTGGGCCTGCCGCTCCCCGGCCTCGACCAGCTCGGCCCGCCGCCCCTCGTCGCCGAGGACCGAAGCGAGCGCCGTGCCCAGCTGCTCGACGTCGCCCGGCGGCACGAGCATGGCGTCGACGCCGTCGGTGGCGACGTTGCGGTAGCCGTCGAGCGCCGACGCCACCACCGCCGCGCCGGCGGCCATGGCCTCCAGCAGCACCACCCCGAACGACTCGCCCCGCAACGACGGCGCGCAGAACACGTGGGCGCCGGCGAGGCGCGACGCGACCGCGTCGTCGCTCAGCCGGCCGAGCCACTCGATGCGGGGGTCGGCGCTGTAGCGGCTGCGTAGCGCCTCGGTGAGCGGGCCGTCGCTCGCCACCCAGACCCGCACGTCGTTGGGCAGGAGCCGCAGGGCCTCCAGCAGGATCGCCAGGCCCTTGCGCTCCTCGTGGCGGCCGACGAAGAAGATCGTCGGGCCGTCGGTCGGGTGGGGCTCGGCCTTGGCGAAGCGCTCGATCTCGATGCCGTTGAACAGCAGCTCGTAGTCGCCGCCGAGGGCCCGCTGGGCGGTGTCCCGGGCCTCGGGCGAGACCGCGCAGCGCACCTCCAGCCCCCGCGAGATCCAGCGCACCAGCGGCTTGGCCATGGAGTACGCGGCGCTGTCTCCCGACCGGTGGAAGGTCCCGACGATCGGAGCGTTGCGGAACAGCAGGGCGGTCATGGTCGGCCCGGGGCACAGCGGCTCGTGCAGGTGGAGGACGTCGAACTGCTCGTCCCGCAGGGCCCGGATGGTGCGGAGCTGGGCGGCGGGGTCGGGGGCCAGCGGGGCGACCGAGCCGTTGGAGGCGGTCGGGACGCTCTTTCCCAGCGGCGTGACCCCGGCGTCGGGCGGCGGGCCGTCGCACGGCGCGAGGACCCGGGCGTCGTGGCCGATCCCCCGGAGGGTGCGAGCCAGCGCCAGCACTTGGCTCTGGACGCCCCCCGGAATGGTCAGGCTGTAGGGGCAGACGAGCCCGATGCGCACGCTGTGAGCGTAATGGTCAGAGCTGGATGGGAGCCGATTCGCGGTCGCTCGGCCAGTTGGGCTGGAGCAGGTGCCACTGGTCGGGAGCAGCCCGGATGAGCTCCTCCAGCACCACCGCGATGTCCTGCGTGACCCGGGCGACGTCCTGCCGGAAGCTTCCCTGGCGCTCGACCGGCAGCGCCGGCCTCACCACCACGTGGTGCATGCCGTGGGGCCGGTCGTAGCAGGCCAGCGGCAGCAGCGGCGCCCCGGTGCGCAGCGCCAACACCGCGGGGCCGGCCGGCAGCGTGGTCTTCTCGCCGAAGAACTTGACCTCGATGCCGCCCCCGGCGATGTCACGGTCGCTGAGCAGGGCCACCATCTGGTGGTCCTTGAGCGCGTGGGTGACGTCCTTGCCGGCGTCCGGCCCCAGCGGGATGATGTTGAGCCCGATCCGCTCCCGGAACGACGCGAACCAGTCGAACAGGGCGGGCGGCTCGAGCTGCTCGACCACCGCCGAGGCCTCCTGCCCGTCGACCCGGGCCAGCCAGTAGGCCATCCACTCCCAGCTACCGACGTGGGGCAGCACCGCGATGGCGCCGATCTCCCCCGCCATCGCCTCGACGTAGTTGTCGTAGCCGTCGACGCTGAAGCGCCGGTCGAGCTCCTCGACCGAGATGGCCGGCAGCCGGAACGACTCGGCGTAGTAGCGGGCGTAGGACCGGTAGACGGCCTGGACGCGCCGGCGCAGCGCCCGGCCCTGCAGGCTGGGGTCGACGCGGCGCTGGTGGCGCTCGACCATGCGGCGCCGGTCGGTGGGCCGGAGCGCGTAGAGGCCCGCGGCCGTCGGGGCGACGCCCTCGACCAGCGCACCGGGCAGGTGCTGGGCCAGCCAGGCGGCGGTGCGGTAGGCCGGGGTGGTCAGGTCCACCGGGGGTGGGGGCAGCAGCAGCTAACGGACGTTGCGGGCGTCGCGCCGCGACAGGACGGTCCGGCGCCGCCACACCTGGCGGGTCGAGCGGGCCACCCGGCGAGTGCGCCAGCGGCCCCTCTGGGGGCGTGCCGGCGGCGGTACGGAGGCCTGCCGCCACACGGTGACGAAGCGCTGGCCGGCGGTGAACAGCGTGAGGACCAGCATGAGCCACAGCACCGGCACGAGGAGGCTCTCGAACAGCAGGCCCAAGCCGAGGGCGATCAGGCGTTCGGCTCGCTCCATGAGCCCGCCCCGGGCGTTGAAGCCCAGGCTCTCGGCCTTGGCCCGCTCGTAGGAGATGAGCATCGAGGCGCCGAGCACGGCCATGGGCAGCAGGGCGATGCGGCCGGCGCCGGGCTGCGACGCCAGGTACCAGGCGATGCCGCCGAGGAGGAGGGCGTCGCTGACCCGGTCGACGACCGAGTCGAAGAAGGCGCCGCGGGGGGACGCGGTGCCGGAGGCCTTGGCCACCGCGCCGTCGAGCACGTCGGGCAGCGCGGTGAGCGCCAGCAGCAGCAGGCCGGCGCGCAGGAAGCCGTTGGCGATGGTGACCGACGCAGCGGCGGCCATGACCAAGCCAGTGGCAGTGAGGTGGTTGGCGGTGATCCCTGTCCGCCGAAGCTGTTGGCCGACGGGCCGCAGTCCGGTCTCGAACGTGCTCCGCCACCGTCCATCGAACATCGTTGGTCTCCTGGATCGGGCCCGTGACCCGCTTGGCGTCACGGCTATTCATCAGGCTAACCAGCCGCCACACCCCCGGCGCGAACAGGGTGGGATTCGGGGTGGGATCTCACGGCGTGCGCTGGATTGCCTACATCCCTTTCGCGTCGGCGATACCCTCCCCCGCACGACCTTCGAACCACGTGTCTTCAAGGGGGGAGCCGGGTGAAGAGGTACTCGACCGCGCAGATCCGCAACGTTGCCCTCGTCGGCCACGGGGGCGCCGGAAAGACGTCCCTGGCCGAGGCGCTGCTGCACAGAGCGGGCGCCATCAACCGCATGGGTCGCGTCGAGGACGGCTCCACGACCTGCGACTTCGACCCCGAGGAGCGCCAGCGGGGCCTGTCGCTCTCGCTCGCAGTTGCGCCCTTCGAGTGGCGCGACCACAAGATCAACCTCGTCGACACCCCCGGCTACGCCGACTTCATCGGCGACGTCGCGGCCGCGCTGCGGGTCGTCGACCTGGCCGTGTTCGTGGTCAGCGCCGTCGAGGGCGTCGAGGTGCAGACCGAGGTCGGGTGGCGCATGGCCGCCGAGCTGGGCGTCCCCCGCATGGTGTTCGTCAACAAGCTCGACCGGGAGCGGGCCAGCTTCGATCGCACGCTGGCCCAGCTGCGCGACCGGCTCGGCGCCGGCATCGCCCCGCTGGAGCTGCCGATCGGCGAGGAGGCCAGCTTCCGGGGCATCGCCGACTTGCTGACCGACCGGGCCCACTTCTACGAGGACGGCAAGCCCCGCGAGGACGAGATCCCCGACGACATGGAGGCCCTCGAGCACGAGGTCCACGACAACCTGGTCGAGGGCATCGTGGTGGCCGACGACGAGCTGCTGGAGCGCTACCTCGAGGGTGACACCCCGAACCTGGACGAGCTCGAGCACGCGCTGCACGACGGCATCGCCAGCGCGACCGTCTTCCCGGTGGTCGTCGGCTCGGCGACGCAGGAGATCGGCATCGACCGGCTCGCCGACTTCCTGGTCGAGATCGGCCCGTCGCCCCTCGACCGGCCGGCCGTCGTCAGCGCCGGCGACACCGAGGTCGAGGTGGCCGCCGAGCCCGGCGGCGACCCGCTGGCGTTCGTCTTCAAGACCATCGCCGACCCGTACGTGGGCCAGATCAGCCTGTTCCGGGTGCTGTCGGGCACCATCAAGCCCGACGACCACCTGGTCAACGTCCGCAGCGGCACCGACGAGCGGCTCCACGGCCTGCTGACCGTGCGGGGCAAGGAGCAGGAGACCGCCGATCAGCTGGTGGCCGGCGACATCGGCGCGGTCGCCAAGCTCAGCGGCACCGCCACCGCCGACACCCTCGCCCCCAAGGGCACCCCGGTGGTCGTGCCGCCCATCGAGACGCCCCGGCCCACCCTGGCGGTGGCCATCGTCCCGAAGACCCAGGCCGACGAGGATCGCCTCGCCCCGGCCCTGCACCGCCTGCAGGACGAGGACCCGGCCCTTGTCGTCGAGCGCAGCGAGGAGACCCACCAGACCCTGCTGTGGGGCACCGGCGAGACCCACCTCCAGATCACGCTGGAGAAGCTGGCCCGCAAGTTTGGCGCCAACGTCGAGACCGAGGACGTCCGGGTCCCCTACCGCGAGACCGTCATGGCGGCGGCCAGCGGCGTCGAGGGCAAGCACAAGAAGCAGACCGGCGGGCACGGCCAGTTCGGCGTGTGCGTCATCGACCTCGAGCCCCTGCCCCGGGGCGGTGGCTTCGAGTTCGAGAACAAGATCGTCGGCGGGGCCATCAGCCGGGGCTACATCCCGGCCGTGCAGAAGGGCATCGAGGAGGCCATGGGGACCGGGGGCGTGTTCGGCTACCCGGTGGTCGACCTGCTCGTGCGGCTGACCGACGGCAAGGAGCACTCGGTCGACAGCTCGGAGATGGCGTTCAAGGTGGCCGGGCGGCTCGCCTTCCGGGCCGCCATGGAACAGGCCCAGCCGGTCATCCTCGAGCCGATCAGCCGGCTGGAGGTCACCGTGCCGGTCGAGCAACAGGGCGACGTCATGGGCGACCTCAACTCCCGGCGGGGTCGGGTGCAGGGCACCGAGGCCGCCGGCGACGGCGAGAGCACGGTCGTGGCGCTGGTCCCGACGTCCGAGATCCAGCGCTACGCCATCGACCTGCGCTCACTGACCGGGGGCCGCGGCCGGTTCACCGCCGACCACGACCACTACGACACACTGCCCACCCACCTGGTCGACGCCGTCAAGCGCGACATCCACCAGTCCGACTAGCGACCGCTAGCGCGGGAGGTTCGCCTCGACGGCGGTGACGATCTCGTCCGAGGTCGGCTCGATCTGCGGAGCGAAGCGGGCGACGATCTTGCCACCCGGCGCCACCAGGAACTTCTCGAAGTTCCAGCGGATGTCGCCGGTGTGGCCGTCGTCGCTGTCGGGCACGTCGACCAGCTGCTGGTAGAGCGGGTGGCGGTCGTCACCGTTGACCTCGATCTTCTCGGTCAGCGGGAACGTGACGCCGTAGCTGGTGCTGCAGAACTCGGCGATCTCCTCCGCGGTGCCCGGCTCCTGGCCCATGAACTGGTTGCAGGGCACGCCCAGCACCGTGAAGCCCTGGGCCCGGAAGCGCTCGTGCAGCTGCTCCAGACCGGTGTACTGCGGCGTCAGCCCGCAGCGGGATGCCACGTTGACCACCAGCACCGCGTCGTCGGCGTATGCGTGGAGGTCGAGGTCCGCCCCGTCGAGCGCGTGGATCGGGGTGTCGTACAAGCTCTCGTCGGCCATGGCAGCATGCTAGGGGTCGGCGACGCCGACGCCGCTGAGGTGCGGGGGTCGGGGCGGTTTGGCGATGGGCTACCGGGGATGTTGGGGTAGAAATCGCCCATGGATCTGTCGAAGCTCGCTCCGGGGGACGCTGCGGTGGCCCTGCGGAGCTTCGAGCGGCGCTACCGAGGCCTCTTCGCCACGCTCGGCGAGGACGAGTCCCCCGACGACATCGCCCATCGACGAGGCCGGGGCGGCTGGTCCGCCATCGCCCACGTGGTGGCCGCAGCCTGGGCCATCGCCGCCTGCGGCCGGGCCCTCGGCCGGGTGCTGCGGGAGGACGACCCGGAGATCGACGCCACCGACGTCGACCCGGCGCTACGGGACCGGCCCAACGACCCGAGCGGCACCATCCACGAGCGGCTCGCCGAGCTGGGCCTCGAGGCCAACGCCCTGGCCGACGTCGTCGACAAGGTACCGGCGGGCGACTGGGACCGCCTCGGCGTGGTCAACGAGGGCAGCGGCCGCCGGGTCAGTGCCCTCGACATCGTGCGCAGCGCTGTCGACTCGGGCGTCACCCACCTCCGCTCGGCCGAGCGGGTCGTGGACGAGGTTCGGGCCTAGCGGCTCAGCACGAGCTCCAGAGCAGAGCTCTAGAGCAAGGGCCCGCCGGCGGCGGCGTTGCGGTGGGCCACGGTGGCGGTCATCAGGTCGGCTCGCACGGGCGCCCACCAGTCGAACTCGATCGCCGGGCTCCAGCGGCCCCGCTCGTTCTTGACCTCGATGACCACCGTGTAGGCCTGCCCCGGCTCGGGTCGCCACTCCGGCGGCACCTGGCCGAACTCGGCGTACATCTGGACGAAGCCCCGACCCGTGACAGCGAACGGCGCCGCCGCGTCGAGGAAGTCGTCCATCGACGGCGAGATCTTCTTGCGCACGCTCGACCAGTGGAACTCGTGCACCCGGTCGACGACCAGGCGGATGTCGGACACGACGATCGGCACCGCGCCGCTGTTCACGAGGACCAGCGGGAAGCGCAGCCGCAGCGTCGGCCCGGGCGGGCAGGCGTACGTGTCGGGCGCAGGCGTCGTGATCCGGCCCCGTCGCAGGAAGGTCCACCAGAACACCGCAATCGTGAAAGCCAGGGCAATCAGGGGGATCACAATCATCGGGGCACAACCGTAGGCGTTTTCGGCAACCTCAATCGGCGGCCGGATCGCCCGATCCGGCGTTCTCGGCCGCCGTCGGATCGAGGTCCGTCCAGTCTTCGGGGTTGTCCTCGACGAAGTGCTCGACGATCGACCCGTCGACGCCATCGACCAGCACCAGTCCCCGCTTCGCCGGCGGCTCGTCGGCCGAGTAGAGCAGGATCCGCCAGGTCGGGCGGCTGAGCAGGCCCCGCCAACCCAGCTGGGCCGAGGCGTGACCGATCGGGAAGCCCACCTCGGCGCCCGCCGCCGCCAGCGCCTCCTGCTCGTCGAACTTCAGGCTCCAGCCGGCCACCTGGTGGTAGAGGCCGAAGAACGCCAGCAGCACCGCGGCGAACAGGAACCCGTCGTTGACGTAGGGCGAGTCGGCGGTGGCCCACACGGTGGCGCAGCCGACCGCGGCGATGATGTAGAGGTAGCCGGGGATCCGCCGCCGGCTGTTGTCGGGGAACATGTAGGGCCCGACGTAGCCCGCGGCGTCGAGGTCGTCGGGCAGCTCGTCCCGGTGCTCCTCGTCGGCCGCGCCGTCGTCGGTGACGTCAGCCATTCGGCTGCTCCTCCTTCTCGGGCCCGTAGACCTGCACGTAGGTGATGCCGCGGATCGCCTGGTGGGCGACGAGGTCGCGCCCGGCGATCAGCCGCCTGGTGAGCCCCGGCTGGCCCTGGCGGGCGCTCACGTAGACCACGACATAGTCGGCGTCCTGGCCGGGCTTCGGCAAACGGCCGCAGCGATCCTGCGACACCAGCGACCAGTAGCCGGCGACCGTGATGTCGTCGCAGCTGGCTCCCCCCATCTCGACCACCTGGCGCACGAGGCTGCCGGCCTTCTCGACGCCCTCGCCCCAGCCGACCCGCATGACGTCCTGGGCCTCGCCCGACCCCCCGAGCAGCGGGTTGAAGTACGCGATGCCGAACGGTGCGACCAGCAGGCCGTGCGCCGCGACGACCACGGCCGCGCCGAGGCCCGCCCACTGGAGCTGCTGGATCCGCTCGCTGTCGGCCAGGAGGGCCGCCAGGGCCGCCACCGCGATGCCGACGAGCACCGCCGCGAACATCAGGACCACCAGCCCGTAGCGGTCGAACTGGCGGGCCGACAGGCTGATCCACGCCAGCGGCGGCGCCAGCATCAGGAGCACGGCCACGCCGAACGCCCGGGTCGCCCGCTGCACCAGCACGGCCACCAGCGACACCGCCCCGCCGACCAGCAGCCACGGCGTCATCCGGAACGGCAGCGCCACCACGTAGTAGGCGAGGCCGGGGGTCAGCGTGGAGCGGCCCAGGAAGAACTGGCGGTCGCCCCCGGTGTCGCCCGAGATGGCGGCCCGGACCAGCAGCCGGGCCTGGCCCATCGGGTCGCCCCACACCGCCGGGTTGAGCACCACGAACACGACGCCGGCCACGAAGCCGGCGACGATCAGCAGCGCGAACAGCGTCCGCCACCCCTCCCCTACACCGCGGCGGCCGAACGCCCGCCCGGCGGCCCAGAGCACCATCAGCCCGAGGGGTGGGACGAACAGCGGCACGGCCTCGGCCTTGGTGAGGACCGCCAGCGCCAGCAGCGTGCCCGCCAGCGCAGCGGTGCGCCGCTTGCCACCCCAGCGGGTGACGTTGGGGAGGCCGAGGGCCAGCGCGGTGGCGACCAGGCAGCCGAGGCCGAAGAGGGCGAGCAGCTCGTCGGTGTGGAGGACGGCCCCGTGGGCGACGAGGAACGGCTCGGTGGCGATCAGCAGCCCGGCGACCGCGGCCGCCCATCGCCCGACCCAGGCGACCAGCAGCAGGACGACCAGGGCGATGATCAGGCTCGTGACCAGCGCCATCGACAGCTGGGCCACGTTCAGGCCGCTGCGGGTGTAGGTGAAGCCGCTGGCCCCGCCGCGAGACGCCGGGTCGGTCTGGTCCCACAGGCCGAACGCGGCGCCGGCCGACCACAGACCCCGGCCGATGGTGCCCACCCACATGGTGGTGACCCCGGGCAGCGAGTCGCCCATGCCCTGGGACGACGCCGACGTGCCGCCGAAGTCGAGCTTGGACAGCGCGCCCCAGAACCGGGACGAGCGGATCATCCAGCCCCGCTCGTCGGCCGTCTCGAAGCTGGCGAGCGCGGTGTAGGCCCGCAGCACGAACGCGGTCGTGGCCACCGCCAGGGTCAGCCACAGGGTCGTCCGGGGTGGCCGCTCCGGCTCGTCCCAGTCGTCGCGGATGCGGCGCTCGCGGAGCCGGGGCTCCCGCCGCGGCTGGTGGGGCAGGTCGGCCGCCCGGGCGAGGGTCGGGTCGTCCCACCCACCGGGGCCACCGGGTCCTGTGGGTGGGAGGCCGGGGACGACCGGCGGCGGGGGCGGGCCGGCGGGACGAGCTGGGGGCGGGGGCGGCGGAGCGCCCGTGCCAGGTGGGGGCGGCGGGGGCCACTCCCACTCCGGGGTCACGCCGTCGGCCATGCCCTGAGGGGCCGCCCGTCGGCGGTCGGCCATGAATCCCGGAGCTTGCGCCACGTGTCGGGGAGCGACTCGGGCAGCACGCGGGTCTCGGCGATCGAGGTCATGAAGTTCGAGTCCGCGCTCCAGCGGGGCAGCACATGCACGTGCAGGTGCGAGGGCACCCCTGCCCCTGCCGCCTCGCCGAGGTTGAGACCGACGTTCACGCCGTGGGCACCGTAGGCCGTCTTGATGGCCAACACGGCATCGCGCACGGTGCTCCAGAGCTCGTCGGCCTCGGCGTCCTTCAGGTGCTCGAGGTTGGCGACCTCGCGGTAGGGCATGACCAGCACGTGCCCGCTGGTGTAGGGGTACGCGTTGAGGATGGCGAACACCTCGGCGCCCCGGTGCACGATGAACGTCTGGTCGTCGGGTAGCCCCGAGTCGAGGATGCGCCGGAACAGCGAGCCGGTGCCGGCCAGCTCCCCGCTGCCGGCCGCGGCGACGTAGGCCGTCCGCCAGCCGGCCCAGAGGCGGTCGAGGCTCATGTCTTCACACCGCCGGGTGGGCGCGGGTGTCGACCTCGGCGCGCAGGCGCTCGACGAACGTGTCGACCGGCACGTCCCGCTCGACCTGGCCGCCCCGCGGGTTGTCGCCGACGGTCCGGTTGGCCACGTCGTCGTCGCCCACCACCAGGACGTGCGGCACCTTCTCCAGCTTGGCCCGGCGGATGCGGGCGCCGAGCGGCTCGTCGGCCTCGACCCAGTCGGCCCGGAAGCCGGCAGCCTTCAGCTCCGCGACCAGCTGGCCCGCGTAGTCGTGGTGGTCGGAGCGGACCGGCATCACCTGCACCTGCACCGGCGCCAACCAGGTGGGGAACGCACCGGCGTAGTGCTCGGTGAGCACGCCGAAGAACCGCTCGACCGAACCGAACAGCGCCCGGTGGATGACCCGGGGACGGTGCCGCTGGTTGTCCGGGCCGATGTACTCCAGGTCGAAGCGGGGCGCGAGCTGGAAGTCGACCTGCAGCGTCGACATCTGCCAGCGCCGCTTCAGCGCGTCCCGGATGTGGATGTCGATCTTGGGGGCGTAGAAGGCGCCCTCGCCCTCGGCCACGACATAGGGCAGGCCGGCCGACTCAATGGCCTGCTTCAGCGCCGCCTCGGCCTCCTCCCACTCGGCGGGATCGCCGACGAACTTGTCGGGCCGGGTGGCCAGCTCGGCCTCGAAGTCCTCGAACCCGAAGTCCCGCAGCAGGTCGAGCACGAACGCCAGCAGGCTGGCCAGCTCGTCCTGCAGCTGGTCGGCGGTGCAGAAGATGTGGGAGTCGTCCTGGGTGAAGCCCCGGGCTCGCAGGAGGCCGTGCACCACGCCCGACTTCTCGTACCGGTACACGGTGCCGAACTCGAACAGCCGCAGCGGCAGCTCCCGGTACGACCGCAGGTGGTGCTTGAAGATCAGCATGTGGAAGGGGCAGTTCATCGGCTTCGGGTAGTACCGATCGCCGGTGTGGGCCTCCTCGCCCGGCTTCTGGTCGAGCTGCATGGGCGGGTACATGCCGTCGGCGTACCACTGCAGGTGACCCGAGGTCTGGAAGAGGTTCTCCTTGGAGAGGTGCGGCGAGTAGACGAACTCGTAGCCCGCGGCCTCGTGGCGGAGGCGGGAGTAGTCCTCCATGAGCCGCCGCACCAGGCCGCCCTTGGGGTGGAACACCGCCAGGCCGGAGCCCAGCTCCTCGGGGAAGCTGAACAGATCGAGCTCGGCGCCGAGCTTGCGGTGGTCGCGCTTGGCCGCCTCCTCCAGCTGGTGGAGGTGCTCCTCCAGGGCCTGCTTCGACGCCCACGCGGTGCCGTAGATGCGCTGGAGCTGGGGGTTGTGCTCGTCCCCCCGCCAGTAGGCGCCGGCCACCCGCATGAGCTTGAAGTGGCCGAGGTGCTGGCTGGTGTCGGGCACGTGGGGGCCCCGGCACAGGTCGATGAAGCCCGGCCGGCCGGCGAACGGCGGGATCGGCTTCGGCTCGGGCGGGACGTTCTCGTAGGTCCGCACCTGGCCCGCGGCGCTGGTGCCCGACATGGGGTCGGTCGACGCGTTGTCGATGATCTCCAGCTTGAACGGGTGGTCCTGGAAGATCGCCCGGGCCTCGGCGGCGTCGATCTCCTCGCGGACGAACGGCTGGTGCTCCTTGATGAGCTCGCGCATGCGCGCGTCGATGCGGTCGAGGTCCTCGGAGCTGAAGGTGGCGCCGTCGGGCAGCTGGAAGTCGTAGTAGAAGCCGTCCTCGACCGGCGGGCCGATGCCGAAGGTGGCGCCGGGGAACAAGTCGAGCACCGCCTGGGCCAGCACGTGGGCGGTGGAGTGGCGGATGGTGAAGAGGCCGCGGTCGCTCTCGGCGGTGACGATGCTGACCGCGTCGCCGTCGTGGAGCTCGGTGCTGAGGTCCCGCTCCTCGCCGTTGACCTCGGCGATGACGGCCGCTTTGGCCAGGCGGGAGCCGATCTCGGCCGCGAGACCACCTGCCGTCGTGCCGACGGGCAGCTTCCGCTGGGAACCGTCGGGCAGCGTGACAAGGATCTCGGACATAGGGGCCGAGATTACCGACCGGCAGCGACGCTCCCGAACCTCAATAGGTCAGTTCAACCCGACGCTGGCCCACGGCCCCCAGATGGCGAACGTCAGCCCGCGGCTCGCCTGGATGTTGACGAACAGGGTGTGGCCGTCCGGGCTGAAGGTGGCGCCGGCGAACTCGTCGCCGAACCGCGGCGTCCCGGTGCTGCTGACGAGCCGGTTGAGGGCGATGTTCCACAGGTCGCCCTCCGTGGTCAGCGCCCGGAGGAAGTTGTCGCCGCTGCCGTCCTCGCAGACCACCAAGGTGCCGCGATGGCTGACGGTCACGTTGTCGGGCAGGTCGAGCACGTCGGGGCCGGGCGACTGGTAGACGAGCCGGAGCCGCCGGCGGAACGTGTCGTACGCCCAGACCTGGCCGCTGCCGTTGCCCCAGCCGCCGACCGGGTCGCTGTCGCCGGGTTCGGGGGCCCCACCGCCCTGGGTCGACGTGAAGTACACGGCGCCGCGGTCGTAGACCGCGCCCTCCAGCCGGGAGAACCGGGCCGCGCCCTGGGCGCGGCCCTGACTGCCGACGTGGTTGAGCGCGGTGTCGTTGGTGGTGGGCGCCGGCTGGCCGGGCGTGAACGGGAAGGTCGGGTCGGGGTCGTCGATGTCGACCCACCGGACCGGGTAGCTGGCGCCGGCCGGCTGCGCCGCCGCGAGGTCGGCCAGGGGCTGGCCGGCGACGGCGAGCATCTGCAGGCGGCCGTCGTCGTCGATCCGCCGGCGCAGGAACGGGTGGCGCCGGGGGATGTAGCGGTAGAGGCCCGACGGGAAGCCGAAGTTGTCCTCGGTCAGGTACAAGACGCCGTGGGCGGGATCGAACGCGACGGCCTCGTGGGCGAAGCGGCCGGCCCGGGTGATGGGGTCCCGGCTCGACTGGCCGCCGGCCGGCACCTCGAAGATGAAGCCGTGGCGCTGGGTGAGCGGCACGTTGGAGACGCCGGTGAAGTCGGGGCCGACGTCGGGGCCGTTGACGGTCTCCTCGCAGCTGACCCAGCTGCCCCACGGCATGCGGCCGCCGCTGCAGTTCATCTGGGTGCCGTTGAGGCTGGTGAACGCCCGGACGACCTCCCCGAACCTCGTGACCTCGACGGTCGTGGTGCCGCCCTGGGCCATGGGGTCGTAGGCCTGGGCGGCGTCACCGAAGGCCGGGCCCGGGTTGTTCAGCTCGTGGTTGCGGACCAGCAGCACCCGGCCTCGCGGGCCGTGGAACGCCGCCATGCCGTCGTGACGACCCGGCAGCACGGTGCCGTCGTCGAGGACGACCCGCGCCTCGGTGTCGTGGAACGACCGGTAGGCGAAGCCGTCGGGCAGGTGGAGCCGGACGATCCCGTCGCGGCTGTCGGGCACCGGCCCGAGGGTCGGCATCGGCGGTGCCCGGTGGGCAGCCGCAGCCCCCGCGGCCTGCGCCAGGTAGCCCACGAACGGCCCAGCGACCATCCCTCCCACGAACGTGCGACGGGTGAGTCGAAGCATCGGACGCCCCCCTTTTGGTGCCTGTCCCGCTCCGTTCAGTGTCGCGTAACGACTCAGCGGGCGCTGCCGGCGGCCGCGAGCACCTCGGCCGACGAGCGGGCCACGGGGACCTCGACCTCGGCCGGGGGCTGCTTGCGGGTGGCGTACTCGTCGACGTACTCCTGGCCCGACAGTGCCCGGATCTCGTACATCAGCTCATCGGTGATGCGCCGCAGCGCCAGCCGGTGGTCGTCGTCGGCCCGGTGGCGGTCGGTGGCGATGGGTCGGCCGATGCGCACCACTGCGGGGGCGAAGAGGCGGGGGAACTTGGCGTCGGGCGGCATGATCCGCCGGGTGCCGAGCAGGCCGACCGGCACGATCGGTGTCCCGGTGCGCAGCGCCAGGCGGGCCGGGCCGGTGTGGCCCTTGTGGAGGCGGCCGTCGCGGCTGCGGGTGCCCTCGGGGTAGATGCCGAAGAGCTCGCCGCGGTCGAGGACGTCGGCCGCCAGGTCGAGGGCCCGCTCCCCCGCCTTGCCGCCGGACCGGTCGATCGGGATCATCCCGAGCGCCGGGAACAGCGTGCGGGTCTTCCAGTCGTCGAGGTATTCGGCCTTGCCCACGAACGTGATCCGCCGAGGCAGTGCCGAGGGCAGGATGAACGAGTCGAGCACCGACGTGTGGTTCGGGCACAGGATGGCGGGGCCGTCGGGCAGGTTGTCGAGGCCCTCGGTCCGGATCCCCCAGGCGAACCGGGCGACGGGCACCACCACGACGCGCGCGGCCGGGTACAGCCACCCGAACTCACGGCGATCCCCGTCCTCTCGTCCCACACGCCGATTCTTGCCGCTCGCTGCCGTCCCGCGCGTCCGGTTCTGTCAGGTAGCTGGTTCGAGCAGGTTGGCGACGTCCGGGTGGCCGGTCCCCTCGGCCGCCTCGGCGGGTGACGGGACACCCGGCCTGACCTGGGGATCGTGGTCGGCGCCGTGGGCCAGCAGCAGCTCGACCATCGGGCGGTCGCCCTTCGTCGCGGCGGCCAGGATCGGGCTGAAGGCCTGGTCGCTGAGGAGGTTCGGGTCGGCGCCCCCGTCGAGCAGCCGGGTCGCGATGTCGACGTGCCCCTCCCACGCCGCCCCGACCAGCGGAGGCATGTTGGCGACCGTCGCGCCCTTCGGATCGGGCAGCAGGGCACGGGGCAGCGTGGTGCTGCTGAACGGGTCGACCTGGGCGATGGTCACGATGAAGCTGTCGAGCCGGCCACCGTGGTCGGGGTCGGCGCCGTGGTCGAGCAGCAGGTCGACCAGCCCGGCCTGCCCGCTCCAGGCCGCGTAGAGCAGCGGGCTCGGCCCCTCGATCCCGCCGTCGGGCTTGGCTCCGCGGTCCAGCAGCAGCGCCGTGACCTGCTCCCGACGCCGGTCGTCCGGCAGGTCACGGCTGGTGCTGACCCCGAGCGCGCCGCCCGAGGTGCCCACTGCTTCCCGCAGCGCGTTCGCCGTGGGCGTGGCCCCCCGGTCGAGCAGCAGCTCGACGATCTCGACCTGGCGCATCCGGGCGGCGCAGCTCAACGGCGTCTCGCCATCGTCCTCGAAGTTGGGGCTGATCCCCTCCTGGAGCAGCTCGGCCATCGTGGCGCGATCGCCCTCCCGGGCGGCGATGAAGATCGTCCGGGGCGAGTCGATGCACGGGTCGTCGGGGCGGAGGTCGTCGCCGATCTGGTGCAGCGCCATGATGCAGCCCGCCCCGGCGAGGCCGACCGCGGCCACCACCACCAGCAGGACGACGCCAAGCGTCCCCGCACACCCCGACCGCTGGCCCCCCGGCCCCATGGCCGCACTGTAGGGCGGCGGGTCGAGCTCGGTGGACTAGACGCGGACGCCGAGGAGGGCCGCCGCGGCAGAGACGCCGTGGCCGGCCGCCGCCGTGTCGTCGATGATCTCGACAGCTCGGGGCGTGTCGAGGTCGTCGTCGAGGGCGGCGCGCACCTCGTCGAGGCCGGTCTCGCCGCTGCCGGCGTCCTCCCAGGCCTTCAGCCGGGTCGCCGCCTCGGTCATCAGGCCGTCACGCCACTCCCAGCTGGTGCGGTAGTGGTGCTGGACCACCGCCAGGCGGATGGCGCGGGGGTCCCACTCCTTGCGCAGCTCGGACACGAAGACGAGGTTGCCGAGCGACTTCGACATCTTCTCGCCGTCCATCCGGACCATGGCCTGGTGCATCCAGTGCCGGACGAACGGCTCGCCGGTCGCGGCCTCGGACTGGACGGCCTCGCACTCGTGGTGGGGGAAGATCAGGTCGGAGCCCCCGCCGTGCAGGTCGATGGTGGTGCCGAGCTCCCGCAACGCCAGCGCCGAGCACTCGATGTGCCAGCCGGGCCGGCCGGGGCCCCACAACGACTCCCACGCCGGCTCGTCGGCCGCCGAGGGCTGCCAGAGCACGAAGTCGAGCGGGTCGCGCTTGTGGGGGTCGTCGGGGTTGCCGCCCCGCTCGGCCGCCAGCGCCAGCATCTCGTCCCGGGTCAGGTGGCTGAGGCTGCCGAAGCGGTCGCACTTCGAGACGTCGAAGTAGACGCCGCCCCCGGCCTCGTAGGCGAACCCCCGGTCGAGGACCATGCCGATGAAGCCCCGGATGTCGGCGATGGCCGAGGTTGCGCGGGGCTCGCTCCACGCCGGCAGCATCTCCAGCGCCCGCATGTCCTCGTCGAAGCGGGCGGTCTCGGCGGCCGCCAGGTCGAGGTAGTGGACGCCCAGCTCCCGGGCCTTGCGCAGGATGTCGTCGTCGACATCGGTCACGTTGCGGACACAGCGGGTCTGGTGGCCCCGATCGCGCAGGCGGCGCTGGAGGACGTCGTAGGACAGGTAGACCGCGGCGTGGCCGACGTGGGTGGCGTCGTACGGCGTGATGCCGCACGTGTACATGGTGACGATCGGGCCGGGCGTGAACGGGACGACCTCGCGCCGTTCCGTGTCGTAGAGCCGCAGCGGCTGGCGGGGAGCAGGGTCGCGACCGTCCACTCGGCCTACTTGGCGGCTCTCGCGTCCTTGGACGCTCCGGGAGCCTTGGTGGGAGCCGTCGCCGCAGCCGCGGGCCCCTCGGGCTCGGGGATGCCGGTGAACCGCACGGCGACCCGGGTCTTGTAGTGGACGTTGAGCTGCAGCAGCACTGCGGTGAACGACTCGATGGGGGTGGCCATCGCCAGCTCGCCGGCGTCGAGCGGTCGCATGTTCGGGATCTTCGAGACGATCTCGGCGGTGACCTCGCCCGCCCGGGGGTGGTCGGAGCAGATCAGCACGTCGCTCTCGATGGGCACGTGGAGGTCACCGAGCTCCTTGGCCGGCACGTGGTGGAACGCCGCCGACACGAGGCACTTGGGCACGGCGGCCTGGATGCTGGCGGCCACCGAGCCGCGGGGCGGCACCAGCGGTTGGAACTCCTTGCCGATACGGGTCAGGGCGTTGGCCATGGAGATCACGACCTTGCCCCGGAGCTTGTCCTCGACCGACACGGCGGTCTGGGTGGCGCCGTCCCACGGCGTGGCGACGACCACGACGTCGGCCTGGGCCGCCCCCTTGTTGTCGGCCGCGCCGATCGACAGCGTGCGGTCACTCCACTCCTCGAGGAGGTTGTCGACCGTCTCCATCGCCCGGTACTTCGACCGGGAGCCCAGCACCACATCGAAGCCAACGGACGCCAACCGCGCCGCAAGGGCACTGCCAGCGGGGCCCGTTCCACCCAGGATCCCAATGCGCACGGCGACACCGTAGGGGCGCCCCCGACCCGGTTCCAACTACCACTGCCGGTGGCCGGCAGGCCGGGGGCGTCCGTCGCTAGCTCGCTCCGGGGCACCATCGGGCCAGAGTCGAGTACGGGTCGACCGCGGCGCCGCCGCCGGGGTGCATCTCGAAGTGGAGGTGGGGAGCGCCGCCGGAGGCGTTGCCGCTGTTGCCCACGTAGCCGATGACGGTGCCCTTGGCGACCCAGCCGTCGGGGCCGGCGTAGCTGGAGAGGTGGGCGCCGTAGTACTCGTTGCCGTCGTCGCCGTGGAGGAACCAGGCGTAGCCACCGAGGCTGACGTAGCGGTGCTCGACCCGGCCGCTGACCGGCGCCACCGTCGGCGTGCCGTACGCCGCCATCATGTCGATGCCCTGGTGGCCCCGACCGCCGGAGCGGGCGTAGCCGAAGCTGTCGATGAAGTTCAGGCCACCGCCCTGCACCGGGCAAACCCACTCGGTCGCAGCCAGCTTGGCGGCCGCAGCCTTCTCCGCGGCGGCCTGCTCGGCTGCAGCCTTCTCCGCCGCCGCCTTCTCCGCGGCCGCCTTCGCAGCGGCCGCTTTGGCTGCGGCGGCTCGATCGGCGGCGGCCTTGGCGGCGGCCGCTCGCCGGAGCGCAGCGACTTGCGCGGCTGCAGCTCGCTCCCGCTTCGTCTGGGCGATGAGCTGAGCGTCCGACCTGGCGGATGCGGCGCCCGCCGCCGCACCCGCCGGTCGGTTGCTCGCCAACAGTGCGTACCGGCGATGGGCCGCCTTCCCCGTTCCGGAGACTGCCGACGTGATGTGGTCGGAGGCGGCCGAAGCCGGATCCGTCTCGGTGTTGACCATGTTGATCGCCCCAGCGAGCGCTGCCGCCATGGCGAGTGGAATGACCTTCACTCGACGCATGGGACGGAGACCCTATCTCAATTGGGTGACGAAGATTGCAAATTGATGTCGGCTCTCCGTCGAAACGGGGTATACACACGCAGCCGGCGGCGGGGGCCGGAATGCGCGGGCGCGACTGTGCGGCGGGACCGCGAAAGCCCAGGAGATCAGCGGGGTTGGGGCTGCACGAGCGCCAACAGGCGGGGGCCCGAGCGCTCGATCTCGTCCGCCAGCAACTTCTCGATGACGGGACCGACCAACGCCCCGCCGTAATGAAGTCGCATCCTCAGGAGGCTGCCGCCATCGGCCGGTGAGACGTCGGCCTGGAGGGCCCAGAGCGAGTGGTTGCGGCTGTCATGCTCGACCCGCTCGAACCGGACGCTGTGGGGCGGATCGTGGGCGACCCGGGCCATCCGCAGCCGCTTCGACCGGGCGAACGGCCCCAGCTGGCCCCGCAGGTCGACCGACCACGCCGGGCCGGGGTCGTCCGGGTGGGGCTCCGCCGGCACCGCGACCGGCACGATGTCGAGCCACTCGGGGTACCGGCTCAGATCGTCGACCCAGGTGAACAGCTCGTCGACCCCACAGGGCGCTACAAGATCGGCCGTGACGTCCACGCCCGAGATCGTCCCACGCCGTGTGCGTTCACCCGAAACCGGCTCAGCTGCCTAGCCCTGGCCGAGGCGCACGATGCGGGCGGTCGCCGTGGCGGTCGCGACGACGTCGCCGGTGGCATCGGCAAGCGAGCCCTCCAGGAACGCGATCGTGCCGCCCCGGTGCACCACCCGGCCTCGGCCAGTCAGGCGGCCGGGGCCGGCCGGTCGCAGGAAGTTGACCTTCAGCTCCAGGGTCGGGGCGAACTGGTCGGGGCCGAGGGTGGCGACGAGCGCCGGGCCCAGGGTGTCGTCGAGCATGGCGGCGAGGAAGCCGCCCTGGACGTTGCCCATGGGGTTCACGAACGCCTCGCTCGCGGTGAACGCCACGTCGATGGTCCCGGCGTCAGGGTCGATGGCCACGAGCTCGAAGCCCAGCGTCACCGCCGCAGGCGGCGCCGGCGCCCGGCCCTCCATCACGTCCCAGAACGGCCCTACACGCGTCTCAGCCATGCGGCAGGATCGCGAGCAGGACGCCGGCGCGCAACGACACCGTGGCGGTGGGGGTGACGAACTGGTTGCTGACGCCCCGGCTGGTGGCCGGGACCAGGTCGAAGTCGTGCAGCGGGTACAGCAGCCCCTCGGTGGTGACGCCCGACGCCACCCCGTTGACCGCCAGCAGGGTGACCAGGTCCCCGGGCTCACCCTCCAGCACCACGTGGTCACGGACCACGAACACCCGGGCCGCGCCGTACACGGCCGACACCCGAACCTCGGCGTAGCGGTCGGACGCCAGCACCAGCGCGTTGGCCAGGACGTGGTCGAAGCGCCCGCCCGCACCCCCGAGGACGACGACCTCGGAGGCACCCAGCTCCAGCGCCCTGCCGAGCGCCAGCTCGAGGTCGGTCTCGTCCTTCTCGGCCGGGTAGGCCTCTACCGGCACCCCCGACGACCGGGCGGTGGCCAGGGCGTCCGGCGAGACCGAATCGAGGTCGCCGACCACCAGGTCGACCGGCAGGCCGAGGGAAAGTGCCTGGTCAAGGCCGGAATCGGCGGCGATCACGTAGTCGGCGACGACGACCGTGTCGACCCCGGGCACTCCCCCGCCGACCACGACGACGACCGTTTCCACGCCCTGAGTTCTACTGTGACCCGCCGTGAACGGCGGACAAGCCCCTCGGCAACCAGCGCGGCGACCCTGGTTGGTGCTCCCGACCCACGCCGTCGTCCTCGCCGGCCTCGTCGTCCTGCTGGTCTCGCTGCCGCTGCCGTTCGCCGAGAACGAGGCCGGCGGCAGCGACCACTACTACGGCGCCCACCGCTGGTACGTCTGGCACCCGTTCCACAACTTCGGGATGCTGCCGCTGCTGTTCGGGATCCTCCTGCTCGTCCGGGCGTGGCACGGCCCCGGCCGCCGCCCCCGGGCGTTCCTCGTCGGCGAGGCCTGCGGCTGGATCGGCCTGCTGCTGCTCTACGGCTGGGCACCCGAGGTCCTGCAGGAGTTCCTGTACGGCGGCCCCGACGTCCAACTCCTCGGCACCCGCTGGGTGGTCGGCGTCGGCTGGGCGCTCCTCTCGCTCGGCGCCCTGCTCTGGACCTACGGCGTCCGGCCCATCTACGTGCCCCCAGGCCCTCAGCCGTAGGGCGAATAGGGGGTCGGTGCGCCGGGCGCCTCGGCGACGAACGCCGCGCGGGCGGCCTGCTTCTTGGTCATCGACTGCACCATGGCGATGGCGAGGACCGCGCCCACCGCCGAGACGAAGATGAGGGTCGACGAGGTCTTCAGGCTGTCGAGCCGGTCCAGCTTCTCGGCCACGGTGAGCGAGGACGAGTCGTACTCCGTGTTCGGGTTGAACCGGCTCGTGAAGCCCTGGACAACCCAGGCGATCGCCCAGGCGATGACCAGGGGGTTGCCCCGCCCCCGGGACGCGTTCGCGTTCGGCGGCAGCTGGGGGTCCGACGCCTGGCTGGCCTGCCAGAGGCAGACGGCCGGGAGGACGAAGTTGACACAGGGGATGAACCAGGCGCCGATCGACCAGCCGGGCCCGAGGCCGTGGACCCCGCCCAGGCTGCGAGCGTTGACGGCGTGCCGGTACTGCCAGGTGATGAACACCGCGGCGGTCGCGATGAACCCCAGGAGGTAGATGACGACGACCGCGAGGACCGGCCCGGCGGCGTCCTGGACGTCGCTCTGGCTGGTGCCCGAGCCGACGAGGTAGTCGCGGGCCACGTCGATGAACGACCGCGTCATCACCGACATCACGACCGCCAGCACGGCCATGACCCCGAGCAGCACGCTCGCCGCCGTCGCCAGGCCCTCGAGCGGCCGCAACGGCTCGCGGTAGGCCTGCGCGTACCCAAAGCCGTGCTGCGGCTGGAACGGGCCCTGCTGCGGCCCGTAGCCCCCACCCTGCGGGGGCGGCTGCCACCCCTGCGGGCCCGGCCCGCCGGGCGGGGTCGGCCACCCCTCGCCGCCCGGTGGCGTCGACCATCCGTCGCTCATGTCGCTTCCTCCGCCCTGGCCGCCTCGGCCGCCTCGAACCGCGGTGACGTTACCAACCGTGGTCAGGCCGAGGTCGTCGGCTTGATGACCCGGTCGGCGAAGTCGGCGAGGACGTCGCCGACCTCGGTCGGGTCGTAGCTCATGGGCGGGAGGACCAGGCGGCTGACGCCCATGGCGGCGTAGCGCTCGACGGCCTCCAGCGGGTCGGGCCCGAAGAGGGCGAAGCCGCCGGTGGTCACCTCGATGGCGTCGGGGTCGCGGCCCGCCTCCTCGGCGGCCTGGCGCATGGTGGTGACCAGCGCGGCGATCTCGTCGTCACCGCCCCGCCCGGGGAAGAAGCCGTCGCCCAGGCGCCCGGCTCGCCGCGCCGCGGCGGGCGAGTGGCCGCCGACGACGATCGGCACCGAGCCGTCCACCGGCCGGGGCTCCACGAACACGTCGTCGAACCGGGCGAACCGGCCGGCGTAGCTCGCCGGCTGCTCGCCCCACGCGGCCCGGAGCGCGCCCACGTAGTCGTCGAGGCGCTGACCCCGGTCGTCGAAGGAGATGTCGAGTGCGGCGAACTCCTCCTGCAGCCACCCGGCCCCCACGCCCAGGACCAGCCGCCCGCCCGACAGCTGGTCGAGGGTGGCGCACTCCTTGGCGAGGACCAGCGGGCTGCGCTGGGGGAGGATCAGGATCCCGGTGGCCAGCTTCAGCGTGGTGGTGACCGCCGAGATGTGGCTGAGCCAGATCAGCGGGTCCGGGATGGGGCTGTCCTCGGGCCCCGGCATCCGCCCGGAGGGGTCGTAGGGGTAGGCCGACTCGTAGCCCTTGGGCACGACGACGTGCTCGACGGTCCAGACCGACTCGAACCCGGCGGACTCGGCGGCGACGGCCAGGGCCCGGGCGCTGGCGCCCTTGACCCCGTAGCCGCCGGTGTTGACGAAGAACAGGCCGAACTTCACTTGAGCAGATCCTTCGCGATGTGGGTGATCTGGATCTCGTCGGTGCCGCCGTAGATCTGCAGCACCTTGGCGTCCCGGGCCAGCTGCTCGACCTGGAACTCGCTCATGTAGCCGTTGCCGCCGAACAGCTGCACCGCCTCCATGGCCACCTCGACCGCCGCCCGGGCCGAGTACAGCTTCATGGCCGACGCCTCGGCCAGCGACAGGTCCTTGCCCGCGGCCGACAGCTCGATGTAGCGGAACACCAGGTTCTCGACGTTGAGCCGGGCCACCTCCATACGGGCCAGCTTCTCCTGGATGAGCTGGAACTCGCCGATGGGCTGGCCGAACTGCACCCGGTTCTTGGCGTACTCGACCGACAGCTCCAGGCACTGGGAGATGATCCCCAGCGCCATGGCCGCGACCCCGGAGCGCTCCATGTTGAACGTGGCCTTGGCGGCGGTGCGCCCACCGGACGGCACGTCCTCGGTCTCGCCGATGAGCCGGTCCCGCCCGACCCGCACGTCGTTCAGGAACAGCTCGCCGGTCGGCGACGAGTGCAGGCCCATCTTCTTCAGCGGCTTGGACTGCTCCAGCCCCGGCGTCCCCTTGTCGAGGACGAACGAGAGCATCTTGCGGTCCTCGGGGGCGTTGCCCTCGTCGAACTTGCAGATGAAGACGATCGTGTCGGCGTAGGGGCCGTTGGTGATGAAGGTCTTGGAGCCGTTGAGGACGTACTCGTCGCCGTCCCGCCGCGCCGTGGACTTCATCGAGCCGAAGGCATCAGAGCCGGAGCCGGGCTCGGTGATGGCCCAGGCGCCGATCTTCTCCATGGTCATGAGGGGCAGCGCCCAGCGCTCCTTCTGAGCGGGGGTGCCGCGGCTCATGATCGCCGCCGAGGTCAGGCCCATCGACACGCCCATGGCCGTGACCATGCCGGGGCTCCAGCGGCACAGCTCGATGATCGGGATCATCGTGAAGGCCACGGCGTTGGCGCTGCCCCCGCCGCCCTCGTCGTCGCCGCCGGTCAGGGCGCTGGCGTCTCCCTTCTCCATCGACCGCCGGAACCGTTCCCGGGCCATGGCGTCCATGCCGAACGTGGTGAAGAGCTTGCGGAGGATGTCGTAGGGCGGCAGGTCGCCGTGCTCGAGCTCGCGGTGGTGGGGCACGACTTCCTTGGCGATGAAGTCGCGCACCGCGGCACGCACCATCTGCTGCTCTTCGGACCACTCGAACATGACGGCTCCCCTATTCGCACTAGCGGTGCAATGACCCTAGTTTCTTGGGTTCCTGCGCAGGTAGCCCCGTTCGATGCCTCTGAAGCGTCCCCGAAGATGGCATCCTTGTACGACCCCATGGACGTTCGAGGAGTATGTGTGTCGTTTCGCGTCGGAGATCGGGTGGTCTATCCCCACCACGGTGCAGCAGTCATCGAGGCCACCGAGGTAAGGCCCAACCCCGACGGTGAGAAGATCGAGTTCTTTGTCCTGCGCATGACCCACGGCGATCTCGTGCTGAAGGTGCCGGTCGACAAGGCCGAGGAGATCGGGATGCGGTACCCGATCAGCGTCGAGGACGTCGAGGACGTGTTCGAGGTGCTGGGGAAGAAGGATGTCCGCGAGCCGACCAACTGGTCGCGGCGCTTCAAGAACCACCAGGAGAAGCTGAAGTCGGGCGACGTCTACCAGGTGGCCGAGGTCGTCCGGAACCTCGCCCTGCGCGACGCCGACAAGGGCCTGTCGGCCGGCGAGAAGTCGATGTTCGTCAAGGCCCGCCAGGTGCTCGTCTCGGAGCTGGCGTTCTCGCTGGACATCTCCGAGGACGAGGCCATGGAGCGCCTGTCCAAGACGCTCGCCTGACGTCGTAGCCGTCCTACTCCGGCCGCTGCTCTCCCACGGAGGGTGGCGGCCGTTGCGCGCCCGGCTGTTCTGAACCATCTACCATTCGCTACTTCACGCGGTGGCAGGACCACTGTGCGTTGCTGGTCGATTGATGTAGAGGGTTCGAGGGGTGAGTGACATCCGCGGAGAAAAGTGCCGCTTTCCGTGGTTTCCGGGCCACTCGGGGCGACAAGAATGGCCGCCGTCCGCATGAGCACTTCCTCTCGCGACCGCATCCTGGTCGCTGATCCCTGCGCACAACCGAATCCCTCGCTGGTCGTCGCCGCGCTTCGAGCCGGTGCCCTCGGCGTCCTCGATCTCGCCACTGATGGTGGCGACCTCGGGAGCGACGGGGTCGCCGAGCTGCTGGCCGACGTCACCCGGCGCACCCGCGAGCCGTTCGCCGTCCGGGTACCGAGCGACATCGTCGCGGGCGACCGCCCCCGCCACCTCCGCGCGAACAGCTCGGGCGCCGGCACAGCCGCCTCGGCCGACCACCTGCCCGGCGACGACCTGCCCGACCAGGTCGACACGGTCGTCCTCACCGGCCCCCACGACGGCGGCACGCTGCCGGCCGCCCTGAACGCGTGGGGCAGCCGCCGGGTGCTGGTCGAGGTGGTCTCGCCCGCCGAGGCCGCGGCGGCGCTGGTCGCCGGGGCCGACGGCCTGGTCGCCAAAGGCTGCGAGGCCGGCGGCCGCGTCGGCGACGTCGAGTCGTTCGTGCTGGCCCAGCAGATCGCCCGGCTCGACGCCCCCTTCTGGGTCCAGGGCGGGATCGGGCTGCGCACCGCCGCAGGCGCCGTCGCCGGCGGCGCCTGCGGAGTCCTGCTCGACGGGCAGCTCGCCCTGCTCCGCGAGTCGGCCCTGGCCCCCGACACCCGGCTGGCGGTCGCCGCGATGGACGGCAGCGAGACCCGAGTGGTGGGAGGCCACCGCATCTACGTGCGCCCCGACCTGCCCAGCGCCACCCTGCCGGCCGACACGCCGGACGAGAAGGTCGCCGACCGGCTCGGCCCCGACCTCCGCCGCGACCTGGTCCCCGTCGGCCAGGACGCCGCCGCAGCCGCGGGGCTGGCTGAGCGCTACGTCACGGTCGGCGGCACGGTGCAGGCCCTGCGGGCCACCATCGATGAGCAGCTGCGCCTCGCCGTCGAGCACGAGCCGCTCGCCCCCGGCGCAGGGGTCGCCGCCACCAACGGCACCCGCTACCCCGTCGCCCAGGGCCCCATGACCCGGGTCAGCGACACCGCCGAGCTGGCCGACGCCGTCGCCACCGGCGGCGGCCTGCCGTTCCTGGCGCTGGCGCTGCTGCGGGGCGACGACGTCCGCAGCCTGCTGACCAGGACCGCCGACCTGCTCGCCGGCCGGCCGTGGGGCGTCGGCATCCTCGGCTTCGTGCCGCCCGAGCTGCGGGCCGAGCAGCTGGAGGTCGTCCGCGAGGTCCGCCCGCCGCTGGCGCTGATCGCCGGCGGCCGCCCGTCGCAGGCCCAGCCGCTGGAGGAGGCGGGCATCGCCACCTACCTCCACGTGCCCTCGCCCGGCCTGCTCGACCGCTTCGTGCGAGAGGGCGCCCGACGGTTCGTGTTCGAGGGCCGGGAGTGCGGCGGCCACGTCGGCCCCCGGGCCAGCTTCCCGCTGTGGGAGGCCCAGGTCGAGCGGCTGCTGCAGCTGGAAGACGACGCCCTCGCCGGCATCGACGTGCTCTTCGCCGGCGGCATCCACGACGCCCGCTCGGCCGCCATGGTGGCCGCGGTCGCGGCTCCACTGGCCGACCGGGGCGCCCGGATCGGCGTGCTCATGGGCACTGCCTACCTGTTCACGGCCGAGGCGGTCGCCACGGGCGCCATCACCGACACGTTCCAGGACATCGCCCGCAGCTGTGACAGCACCGTGCTGCTCGAGACCGCGCCCGGTCACGCCACCCGCTGCGTCGAGACCGACTACGTGCGGGCCTTCGCCTCCCGCAAGGCCGAGCTGGAGGCCGCCGCCACCCCCGCCCAGGAGCTGTGGGGCGAGCTCGAGTCGCTGAACCTCGGGCGCCTGCGCATCGCCAGCAAGGGCGTGGTCCGGGAGGGCGGGAGCCTCGTCACGGTCGAACCCGCCACCCAGAAGCGCGACGGCATGTACATGATCGGCCAGGTCGCGACCCTGCGCCACGACACCACGACCGTCGCCGAGCTGCACGACGAAGTCACGGCGGGCGCCACCGAGCTGCTGCGGGAGAGCGCCGCAACCCTCACTCTGGCGTTGCCGGCCGTCGCCGCCCGGCCGGCGACGCCGGAATCCCGGCCGCTCGACGTCGCCGTCGTCGGCATGGCCGGCATGTTCCCCGGCGCCGCCGACACCGAGCGGTACTGGGCCAACATCGTCGCCGGGGTCGACAGCGTCACCGAGGTCCCCCGCGACCGCTGGGACCCGGCCGTGTTCCACGACCCGGAGGCCACCGGGCCCGACGCCGGCCGCCAGACCCCGTCCCGCTGGGGTGGGTTCCTCCCGTGGGTGGCGTTCGATCCGCTGGCCTACGGGATCCCGCCCCGATCGCTGGCCGCCATCGAGTCGATCCAGCTCCTCAGCCTCGAAGCCGCGTCCCGGGCCCTGGCCGACGCCGGCTACGGCAGCCGGGCCTTCGACCGCTCCCGGGCGTCGGTCATCTTCGGCGCCGAGAACGGCAACGACCTCGGCGGCGCCTACGGGTTCCGGGCCGCCTACCGGCACTTCGTCGGCGAGCTGCCGCCCGAGCTGGAGGACTTCCTGCCGGCGCTGACCGAGGACTCGTTCCCCGGGGTGCTGACCAACGTCATCGCCGGGCGCATCGCCAACCGGCTCGACCTCGGCGGGGTCAACTACACCGTCGACGCCGCCTGCGCCGCGTCGCTGGCCGCGCTCGACACTGCGTGCAAGGAGCTGGTCGCCGGCACCAGCGACCTGGTCCTGTGCGGCGCGGCCGACGTCCACAACGGGATCAACGACTTCCTCCTCTTCTCCTCGGTGCACGCGCTGTCGCCCACCGGCCGCTGCCGGACGTTCGACTCCTCGGCCGACGGCATCGCGCTCGGCGAGGGCATCGCCTGTGTGGTGCTCAAGCGCCTCGCCGACGCCGAGCGCGACGGCGACCGCATCTATGCGGTCATCGAGGCGGTCGCCGGCTCCAGCGACGGCCGTCACCTGGGCCTGACCGCGCCGCGCAAGGACGGACAGGTCCGGGCCCTGGAGCGGGCCTACGGGTTGGCCGGGGTGGGCCCCGCGGCCGTGGGGCTGGTCGAGGCCCACGGCACCGGCACGGTCGTCGGTGACCGCACCGAGCTGGCCACGCTCACCGAGGTCTTCACGTCCGACGGCGCCCCGCCGGGCGGGGCGGTGCTCGGGTCGGTGAAGTCGCAGATCGGCCACACGAAGTGCGCCGCCGGGCTGGCCGGACTCATCAAGGCAGCCCGCGCCGTCTACACGGGCGTGCTGCCGCCGACCTGCAACGTCACCGCGCCTAACGACTACTTCGACGCCGCCACCAGCCCGTTCCGCTTCCTCGATGCGGCCGCGCCGTGGCCCGCCGGCGAGCGGCGAGCCGGGGTCAGCGCGTTCGGGTTCGGTGGCACGAACTTCCACACCGTCGTGCGCTCCCACGGCGACGACGTGCGGCCCCGCCACGGCGTCGAGCAGTGGCCGGCCGAACTGTTCCTCGTCCGGACCAAGCCGGGCATCGACCAGCTCCAGGCCATCGTCGACGCGGTCCTCGCCGACGACCCCGGCGGCGAACACCACCGCCTCCGCGACCTGGCGTGGACCATCTCGACGTCGGGCACCGGCCCCGTGTGGGCCGCAGTCGTTGCCCGGGACCTGCGTGACCTGGCCGAGAAGCTGGCGGCCGCGGCCGCCGGGAGAACCGGTCCGGGGGTCTTCATCGCGGACGTCGAGGCCGACACCGGCGACGAGCCGCCGAAGGTCGCCTTCCTGCACCCGGGCCAGGGCAGCCAGCGCCCCGGCATGCTCGCCGACCTCTTCGTCACGTTCCCCGAGCTGCAGGAGCTCCTGGTCGAGGGCAACGAGCGCTGGGCCGCCGCGATGTTCCCGCCCGCCGCGTTCAGCGGCGAGGAGCGGGCGGCGCAGCTGGCGGCGCTGACGGACACCCGGGTCGCGCAGCCGGCGCTGGGCATCGCCGAGCTGGCGCTCACCCGCTTGCTGCGCGGCCTCGGCGTCGAGCCCGACATGGCCGCCGGCCACAGCTACGGCGAGCTGGTGGCGCTCGCCACCGCCGGCGTGTTCGACGCCGAGACCCTGGTCGACCTCAGCGAGGCCCGCGGGGCTGCCATGGTCGCCGCGGCGGCATCGCTCGGCGACGACCCCGGCGCCATGGCCGCGGTGTCCCTACCGCTGGACGACGTGGCCGCCCGGCTGGGCGAGGACCTGGTCGTCGCCAACCACAACGGCCCCCGCCAGACCGTGGTGGCCGGCCCCACCGCGGCGGTCGAGGCCCTGCTGGCCGAGCTGGCCGCCGACAAGGTCAGCGCCAAGCGCCTGCCGGTGGCCGCCGCGTTCCACAGCCCGCTCGTGGCGCTGGCCACCGACGTGTTCGGCGACTGCCTGACCGAGGTCGACCTGGGCGAGGCCCGGCTGCCGGTGTGGTCCAACGCCACCGCCACTGCGTACTCCCCCGCCCCCGAGGCGGTGGTCGCGATCCTCGCCGAGCAGCTGGCCCGGCCAGTGCGCTTCGTCGAGCAGATCGAGGCCATGTACACGGCCGGGGCGCGCATCTTCGTCGAGGCGGGCCCGGGTCGGGTGCTGACCCAGCTGGTCGGGCGCATCCTCGGCGACCGGCCGCACGTGGCGGTGGCCTGCGACGCCCCCGGCGAGCACGGCGTCGAGCGGCTGCTGCTGGCGCTGGCCGAGCTGGCGACCGCGGGCGTCGAGGTAGATGTCCGGCCGCTCTTCGACGGGCGGGCCGAGCGGGTGGACATGACGGCGCTCCCGGTGGCGGCGCCCGGCTGGCGGGTCAGCGGCCACCTTGTCTGTACCCGAGACGGCGAACCGGTCAGTGGGGGCCTGCTACCCGCCGACCGCATACCGGAGGTAGTGATGAAGCACGGCGGCCCCTCGCAGGCCCCGGCGGGCATCGATGGCACCAGCGCGAGCAGCACGGCTCGGGACGCGAACGTCCTGGAGTACCTGCGCAGCGTGCAGCAGATCGTCGGCGCTCAGCGCGAGGTCATGCTGAGCTACCTCGGCGGCGAGCCGCCGGTCCCGGCGGCGCTCGATGTCGACATCCCGATCGATGTGGCTCCGGCGCTGTTCCAGGGCAACGGCCACGCCAACGGCAGCAACGGCAACGGGTACCACCCCCTCCAACCCGATCTCACCGCGCTCGCCCCGACGGTCCCCGAGCCGGCAGTCGATGCGATCGTCGAGTCCCCCACCCCCGTTTCGGGGAGCAGTTCGCCGGTCCCGGTGGGTGACCAGCTGCTGCAGCTCCTCCTGCAGGTCGTCGCGGAGCGCACCGGCTACCCGCTCGACATGCTCGACCCGGACCTCGACCTCGAGGCCGACCTCAGCATCGACTCGATCAAGCGGATCGAGATCCTCGGTGAGCTGGCCGACCAGGTCGGCCTCTCGGTCGCCGACGAGTCCGTGGTCGAGGAGCTCGCTCAGCTGAAGACCCTGCGGGCGATCGTCGCCTGGATCGACGACACCCACGAAACGGCGACGGTTGTGGGCCTCGAACGGCCGCAACCCCCGGCGGTTTCGAAGCAGCAGCCGCTGCCGCAGCTGCCCCAGCTGCCACCGACCCGGCGGTTCCTGCTGGAGACCGCCATGCTGGCGCCGGCGCTGCCGGTCGCCCCCGCGGCGGGCAAGACGTTGGTGCTGGTCAGCGACCCGTGGGAGGGCCTCGACGAGCTGCGCCGCCTGCTGGAACGGGCCGGAGCCACCGTCGACGTGGTGCCGACCCACCGAGGCGCGCCCCACAACCCGCTCCCCG
>Ga0209382_10001203_pt1 | contig 41275 bp, 34 predicted proteins | sample SoiMetdeltSBSDD5_FD_187599 | JGI IMG/M metagenome (GOLD analysis project Ga0209382, IMG submission 187599) | Bulk soil microbial communities from a Populus tree surrounding site in Tennessee, USA - Soil MetaG P. deltoides SBSDD5 (SPAdes) (version 2) | ecosystem: Environmental > Terrestrial >... | reverse complement strand
GATGAAGTCCGCAAAGATGTCGTTCAGCTCTTTCTCGGTTTTCACCTTGTCGAGGCGCTCGCGATAGGTCGCGCCGGTGGGTGACTCCAACCCGAGTGCGGCGCTCACCGCCATTCCGGGGATGTGATAGCGCGCTGCGCGGCTGTCGATTTCACGTTTCGCGATCGCGGCGAGGCCGGCAACTGGAGGATTGACCTGGAATGTCGACTCCTGCTCGGTGACCGCGACGACAGCGCAGATGTTTTCGGTCGTGGGCCGGATCGAGAGCGCTTCGAATGCGGCGAAGATGTCGACGGCCCACGCGTCACGGTTGCTCACTTTGGCGGGCAGGCGCTTGGCAATCTCTGCGCGCGCCACGTCGGGGTCGATGGGCGGCTCGCGCAGCGCAGGGTTAGTGCATGCCGACACCAAAATGGTGCCGGCAAGCACTACTGAGCGGACAAGCGTGCGTCTACTGGAGGCGGGAGAGTTCTTCGTCCGTTGGGATGCGGCCATCCGGCGTGAGTTTATCGATGGCCTGAGGCAGCTCGCCACTCAAACCGTTGAGCAGCTGGTCCCGCGGCATGCCGGTTTGCTCCACGAGCCATTGAATGCGTTCTTCGCCGAGCGCCTGTTCGATTTCGGTCGGTGCGATGGGTTTGTTGGTGCCGGTGGAGACCCAGCTCTGCACCTTGTCGTCCTGGCCGCTCTGCCGGAACCGATCGAGCAGATCTTTCAAGCCTGCACCGAGAGAGCCGCCAGCCAAAGCACCACCCAATCCGCCGCTCGCCGGCGTGTTGCCGACACCGCTGGCACCTTGATTCGTGCCGAGCATGTCGGCGAGCTTGCCTTTGCCTTTCAGGGTGCGATATGCGAGCAGCCCCATCAGTCCGAGCATGATCGGAGACATGCCGCCGCCACGATTGCCACCGAGCGTGTTGAACATACGTCACCTCCGGTTCGAGGCGGAGGATTGTGGCACTCTCGCGGCGGCTTGAATGTAGGCGAAGGACGATCAAGCGGCGTTGTCAGGCTCGAAGAAGCTCCACTTCACTTGCGGGAACTGGCGCTTGAGCTCGCTCTCGATGCTGTTGATCACGTCCTCTTTGGCGACAGCGCTGTTGTTCAGCTGGGCTTTGACCGCGACCATGAGGTCGTTGCCGAGTTGGAAGGTGATCAAGCTGAAGACGCGAGCGATCTCGGGGCGCTGCTCGAGGAAGCGCCTGAGTGCTGCGTAGACGTCCGGATCGGCGCTTTGGCCGATCAGCATCGCCTTGACTTCGATCGCGATGAACACGGCGATGACGATGAGGAGGACGCCGATCGCAAGCGTGCCGATCGCATCCCACATGGGATCGCCGGTAAGCACAGCAAGGACGACGGCCAGCAGCGCGAGAATCAGGCCGAGGAGGGCGGCGAGATCTTCGCCGAAGATAACCACCAGCTCAGCTTGCCGGCTCTCGCGGAACCAACGCACGAGACTGCGCGAGCCACGAGCTTTGCTGACTTCAACGAGGCACGCGCGCATCGAAACTGCTTCTGCGGCGATGCTGACGACGAGCACGCCAACCGCCCACCACCATTGCCTGAGCGGCTCGGGGTGCTGCAGTTTGTGGATGCCCTCGTAGACGGAGAACATCCCGCCGACACTGAAGAGCATCACCGCAACGAGGAACGACCAGAAGTAGATCGCTTTGCCGTAGCCGAGCGGATAGTCGGGTGACGGCGGCGTGCGCGCCTGGCGCAGGCCGAGCAGCAGAAGAAGTTGGTTGCCACAGTCAGCGAGCGAATGCACCGTCTCCGCGAGCATCGCACCCGAGCCGGTGATGAATGCGGCTACGCCCTTGACAAGGAAGATGGTGAAGTTGGCGCCGAGCGCAAACAAGATGGCGCGAATCGAGTCGCCCTGGCCTGACATTGGGAACCCCGGAGTCGGTCGTGACGCCGGAGTTTAGCAGCCTGTGCGGCGGCGATAGCGGCGAGTACAAACCAGACGGGAAGGGGCAATCCCGGTTCAGGAATCTCGACGTGGTAGCCGAAGATGTCGGACTGAACGACCTGGCCGCGTCCATCCTGTTGGAAGAAATCGAACCCGCCACTCTGCTCGCACGGCCCCCAACACGGTCCGCCCAGGAAGCTGAGAGCGGCGAAGTTCGGCGCAATCGTCAGAGCGGCAATCGCCGGGTTGGTGTAGTCGACAGATGCCCACAGCGCCGCGGCACTCGAGCTGTCGTTCTGCAACGCCCCCAAGATCGTCCCAGACAAGAAAGTCTGCGGAGACACGATGCCCAGGGTGGCACTTTGGCTCACCCAGGAAAACTGACCGCCCAGGACGTTGCCATCATGATCGACGTGCGCGGTTACAGTGTAAGCACCGCCGCCGAGGTCATCGATGAACGTGCCAGGGAGACTCAAGAAACGCCCGGTGATGTTCGTGGAGAATGACCAGGTTTCGGTGGCGTAAGTGTAGGACCAGAGGTCTGAACAACATTGGTTCTCGGCCCACAGCGTCTGCTGCGCGTCTGCCGGCAGCTGAATCAGGGTGCTGTGGGCGGCGACGGGCACCAAGGACATGAAAAGCGACAGAGCCAACGCGGACCAGGCCAGGTTCTTATTCATTGCACACTCACATTGCCTGCGCGGCGCAGTGCGTGAATTTGACACCAAACGAACGCCCGGAGTAGTCGTACTTTAGGGTGTAGCTGGATTCGCACGCAGCTCCACCCGCTCGCTTACTTCCGCTTCGTTATGAACGCGTCGATGTTTCGCGCCAGCACGACCATCGGCACGCCGCCGCCGGTCACGAGCGCATCGTTGAACTGACGCAGGTCGAACTTCGCGCCCAATTCCTTCTGCGCCTTCGCGCGCAGCCGGTTGATCTCGCTGTGACCCACCTTGTAGCCGCACGCCTGGCCCGGCCACGCGCAATAGCGATCGACTTCGCTCGTCACTTCTCCGAGGCTCGAGCCGTTCGTCGTCGCGAACCACTCGATCGCGTGCTGGCGCGTCCAGCGCTTCACATGCAGACCCGTATCGACGACGAGCCGGCACGCACGGAACGCGATCGATTGCAGATATCCCAGGCGACCCACCGGGTCGTTGTCGTAAACGCCGAGCTCGGCCGCGAGCTGCTCGGCGTACAGCGCCCAACCTTCGGTGTACGCGTTGAACGAAAGCAGCGAACGCATCAGCGGCAGCTTGAACGTGTACTCGCCCTGCCACACATGGCCGGGGATCGACTCGTGATACGACAGCGTCGCGAGGTTGTAAGTGGTCCAGTTCTCCATCGTGCCGAGGTTGATCCAGAACTTCCCCGGCACCTTGCCATCGATGGTTCCGGGTCCGCCGTAAGCGCCCGGTGCGCCCGGCTCGACCTCCGGCGCCATTCGCTTGATCTCCATATTGCCGGGCACGAGCGTCGCGAACGCGCGCGGCAGCCGCTTGCGAATATCGCTGATGCGACCGTTGAGATACTCCATGACCTTCGCACGGCCTTCGTCGCTGTCGGCGAAGTGATAGCGCTGGTCTTTGCCAAGTGCAGTCATGCGCTCGCCGACTGTGCCTTGCGTGAGACCCTGCTTCTTCAGGATGCCATCCATCTCTGACTGCAGTGCGCGCAGCTCTTCCTGGCCCATCGCGTGGACCTGCTCCGGCGTCATTTGCGTCGTCGTGCCCACGCGCAAGGCCCACGAGTAGTACTCAGCGCCGCGCGGCAGCTTCCATACGCCGGCATCGCTCGTCGCACGCTTGCGATGTGCCTCCAGCTCGACGATCTGTCGATCGAGCGCCGGTCCAATCTTGTCCGTCGCGATCTTCGCGGCCTTGCCGGCGTAGTCGCCCGACATCTGCTTCGTGCGACGTGCGAGCGACTGCACGACCTGCCAGTCGGTGACCTTGCCGCCGCGCGCGAGCTTGATTTGCGCCAGCGTCTTGTCGAGCAGGAAATCCGGCGCGATGACGTTCTGTGCCGCCGCCGATTGCAGCCGTCCGGTTTCGCCGTCCAGTTGAGCGGCATACGCCTCGAGGCGCGCCAGGTACGCGTCCGCGTCCGCCGGCGTCTCGACGGCGTGCTGCTCATCGAGCGTGCTCGGAATTTCCAGGAACGCACCCGTGTTCTGCGCCACGACATAGGGCGCGTTGCGATACGCCCAACTGGAATTGAGCAGCGCCGAATCGCCGTACGGGAATGCGAATCCCTGCGCTGCGAACTCATGCGCCGTGCGCACGACGTCCACATCGATGCGTGCTGCGTCGCTGAGGCGTGAAGTGTCGATGGCCTTCAGGCGTTCGATCCGCTTCGCGATGCGTTGCGCGATCGCCTTCTGTCCTGCCGCCGATCGGTCCTGCAGCTTGCTCTTGAGACCTACGCGCTTGTCCTTGTCGATGCCGAGGCTGCTGGAGGTCTCCGGATAGTCGAGCAGGATCTCTTCCGCGATCTCAGCCAGGAGCTTTTCCGCCGCAGCGTCGCCGTCGCCGGCTGCGCGCGCCGGCAGATTGGCGGCGGCGATCGCAGCACCGGTACCTACAATGAAATCGCGGCGGCTTGTGCTCATCTCGGGATCCTCGGGGGGCTGAAGTGCGAAGGGCGTAATGATAGCCCACGCGTTTTGCTACGCTAATGGAATGAGAACAAAAGTCCTGCTGTCGCGCGCGACGGCTTGCCTCCTGCTGGTTCTGTACGTAACGGCCGCAACCGCGGACACGGTCGATAAGTACCTGCGAGCCGAGATGGCCAATCAGAGACTGCCCGGCGTTGCCGTGGCCGTGCTCCGCGACGGCAAGCCGGTTTCTGTCCGGACACTCGGGCTCGCCAATATCGAGCTGAACGTGCCGGTGACGCGCGACACGGTGTTCAAGATCGGCTCGGTCAGCAAGCAGTTCATCGCAACCGGAATCATGCTCCTGGTCCGCGATGGCAAGGTCCGGCTCGACGATTCCATCACCCAGTATTTCGAAGACGCGCCCGAAGCCTGGAAGCCGATCACGTTGCGACAGTTGCTGAGCCACACTTCAGGGCTGGTCCGCGAATCGCCGGGCTTCGATGGGCTGAAAGCACAGACCGACGCCGAGGTCATTCGCAAGGCGTACGAAGTGCCCTTGCAGTCGGCCCCGGGCGAGAAGTGGGCGTACTGCAATCTCGGGTACTTCATGTTGGCCGAGATCATCCACCGAGTGTCCGGTCAGTCCTGGCCGCAGTTCATGACCGAGCGCGTCTTCAAGCCGCTGGGAATGACGGCCACGCGGACCACGGACACGATCGACATCATCCCGCATCGGGCCAACGGCTATCTCTTTCGCGATAACGAGCAGCACAACGTCGGTCCGCTGCTGGCGCTGCGGCCGAGCGGCGCATTCCTGTCGACGATAACGGACCTCATGAAATGGGAAGCAGCGCTGCACGATGGCGTCGTGCTCTCCAAAGACGAGCAGGCGCAAATGCTGACGCCCGTGAAACTCACGGACGGCTCGGCGGCGAAGTATGGTTTCGGCTGGATGCTGGACGAGGTTCGCGGCCATCGCCGGGTTCATCATGGCGGGTCGTTGCCAGGATTTCGCTCCGAGTTCAGTCGGTACGACGACTCGCTCGGCGTGATCGTGCTCACGAATGCAGACGCGGCGCGCACAGATGCAATCGCGGTGGAAGTCGCGAACCATTACATCAGCGGACTGAGCCCGGATCGGCCCGTCATCAAGCTGCCGGCCGCCACGCTAACGGACTATGTTGGCCGCTATCACCTCGACGGCGATTACTTCCTCACGATCGGCGTGGACGGTCCGGGTCTCAGTGTGCAGCACAGCCAGGGCGGACCGCAGTCGAGGTTGCTGCCCGAGAATCCCACGACCTTCTTCATGACCAAGGATCAGAGCTACACTTTTTCGCGCGAAGGCGGGCAAGTCACGAGCGTGACAATCCGCGGACCGAACGGGGAGATGGTCGCTGAGAAGGTCTCGACGTCGGCGCCGTAGAGCCCCCGGCTACTGGCTCGCCGGCTTCACCTCCACGAGCTTCGGCTCGCGCGGCACCGGCGGGCTGCGGATTTCCTGTTCCATGCTCGGCCGCTGGTTGCGCTGGCGCAGGCCGAGTCGCACTGGCTCTCCCCGCGGGATCGACTGCAGCATCGCTTCGATGATGCGCACGTCGGTGAGTCCTTCGTCGCCGGACGGCTCGGGCTGACGGTCCTGCAGAATGCAGTCGGAGAAGTACAGCAACTCCGGCGCAAACTGGTCGCTCTTGCCGAATTTCTTCCTTTTTTCCTTGCCGACCCCGCGCAACGTGTAGGCGAGACCTTCTGCATATTCGTACGCAGGATCCATGGTCACGCTGCCCTTCGTGCCGGTGATCGAATACACGGACCGATCAGCAGCCCCGAAGCTGCACACAAACGTTGCGAGCCGCTCATCCTTGAAGCGCATAGTCGCGGCGACGGTCTCATCGACTGCGCGGAAGCGTTGATCCTTGCTGCGAGTCGCCGTCGCCCAGACCTCGACGGGATCTTCCGCGAGGCAGTAGCGGGCGGCATTGATGCAATAGATGCCGATGTCATAGAGCGGGCCGCCGCCTTTGTCCGCAGGAACCAGCCGGATGTTGTCGTCGCTGACCTGCATCGAAAACTCGGAATTGAAGAAACGCAGCTCGCCGAGCTTGCCCGTGCGCGCGAGCTTGGCGACTTCGAGATTCGCGCGCTCGAAGTGCAGCCGATACGCGATCATCAGCTTGACGTTTGCATCCCGGGTCGCGGCGATCATCTCTTCGCATTCGTTCGACGTGACGGCCATCGGCTTTTCGCAAAGCACGTGCAGCCCGGCGCGTGCGGCACGCAGGGTGTATTCACGGTGCATGTCGTTCGGTAGCGCGATGTAGACGGCGTCGATCTCGCCGCTGGAAAACAGCTCGTCGACGTCGTCATAACCGCACAGGCGCTTCACGCCGTAGCGACGGCCCAACTGCTTCAGCTTCTTTTCCTCGCCCGAGACCAGCGCGACCAGCGTGCTGTTGCGGCGGGCGTGCTTGAAAGCCGGCAATACCGCAGCCTGAGCGATGTGGCCCAGGCCGAGGACGGCGTAGCGCACCGACTTGTCGTGAGAAGTTTTCGTGCGCGAGCGGGCAGGGCGGCGCGCCATGGCAGATCCTCCGTTGCGAGTTGCTCTTAAGCAATGAGCCGCCGGCGGGACCGGTTCCGGTCAATTCCGATCAAACGCTGCCTCGGCTGCGCAGGTATAAAGGTAGCCATGAGCCCCGTTGAAAAGGCGCTGTGGTACATCGAAGGTCACCTCGGGCTCGAGCTATCGCTCGCGGACATCGCGGCGAGCGCTTCCGTTTCGCGGCACTACTTGCTACGGGCATTCGGCGCAGCCACCGGACTGTCGGTCATGCGCTATGTGCGTGGCCGCCGACTTTCCGAGGCGGCGCGACGACTGGCAGATGGAGCGGCAGACATTCTCAGTGTCGCCGTCGACACTGGCTACAACTCGCACGAGGCGTTCACGCGGGCGTTCGGCGAACAGTTCGGCGTGACGCCTGCGGAAGTCCGATCTCGCCGAAGCACTCAGCAACTCGCACTGGTGCAGCCGATCTCGCTGGACGCGGCGCCGTTGGCGATCGAGAGTCCTCAATTCGAGGATCTCGACGTGCTCCTCGTGACTGGCCGCAACCGCCGCTACAACGGTCTGGAGGACTCTGCGGGCGTGCCTGGCCAATGGGAGCAGTTCGGTCTCGAACACACGCAGATCAAAGCTCGGATCCGCGCGGCTGCGTCCGGTGTCTGCTTCAACCTCGACGACGAAGGCAGCATGGACTACCTGTGCGGGATTCAGGTTGCCGGGTTCGGCGCGCAACCTCCGCAGTTCACCTGCCTGCGTATTCCGCGGCGGCGCTACGCAGTCTTCACCCATCGTCAGCACATCGCCGGGATTCGCCGGACCTGGGACGCGATCTGGAACGGCTGGTTGCTCCGGTCACGAAGTCGCCGATGCGCCGCTGCTGGAGCGCTACGACGATCACCTTCACCCGCGCAGCGGCCGCGGCGGTTTCTCACTCCTCGTACCTTTGAGTTGAGCTCACATGAAAGTCGAACGCTTCGGTGTCTACTTGCGAGTCTCGAATCTCGAACGCTCGCGTGCTTTCTACGAGCCAGTGCTCGGCAGGCAGCCGTATGTGAGCAACACGCAGATAGTGGGCTTCGACGTGGCCGGCGCTCTGCTGGCGCTGTACGCGAACTCAGCAGAGCAGGTGGCACGCGGCCGCAACGTTGTGCCGTACATCCGCGTGCAGAGCGCGGACGCGGAGTTTGCGCGACTGAAGACGCTCGACGTCGAGTTGCTCGACGATCGGGTGATCGTCGAAGGTCCGATCAAGCTGTTCCGGTTCGCAGACCCGGATGGCAACGTGCTGGAGCTGTTCTCACTCAACGCTTGAAGGCGTCGAGGATTCGCTGCGTGTCGACGACCGTCGCGTACTCGCCGTCGAGATTGGCCAAGGCCATCGCGTGGAATTCTTCCGCTGTGCGCTTCTTGCCGGCATAGTCGATCTTGTCGAAGGCGAACGTTGCATCGGCCACGACCTGAGTCTGGAAGCCCAGATTTCCGGCAGTGCGCGCCGTGGCTTCCACCGAGTTGTTGGTGCTGACGCCGACGACGATGAGCTGATTGACGCCGCGCGCATGCAGCCATCTTTCGAGCCCGCTGTTGATGAATGCATCGGGCACGTTCTTCTCGACGACGTGCTCGCTCGCGAGCGGTGCGAGCGCATCCTGGAACTCGGCGCCAGGTTGACCCGGCCAGAACGGCGAGCCCGGAGCTCGGGACATGTGCCGGACATGGACGACCGTCGCGCCGGCTTCGCGCCACGCTTTGAGCAGCAGCTCGATATTCCGCTCGGCATCGGGGTTATTGCGCGGCAGAGCCGGGTTCGCCATGCCCTTCTGCATGTCGACGATGACGAGCGCCGGGCGAGTCCTGTTCATGATGCAAGAAACTGTACACTATAAGTTCACGTCTCGATGCGCTTCGGCATGTCGCCCGCGCGCTGGCTGGCGCGGAACTCGATGACGCGAAACTCGGCGAGCCCGTGCTGGTGGAACGGATCTTCCTGGATCAGCGTTTCGATCTCCTGCCTGCTCTTGCCGACGGCCAGGATGATGCCGCCGTCGCGCGGGATCTTGCGGCCGGAGACGAGGAATGTGCCGTCCGCGTAGTACTTCTTGAGGAACTTGACGTGCGCGCTCATGTGCGCGTCGATGTCCTTCAGATCGCTTTTGTAGGTGAGCTCGATGACGAACATTGTTGACTCGGAGGCGCTATGGCCTGGCTGCTGTTGATCGTTGCGGGACTGCTCGAAATCGTCTGGGCCATCGGCCTGAAATACGCCGCCGGGTTCACTCGTTTCTGGCCCAGTGCCATCACGCTCGCCGCGATGCTCGCGAGCATCGTTCTGCTGGGCATTGCGATGAAGTCGCTGCCGGTCGGGACGTCCTATGCAGTGTGGGTCGGCGTGGGCGCAACCGGCACCGCGATCCTGGGCATCGTGCTGTTCGGCGAGTCGGCGAGCGCCGGCCGCATTGCGAGCCTGGCGCTCATCGTTGCAGGCATCGTCGGGCTCAGGCTCGCGACTCCCTCGTGAATCACATGTAGAGGGTCTCGTTGCCGCTAGAATAGCGCGCACATAACAAGGGGAGCCATTCCATGCGCCGCCTCATCCCGCTGCTCCTGGTCTTCCTGTCCTCTGCTGTCTTCGCACAGGCAACCGTCAATGGTCCCGCCACCGCCAAGGCCGGTGCGCAAGTCGAAGTCACGGTAATGGGTTCGAAGAACCCGCGTGATTTCGTGACGATCGTGGAGAAGGCCGCACGGGAGGGGGCCTACGGCGGCTATGAATATGTGTCGAAGCCCGGCGCGTACAAGCTGGTCGCGCCGCCGAAGGCCGGCGAGTACGAGATTCGCTTGTTAGCTGCCGATCCGCCGTATGCGACTCTCGCCCGGCGCGCGCTGCGGATCGATGCAGTCACGGCGACGGTGGATGCGCCAGGGCAGGTTGCCGCGGGCGCGACGTTCAGCGTGAAGTGGACGGGCCCGAACAACGATCGCGATTACGTTGCGATAGGCAACGCCGCGCGCCCGTACCTGGACTACAAGTACACCAGCGCTGGCAGTCCCCTGCAGCTGACGGCTCCTGACGAGCCAGGGCAGTACGAAGTGCGTTACTTCCTCGGCGCCGGTGATGTGCTCATCGGCAAGCGGCCACTCGTCGTCGGCTCCGTGTCAGCCTCGATTACGGCGCCGCAGACGGCGCCCGCGGGTTCGAAGATCAAGGTCAGCTGGCAAGGTCCGAACAACGAGCGTGACTTCGTCACCATCGTCAAGGCGGGCACGCCGGACAAGCAGTACGGTGCGTACGAGTACACGTCGAAAGGCAGTCCTGTCGAGATGCGCGCGCCGGACGTGGGTGGCGAGTACGAAGTGCGCTATCTCACGGCCCAGACATACGCGACGCTCGCGACGGCGAAGATGACGGTCACAGCGGTCACGGCTTCGATCAAGGGGCCGCCGCAGGCAGTTGCCGGCAGTACGTTTGCGGTGAATTGGCAGGGGCCAAACAACGATCGCGACTATGTGACGATCGTGAAGAAGGGTGCGCGCGAAGGCGACTACGACAACTATGAGTACACGGCGCGCGGCAACCCAGTGAAGGTGCTCGCGCCCGTCGAGCCTGGCGAGTACGAGCTGCGCTATTCGACCGGACAGACGTACGCGACGCTCGCGCGAGCTCCGATCACGATCACGCCGTCGAAACAAGAGCCCGGGCTGGTCGAGGTGACTGCAGCGAGCGCGCTACCTGCGGGCAGCGCCGTCGAGATCATCCTCGATGCGTCGGGCAGCATGCTGCAGAAGATCGGCAAGGACCGACGCATCGACATCGCACGGCAAACGCTGACGAAGCTCGTGACCAGCACGATTCCTGCGGGCACGCCGTTCGCGTTCCGTGTGTTCGGTCGTATGGAGGACTCGTGTCAGTCGGATCTCGACGTGCCGCTCGGGCCGCTGAACGTCCAGGCGGTGAGCGCGAAGATCGCGGCCCTCGAAGCGAAGAACGGCGCGAAGACGGCGATCGGCGCATCGCTCGAGCTGGTCGCGTCGGATCTGCGCAGCGTGCAGGGCGAACGGCTCGTGATTCTGCTGACCGACGGTGAAGAAACCTGCGGCGGCGATCCGGGGGCCGCGATCGAGAAACTGAAGAAGGCCGGCACGGCCGTGCGCGTCAACATCGTGGGCTTGGCGATCGACGATGCGAAGCTCGCCGCGACGTTCCAGCACTGGGCGGACGCCGGAAGCGGCGCGTACTTCGACGCGCAAGGCGCAGCGGCACTGAACGACGCGATGTCGCAGGCGATGCGGCCGCGCTTTGAGGTCGTCGACGCGCAGGGCATCGTGGTGGCAGAGGGACTCGCAGGCGCCGAGCCCGTTCGCGTATTGCCCGGCACTTACACAGTCCGTCTCGCCGGGCACAAGACCGGCCAGAGCATCACCGTGACTGCAAAACAAAAGACCGCCGTGAAATTGTGAACAGGTAAAAAAAGGCCCGCATCGAATCGATGCGGGCCATGCTCCAGTCAAACGCTCGCTTAGTGCTTCTTGCTGACCGCGTCCACGGCCGCTTCGGCATTCACGAAGCCGAACCCATCGAGCTGGCTGTAGCCCTTGCCGATCAGGTTGAAGAACCGGCCCTGGAACGGCATGCCGCCCGAGAAGTTGCCGAAGAACGTGGCACCGCTCGAGACGACCGTGCCCTGCGGAATCAGCACACCGCCACCCAGCAGGTCGGCCGAGTTACCGCCTGCCGCGCCCGTCACCGGACCCGCGCCATCGGCCTCGTCGCGATCCATGCCGAATGCCAGCCGGTCGCCACTGCGGAATGATCCCGCAGCGAAGGCGAGGTCCAGCTGTTTCCACTGGCCGGCCACGCCCGGCGGATCCGCCGGCAGTGAGAACGAGGCCGTGATGTCGGCTGCAGTGAGACCGACCGTGTTGGGGCCGATCACGAACGGCTGTCCCGGCGGCGGCGCCGGAGCGGCCCGCTCGTCGAACACGATGCCCTGCGGCGTCTGCGTCGGATCGCCGCCGCTGCCATTGAGGTGGAACGACTCGAGGTTGCGGAACCCGACGTGCGCCAGCGTGAACACGTTCGGGTCGAACTGGCTGATGGCGTTCTGATCCGCCTGCGCGCTGATGGCCAGCGCGTTGCCCAGTGTCAATGCAAACCCCTGCGAGAAGAACGGATCCAGGTCGTGCCGGAAGGCGCTGTCCTGCAGGATCTCGCGCATCTTCTTCGGCTTGACCTTGCCCGGGCCCCCGGCTGCATCGAGCACCAGGGCCGCCACCGCCGCTGCATGCGGCGCTGCTGCGCTGGTTCCGAAGAAGTTCGGGAACGTGTCCGGGTCGGCCGACGTGTCGGCGCTGAAGAACGTGTTGTTTGCGCCGTCCATCGCCGCCATGTCGGGCTTCAGGCGAATCTCCGGGTGCTTGTGACGATTGTTGTTCTTGTCGAAGTAGATCGTCGACGGTCCGGGCGACGTGAACGCCTCCGGCACGAACGGCGCGAAGAACGCGTAGGCCGCGATGCCGTTGGCGCCTGCCGCGGAGTTGTGACCGTACGTCACCGGATCGAGATAGCTGAAGTACTCCTGCGGGTTGATGCCGCTGAAACCGACGTAGCGGATGCGATCGGCCACGTTGCGGTTCTTGCTGGGCGTATTGGCACGCGCAATGACCATCTGCGCAGTGCCTGGGCCAAAGCTGCCGATTTCGAGCGGCCGGTTGGTGAACAGGTTCTGCTCGGCGAGCGCGAACAGGAAGTTACCCGAAACCGACGAGAAGAACAGCAGGTTGTAGTCCGACAATACCTGCTCGGCGACGGTCACCTCCTGGACGCGGAACAGATAGTCGCCGAACTGCGCAGCCCCGAAGCTGTCGACGAGGACCGTGTACGTGCCCGTCGCCGGCAATTCGAGGATCAGCGACTCGGGATTGGTGCCCGTGTCGACGAACTGGATCTGTGCGCCGTTCGGACCGAACAGCGCGAACACCAGGTCGGGGTTCGGCGTGCCGGTCGTGGTGTTGTCCGCGTCGAGGAAGATCTCGACCACTTGGCCGGCCGTGCCGTTGAACGTGAACTGACTGGTACCGCCCGGCGGCACCGTGCTCACGCCCTGGACGATCGGTGCGCCGACCGGAGTCGGCGGGATCGGGTCGTACACCTCGTTCCACTGGAACACTATCGTGCTGCCGTTGGCGAACTGGATCGTCTGCGCGATGTCGGTGCCGCCGCTCGCTTTGAAGTTGTGGAAGCCACCTGCATACAAGTCGGGCGGAACGGTCGCGAAGTTGAGGTTCGTTCCGGCCCAGGACGCAGGAACTGGCGGGACGATGCGCACCTTCGAGTCATACGCCTGCGTCGCCGGGCGGTTGCCGGCGGACGAGAAATACGACACACCCTTGGCCACGACTTCATCGACTGCCTGCGCAATGATGCCGTCCTGGAACATGGGCTCGTCCAGGTAAATGACGTCGTCGACGATGACGTCCGCCTTGAATCCCGGCACCGCGTGCGGCGCACCCGGCAACCCGGCGAGCGAGCGGATGTTGTTGGCGAAGTTCAGCTGGCCGCCGTTCGCCGTGGCGAAGCCCAGACGGGATTTTGGCGCCATGTCATGCACGATCTGCAGCATCGCGCGGCCTTCGTCGGTGCCTCCCGGCGAGTCCTGGAGGACCGCGACGGGCTGGGTGTTGTTCGGATTGCCCGCACCCGGCAAGTCGCCGCTGGCGATGTCGAGCGCCGCGCTGTTCGGCGCCGCGTTTGTGTCATAGCTGTCCGACATCACGCCGACGGTGATGCCCGAACCGTCGACGCCTGCGGGCAGCTGGTCCACGCGATGCTGAACGACGCCCTGGCTCGTCGTCAGTCCGACGTTCGTTGCCATCGGCGCCACCGGCACGATAGCGAGCACGCCCTTCTGCGTGGCCAGGCCGTGCAGCGCGCTGGTCGGCACGTAAGCTTCGAGCACGCCCTTGCGATAGGAAAGATCGGAAGCAATCACGTCGACGCCGGCCGCGCCCGTCAAGCTCTGCAGGACCGATGCGGCGGGCACCTTGCCGTCCAACGTGATGCGTACCAGCGCGCGGCCTGCCTCATCGAACTGCAAAACAGACATAAGCGTCGGTTCGTCTTCGGAGGTCGCCGCTGCCAGCGATCGCGCCGACAGTGCTTGCGCAGGGGCCGCCGGCGCGGCGAGCTGATCGAGGCCGCCGCCGAGATTCCGCACACCGTCTTTCGCTTCGACCGAAGCAGGTGAGCTCATCAGCGCTGCTATCGCGCAAGCGAGAGCAGTCGCGCCAAGGTGCGAGCGTCGTGCCCGCAGCCAAGGCAATCCCTCATGGCTGTTCATGAATATATCCCCGTATTTTTTTCCGAACGACCTGTTCGGAGAATTGTTGCGTCCGAAGAAACTCGGACGTCCCTTCACGTGAAGATCACGTTCGCGCGACGCTACGCTTTCGCTCGAACCGATTCAATACGCGCGCGCAGCAGGAAATCGTGCGAAAAAATCTCGTGGAATTTTTTTCACGCGGTATACAGGGAACGCGATTGTGCGCGTCTCAAGAGTTGTGTGGGTGCCGTCCCGAGAGTGATGGGTTCCCGCCGTGTCACTCACTGCTCAGCAGCTCTTGCACAGCGCGATGCGCCTGCTCGATCGCGACGTCGGTGTAGGCGCCCATGCCAGCGTCGGAGTTGGCGATCGAAATCCTGCCGAAACGTTTTCGGCCGATGACGTTCGGCATGCGCTCCGGCGTTATGTCACCGTCGACGAGGCTGTTGTATTCCGGCGCATAGCCGTGCGGCCAGCGATTCACAGCTATGCCTTCGATGTCGCGTGCCGGATCGAAGCCGCCGCCGGCCAGTGCACGGCCGAGCTCGTCGCGAATCTGGCGCTCGAAGGTTTCGAACGGCGTCGCCAGCAGCTCCGCGCGGCCGACTTTGTGTTGTTCGCGCTCGGGCAGTCCATATTTTGCCGGCGTGCGCTCCATGCGGACGAGGATGGGTTCGTCAGGCGAGCGGACGCTCTTGTAACCGCCGATGTCGACTGCCTCGTTCAACTGGAAGCTCGAGAAGTAGCTGCCCGGTGCTTCCACGCTGCGAACGCCGAGACGCTGAAACGCGCGCCAGTTCTTGAGCGCCACACTGACGTATACAAGCGGCGTCTTGATGAGTTGATGCAGAGCTGCCTTCTGCGTTTCCGGCAGCTCCGGGCAGAGATACGGAATCATCATGTTCCATCCAGCGAGCACGCACCGGCGCGCAGTCGTCCGATGGAGAGTGCCGCCGCGTGAGTAAATCACTTCCACGCCACCGCTGCCGACATTGCGAACCCGCAGCGCGGTGCTGTTGAGGCGAATCCGCGCCGCGGACTCGGCGCGATCGAGCTTCGTGTAGTCGATGACGGCGGTGACGATGTCGCGCGCATCGCGGCCTGGAACTGCAGCCGGAATCAATGAGCGAACCAGCAGTCGCGCGATCGAGGCGTTGCCGTCGGGATAGTGAAATGTGTCCGAGCCGCCCGTCGCAGCGAAACCGGCGGGCGTGAATCCCATGCGCGGCGCCTCGCCGTCATCCAGCTCGAGACCTTGGAATCCCGGGAACCAGGTTCCCCAGCAGTCGAGCGCGGACACGGCGTCGATGCCGCAGCCCCACCAACCATCGGTGGCGTGCAGGTAGTAGGGCAGCACTCCTGGATCTGCCTTCGCGACCTTCAGGAGGTAATGCTCATAAGAGATGCGCGAGAGACGATCCTTCTTCTGGGCCGACGTGAGAGCGGGCATGTAGTCCTCGGTGCCGTGCTCGATGCGCAGGATGTCCTTGCGCACCTTCTCCGTCAGCGGCGCTTGCGCCAGATATGCAACCGTATCTTCGCGACTTTCGCCTTTGCGTACGACGAGTCGATCGATGCCGAACGTTTCGCGGTCGAAGAACACACCTTGGTGCAGGCCGAGCGAATCGTAGAGCGTCTTGTTCGTGCAGACATCATCGAGTGCCTTGGCATCGATGCCGAGCGTGCGCATGAGATCTGCCGCGACCTTGCCGTAGGGGCGCGGGCTTTCGATCAGCAGCGTGCCGCCGTTCAGCAGATGCATGCGGCCATTGACACGGAACTCATTGCGCTTGGCGTGGCCGCCGAAGTCGTCGTGATTGTCGAGAACCAGCACGCGTCCGCGCGGCGCACCCGCGCGGAAGAAGTGAGCGGCCGCCAGACCGCTGATGCCCGCGCCGACGACGATGAGGTCGAATGATTCGCCGGTGTCGGCAATCGAACCCGACAGCGCGTGTGAATCGCGCAGCGTGTGTGCTGCTTCGAACGAGCCGGGATGGCTGCCGCGCATGCCGAGACGCGTCGGCGGGTAGTAGCCGGCTCGATCCTGTTCCCCGACCTCGGCTGCTGCTGCAACGAGCTCGGGTGCGAGTCCACCGAGCAGCACGCCACCCATGCCGATCGCCGCGCCTTGCAGGAAGTCGCGTCGCGCGATCGGTCGATCCATGCCGAGGTCTTTATCGGAGCCAGTTGTCATTGGGAGTATTGTTGCCGAATGTCTCCAGCCGAATCTTACATGGCTAGCGGCGGCCCAGGATCAACACAGTAACGCCCAGCACGATCGTGCCGACTGCGAGCCACTCCTGCCGCGTAACCATCTCGCCGCCGATCGATACGCCCAGAAACATCGCGATGACTGGATTGATGAAGCTATTGCTGGTCGCGATCGCGGGGCGTGTGTTCGCCAGCAGCGTCATGTATGCGGAATAGGCGATGAGCGAGCCGAAGATCGACAGGTAGATCCAGGCCAAAGCAGCCACCGGCGGCGGTGGCCAGCTCAGTCGCTCGCCGGTGATGATCGATAGCGCCAGGAGAACTCCGCCTGCGCAGAGCATCGCGCTCGCAAACCCCGCGGCTGCAGGCGCGAGCCGCAGGACGTGCTGGCTCAATACGCTGCCGATCGACCAGCCGAGTGCAGCAGTGACGATCGCAAGCACGCCGACGGGAGATGCCGTGAAGGTTGCACCACGAACGAGCAGCAGCACTCCGACGAACCCGAGCACGATTCCCAGAACTTCGAGGCGAGAAGGTCGGACGCCGAACGGCAGACTGGCGACGGTGATCAATGCGGGAACGATAGCAATGAACGCTGTTACGAGCCCGGAAGCGAGCCACTGCTCGGCGAATGCCACACCGCCGACATTCGCGGACAGCATGAGTGTTCCGACGACCGCAGCGTTGCGCCACTGCGCGAGCGTCGGCATTGTCTGCCTGCGCCAGCGAGCCCATGCCATCAGAATCGACCCGGCCAGCAGGAAGCGCGTGCCGTTTTGCACGAACGGTGGCAAGCCCAGCAGGGCGATCTTGATCGCGAAATACGTCGAGCCCCAGATAAACCACGTCGCGGCGAGGCACGCGACGATACGCGGCGAGAGCGTCGTCACGGGCGAGCTGGAGCGAGGCGATAGCTCAGCGTCGGGCGGAGTGTGAGGATCTCGATCGTTTGTTCATGGACGAGCGCATTCAATTCGTCGGGCAGAGTCTGCTCGCTCGCTGCGGCAGCGACGGCCGCGTAGCTCGCCTGCGGACGCAGGCGGACGTAGCGGGGCGCGGTTCCGCCCGCGACCATGCGATACCAGAGCGTATCGTGCTGCAGTTTGGATTGACGGGAGCGCAGCGCTCGCTCGAAAGCCGGCGCTGCACCGGGCGTGAGCTCGACGGTCGTCATTTCGAGCCGAGGTGCGGCTGCTGGCTCCGCGCTGCCGCGCGATAGATCCGGCAGGAACTCGTACAGCGCGTTGCCGACGAACTGAGCGTGCGGCGTGACGTTCAGTACATTGTCACGCTCGTCTTCCGCTGGGGGCACCGGATTGTCGAAGTCGCCGGCCGCGTGTCCGAACGTCGCATAGACGAACCAGCGCTGACGATCGCCATACGTGATGGTCCAGCCGTACCAGGTCCACGTGTCGCCCGCCTGCTTGTGCCAGTCCAGATGGCGGATGTATCCGGCTTCGAAATCGACGGTGTCGCCGTCGTGCGGGCGCAAGACCGCGATGCGCGCGTAGGGGCCAGGCTCCGCGGCCGCTTTAGTCGCAGCGCCAGCGAGCAGTACGATGCCAAGAATCGCGAGCCAGTTGTTCATGCGCGAATCCTAGTGACAGCGACACGTCTGTTCGCGACACAGATCCGTCTGCATCCGCCATAGTGGGCCTCGGCCGCTTGCGTCGGGTTTCGACGCGGCTGCATAGTCGTCGGACCTATGAAGAGAGCAGCCTCGCGCCGCAGTGCCTGGAGTCGTCGCATCGTCGTCGTCGCCGTGCCGCCGGTCGACGAGCTCGACCTGGTCGGACCGATGCAGGTCTTCAACTCCGTCAATCGCCTCGCGGGCAGAACCGTCTACACGATCGAGGTCGTGACCACGGCGAGCGGCCTCAAGGTGGAAGGCGAGGGCGGCATCATGACGTTCATGGCCCGCCAGCACTTCAGCAGGCTCAAGGGCGCATGCGATTCGGTGCTGCTCGTTTGTGGATTGGGCACGCGTGCAGTACGGGATGCAGCGCTCTCCGCCTGGTTACGCAAGATGGCGAATGAGGTACGCAGACTCGGGGCAGTGTGTGTCGGCTCATTCCTGCTCGCGGAGGCTGGGCTGTTGAACGGTCGACGAGCAACATCGCATTGGCGGTTTGGCCGCGAGTTCGCCACGCGACATCCGCAGGTGCGCGTCGAGCACGAGCCGCTCTGGGTGAAGGACGGCAACATCTATACGTCTGCGGGTGTGTCGGCCAGCATCGATCTTGCGCTTGCCTGGGTCGAGGAGGACTGCGGCGCGGCGCTTGCGCACGAGGCGGCGCGGGAGCTGGTGTTGTTTCTGCGCAGACCCGGCGGACAACCGCAGGTGAGCGTGTCGCTCGCGTCGCAGGCGTCAGAGCTGGCATCGGTCCGGGAGCTGCAGATCTGGATCGCCGAGCATCTGCGGACGAAACTCACGGTCGAGGATCTGGCGGAGCGGATGTCGATGAGCGTGCGCAACTTCGAGCGCGTGTTCACACGGGAAGTCGGCACGACACCGTCGCAATATCTACTGCAGATACGTGTGGAGGCTGCGCGCCGTCAGCTCGAACGCTCGGACGGCAATCTCAAGTCGGTCGCGTCAGCGGCAGGATTTGGCAACATCGATGTGATGCGGCGGGCGTTCGTGCGACTGCTCGGGATCACGCCTCGCCGCTATCGCGAGCTCAGAAGCTGACGTCGAACAGTCGTCGCAGCGCGAACGCGAACACCATCACCATGCCGAAGAACAGCCAGGACGTCGACGACAATCCCGCGAATTCGCCGCGCGCGCGCGGATAGTCGATTGCCAGCGTCGTAACTGGACCGTTCGATGGGAGCGCAGCCGCGCGTGGATAGAGCAGGGTGCGCATGTCGTTGGCACGATAGGCCATCGTCATGGCGGGCGATCCTTCGCCGCTGACGACGCGGTCGGCTTGCTCGCTGCCGATGCGCAGTTTCAGATTGTGCTGACCGGGGGCGATGGCGTGGACTCGCCAATAGATCTCGCTGCTCGAATCTGCTCGCAGCGCAGGTGTCGCGACGCGCAACCCGTTCTCGGCATCCAGGGTAGCCGGCATGCGCGAGACGGGTTGATTCGATGTGACGCCGACAGTCACGAGGGCCTGCTCATCAGGCGCCAATCCGCGGAATGCAAAGCGCGACTCGATCTGGATCAGCACCAGCAGAAAGACCGGCAGCATCACTACCATCGGCAGCAGCGAGTGCCCGAGGTACCGGCCGATGTTCGCGAACACGCGGCCTTCTGCGCGTAGCAGAACGCGCAGGTCATCGCGAAACAGCCGCAGCTCCAGCAAGTGGGCGACGATCTTGTTCTTGGCGTCGCGAATGGCGTCCTGATTGGAAACGACTTTGTAGATCGCGAGCGCGAACAACGCTCCCGGCACTGCCAGCACGACCACTTGCCACATTGGCGGCAACCAGTGCACGAGCCAGAAGAGCGCGTCGAACGGTGCGTTGAGCACCGTGCTCACAGTGGGCCACATCGTCGGTTACTCGATGTAGCCCAGACCCTTCAGCTTCTTGCGGATGTTTTCGTCGCTGTCGGTCGTCTTGAGACCGGCGAGCTCCTTCTCCAGCACGTGCGCGACGAACTCATCGGCGCTCGAATAGCCGGCGAGGGCGGCGAAGCGCTTGACGCGCTCCCACAGCTCCTTCTCCAGACTGATCTTCTTCTCACCGAACATCTGCACTCCTCAAAACATGGGCTTTCCAGTCATGCCGGCGGCCGGCGCGACCCCGAAATAGCCGAGCACGGACACAGTCAGGTCCGCGAGACCTCCCGAGCGTGCGCGCAGCGGTCGATTGCTGAGCAGCACGCCGGGCACCGCGCGGGGATCGATGCAGTGGTCGCCGGACCATTCGTCGATGTTGGGCTCGATCAGCGCCAGCGGGACCTTGCCGGTCGTCGTGTCCCAGGAGGCGCGATAGCCTGGCGCGTAACCAACGATGATGTCGGGAGCCGCCTCGACGAACGGGCCGTGATAAGCCTGCTCACGCAAACTCACTTGCGTAATGACCTTCTGACCGTTGTCCGGATCGACCCAGCCGCTCAGCTCCTGCGCCAGCTTTTGGGCCAGCGCAGCGCGCTGTTTCGGCGAGACGATTCCATGCTTTTCACGGCCGCGCACGTTCAAGTACAACGAGTTCAGGCCGATCGCGAACGCCCGTGTCGCCGACCAGTCGATGCCCTGCAGCCACTCGTACTTGTTGCGGTTGAAGCTGTCGGTCAGGCGCAAGTACCCGTGCTGCTCCAGCCAGCGATTCAAGTGAACCTGCCGGCGGAACGACGCGAAGCCGTGGTCGGACATGACCACGATCGCGGTGTTCTCGCCTACGGCGCTCATGACCTTGCCGATCTCCTCGTCGATCTGTCGATACGTGTCGCGCATCGCGTTCGTGAGATCGTCGGCCGTGTCCTTGGGACGCAGCGGATCGGTAGGATCCGCCTCGCGATAGAGCATGTGATGCCGCTGATCGATGCTGCTGAAGTAGAAGAACATGAGCGAGCGCTCGTTGCCGCTTGCGAAGCGGCGCAGCTCCGCATCCAGCAGACGCTTGCGCTCGTCCAGCACCAGCTGCGTCTGCGTGAGGAACTCGTGCGGAGTGAGCACGCCGGCACGCAGCGCCTTCGTGTCTTCGGGCATCTCCTCCGTGTAGAACGGACCGGCATCCTCGGCGAGGTCGTACGCATACTGCGCCGGCGCTGCGATCGTCTGCGCCGGATCGCGCGGATCGATGTTCACAGGCGTCATGTAGAGCATGAGGTGCGGCCGGACCTCCTTGAGATAGAAGCGCACCATGCCGCTGACGCTGGAAATGTGGCGCATGAGATCGAACCGCACCGGCAGCCACTCGCTCCACTCTCCTTGTTGCAGCAGCAATTTGCCGTCGCCGACGCGCACGAGCGCGACGGGATTTTGCGGATCCACGGTGACTTCGAGATCTGCGGTCACGCTCGGGCTCGACTTGAGCAGCGCGTTCGGCGGGCCGGTGATGCGGCCGTGGCCGATGCCATCGCTCAGTTTGACGCGCTCGATGATGCCGCCAGACACGGTTCCGCCCTTCCAATCCGGCGCGTTCGTATAGAGCGTGAAGGTGCCGGACGTACCCTGGAGGTCCGGCGTGCCCATGCCCGAGATCGCCTGCCCCGACGTCTTGACGGGCGGATAGTTCGCCGGAATCTGAAACAGCCGCGTGTGCACGCCATTCTGTTCGAGCAGCTCCCAGAACGCAGTGCCTTGGCGCAGCAGCTCGGTGTGCGGCGACTTCAACGGAATGCGCCACTGGCCGAGCGGCAGCGTGAGGGACGTCCCCTGGATGCGCGAGGTCGACATGTAGGGCGTGAGGTTCTCGCGATCCAGGTGCAGGAAATCGAAGATGCCGTGACTGCCCGGGTCCATGCCGGTGATGAACGTCGACCAGGCGACGGGGCTCTGCGGTGGATTCGACGTCTCCAGCGGCATGAAGCCGCCCGTCGACGCGAGCCGCGACAAGTTCGGCACGACGCCTTCCTTCATGTACTGCGCGAGCAGCTTCGGATCCATCCCGTCGACGCCGAGGATCACCATGCGTGCCGGCGCGTTCGCGCCGGCGGATGCGCCGCAGGCGTAAAGAACTGCAGCGATCAGGGCGATGAGGCCTCGCGTCACGATGCCACCGGCGCCTGCACCGGCAGGACGCGTCCGGTCATGTGGTCCGGCTTGCCGACGCCGAACATCGCGAGAATCGTCGGCGCGAGATCCTGAATCTGCGGCTCGCTCTCGGGCATGCGCCAGTTCGAGAACAGCACGCCAGGCACCAGGCGCGGATCGATGCAGTGATCGCCGCTCCATGCCTTGGTGTTGTCGATGAACACTTCGTCGGTGACGCGCCCGACCGCGCCTTCCCAGGACGCGCGGTAGCCGCGGTTGTAGCCAATGATCAGATCCGGGCCGTTGCCGCCGTAAGGTCCAGCAGAGTGGACTTGCGCAGGATCGAACACGGCGTTGATGGAGGGCTCGTCCGCTTCCGGATCTCGCAGGCCAGTCAAGCCCTCGACAATCTGCCGCTTCACCGCTGCGGCTTCTTCTCCGGGCTCGACGATGCCATGCGCTTCGCGGCCGCGCTGGTTGATGAACAAGCCGCTCAGGCCGAGCGCGTAGGCCTTGGTGCGGCTCCAGTCGACGTTTGCGAACCAGTCGCCGCTCGCCGGCTTCGCCGGATCCAGGTGCAGCAGCCCGTGCTGGTGCAGCCATGAATTCAAGTTGATGCCGCGCCGGAAGCTCTGGAAGCCATGGTCGGAGATCACCATGAACTGATCGCGTGGCCCGAGCATGCGCTGCACGCGTCCGATCATCTCGTCGCAGCGCTGGTACATCTGCAGGATCGTGTCGCGATACTGCACGGTGTCGCGGCCGCGATTCGCCGGATGCTTGGCATCGAGGTAGCGGAAGAACATGTGTTGCAAGCGGTCGGTGCCGTCGAAGACGCAGATGACAGCGCCATCCCGCGACTTCTCCAGAGCGTTGAAGAACATCTTCTCGCGCTCCGCGTGGTGATCGAGTGCCTGCTGCAGGAACGCCTGCTCGTCGATCACGCCCTCGTTCAACGCCCACGTGTCCTCGGCGAGGCCCAGCGTTGCGAACTCGCCCAGCAGCTTCGACAGATAGATCGAGTAGATGCGCGGCCAGGAGATCGGCAGCGCGGGCTTGCCCGGATCGATGTTGATCGGCGTGACGTAGAGCTTGAAGTCAGGCTGCATCGACGTGACGTAGAAGCGAGCGATGCCGCGCACCGCTACGCCGAAGCCGGCCTTGAAGTCGAGCCTGATCCATGGGCTGTATTCGCGCTCGCGCAGCTCGTACTTCTTACGGCCGATCGTCAACACGCAGGTCTTCTTCGCGGGATCGATCGCGCTGATCTCGAACGGAATCTCCAGCGACTTCGCCTCGGCGCGCAGCGGATTATCCGGTCCTGCCAGGCTCGTGCGAATGACGCCTTGCTCGATCGTGATCGGACGTCGCTCGCCACCGGTCTGCTCAGGCGCAGCATCGGCCTCGCAGGGCTTGTCAGTGCTCGTCGTGTAGTAGGTGAACGAGCCTTGCGTGCCACGTAAGTCCGGCACACACATCGCGCTCAGCAACGCGCCGGCAAACTTCTCCGGCGGAAACGTCAGCGGCACGCGCAGCACGTTCGACGGGATGCCGTGCTCGCCGAGGATGCGCCAGAACGCTTTGCTCTTGCGCATGTTGTTGATGATCGGCCGACCGATCGGGATCAGCCACTCGCCGACACGCACGGTGCGCGATGCAGGACGAATGTCCGAGCTCGACAGTCTTGGCTTGTAAGTGCGGACGTCGCGGTCGAGAAAATCGAAGATGTTGTGACGCGCGGGATCGACGCCGGTCATGAACGACGACCACGCGACCGGCGAGATCGCCGGATAGGTCGTGCCGAGTCGGGTGAACGTGCCGCTCTGCGCGAGTGCCGAGAGATTCGGCAGATGACCCTCGGCCATCCAGCGCTCGGTGAGCGTCGGGTCGAGGCCGTCGAGGCCGAGCACGACGACGCGGCGAGCGCTCGCGCGACTCATCGCTTTGCGCCGTCGTCGCCAGCGAAGCACCGAGCGAATCGGCCACAGCAGCATGGAGAGAATGCTGGAAGCGACCGCGGCGAGCAGCGCCAGGAACGAACCTACCAGCGCGAAACCTGCACCGGGTCCAACGTAGGCATGCGCCGTGTCAGGCGCGACGAAGAGCCCTGCGCCGAGCGCAGCCGCGAGCATGACGACCGACAGCGAGACCTGCGCGACCGGCAGGCGTTCCTTGCGATTGCGGTAAAGCTTGCTGTCGACTACTTCGACCATGCGATCGACGTCCAACTGCCCGCCGAGGAAGGTGTTGAGCCGCTGTGCGAACGCACGCGGATCGTTGATGGCCTCGTCGTAGCGGACCGGGAGAAATTCCATGTTGCGTTTGACCTTCATGAATATCCTGATGTGTGCAAGGTGGCGCTCGTAGTGCGCGCGCGCCTCGTCATCCTCGACGGGGTTGGTCTCTTCGCGGCGCTTGAGCATCACGTTCTGCGAGGACAGCACCTCGCCGAGATCGCGCTCGCAAAGAATCACCTTGTAGTAGTTCTCGTGCGGCAGCGACTGCAGCAGGTGCGAGATCACCTTGATCGCCTTGCCGCGCGATTGGCTGATCCACGATTTGTCCTGGTCCTGCTGCAAGCGCTTGACGCGCTCGACTTCGAAATAGCCTTGCGGATTGTCTTCGTCGGCTCGCCGCTCACCGTCGGTGGTCACTTCCACGCCGCCGGCCTGCAGCATGCGCATCACCATCGACGTACCGGAGCGGGGCAGACCCGTTACGACGATGACCGCGGGCCCGAATTGCAGTCGCCGGCGAAGATTCGAGAACAGATTGCTCATTCGACGTATCCGAGGGCCTTCAGGTGCTCCAAGGTGTCGGGATCGAACTCGTAGTTCGTCTCTTGGGTGCTGCGGAATCGCCGCTGCGCGTCCTCGCCGAGCGACTGCAGCTCGTCGAGCCCCGACGTGAAGCGATAGCGCAGGTATGCATCGGCGAAGAAGCGAGGTAACGCGCGCATCTCCTGCGGATCGTCCGCTTGATTGAACACCTTCAAGCGCAGCGACTCGGGCACGACGCCGCGTCGCGGCCAGAACGCGCGCGATGAAATTAAGTGCCAGTCGCCGTAGAACAGCGAGCCGGAAACACGCAGGCCGGTGTTGCGCCAGCTCTTGGCGCGATCGCGAGTGGTGACTTCCTCGGAGGCGATTACGCGGGACTTCCAATAGCCGGGATCGCGGCCTTCGATCAGACCCACGAGCGAGTCGCCCTGCATCACCATGCCGCTGCTGTCCACGCCCGCGAAGTCGAGGATCGTCGGCATGATGTCGAGCAGCTGGACCGGCTCCTCGACGCGCAGCTGCTGCGGAATTCTCTGTTTGTGATACAGGATCAGCGGTACGCCGGTGTTCTGCACGTAGCCCGGCGGGTTGTGCGAGAAGTAGCCGCGCTCTCCCAGGTATTCGCCGTGATCGGCGGTGAAGATGAACAGCGTGTCGTCGAACAGCCCTTCCGCCTTCATGCGATCGAAGAAGCTGCGCAGCTTCTCGTCGTTGTTCTGGATCTCACCGTCGTACAGTGCGCCGCGAGTCGCCGCGGTGGGAGTTTTCACGTAGTCGGCGTCGAGCGAATCGACGCGTTCCACCGGCGGTCCGCTGTTCCCCTTGAGCTGGCGATAGGCCTCGTCGTAGGGCGCCGGCGGCTCATAGGGTCCATGCGGATCGACGATGTGCAGATAGACGAAAGTGTTGCGATCCTTGTGGCTGCGCAGCCAGTTCCATAGCGGCTCGCCAGTGAGAAGCTTCTCGGTCGGCCCGCGGACGACCTCGTCGATGGTCGTGTCGAAGCCCTGCTGCAGGTTGGAGGCGGGACCGGCATTGCTGTTCTGGACGAACGATCCCGTCGCGAAGCCTTGTTGGCGCATCACCTCGGCCACGGTGAGGAACTCCGGGCGCAGCATGTCCGCGAAGCCCCAAACGCCGGTGACGCTCGGCAACAGCGAGGTCATCATCGAAGGCAGCGAAGTTCGCGTCACGTTGTCCTGCGAGCGAGCGCGCATGAAGATTGCGCCCTGCGATTGCAGCAGCTCGTCCTTGAAGGGCGACGTCTTCTTGTCGTAGCCATACACGGAGAGACGATCGGGGCGCAATGCATCCTCGAGGATGATCATCACGCGCAGTGGCTGCGGCGGACGACCGTAGACCGTCGGGTTGCTCCAAAGGCCCACGCTGCCCGGTTCACCATCGACACTGAGTCGCAGTGCGACGTCTTTCCCGGCCCACTGACGCAGGTCGTAACTGGCGTCGTGCCATGCGCCTGGCGCGTCGACGGTCTCGTTGTGCAGCTCCGTCGTCTTCGCGTCGCTCACGACCTGAACCGAGAAGCGGATGCGCGAGTGCTTGCCGATGACTGCTGTGCCGAAGCTCACGCGCGGATCCTGGTCCGGAACGTGAGCGCTGAACTCCAGTGTCTGGCGCGGCAGCATGGACATCACTGGACGCATTTCGCCTGCGATCTGCTCGTACGACACGTCGCGCGGCTTGCGCAGGTACTTGCTGTGCGTGGAGAGGAAGCGGATGAAGTCCACTTCGACGTGGTCGCCCGGGACGTCGGACGGCTGCAGCGCGATGAAATGCAGCTCCTTGCCTTCATCGAGGCCGCGGCGCAGGGCGTTGCGGGCGTTGATGGAATAGTTGTGGAACTTGCCGTCGGCGATCAGCGGGATGTCGACGCGATAGCGCCAGGGCAGCTCGGGCTTGGCTTTCGGGCTCCAGGCCAGCGAGAAGTGCGTGCCCTTGGTCGCCTTGGCGCGCACCACGATCTCGCCGATGTCGTCGGTCACGATTTCGATCGGGCGTGCGTTCTGCAGATAGTCATCGCGTACGTGCTCGACCACGAGCACGCCGTCGCGCACGGTCGGCTTGATCTTGCCTTGCGCCGATACGAGCTCATCCGGCGTGTCGAAATCGTAGGTAAAGACGTGCTCGAAGCCGGCCAGCGCATCGTTGCGCACCGGCTCGTCGACGATGCGTGCCTCGGCCATGTGATCGTCGAGGCGCAGCACCGGACCGGCCGTAGCATTGGCCGGGAGCGAGGTGAGCACTTCGTGCTGATAGTCGGGAGTGGCTGCCTCGCGAACGGCGGCGGCGCGTTTCAGCAACTCATCGAGACCGGAGTAAAAGCCCGCGCCGCCAAGCGCCCGGTCGTTCGCGAAGCCAACGATAGCGAATCCGGCGAGTGCAACGACCAGCACGATTGCCAGCAGACGAAGAGTGCGCAACATCGAGGAGAACCCAGGAACGAGCCTGTAAATTGCTCGTAGTAATGTTGCTGATACGGGTGGGGTTCCAGAGCGGTTACAGGAAGGCAAAGACTCGGGCTGAAGCCCGACCTACAGCGCCCGGTTCAAGCGACCGTTGTAAATTTTGCGTCGGTGCAGAGCGGCTAGCGGGCGGCGCGGAAGGGCATCGAGAAGGCAAGCTGCAGGTCCGGCGGTTGGCCAAGGCGCCAAGAGCGCCAAGAAAGAGTTCCGAAATCGAACAGTCCGGACCTTGGCGCTCTTGGCGTCTTGGCGAGATTATTCCTGCGAACGCAGGGTGCTCAGCTGACGCTGGGTATCCGCAATCATCCAATGCTCTGCCGGCATGATCCGCCGCCGCGTCTCCAACGCCTTGTTTAGCAAGTCCCTTGCCTCACCCACCGCACCGGTCTTCGCCAGCGCCTCCGCCAGCACACACTGAATCGTCGCCATCCTTCCCGGATCCTGCTCGTCGATGTGGGCCAGCGCCGCGCGCCCCGCAATAACAGCCGCCGCCGGGTCCTTGCGGGCGAGCGCCAGGCGTGCGCCTTCCAACGAGATCTGCGCATAGCGCTTGTCGGTCGGCGGTATCGTCTCGCGGGCCAGCGTCTCAGCTTGGGTAAAGAGAGCCGCTGCGCCCTGAATATCGTGGAGCCCGCGACGTGCCGCGCTCATCTCCAGCAATGTGCTCACGAGCTGCGCGCTGCGCGGCCCGTTGATCTGCCGCTTCAGCTCCAGCGAGCGTTGCAATGACGGCAGCGCCTCCTTCGGCCGTCCCGCTTCGTTCTGCAGGCCACCCAGGTTGTGATACGAGATCGCAAGGTCGAACGCGTTCTCGCCCGGGTCCTTCTCGTAGATCGAGATCGCATGCAGCAGCGCATCCTGCGCTTCGTCGTACTTGCCGCTGGCGCGCATGACGTGCGACAGGTTGTTCCAGGTGCGAGCGACCAGCGGTGCATCCGCACCCAGGCGATCGATCTGCACGTTGAGCAGCTCGCGTTGCAGGCGGCCGGATTCCTCCAGTTTGTATTGCCTGCGCAGCGACTCCGCCAGTGCATGGATGGAGTTCGCATAGACGTCGTAGCCGTCGTTGACTGCGTCTTGCACCAGCGCCAGCGAGTCGCGCGCGAGCTGCTCGGAGCGTGCGTGTTCGCCCATCAACAGGTACGTCATGGAGTATCCCTGCAAGACCTGGCCCAGCATTCGGGGCTGCGCAGGATCGAGTGCACGCGCGATCACCTCGGCACGTCTGCTGTAGTCGAGCGACTGGTCGAATTTCTGCTGGGCTCGCAGCGTCCCGGCGATCGAATTGAGCAGAGCGGCCGCGTCCGCATCGCGAACTCGACCGAGTCCTTCGCGAATCTTCAGCGCCTCGAGGTACTGCTGCAGATCGATTTCGAAGCGGTTCAGGTTGTGGTTCGCCGTGGCGAGCGCCGTGAGCGCTTCCGACAGCTCGAGGTGCGAATCGCCGAAACTCGTGCGCTCCTGTTCGACGGCGCGCTCCAGCAACTGCCGGGCCTGGTCCCACAAGCCGAGCCCGTTGTAAGCCTGTCCCATCGACACCAGGAGCTGAGTTCGCAGCCGCGGCTCGGTGTGCAGGTCCGTATCGATGCGCTTTACGGCGGCATCCAGCACCTCGCGGACCGTGACCGAATTGCCGCGCGCGGCGCTGGGAGTGGCCACCCGGAAGACGTCCCGCATGAACTGCGACACGGCGGTCGATACAGCGCGCTCGCGCTGGGCGATGTCGCGTTCGGTGGTCAGACGCGCCGTGTAGAAGATCACGAGGGCCGCGATCGAAACCAACACGACCGACGTGGCCGCCAGCGCGGCTGCATTGCGCCGGGCGAATTTGCCGACGCGATAGGTCCAGGCGTCGGGCCGCGCCTCGACCGGACGATCCTCCAGGTAGCGCTGCACATCCTCGGCGAGTGCAGTGGCCGAAGGGTAGCGACGGTCCGGCTCGCGGTGCATGGCGCGCAGGACGATGTTGTCCAGGTCGCCCGCGATTGAACGGGCGAGGGTGCGTGAGGCCGGCGACGACTTGTCGACCGCAGCGCTCGGCCGAGGCGGATCCAGTGTCTCGACGAGGTGCAGAAACTCCTGCGCATTGCGGCCGGAGAGTGCGTAGGGCTGCACTCCCGTGAGCAGGTAGTACAGCAGCACGCCGAGCGAGTACACGTCCGAAACCGTGCCGATGCGCTCGCCGCGCATCTGTTCGGGGCTGGCGTAGCCGGGCGTCCAGATTCGCTCGTGCAGCCGCGTCACGTCGTCGACTTCGCCGGTCCGTTCCGTATCCAGGAGCTTGGCGATGCCGAAGTCGAGCAATTTGGGATTGCCTTCGGCCGTGACCAGGATGTTGGAGGGTTTGATGTCGCGATGAACGACCAGATGCTGGTGCGCATACTGGACAGCCGCGCAGACCTGCTGGAACAAATGCAGCCGCCGACGGAGGTCGAGCGCGTTCTCGTCGCAGTAGCGATCGAGACGGATCCCGTCGATGTACTCCATCGCCAGGTAGGGCACGCCGTCTTCGCCTGCACCGCCGTCGAGCAGGCGGGCGATGTTCGGGTGATTCAAGTTGGCGAGGATCTGCCGCTCGGAGCGGAAGCGGCGTGCCAGCGCGCCGGCGGGCACCAGACCACCGATCAGCTTGACCGCGACCTGCTGCTGGAATTGTTCGTCGGCACGCTCGGCCAGATAGACAGCGCCCATCCCGCCACGACCCAGCATGCGCACGACACGGTAACGGCCGATGAGGCGGCCGGGCTCTACGTCGTCGACGTCGGCACCGCCCTCGCTGGTGCCGGCGAGCAGGCTGAGAACCTGGTCCTGCAGCGCGGGGTCATCGCCGCAGCGCTCGTTCAGCCAACCGTTGAGCTCTCCCGCGTTGAGCGCGCGTGCCTCTTCGAACAATTCCTGGATACGTTGCCAACGCGCGTGCGACATCCCCGCTGTCTCAGCCATGCCTGCACCAACCCCCGCTTGTTAGTTCTTGTTGCCCGGCGGTTACGGCCTCAGGTCGAACGCCGCCGGAAAGTGCCCGGGAATGATATCGCGTTGCGCGGCCAGCGTGCCCAGTCGATGCAGGATTGTCATGTTGGCGGGCGAGTCCATGGCGCTCAGCGATTCGATGAGCTTCGGATCCTGCAGCGCCGGTTCGAGCTCCTGCACGCTGCTCGCACGCAGGTCGACGTTGTAGCGCCGGTAGGTGAGGGCGGCAGTGCCGTTCAGAACATCGCCCTCCAGGTTGCCGACTTCGCGATTGATGCGTCGGGCCGTCGGACCGTCCGACAGCCACTGAAGCAACGTCTCCTGCAACGTCGCGGTATCGTTCATCAGCGAGAGCAGCGCATCCACCGCTTGCTTCGCGGCGAGACTCGCGTGCGTCACCGTCGGATCAGCGGCGCCCGTGCCGATCGACACGACCAGCAGGTTGTCTGCACCGGTCGGCCAGTTGATCCGATAGCCGATCATGGTTGCGTACATCATCGCCAGCAGCGCCGGGTTGTTGAACGGGCTGACGCCGCCGTCCACGAACTGGCCTGCCACGGACTTGGAGCCGGTGGCGCGCGCAATCGTGATCTGTTGCGAATCGAAGTACGCGGGCGCGGCCGTCGAAGCACGCACGACCTGCCACAGAGGATAGTCGCCGTCGCCGATGACTCCGTTCGCACGAGCCGCGAAGTACTGGCCGCGTGGATTGTTGGAGAGCGGCCAAGGGCTGCCGGTGTCGATGCGCTTGGTCATGACCAGCAGCCCGGTTTGCAACTCCGGCCCGCCAAGCAGCGTCTTCGCTCCGTACACCTTCTTGAGCTCGGTAATGAGCGTCGCTTCGTCGTACTTCGCCCGCAGCACTCCTTGCCGCAGCAGCGAGCGGGTGAATACGCGCTCGCCCAGCGACATGTAGCGCTGGCGGATCTCTTCGACCTTCCAGCCCAGCGCGAGCGTGGCGGCGATGATGGCGCCCGTAGACGTGCCGGCGACCAGGTCGAAGTAATGCGACAGCCGAAACTCGTCGCCTGCCTGATGCCGCTCGCGCAACACGTTTTCAAGCTTCTGCAACAGGCCGAGGCTGAGAATGCCGCGCAAACCACCGCCATCCAGCGCCAGGATGCGCTTCGGCCTGCCGTCATTTGCCAGGTGTTGATCGCGGGTCCGGATGGAATAGCTCATGCCGCCTTCCGTTCATCTTGAAATCTGACGTTATCACGCTACGCTGCGGGCCAATGCGAATATTCCTCAGCTACGCATCGGAAGATCGCGCCCGCATCGAGCCGATTCGCTACGCGCTCGGGGAGCAGGGTCACGACATCTTTTACGATCGTGAGGACCTGAAGCCGGGCGAAGCGTTCGACTCGCGCATTCGCGCGGCGATCGAGCGCAGCGACCTGTTCATCTGCTTTCTGACGCCGCACACCGTCGACGCTGGCAGCTACACGCTGAGTGAGATGGCAGTTGCCGAACGAATGTGGCCGCGCGCCGACGGCCGTGTGCTTCCAGTGATTCTCGCAGACGTTCCGCGCCAGGATATCCCTGCCTATTTAAGGTCCGTTACGTGTCTCACGCCAGTCGGTAACGTCACTGCAAGTGTCTCGGATGCGGTCCTTCAGCTGGCGCGCGCTCACAACCGCCGGCGCATGCGCAAGATCGCAATCTGGGCCGTTGCCATCCTCATCCCGGCGGCGATCGCTGCGTACTGGCTCGTGCAACGCGCGGCAGTTGCTGCGAAGGACGGCGTGCAGCTCGTCCGCATCGAAGGCGGTGTGTTCACGATGGGCGACGACGAGTTCTTTCCGATGCGTGAGGTGTATGTCAGTCCTTTCTATATCGATGCGGTCGAGGTGACGACCGCACGCTACGCCAAATTCCTGGAAGCGAACGGCGCGCTCGCGCCGCCGGACGAATGGGAGCGCGTCGATCTGCGGAAGAATGGCGAGCTACCGGTCGTCGGTGTGTCGTGGAACGACGCGGATGCCTATTGCCATTGGGTCGGCCGACGCCTGCCGACGGAAGCGGAGTGGGAGAGGGCGGCACGCGATAGCGATCAGCGCAAGTATCCGTGGGGCAATGATGAGCCCGGTGCCAGCAAGGCAGTCTACGCGCGCAAGGCTGAGTATGCGTATGACCAAGGCGGGCTGGAGCGCGTCGGCTCGCTCGAAGCCGGCCGCAGTCGCGAGGGTGTTTACGATCTCGAAGGCAACGTCTCGGAGTGGATCGGCGACTGGTTTGCCGAAAGCTTTTCGGTCGACGATGTGCGCAACCCGAAAGGGCCGCCGACGGGCGAGAAGAAAGTGATTCGCGGCAGTGGCTGGCACGAGCCGGTAGAGCGGCTCGGCGGATCGCGAAGGTATCAGGCGTCGCCCGAGAATCGGACTGATGACGTGGGGTTTAGATGTGCGAGGGATGGGTCAGGCTGAGGCGATTGCTCGCTGCTCACGTCTGGAGTTCGGCCAGTAGACGGCTTGGGCTCTGACCGGCCAGGCGGCGAACTTCGCGGACGAGATGGGACTGGTCGGCGTAACCGGCGGCCGCCGCCAAATGCGACAGTGCTGAACGACTCGTCTGGGAAAGCGTGAGAAAGCGCTGGAAGCGCAGAATTCGATCGAGCGTCTTCGGGCCATAACCAAAAGCCTGGTCGCAGCGCCGGCGCAGCGTGCGCTCGCTCCAGCCGAAGCCGTTGACCATGTCTCGCACGATGTCCTGCCCGCGACGGGTTTCGCGCGCGGCACCAAGAGTCGCCTCGATGATCGGGTCTGCCGGCGGCACGTAGTTCAAGCCATTCGCGAGCATCCTTTCCAGCGCCGCTGCGACTGCGGCCGGATCGCGCGCCGTTGTGAGCGAGTCAATTGCCTCCGTATCGACATGCATGCCCCAGACGTCCTCGAGCGATGCGTGGGAATTCAGCAGCTCACACGCCGAAACGCCCAGCCATCGGTATGCCACGCCCGGCGCAAATCGCGCACCCACGAACGTTTGCTGGGCAGCCGTTCTGACTGTGAGAAGTCCGGTGCTCGGACCCGCAACCATGAGTTGCTGGCCATTCCAGTAGACATCGATGCACCCGTCGGGCACGAGCTCGAGCTCGCAGACCGGGGCGACTTCAAAAATCCAGATGCGATCGACGTGGGAACGCAGTACGTGGCACGGCGCACGCTCACGGTGCCGGCCCGCAAGTCTGGCCAGGCGCGGCTGTGACCTGTCGGCGCCGATATCCACGAATTGGCTGTCACGCTCCGACATTGCGGCGCACCGTGTCGAGTAACGTCGCCACTGCGGGATGCACCGGCGGTCGAGTTCGATACGACATCGCATCGAGGCGCATATGAGGAAGTTCCGGGCGGACGCGGAGTCTGGACAACTGCGCCGCCCGGATTTCGTCGGCGATTGCATAGAGAGGTAGCACACCAAGGCCCAGGTCGTCGGCCAGGACCCCACGCTTCACGCCTTCCACGCTGCCGGTGGCTTCGAGCCTCGGACCCGGCAGGCCGTTTGCGCCGAGAGAGTGTCGGACCAGGTCGAAGAAATACCCTCGCGCGTCGCTGATGAAGATTGTATGGCTGGCAAGCTGCTCATGCGAAATCACCTGCGTCGCTGCGCGGGCTGCCAGCGGATGGTCCGCGCGGGAAAACAGGGCCAGAGGCACTTCGGCGAGCGACACGACATCGCTGCGCAGCGCGGCACTGGGCGCTGATCCATCGGCATGCGAGCGCGGGCCGGTCTGCAGCATGAGCCCCAGGTCGTATCGAGCGCTGGCCAGTCCCTCGGTGATGCTCGGACACATGCCGACGGTGACGGCGAACCGCAGCCTCGGCCATTTCCTGCGAATTTCGGCGAGCGCCTTCGGCAGCAAGTACGTACTGATCGATTCGTTCGCAATGACTTCGAGGCGGGCTCGAACATCGCGGTCGACGGCGGCGACCGCCGCGTGCGCATCCTCGAGCGATTCGATGACCTTGCGCGCGTACGGAAGCAACGTCTCGCCGGCAACGGTGAGCGCGATGCCCCGGCCGCCCCGCTTGCGCACGACGATCGTTGTCCCCAGCGCGCGCTCGAGCGCGATGATGCCTTCGGACATGGTCGACTGTGCGATGCCCAAGAGGCGCGAGGCGGCGCTCATGCTGCCTATCGGTCAGGCCGATACGTGATATCGCGATTTGGGTACTGCGTACAGCGCCAGTATAAGTTCTGCGCCGACCATTTAAGCGCGCATGACTGTTGGCCGTTTCGTACAAGACGCCAGGCGCACGACTTCAGCAGAGTAGACGATGAACAAGTCGAAAGTTGTACTCATTACCGGCGCCTCCTCCGGTATCGGTCGCACAGCCGCAGAGCAACTTGCTGTGCGGGGTCATCGAGTGTTCGGTACGACGCGCGGTGCCAGCCGGAGTGCCGATGACCACGGTATCGAAATGCTGAGGCTCGACCTGCGCGACGACGCGGCCGCGATGTCTTGCGTGAATGAGGTAGTGCTGCGCGCAGGGCGCATCGACGTGCTCGTCAACAATGCGGGTTATGCGCTGTTCGGGGCAGTTGAAGAGACGACTCCCGACGAAGCTCGCGAGCTCTTCGACATCCACGTCTTCGGCGCGCTGCGCATGATCAGGGCGGTGCTTCCCGCAATGCGCGGGCAGCGCGCGGGTCTGATCGTGAATATGAGCTCCGTGCTGGGATTTCTGCCCGCGCCGTTCATGGGGCTCTACGCGGCCGCCAAGCATGGGCTCGAAGGCTTGTCCGAGTCTCTCGATCATGAAGTCCGCGAGTACGGCGTGCGCGTCGTAGTCATCGAGCCCGACTTCACGAGCACGCGCTTCGGCGACCACACGCTGCGGACGCAACAGCGGATCGCTGCCTACGCCGCGAACGAGGCGTCGGCGCAGGCCGCGCTGAGCGCAAATCTCGAGAAGGCGTCGGGACCAGCGGATGTCGCGGAGCAAATTGTGCGCGCCATCGAGGGCACGCACCGCATGCGCCGGCCCGCCGGCGGCCGCGCGCGCCTCTTGAGCCTGTTGCGCCGGTTCATGCCGCACGCACCCGTCGATCGCAGCATTCGCGGCGTATTCGGGCTGCGCTCTCGGTAGAAGTGCGGCCGTATCGGCCGTCATTGCTCTAGAACACCGGATAGGAGTCTCGTCATGCGCAGGTTGATCGCTGGAATGCAGAGCTCGGTCGACGGAAAGATCGAGGGGCCCGCCGGTTTCGCGGATTGGGTAGAAACGTGGTCGGATAACTACGAGCTGATGCCGCAGGTGGACGCGTGCCTGCTTGGAGCAAGCATGTTCGTCGGCTACGAGCAGTATTGGAGCGCGGTACAGAACCATCCGGACCAGCCGCTCCCCATGACCAACCGATTGCCGACACGAGCCGAGCTGGAATGGGCCCGTTTCGCCAGAGAGACTCCGCACTACGTGCTGTCGAGCACCTTGACTTCGGCGCTCTGGCCGAAGGTGAGCTTCATTCGCGACACTGCAGAGGTTGCGGCTCTCAAACAGCGACCTGGCAAGGACATCTATCTGGTGGGCGGCGCTCGAATACTGGCGAGCCTGATCGATGCCGGATTGGTCGATGAGCTCAGGCTGCACATCCATCCCTTGATCGTCGGTGAAGGAAAGGCGCTGTTCGCGACGGCGAAGCGGCGTCGCGAGCTCGAATTGCGCAGTGTCCAGCAACTCCAAGGCGCACGGCTGAGCATGGTCTACACACTGCGAGATTGAGGGAGAGCGATCCATGAGTAGCAGAAGTTTCAGCACGACCTTTTCGGTCGCGCAGTCTCCCGAGGAAGTCTTCGCGGCAATCAACAACCCTCGCGGCTGGTGGTCACAGGCGATCAAGGGCGAGACCGACAAGCTCGGCGCAGTGTTTTATCACCAGTATCGAGACAGTCACCGCTGCACGCTCAACATCACCGAGCTCGTGCCCGGCAAGAGGATCGTCTGGCACGTGCTGCAGAACTACTTCGATTTCGTCAAGGATGGAACGGAGTGGACTGGCACGGACGTGGTCTTCGAGATCGCGAGCAGAGACGGGAAAACTGCCGTCCGCTTTACGCACGTTGGCCTCTCGCCCGTGCAAGAGTGCTATGACGTCTGCTCGGGCGGCTGGAACTCGCTCATCAGCGGCAGTCTGCGTGCGCTCATCATCGCGGGCAAAGGCAATCCGGAGGAAAGATCATGAGGGTAGTCAGACTCATGGCGCCGGCGCGCCTGGAGAATCTCAAATTGCTCGAGGAAGAGCCGCCCAAGCCCCGGCGGGGTGAATTGCTGGTCAGGATTCGGGCCGCCTCTTTGAACTTCCTGGACGACATGCTGGCTTCGGGAAAGAAATCGCCGGTCGCGAACGGTCGCGTCCCGCTGTCCGATGGAGCTGGCGAGGTGATTGCGGTCGGGGACGATGTCGATGAGTTCAAAGTTGCGGATGCCGTTGTCAGCACGTTCTACCCCTATTGGCTCGGCGGTGAGATGACGGCCGCCACCAGACGGGATGTGCCAGGAGAAAGTGTCGACGGCTATGCGCGCGAGTACGTGTGCATGCCGGCGCATGCTTTCACCAAAGCGCCGCCAGGCTACTCGCATGCGGAAGCGGCAACGCTGACCTGCGCCGGAGTCACCGCCTGGCGATCCTTGGTAGTGCGCGGTCAGGTGAAGCCGGGCGACACGGTGCTGACCCTTGGCTCCGGCAGTGTGTCGCTGTTTGCCATGCAATTCGCGAAAGCCGCGGGTGCCCGAGTCATTGCGACGTCTTCCTCGGAGGAAAAGCTGGAAAAGCTCGAGCGTCTCGGGGCGGACGCCGTCATCAATTACAAGACCGTGCCGGATTGGGGCCAAGCCGCGCGGGAATTGACGGACGGGCGCGGCGTCGATCACGTGATGGAGGTCGGCGGGCCGGCCACACTTGCGCAGTCGATAAGCGCGTGCAGGACGGGCGGGCACATTGCCCTGATCGGCCTGCTGACCGGCTTTACGGCGGAAGTGTCGATCCCGGCGCTGTTCTCAAATCAGATTCGTCTCAGCGGGATCTCCATTGGCAGCAGGGCAGATCAGGAGGACATGATTCGGGCGATTGCCGTCAATCGTTTGAAGCCTGTAATCGACCGCCGTCTTCCGTTGCAGGAGATTGTCGGTGCCTTCGAGCATTACGAATCCCAAAAGAGCTTTGGCAAGGTTTGCCTCGACATTTGAGCTGAGTAGGCGTGTCGGGCTGAAGCCCGACCTACAGGCTTCTCGTGCAGGTCGGACTCAGCTGGTGCGGTTACAGGCGCACGACTGATTCGGTCACCGAGCGCGAATTGACATCTGCCATGGCACGGGCGGTCGCGGCCTTGGTGCACTGCTGCAACGGGTTATGGGAGTCCAACCAGACCAGGGCTCCACTGCGGATGCAGACGCGACGAGCGGCAGCCTGGACCCTCTGCAGCAGGATCTCGGCGTCGGCGTCGTTCGCGAGGTTGAGGTCGGAGTAGCTCACGACTTCGTACGGCACATTCTTGGCCGCAGTCGCCGTGGCTTGTGCGGTGCCGGCCAGGCAGCCGACCAGCAACGCGGCAAACACTAGAATCCGGGTCTTCATCTCTCGTTCCTCCAAAGGGTGTAGTCAAACAAAAAGCGCACTAAGCGCCTTGATAGATAAAACGTCGAACAGGAGGAAAACCCGACACTTGCCGGCGACCTTAGCCCGAAAGGGCATATCCCTTTTTGGGCTGAAGCCCGACCTACGGGGTGTAGGCCGGGCTCAGCTTGGGTCCCTCCCGGTCAGTGCTCCCAGCGATTCCAGCGGTCGAGCGGCAACAGGAAGTGGTCGAACGCGTGTTCGGCGACCTTCGTGCCTTGCTTGCGGGCAGTGGTATCCGCGAAGCGGAAGTGAATGCCGAGGTAGATGCGAGCCTCGACGACGTCGTCGGCGGCGTCCGAGAAGCGCGCGTAGACCCGCGTCTTCTTCACTGCCAGCGGATGCAAGCTCGTGACTTCCAGCGGGCCGCGATCCGATCCGAAGAACATCTCGAGCGTGCGCGTCATCGCAGCCACCAGGCTGTTGGCGCCCGAGGTGTAGTCCGGATAGTTGGGCGTGTTCACTAGCGGCTGCCACGTCGTGTCGGCGACCGTGAACGAATTGCCATCGCTGGCACCTTCGCGAATCGCGGTCAACGGCCGCCAGAACACGTAGGCGCGCTTGCTGTCCCAGCACGTGATCAGCGCGTCGGCGCTTGCCATGTTCGCCAATGCAAACAGGCGGGCGCTGTCGCCGATCTTGTCGACTCGCTGTTGCGCGACGCCTCGCAACACCCGGTTCCACTGGGCGAAGAAGTTGTCGTTGTAGAAGTACGCGAGATCCGTCTGCTCCGCCGTGCGTACGGTGCTGTTGAACGCACCGATCGCCTTCACCTCTGCGTAGTCACGCGTGTAGCGCTCGCTCGTCAACGCGGGCGGCGGCGACGCACGGAAGCGCCGAGGGCTGGTGAGCGTGAACGGAGTCGTCTCCGCCAACCACGGCGTCACCATCGGTGAGAACGGTGCAGGGGCCGGCGGCGTGCCGATGAACGATTCCGTCGGACGCCACGTGCCGATCTCCATCGAGCCGACGAACGGCGGCGGTGCCGGATTCGGCGTCGCGCGTCGCAGCGGCACGATGCTGGCAGCGGCCTTCGTGCCGACGACCAGGCCCGGATCGCCGTTCAGTCCTTGCTGCGCGAGATAGTTGTAGTAGGCAGTATCCAGCGTGCTCGCCTGAGCGGGATAGATCGCAACGAGCACGCCGTGAGCGGCGGCGGCGGTGGCCGCAGAGCGCGAGCCTTTCGCGCCCGCCATCTCGAAGTGATACGGCTCGTAGCGCTTCTCGATCGCCTGGACGGCGTCGTGTACAGCGATGTGGACCAGCGCCACGTCGAGCATGCCCTGTGGGCCAGGACGTGCAGCCGTGACGGCGTCCATCGTGATCGCATTCCAGTCGGTGACAGCGTCGGCCTGTGCGAGCGCCGAGAAACTCAGCGCGCCGCACAGGACCACACCTGCCAGTGTTGGCAACTTGAACATCAAAATTCTCCTCTTCCAGGTGGCGCGCGGTTACAGACGCACGCTGGCGACGGTGCCGATCGGGCGCGCGTTGACGTCCGCCATGGCGCGGGCGGTCGCAGCATTGGCGCATCGCTGCACCGGGTTATAGAAGTCCAGCGAGATCGCGGCTCCACTACGGACGCAGACGCGACGAGCGGCTGCCTTGACTCTCTGGAGCAGGATCTGGGCGTCAGCGCCGTTCGCGAGGTTGAGGTCGGCGTAGCTCACGACTTCGTACGGCACATTCTTGGCAGCAGTCGTCGTGGCTTGTGCGGTGCCGGCCAAACAGCCGACCAGCAGCGCGGTAAAGACTAGGGCCTGGGTCTTCATCTCTCGTTCCTCCGATAGGTGATGTGAATCGACAGCGCACACGGGCGCTCAGGGGAGGAGAACGGAGGGTCGAAGGCAAAGCCGCCAGCCACGGCTTAGCCCGAAAGGGCATAAGCCGCTTGGGGCCGAAGATCAACTAGGGAGGATGCTGCCGTCTTCGAGTGCGCGCTTGAGCAGCATGCGCGCCTTGTCCCAATCGCGCTGTGCAGTCCGCTCGGAGATGCCGCGCATCGCGGCGATCTCGATGAGCGAGTAGCCGCAGAAGAACTTCAGGTCCACGAGTTGCGCCAGCGCGGTGTCGTGAGTACCCAGCGCGTCGATCGCGGCCCCGAGCCGTTCGAGATCGGCCGCTTCAGTGAGCTGCTCGGGAACCTCTGTCGGCAGTCGTGTGATGTGGAAGGCGCCGCCGCGCTTCGCCGCCTGTCGGCTGCGCGCGTAGTCGATCACGAGTGTGCGCATCGCGCGTGAGGCATAGGCGAGGAAGTGCGATTCATCGGGAAACACGGCGTCCGAGCGCTCCTTCATCTTGAAGTAGGCCTCGTGCAGCAGTGTTGTGGCGCTGAGTGCAACGCCGGAGCTGCGTCTCAGCTCACGCTGGGCGATGCGCCGCAATTGGTCGTACAGCGAGACGAAGAGCGCGCTTTGTTCTTGGGCTGATCCGGGCTCGGGTTGTGTCACTGGCGACGTTCGCGCTCTCGTGCGCCCTCCAGGATGTGCACCAGGGAGTAGTTGGCTTCGTGACAAGCGTACTCCAGCACCGGCTCGTCGCGACGCAGGAAGTGCGATTCGCCCTTCCAGGGCTGCGTATAGTAGGTCGGATCCTCGACCACGAACGTGTAGTCGAGCCTGTCGGCTGCCACGCGGGCAAAGCGCTCCGTAACGACCGTGCGCGGTGTGACCAGGAAGCTTCCGGAGGGCCCCGCCGCCCGTAGATGATCGCTCGGCGTGAAGCCGCGAGTCTCTACGACGAGAACATCGCCCTCCCATCGGCCGATTGAATCGCCGAGCCATGAGGTGATCGCAACAGGCAGCCGCTTTGCACTCAAACGAATGATGCGCGTGGCGCTGACGAACTCCGATGCGAACACGACCGCGTCCGCGGTCTGCACGATCTGATGCAGGTTGACGCCGTTGCGAATCGAGAGGATCGGCGGCTGGACGGTCAGTGACCCCAGGCATCGCTCCGCTGCGGGACGCTGTTCCGGGCCATCCATTCCCGCGAGAATGTTCGCTGTCGCTTGCGCGACGTGTTGCTTGTAGAGGTCGTTGCCGGGGATTAGTCCATTCGCCGGATCGACGATGAGAGAACTGCGCAACTCGCCGCGAATCGGCTCGAGGCTCAATGCCTCGAAGTATTCCGTCGGCTCGGTGGGCGTGCTGCGATCTTCCGCCCGAGCGTCGAGC